>Ga0209550_10002622_pt1 | contig 17287 bp, 21 predicted proteins | sample LauGreSuBDMM15SN_2_FD_187567 | JGI IMG/M metagenome (GOLD analysis project Ga0209550, IMG submission 187567) | Freshwater lake microbial communities from Lake Michigan, USA - Su13.BD.MM15.SN (SPAdes) (version 5) | ecosystem: Environmental > Aquatic > Freshwater > Lake | place: Lake Michigan...
TAAATCAGGCTTCGATGAGCAAGAAGTTAAAAGTAAAAGAAATACTGGGATAAACCATAACATACCTTAAATAGTACGGAAAAACTTAAAAACTACTCTCAGGCTAATTTGGCCGAAGATACTAAATCACTTCCCGACAACTCCCAGCCTTCTGACAGCACGATAACTGTTTCTAATGTTTTACTAGTGAACTTATCTTGAAATAGCATATTATACGCCTCAAAAGCTACTTTAGGATCTCTGACTTTGCTTAATAGTAGCATAAATGCGTATAAATCAAACTCACCCGAATTTACCGCTTCATTGAGATTATAGTAAGAGTTATACTCGATAAAGCGATTCATTCTAATATTCCGAGCAGATAAAGGGAGTTCTTTGATACTTTGCTCAAGATCTATTGTATTGAAAGAAAAAGCATTTTTGTATATTCCGCTGGTTTTAAATATCGCATCAGCCGCAACTAACGAATCGCTCCAACCAGGAGTATTCATGCAGGCTCTTAGGATTGATTTAAACTCAGAAGATGGAGTTATGTCACGCTCTTTGCAAAAATTATGATAAAATTTTGACATAAGTGCAAGAGTAATTAGATCTTTTTTGTAATCAATTACTTTAAAACGACGAAACTCTGAGACGAAACCTTCATCAGTCAAGCTATCTTTATGTTCAAACCAACTATTTAATACTTTATCATAATCTAATTTAGGGTGAGAGAGGAGGTTAACATCGAAAAATGAATCATGCAGCTCACGATCATATATATAATCATCTAGTTCATGGAAGATTAATGTATCATATTCTAGAATATAGGCCGGTTGAAAAGCGTTGTATCCAAACATCTCAGAGTTGTAAAAAGGTTTATTCGAAATAATGCATTTTAGATCTTGGTTTTTACGAAAAAATCCTAATGACCATGGTTTAGCATTAAACTCCCAACCCGCAGATGCTGAACCTTTTCCTAATTTCACATTTTTAAGTTTTCGCTTAAGCTTAGTAATGTCGCTATTTTCCCAGTTGTAAATAGCGGCGACCCTAATTGCTGCCCTACAGGAAAATAATAATGATGTTGAGAACGAACCCTTGAGAGATGCAATAAGACCTTTAGTAATTAAGTTAAAATCATGAACATCTAAATCCTTAGAACCAACAACCGTCCATGCTAAATCAAACCTTCCGCTAAGAACCTTATGTAATATCTCGCTAAGTTCAGGGTATGACAATACATCATTTCGGGATTCAAAACCAACTGAAGATGCTTTAAAGAGAACCCCTTCTAGCGTTGCAACAGGGTTTTCCATAATAAACCGATAAGATAGCCACCTTAAATCTTTACTAACTCCTTTTGATCTTGCAATGCGAACAATTTGAGATTCATCTAGGTAATCGTTAATCTTACCGAAAAAACTTACATCAAAAGAGTTTAACGCTCTAACTAAATCATCCTCAGAGATCACTTGGTTATCTAGAAATCTTAGAAAAACCCTAAAACTACCATAGGTTGCTTTAATTAACTCTTCACGTTCGACAGCTGAAAGAAATTTAAACTGAGAAAGTATCAAACCAAAATTATCACTGGGCTCATTTGTAATTATACCAGAAAGAATTTCAAAAATCCCCGGTCCTAAAGGTTTGGACTTAGAGAACCTTTCTAGAGATGATTTGCTGAACCCGTCAAGAGATGCGTAGAGATCGTAAAAAGTAGGTTCGGTCATAACTCCAATCGTGTAGATATTTTTGTAAATACCAATGTTTGCTGTAAAGTATAATTAGCGTAATCGCGGACTATAAAGAGGATGAGGATACTTAAACTTCTGGCAATCTCAGCTCTAATACAGATTCCATTTGCCTTAGGGTTGGGTATAATAGTGTCAAAACTACTAACTGGTCACTCAGCAGGGTGGGGAGATTTGATTGGCTTTTTAATGGGATCAATCCTCGGGGCTTGGTTAGGAGCAGCGGTATTTCTAGTTATCGTTGCAATAAAAGGCAAAATTCGCAAAAGAGTTTATATACCAGTTGCTATTTTAATATTTCCATTAGAGATATTAACAATATTTATTTCAAGCATGGTAAGCATTACAGCAAATCTTTTGCCTGTGCTGGTTATTTTACTAAACTCGCTCCCTGTACTTTTGCTATCAAGAAAATCTAACAACTTGCAAACCAGTATCGGGAGTTAAGATAGGGTTTAAGAATACCTTACCTTTAAATAACTCAATCTCCTTAAGGTACTTCGAAGGGCAAGCAGCAAAATAGCCGATATTAAGCAATAAATCTTTTTTGAGATAAACATTGTCCACAGATAAGGATTCTCCATATGTTGGTGAGTTTTTATCAGACTCTGAGCTTTTGAAAGTTTCTTGAAAATCGCTTCGATATTTAAAAAGTAATAACTCTGCTATGTAGTTATTCCCCGGGTCTGCAGCATGAACCTTCTCAATACCTTTTTCAATAATACGCCAAAACAAGCCCTTACAAAACAAATCCTTATTTTCAAAAAGAGTATAATTTGAATCTTGATATTTAATAACTAACAAATCTATACTTTCAGAAAGAACCATACTTATACTATATACAACAACAGCAAATCCGCACTAATTGAAAATAAGGTATATGTAACTAATGGGACAAAAAATACTTATTTGATAGTTTATAATATTAATCGACAGATTCAGCGAAATAACTTTCGTATAAATCAAACTTATCCATCATGGCGTCCACTCTAGCCCTACTGGGTAATTTAAGTTCGATTCCTTCATCCAAAAGTTCAACTGAGATTTTAAACAAAACAACCAGCACCGTGCTACCGCCATAAGTAAAGTATCGTGGATCTACAAAGGTAGAACTTTTGCGCTGATTAAGTATGCTATCTACGATTTTTTCAGTATCTTCACAAACCTTAATAAGTTTATCGGTGTTAAAACATCTCGGATCAAAAACGGCCTCACCGTAGTTATCCTCTAGCGCGGGGATGAGTAAGGAATTAACCATATCAGCTTTAGCATGAGAAAGACCTATTGATAAATCATCTCCGCCTTTTTCAGCGGCGGTTTCTGCTAAGAAATCACAGACACGAAAAGTAAGATAGGTACTTAAGGACTCGGGTTCATCAGCAAAGTAATCGTGCTCCATAAATTAAAACAGTACAACTTCAACTTACTATATGCAGGTATCTAAACAACGGATACTATTAAATTTTACTAATCTTAAGCCAATTCCTTCGCTCCTCTACAGATAATTTTTCAATAGAGTATCTTAACATAGTTCTCGGCATATTTTTTGAGTTCTCTTTCAAAAACTTTCTTAAAAGAGAAAGATCTCTTTTCCCCATCTCACGAAGCATCCAGCCAGTTGCTTTGTGCATTAAGTCAGCGTTATCCTTTAAAAGAAGTAGGGCGACATTATAGGTAGGCAAGAGTTGCCCCTCTCGCATGAGAGCAAAAGTTGCCACAATAGCTACCCTACGTTCCCATAATGAATTTGAAGTAGCTAATTGAGTAAGTATATCCAGGGCATTATCAACCAAGGTAAGATAATTACCTAAAACAGGAGCGCTACAATCAACGATATCCCAATTATTGACTCTCCCTAGGCCTATTTGCTCAAGATAAAATTCAAACAATAATCTTTTCTCAAGCAAAGTAGCCGCCGCTTGGTATTTTAGGGTTAAAATAATCGCAGCACAGAGACGAACTTCGTGTAAAGAATCATCAAATAGTACTCCCAAAGTAGCAAGAGGTACAGAGGTATAACGACCACTTACCTCCCTCACCTCTGGGACTGTGACCCCTAGAAAAATATCTCCTTCACCATACTCACCGGGGTTAGATTTAAAAAAGCGAGAGTTGTTAATCGCTCTAACTGGGTCAGCAAAAGACTTTAACTCTGAGATAATTTTTTCACATTCCGACATACTTTTATAGTCCAAGGTAAACGGCATTTTTAAAGTAGAGCGAGAGATATACAAACAATCTATAGGATGAAAGTGATACATTGAAGCTAAGGAACAATAAATAATATAAAAAGATACAAATAGGAGCAAAATGACAGCATGGTGGAAATCCTCTTGTGATTGTGGTTCAAAGCGATTTGAATCAGGGAAAACAATGTTAACAGTAAATGGCTCAAAGATTAACGCGGAATCATTGGTAGATTCAGGTAAAGGAGTTAAGGTTGAGTCGGTAAATGACCTATTAACAGTATATTGCAGCGAATGCGGTAAAACACAAAATCGCTACTAGCTGATCAAAGATGATCTATTTACTCAATTAACAGAACATAAAAATGTAAGTACTCTTAAATGCCATATGAGGTAAATTATACACGGTAGTAAGAGTGAATCCCGTAAAGTTCTCCCCAATTAGCCTAATTCGAGGGATAAAAAAGGGTAAGGCAAGAAAAGTAATTGAATTTTTTCTCTTAACCTTAATTGGTACATTGACTGGTGTATCTTTATTTGGTCAAGCAAAGGCTGAGATAGGTCCACTACAAACAATAATCTCATTACAACCTACAATCTCAGGTGGAACCACGATAGATCTTGGTCCTTTAGGTGAGATAGCATTCGCATCACACTCAGGTCTAGCGAAAGTAAAGATCGAAGTTAAATCTATGACACCTTCATCAGCAACCGAATTGGTTGGATCTAATAGTAAAATCGATCAGTTGGCCAGTTCGGTACCAAATGATTTTCGATCTGGTTTCATAGCCGTAGCAGTAAAATCAAGTTTAGCAGCAGCTACTTTCTCTTTTCTACTAGTTATGCTAACCTATAGACGTTTAAAAGTATCCCTCACTTCGTCAATTCTATCACTTAGTATTAGTGCCGCGGTTGCTGCTTCCGCATTTTTAACCTATGAGCCCCGGGCAATCCAACAGCCAGTTTATAGGGGGCTAGTTCAAGCCGCCCCCTCTCTAATCGGCTCAGCTAAAGATATTGCAAATAACTTCGAAAGATACAGGGATCAGATGAGTGGTTTGCTAAGTAATGTAACAACTCTTTATGCCGCTGGGGAGAACATAGAAAATTATGCAGTACCTGATAACTCAATTTCCGTGCTTCACATATCTGATTTACATCTAAACCCTCAAGGATGGGATATGGTTAAACAATTAACCGAGAATTTCAAGGTTTCGCTTATTGTTGACACTGGTGATATAAGCGACCACGGAACGGTAGCAGAAGACCCTTTTCTAAACGAGATAGGTAATTTAAAGATTCCTTATATTTACGTTAGAGGCAATCATGACTCGAAGCACACTGAGGAAGTTATAAGAAGTTTTCCGAATGCTTATGTTCTAGACTCTTCATCAATTTCAGTCAAGGGATTAGTATTTGCTGGTGTTGGTGACCCACGTTTTACTCCCGATAAAAGAGAAAATACTAAAGTAAGCGACCCCGATGTCTCATTAACAGCCCGTTCCTTTGCAAGATACCTGCGAGGAGCGCAAACAGGAATGCCGATAAATCCCGACGTAATCTTAGTACATGATCCCGCTATGTCTGAAGAGTTAGATAGTTTATCCCCGTTAATTTTAGCTGGGCATATACATTTTAGATCAAGTAAAATTCTAGAGAGAGGATCGCAGTTAATGACGCAGGGATCTACCGGGGGTAGTGGCTTGCGAATGCTAACTGATGGGAAATCGGATCCTTTGCAAGCTTCAATACTATATTTTGATCCTAAAACAAAAAAACTACTCGCATGGAATGATATTACTATGAGCGGGGTGGGTTATGCGGATGTAAAAATCTCTAGACATATACCTAAGGTCAGTCCAGACCTAAAGTGATAGAAAAAAATCTTTACAAACGGAAAGTAATGCTTGTTTAATGAATTAAGAAAAAGGACTGTACGTATTACACAATGGAGGTTAATATGGGTTCAGATATTCCCGTTGAATTTACAATAGATGGGATTGAGTATACAAAATCTGTTACAAAAGAAGATATGTACCGCTGGAAAGATCAAAATGGTAACACTGGTTATATTTCAAAAGATGAAGTAGAAAAACATTTTTAAAACATAAACAATAAAAAACAAAGCTCGTTATAGTAGTGATAATACACTAGTATAACGAGCTTTTTGTAGTTTAATTAACCTTATAAATTAAGGTAGAGAGTTTACAAGTACTGGGTGATATACGGGGTTACCGAGTTTATCCTTAGTACTAATTTGTTCTTTAGTTAACTCATTAGGCATCTTACGAAGTGATAATCCAATTAAACGAGAGGAAGCACGGAAGATCCACGTTCTAAAAGATGATACTTTGGTATAAACCGTAGGAGTAGCCTCCCCGCAGTTTTCCACAATAGAAAAACTGGTAATACCAATTAGTAAACCTTTTCCGTCAACCAATGGGCCACCCGAATCACCGAAACAGGTGTTATGGACTGAGCCATCATCGTTTACACGATAAGCGGCTAACATTCGGTTCATTGGATCATCAATCATATAACCCATCTCCTCTGTTGCGTCATCAACCGAGGTAGTGAGCAACTCATTTGAACCAGAAAAAGAAAATGTCTCCTCAGCCCCCCAACCATAGACACGCCAGTTAGGAGTAATTTTAGAAGTTGTATTTGCCATTTTAGCTGGGGTTATCCCGATAACAGGGGATTCCAAGAGAAGTAGCGCTATATCTGAATCAAATTGAGATCCTCCGGGAGGAACAATCCCTTCGACACTTTCGATGACCTCACCTGTAGTGGGGTTTATAATGTCATAGCTTTGTTGAGTTTCATAACTTTCATTGTAGATTGCGCCAATGACATTAATGAGTTGACCATCAAAAGCCTTCTGTGATGACTGACCTATATTAACCTTCCAAGTTTCCGCATCATCAGCCCACATTACACAATGCGCCGCAGTTAGAACGAGTCTTGGTGCAATTAGAGTTCCAGAACAGAAACTTGTCAAGCCAACATCTTCAGACCAGTTCATAACCGATGCCGTCCATTTGGCCTCATCTGAACGAACCGGCCTGTCAGCGCCCACTACAGCTTGCGCCATAGGGACTAATCCGAAAAGAACAATTACAGTTAAAGCGGATGTGATACGAATTCTTTTAATCATATTTTACCATAATTTCCGAGCAAAATTAAATGCTCCGTAGTGAATTAAGCTATAATAACCAAAATTGTCTTACTAATTAAAACAATTTGTTTTGTATATTTATAGATATTACCTTAGATGCAGTCTATTTGGAGGCAATATGATGCGCCTTAGGGTATGGGGAGACGAGAGTAGTTTGCGAACATTACAACATGTGTAAGAATAGGAGTAAAAGGTATTAGCTAGTGAAGTAATAGGCAACTAAACAAAAAATGAATAATTTCTGATAAATGACTTAGCATAAACTTCTATTCATAAATTTACGATAATCGACAAGATGCACGCAATACAACATCCGCCAGTTAAAGTTATATAATTAACCCTGAGTACAATCTACAACCAAACCATTTAAAATCTTTACATTGATTCTATTAAGCATGTAATCTGAAGTGCCAACAAACTCCTCCCCTTCTTTAGAAACAACTCTAAAGACCAAAGAGTTTTGTTCAGCAATCACTTGTACTTGACTTTCGGTAGATTTATCAGTGAGTAAATTGGCACAGATAGACTTAACTAATTCAATGGAGTTTTCATCCCCTAAAGGAGTATCTGCGTAACCGTAACTCTCATAGAGATCTAGCTTTATAACTGTTTTACCCGCTTTAAGTGAAGGTGCAAGATTAGAGTAGATGGTAATGACAGTAGAAGCGCTCCTCAATCTACTTTTAGGGGCAGTAAACTGGACCTGAACTTTAGGATTAGAAGAGAAAAGTTGATTTAACCATATATCTTGGTTCATGAGTTTCTCGGTACAGCCCATTTTAGTAGAAAATAATGTCTGGGCTTTAAGGTAGCCTTTGACTATGCTGTATTTGCCACCTAAAGAGTTACAGCCAGCAGAAAGAGAGAGTGTTTTTTCCTCAAAACGTAGAGAGATAGGAGTTTTAGAAGCAAGTTGATAGCGTTTGCCGTTAACAGTTATTGATGTTGAGCGAAAAGTTAACGATTGTAAATCGGAAAGTTTTGGGGTTTTCGGAGTAGAGTAAATTGGTTTAGGTGAAGCAAATGCGGAATAAGGTATTGTGCTAAGTGTTATCACAAATAGAGCAAAAGTAATTTTAGCGATAGAGGTTACACCTTTCATACTTTGTATTGTTCGTAAAAAAGTATATTAAGTCGCGAATGTCTATGCAGAAGATTCAAAAGAGAAATTTTGTTAGCTTACCCTCTAATTATTTTTAAATAGCAAAACTTGAATTTGAGTAACAGCAACATACAGTAGATAAATACCATGAGTGAAAAATGTAAACAATGTAGCAATGATGCAACATGGGAGATAGAGGTACTACACCCGGGACCTGTCGATACAAGATGGGGGACTTACTATGCCTGTGATAACTGTAAAGATTATGTGGGAAGAAATCGTAGCCAACAGGCAACCTACAAAAATATTTAAATCCCATAGCTTTTTGTTTTAGTAAGTCGCTGTTATACGGCGTACCGTTAATTTACAACGAACCCTTTTGCTAATTATCAACAAGTAGATCAAGGATTTGTATTAAAGTGCTACTTTTAAGCATCTGTTGGAAAAATTTAAAAATAAAGATTATTTGAGTACCTATATGAGTGTTATCTTAGCGCGAAGTGTAATAGGTAATGGCGAATCGTATGTCCGAGAGGCCAACAATGGAGAAAAAATATGTTAGTAAAACCAGTAATTAAAGTTATTATACCGCTTATTGCAACAACACTACTTGCCCCGATTTTTGCCTCAAACGCAAACGCTTTACAGCCAAAACCAAAATCAACTATCTCAGCAGAAAAGGCTGCAACGAATTTAGCCAATGGTTTAAATAGGATCGTTAAGGATAATTCCACATCAGCTGATTTAACAGCTGTGGCCGTAGGATTAACTAATCAATTACCAGATATAGCTGTTACCACTGTGCCTTTTTACGGCAACTTGGTTTTCTTTGATGTTGTAGCCCCTGACGGATTTAGATGCGTAGCTTCAAAATTAAATAAAGCCAGAATAGTGTACGAGGTTATAAATTCTGATTGCAAAAACTACTCAAATATAATAGGCCCTAACTTCGACAAATCCTTATTAATGGTTTTAAAGACTAAACTTATGGTAGGATTTGTAGCGTACAATCCAGTCCCCGCTCTCATAAACAAGCGTAAAGTTACCCCAGAACTTATACAGAAATACGGTACCACGCTTAAAGATAAATTAAAGATACAAGCCCATGTAGTTCAAAATACCCCAAATGGCATTTCAGTGACTTTAGTTGACAGAGTTAGCGTAGTTGCAAAGTTGGAAGTAGATAGTAAGGGGAATTACAAGGTTAGTTAACAAAATTAGTTAAGTAATTGAGATCTATTCTCCAGCAAATAGCCCCGCTAAGGTGGGGCTATTTGCTTTACTACACTATATAAGTGGTTTTTGTGTAATTTATGAAAAAGTAATCTTAACAAAGTGTAGCTAGTTAGATAAAAAAGAACAAGTGATAAGTAGGATTACTAATTGAAGTATGTATAGAAAAGCGGTAATAGCGAATTCCTATGTATATACTAGAGGCTCTTAAATAGCTAGAAAAAGTTAACGACTATCCCAAAAATCAACAATGTTTTTAGCAGCGTTAGGATAAAAACCTAAGAGCTTATTAACCTTTATAGTATCGGGTAAAAGAGTATTACCTAGAAGCAAAATAACGCTAGCGATATCACGGGCAGTATTGACCAATAAAGTTCTATACTCAGTTGGAATAATACCGTCAAAACTATCGTTTGGAGAAAGATTAAGCAAAGGAATCTCGTTAGCGATAACGATCAATGAAGGCGTTCCCGGATAACCAATAACTAGTTTAGCTACCTCTAAGTCAGATTTTAACTCTTGGTTTGTTGATAGATTAAACCCTTCCCAAAGAGATCTATCTTCCCTTGGATGAGTACGTACTAAATATGGTTGATTATTTTCTTTAAAATAAGTTGCAATACTTTTAAGGTTAAATTGAGGGTCTCTTATATTAGCATCAGAGGTAGAAAGCAGTAAAACTGTATCTTTGATTGTACTTGTTGAATCAATCATTTGCGGAGAACCTGTTATTATTACGTCAGAGCTTTCAATCGATAAGTTCTTACATAAAATTACTTTATTAGTAGGGGTCATAACGGAAAATTTTTTAATGGGTAAGTCGTTAGGTAAATCAAGGAAGGAGCCATACGCCAACTCGCTAAGGTAGATGGGTATATTTTTCGAATGAGCATATCTTAAAACAGCCTCACTCCATGCTGTAAACCCGCCCCCTGCTAAAACTACCTTATCGCAACTGTCGATAATAGAGAGCGAAGAGGAAACATTAACCCATGGCTTACCCTGAAGTTTTTCAGGATAGGGGGTTAAGTGAGTAAAGGTGGTGGTTCTTTTCTCCATTTCAGCGTATAAGGAAGATAGGTGGTAAGCGCCTCTAGGTTCGGATGTAATAATTACAATACTCAAGAGAAAACTCTCCTACTAAGCAAACAAACGATTAGTAATTTTTATTCCCACAACTTTCAGAGCAGTAGATATCATAAGGGTACCGTAGCCAATACTGCTCATCTTTACCGATAGCTTTATCACACTCTAAACACTTACGCTCTGTTAAATCATTAAAAAACTTAGACAATTTACTCATACTTATACAGTACCATTTAATTAAGAGATTTCAACATTACGGTATATATGCACGGTACTTAATAAGAAATTTTAAACAGGATGCTCATATTTTATGGCGTAATTATATAGTTTATCTTACTGCTCAAAGATTGCAAAAGCAATTAAGATACCCATTAAGAGCACAATAACTCCTAAAAATTTCCCGACGCGAGGCAAAGAAAGAGAAAGGTTGGAACGCGTCCCTGGAGCTTGCTGGTAAAAAGTTTTGGTTTGGGGCAAAAAGGCAACAACAATAGTTAGTACAGCAAGCCCTAAAGTAATAAAACCACTAAATTGTAAAATCCGGAGTACTGAGCCAATAATTACTAGAGCCCAAGCGGCATTATTTCCAATCCAGAGCCCGTAGGCCAATAAAGCAGCTAATGCAGCAATTACGCCAATAAAGGGAACAAAATTACTGCTATAAAAGAGTAAAAGAAGCAAAAGTGAGTTTAAACCTGTGCTGGCTGTGAGAAGAACCGCTGTTAGAGGTCTTGGTCTACCAGAGACCTCTCCGAAGAATTTATCCATACTTAAAATGTGCAAGAAATAGGAGAATAGCAAGCAATTAACTCCACCTGGGGTAATTTAAATAAAGTGCTCCAGAACCGCTTATCGTCACCATTAGAGTAATGGGAAAGTATCAAGCTTTGCAAAGTAAGCTCGTAGAACTCTCTATTATTCCAGAGAGTGAGTTAGAAGAGGAAACGCTTTTAAATACCTTAACGAAGGCCTTTGAGTTAAACCAGGGCTTAATGCCTTTATTAATTTCGGATCTATCCGAAGATATCTGGGCCGCTGGCTGGTTAATTGAGTGCGAGTATGAGCTTTGGGCTAGAGTGCTTCAATTTCGCGAGTTCGGACATTGCTCCCCTTGGGGTTTAGCTTCCTCAAAAATTCTAGAGGATAAAATCGCTATCTTGGATACCGCCGCCGAGATAAGCAAAAGCTGGGGAATTTGGGGTGAAGAGGGTGCTGAAAGAATCGAAATGAAAAAGTGGGAAAATATCTTCCTAATGGATGCCCCCTGGGGATTACGTGACATTACTCAACCGATCTGTGGGGAACTAGGAGAAATGGTGCAAAGTGAGCATGGATGGCCTAAAATCCAAAAATGCGAACTTTTCGCCAAACATAAAGAAGAACATAAATACCATTAGCAATCCTTAAATACTTTCATTAATAAACTTATAGATTCCAATATTCTGTATGTCAGCATAATGCTTCCTAACACAGTTGTAGATAGATAAATTTTATTAAGCTCTCGTAGCTCATTTGGATAGAGCGGTCGCGTCCTAAGCGGTAGGTAGCAGGTTCGACTCCTGCCGAGAGCACAAGTTAGTATAAAATAACAAAACCCCCTAGCTCTTACTAGGGGGTTTTGTTTCTCCTACCGGCCAAAATTTGGTCCGATGGAGGTGAGTGACGAGTTAACGTCATTCAATAAAAGATAGATTACTCTACCAAATATAATTGTACGGGTTATTAAAAAGGAACAAGTAGGTACTGGCGGCAATAATATGGAGTTGTAATACGTCCAGAAACGATTACTTATCGAAAGCAAGGATCACATTTAATTTCCATCAAGGGATTTTGTTATTATTGTTTGCCATGTAGTAACTAGTTCCTGTAGAGTAAGGGTATTGCCCTAGAGTGCTTAAAAAAGAAAAAACTGTATAGTATAGCTATGGACCAGCAAAAAGTCGAGTATAGCGGGATAGCCCGCAGAGCGCTAGCTGCATTAATTCAAATAAGCATTGTAACATTTTTACTAAGCGTATTTTTTGCTGCAATTATCCCATATCTGGAACCACGCCTAGTAAATCTCACAGATGAAAAGGCAGAACAGTTAGCAGTACTAGCGTTATACTCAACAGCTATATTATTTTATCTACTTTTAATTGTAAGAGCACAAAGCAAAAGCGGTGCTTGGTTAGATATGAAGATCATGCATATCAAACTCGTAGACGAGAATACCCTTAAGCCCCTTAGTTACAAAAAAGCAGTTTTAAGGGCGTTGGCGGCATCACTTAACTCCGCCACCTTGGGATTTGGTTACCTTTTACCATTTTTCACAGATAAAAAGCAGACATTAGCTGATAAGCTTTGTAAAACAGTGGTAATTAAAACCGGTACTAGAAAAAAATAACCCTAGTCAATAGACTAGGGTTATTTTAATAGGCTTAAGCCCAGAGTATACCGAAAACGGTACAAGCTACAACAGTGGCAATAGCGATGTAAGGTGCACCCCAGTCCATGTTGTCGTTCATCCAGTCCGTGATACTTCCGAAGAAGTCTCCGATACCGTCAAAAAGGTTTCCAAAGAAGTAACCGATTGATTCTAGCATAGAATTTTACTGCCTTTCGTTTGGTTGATGTAATACTGTATACAGTTAGCGCGAAGGGGGCAATTTCAGGGATAATGTGGAGCGGATGACGAGAATCGAACTCGCGTCTGAAGCTTGGGAAGCTGCCATGTTACCATTACACAACATCCGCATACAACTATAGTATATGTTTTGTCTACTATAGCACATAGAAAAATAAACTCTGCCCCTGTAGGTAGGAAATTATCAAAGCGTTAGGTGTGGTATTTTACAAAATCTATCCTGAAAGTAAAATTTTCATATGATAGATTCAATGATTCTGTCACAATAATTAGCATGATAACTAGCAATGAAAATATAGAAGAGAAAAATACTGTGGAAAATGTAGTAATGAAAGAAAACATTTTGAAAGATTCCTCATCTACTATTGATGAACAGAGCCATACAATTAAGCAAAAATATAGTGAAATCGATAATGAGTATAACAAAGACCGCTACCTTGGCAACAAGATGACCAAAGGTACCTCTATTAACAATACATCTTATAGATCTGCACAGCAAAGCCATTACGAAAAAGGCTTCCCTACTAACAATAAAGATATTGATGGCGGTATGTATAAGTACCGCGATAGTCAGTGGGTTGCAATACTTGAAAACACAGGGGGACCTCGAGGAAGGGCTATCTCTAAGTTAGGAGAGTACTTAAAAAACAAAAAAGTTGCCAATGACACCCTCGGGGCTATAACTCTGGCAGATGACCTTCTGTGTGGATGGAAAGATACAGAATTAGAACACATTACCATGCTTTTAAATGATGGATGGGATAAAAGTTTAGGCGAACTCCTGCGCTGCGCTGTTATTTTGTAAAAATTAATATAATAAATACTCCTAGGCGAAATAGCTTGGGAGTATTTTTTTAGTTCAATACTGTATCTATACAATGGTAGATAATTTAGTAACTGCCACAATAGTAAAAGCTATATAGCAAGACCTACGAAAGGAAATCATGTATAGAAATATCATGGAAGATATGATTCTTTCCACGACGAGAAATGAAATAGCGATGCATGCTTTCCTAGCCAATTTTGGCAAGGAGGGGCATGAAAAGCTATCAAGAAATAAAAACCTGCCAAGTTGCATTTGGGTTAAACTTGTTCCTAAGTCAAAAATTGATGTAGCGACAAACCTTTATAGCCGTAATCTATCTCCAGAACAACTAGAAATAGCTGTGAAGGATAAAAGGGTATACGCCCGCCGCGCTTTAGTGCTCAACGGTTTACGTGGGGCTAGTGAAGAGTTTGTTGAAAAGATTATGAGCGAGCCTTGGCTAAACCCCGATCTCATCAAATCCTGGTTACATTACGGAACAGCTTTAACAGGTAAACACCGGAGGGAGTTAAGTCAAAGAGTGGGCGGAACAGCCCAAGTCAGACAACTTTCATTTAGTGATGCCTACCCTGATATCAATGAGGTGGTTACTATATTACAAAATAACCGATATTCATTGAATATGTGGGATCTTGCTCCAGTTTTCGATACCAGAGCAGATCTAATGCATCATATTGAGGAGCTTAAAAGCTCAGAGTATCGATCTGCATTCGCCTCCTCATGGAACCTAAGTAATTTAGAACACCAATGGAAAATCTTTGGTCAAAACGGTATTGAAGGTAATATAAACGCCTGGACAAACCTATTAAGAAACCCTTATACATCTACAGAGGTAGTTGAGAAAATCAACTCCCAGAATAAGAAGAAATGGCATAAGGATTTTGAATCACTATCAAAGATTTGGAAAGATGCACCAGGTAAGCCTTTAACTCTACCGGTAAGCGAACTTACTGATAGCCTAGATAGGCAAAGAGCAGAGTATTTTCATAAATATAAGTTCTCAAGAGGTACTCTTCCCTGGGAAGAGGCTGCAAAAGAGGCTAATAAGGTGAAACCCCTTCTAGAAGAGATGTTGGTCAACAATCAACAATCTACTTTCTTTAGGTACTCAACTGATTGGGAGCATGTAAACCAAGAACTTGACAAAATCTTGCTTCAAGAATCCAGCTGGCAAGCCTTCTGGTCCTTGTTAGAAAAATGGCAGGGAACTGTTAAAGATCTTGCGGAAACATCCGCTAAACTTTAAGATATATTAGAAGCGGGGTTGTTAACAACCCCGCTTCTTTCTATTTATTACTATTGCATTAACGAATTGTTAAAACTACCATTTTGTTTGGTTTTTTAAAATTCGGGGGCAAGTGATAACTACCTCCATCAATCGGAAGCGATATAAGCTGAGAACGATAAACCGATACTTTCAATCTAGCCATAGCTCGATATATCCAACTTCGGTATTTTGCAACTTTTGTATAAACAGCAGGGGTTATCTCTTCGCAACTTTCAGCCATAGAAAAACTTGTTATTCCAATTACTACCCCTTTTCCATCAACAAGCGGTCCCCCAGAGTCCCCATAACAGATAGTTTGGATTGAGCCAAAATTGTTTAACTGGTAGGCACCGAGCATATTATTCATAGGGTCTTCAAGTAACTCAACCATTTCAGCGGTCGCGTCTTTTACTGAAGTTGTATTAAGAGTATTAGATGGGGAAGATAACAAGGTAGAGGAATCGGAAGAGGTTAAGCCCCAACCATAAACTCGCCAGTTGGGTAGAATTTTAGTGCTATTGCCGGCCAGCTTTGGGTATTTAATGTCAGATACAGCCTCTTCTAGGTATAAAAGCGCTATATCATCATCATACTCAGAATCACCAGGTGGGACATAACCAACAACACTTTCCAAGACTTCATTTGTTTCTAGATCAACCAAATCATAGCTCTGTTGCTCGTCATACTTAAAATGATATATGAATCCTGTAATGTTAATAGGTTTTGCGTCCATTAGTTTCAAAGAGTGAGTTGGAAAATTTATTCTAAGCCATCTTTCCTCAGAGACATCAGATACGCAATGTGCAGCAGTAAGCACTATCCGAGGCGCTACTAAAGTACCGGAGCAAATCCCGTACCATCCCTCGTAATTCTCCCACTGTTCAATAAGACCTACATACTGAGCTTCACCGGGTATTACTTCCCTGTCAGCCTCAATGATAGCGAACGCTTGCGGTAAATGAAGCGTCAGGAACGCAAAAATAAGCGTAATAGTACTAATAAATTTTAAAAAAAAGTGGTTTGAGTTTTTAATGATGGTTATTTTCATCATTTCTTCACTTTAAGAAGTTTTCGATCCTTCTGACTCATCTTCAAATGATCAAAATCAAGTTTATGAGCACAAACCCAGGGCTGCCAACCGCGATCCTCGAAAAGAACTAGTGCTGCTAAAGAGGAAATTCTGGCGTCGTAGGCCTCTTCTTTATCTACCCCTAACCTTTGCATCGTTCCACCGTCGTTGAGTTGAAATAACCCTCTATCAACAGTTCCGTTACCGTTAGAACCATTATGTGCGGAGGGGTCTAGTCTAGACTCACACCAAGCAACCCTGATTGCATGCTTGAAGTAATTCTCACCAAAAGTTTCAGCAATAACTAAGACAGCATCTGCTTGTTTGCGGTTCAGTCCCCCGTAAATCGCCTTTCCACCTGGATAGGTGTCGGATAACTGAATAATACTGGAGGCTTTTTGCGCAAAGATTTGACGAAGCTCCTCAATATCGTTCAATTTCTCATAACTTCCCCTACTCGCAGTAATTTCCTCTGTCATCGCATAGGCAGAGCTCCAAAGCGGTGAGGGGGTAAAAAATAACGCCATATAGATAACGAGAGATTTCAATAAAATCCGGGCTCGGCGCTCAGATATAGATAACCCTCTCCATTGCTCAGGTGCACAATTAGAGCAGTTTTTACTCATTCAAAAGCCTCCTATTCGGGGATTACGTACATATAGTGACTTGGGGAAGGATAAAATCACCTAAAATATCCTGAAAAAGCAAGGTTATACTGTGATCAAGATAACTAAAAACTGGGCCAAAGGGGCCTTTCTAGTCCAAAATGGGGATAAACAAAAACAGGCCCTCGTGTTAACGAAGAGCCTGTTTCTATATTAAAACAATCTACTTAGATCGGTTTGGCTTTTTTTTATCTGTACGAGCAATAAAGATCGAACGGGCAACAACTAAGCCAACTAGTAGCGATACTGAGATGATCCATCCCATGGTTTGGTTATTCATAGATTCCTCTTTCGATTATAATAAGGTGCATGATAT
>Ga0209550_10002623_pt1 | contig 17285 bp, 15 predicted proteins | sample LauGreSuBDMM15SN_2_FD_187567 | JGI IMG/M metagenome (GOLD analysis project Ga0209550, IMG submission 187567) | Freshwater lake microbial communities from Lake Michigan, USA - Su13.BD.MM15.SN (SPAdes) (version 5) | ecosystem: Environmental > Aquatic > Freshwater > Lake | place: Lake Michigan...
TGTTGTGAGCTCTTGCTCTTGGGTAACTAGGGCAGAGGCAATTGATTGTTGGAAGGCTGTTGTGAGCTCTTGCTCTTGGGTAACTAGGGCAGAGGCAATCTTAAAGTCAACAAAATTTGTGATCCGACGCTTTATATAGAATTTTTCAAACATAGCGACTTTCACCTCCACATGAAGAACACTTTTTAGGAATGACAAAGAGAGCTACCAAATAGAATATATCAATAAAAGACGAATTTAATGGTTTATTTATCAACAAGAACCTAATTCTATCTAGGCGACTTTTTGAGTGCTTACTAATGCAACTCTCAAGAAATACCGTGTTCAGATTTGAGATTACAATCGATTTCAATATAGCCCTGCCCTGGAGTACCCAATATGGACAAGTCTCACTAACGTGTATCTGATGAAAGTACTTTTCGGCTTTCTTTTTCAAACTTGGAATTCCTATTGCGTTGTTCTTGTGAACGTTGTATCTAACTCCAAGATATTTGTCAGATATCACGGTTCCATATAACGAAGCAATTAATATCATCAACCAGTCGTGATGTTTGATGTTTTCAAAGTTTTTCACAACCTCTCTATACAAAAGATTGGTTTCTCTTGTAAATGACATTGTGCACCCCGGTACTTTATTTCTAAAGATAAATGTTATCTTGGAATTACTCGAATTTCTGATTTGTTTTCTTCGTATTCTCCTTCCAAGAATGTTCTTTTCATATCGACAGTAAGAAAGCTTTATTGCCTCTTCGCTTCCTAGAATTTCCACCGCTCTAGCTGTTTTTTCTGGGAACCAATAGTCGTCTTGATCTGCAAAATGTATGAGAGTACCATCGACTCTCTGTAAAAGATAAGAATACGAAAGCGCATGACCATAATGTGCAACATCACTTTCATAATTTACTTTCATGTTTTCGAAAAGCGATGAATAGCTTGATAGGTCGTTTGGCTCTTCATCGCAACGTACGAAGAGAGTGCTCTTGCAAGTTTGATTTTCTAAACTTGTTATCATTTGATCCAACAGAGACATATTTGGTTTAAAAACAGATAGCACTATTGAGTTCTCAATCAACGAATTCATTCAATCCTCCAGTACATCCCACAATAATAAGTCAATTCTTAAGAAATAGGTTTAAAAGACCCTTTTTTGCTCTCGAATAAACTTAGTTTCTAAATATTGTGCTATGTGAGACTTTTAGGCATCACTAATTTGGGCTAAAAAGATAATCAAAGAATTGATACATTGATTGATCGTCATTATGTCCTGTGCGTGTAGCTAACACTTCATCTCTAGCTTTCTTTGCCATCACAGACACGATTTTGCTGCGACTATTTTCAACCATCCAACTAGAAAGGTCCTTAAATGGCACCTGTGCGGTGTTCATATTAGCCGTCACGTCAGATGTTATCGAAACATGATTAGTTGATAATGTGGCAATTCCAAGTGATGAGTATTCGAGAAATTTCATTGCGCTCTTCCCTTGGTTCAATGAAGTGTCTTGATTGATGACGATTCCACAAGAAGCAGTGTTCTTCATGGAAAGCCAAGCTGCAAATTTTGGGTAGGTTTGTAAGCCATTTGGTACAGTGATTGATTCGAAAATTGGATGTAATGGAGAAGAGAATTGACCCACGATCCTCACTTTAATTTGACTCTCCGACAGGGTACTGCTTCTAATTCGACTAAATTGTTTAGATAATTCCTGTAGAGATGTTTCGTGAGCTTTTAGGCCAAAAAATAAGTACTCCGACACATTATTGTTTCTAGAGTTTGCCCACACATTCGGTGGCACCGCATTTCTCCTGAGATGCACGTTTTTATGACTAGGAAACGACTTAAAGATTCCCTCTGTTGAAACTGTGATATGTGTTGCCACTGTAGAAAAAAATTGTCTCGCTTCTTCGAGAAGAAGTAGGTACTCAGCTTCTTTTGCGTCCTTGTCTATCTCTTTTGAATAGTCATCGGTATCCCAATGAATAAATCTAATTGAGTCTTTGCGGGTATTCAGCGTATCCAACAACCCAGGAACTTGAAATGCGGCCGTCCTATTAGTTGTGAAACCGATTGTTTGTGGATGAAATAGATCACCTGCTTTCTTTAGCTCCACCAAATTGAAATCACTTTGATTTGATGTGTAATAAAGAGGTGCTAGCAACCTCAAGTATGAACATGCGTTTGGAACATCACCAGATTTCTCAGGTAAGTACCAGATTATGGATTTACCCATGTCTTAACCTTTAGACAATTCAAATAGTTTTGCTGCGATTTCAATGGCCTCAAGGTCAAGATCTAATTGAATACTGTTTACTTCGGTTAGAAGGCGCTCAGAAATTGCTCCTGTATCGAAGTGCATGATAGGGAGGTTAAATTGGAGTGCCTCTGATAGCGCATAGCTATATGTCTCTGGAACCTTGCTTGGGAAAAATATTATGTTTGGTGGAAATTTCATTACTTTCTCTACTAGGTCGGCATTATCTTTATACCGCCCAAAAACTTTGACATTGTGGAGATTGTTATCTAGACCTGATGCAAAATCCCCATAAAGATAAATTTCGATATTTAGGGCACTTCTTTTTAATTCATTTGAAATTTCTTCAATCAATTTATAACCTTTTACATAATTAACAATTCCTATAATGCCGACTATAAAGCTACCTCGCGTACCTGACTGTGTAATGTCAATTTTTTCCCGAACGACGTCAAAGTATTTTACTTCTATATTTTTTTCTGGAAAATGTTTTTTGTAGATATCTTGTGCATATTTAGAAGGAGCGGTGATCTGGTCTGCACTTTGAACTAAACCTTTATGCAGCATTCTGTACTGAATGATCTCAGGAAGACTACTTCCTAAGCATTGGTTGCAATCAATCTCGGCGGGACTATTGCAATCTCTATTATCTGTACCCTGCAAATGAATTCTTGGGCAAATATAAACAAAATCATGAATTCTTAAAACTTTTTTTGTGTCCGAGATCTGCAATTGATCAACTAATTCTTGATCAAATCCAAGTGTATGTTGAACAATTATTTCAGACACGTTTAATTTCTTTGCAAGCCAATCCCAAAAGTTACGATCTAGATAAACAATAAGAGTTGTCTCAAAATTATAATCAAGGTACTTTATCTGAAAATTAACAAACCTATATCGTTCGGGTGATACATTAACTTGAACTACATTGGGTCTATGTTCGTAATTAGTTGAAGACAGAACCCCACCACCTAAGGAGTGGATAACATTTAATTGCGCATCAGCTAACTTGTGTTGAAGCATCTTTGAAAGCAGAAAGAATCTAACCAAGTCTAAGTTTTTGTCAGCTATCCAAAGATTGACCAATTCTAAGTACCGCGGATGTTTCAAAAGCAGAGATTTAAAATTATTAGATTGAATCGAAGTATCTGTCTGACCGAAAGATTTTGAGCCGAAATGGTGAACTAGCGTCTTCAGGCTCAATAGGTTCTTAAATCCGGAAACTATAAGCCGCATCGAAAAATCATTCTCTTCACCGTATCCACGTCCAAACGTTTCAACATCAAAATCGCCTACTTTTGATATGGCTTCATTTGAGATGAGTACACAAAAGCCGTGGCAAGTAGGAATTTCTATGGGAGGTAACTCATCCTCATTGACTTCAGACAGCCATCCAGCCATTTCACTAGAAAAAGATGGCTCGCAGTCATACTCGCTATTGAATGGAACACTATAAATTGTTGCCGCATTCGATAAGGCAGTCACTGAACCGACATTGCGCGAGGAAGTAAGATCGTGATACATGTTCGGGATCCATTTAGGAAACACTATTGTGTCAGAATTTAGAAGTAGCACATTGCGGTCTTTTGCATACTCGAAACCTATATTTGCATTTCGCGTGAATCCTAAATTTTTCTCATTCCGGATTAAGGTAATTAATTTGTTGCCACTCAATGTGTCTAGGTATTCACGCATTCCTATTTCGGTCGAACAATCATCCACTACGAGAATTTCAGCGCCATAACTATTATTCAAAACCGATTCTAGGCACTGCTTAACATAAACAAGCGCGTTATAGACTGGAATAACGATTAAAACTTTATCTCCAAAATTGCTAGTTGAATTTTTATCGATGAAATCTTCTTCTTTCACATTGTTGCTTAGTCGATCAATGCTTCCTAAATCCAAATATGGGAGATCTTCTACTTGATTTGTTAAAGCTCCGTGAATCCAATGTCTTTTGGTCAAGTAGGCGTTGGTCACTAGGGTTTGTACAAAGACCTTGAGTCCGATGCGCACGAATAGCTTGTGGGTTGAAAGGAGTTCACCCATTTTTTCTTTATCCAAAATAGCTGGGTGGGGAGGAATGCCAAAATGAAAAAGTATCAACGCATAATAAGAACGTGGGTCCAATTCTGAAGAGTGTCCCCAAAGCTTCAGGTTTGCACCTTGATTGCATTGTTTTGAAAGGATTGCCTGACTTTTTCTTGCCTCTTCTATGCTGATGAAGCGTAATCTTTGGTCAAAGAAAAGGATGACCCGGGCTAGTGGAATTTTTATCATCGATTGGATGCCCATGTGGAGGTACTTTATAGTTCTTTTGGGATTATCTCGTGTAGTTGGATGGTCACAATTTCTGCAAATTGACCCAACACAGGCAAGGTCTTAATGCAACCTGATACCCTTAATCTATGAGCAAAATTTGGGCATCGCTAGAGTCAAGTTTCGACCTAAAAAATCTGAACAGAAATAAGACCCTCGTAATAGGTACTTTTATTACAGGACTTCTCTCATCTTTCCTTTTGAGTAGCCTGTTTTTGCAGGATTCGAAGAATGTCATCATTACCCCGCGCTGTTTCGTTGATGGAGTTTCAGGGGCTACAAGAGATGACAGTGGTTTTTCGGCGGAGAAGTCTCTTTCTCCAATAAGCATTCAGGGTTGGTTTGCCAATACCGGAACGTCTTTATCTTCAAAGAATGTAGTAATCAATATCGTCGATTCTCAAAGTTTGATCGTTGATACTCTTAAGGGAAATCAAGTAGTAAGAGATGACGTGGCAAGGGTTTTAAATGATCCCCTACTGAGTAACAGTGGATTTGATGTTGAAGGCTCTAAGTCATTACAACCTGGGACTTATTCACTTCACATCACTGGTCAATTTGGAGACCATTTGGAAATCTGTCGCGATACCTTACAGTTAACGATTAAAGAATGAATTCAGAAATTTAAACGGTAAGGTGGAAATCACAAAGACTGTACTACTTACCGCAGATTTCGTATCAGCGGTTAAATCGCTTTGTGGAGGTATACATGTGGGGTAATTGTTTTTTCTCGCCAAGACTTCGTAAAGCAAATAATTTACAAACCCTTCCAAAATATCACCACTCCTAAGTCTCTCAAGATCAGCCCGTACTTATCGCCTTTATTGTCAGAGGTCGATCTTGATACTTTAGGTGTTCTAACTTATTTACAGTTAAAGAATAGATTTAGGGAAGTAAGCGCGGCCTTACCAACTACTCTTTGATAACTTCCTGCATCTGGTATGGCTCATACCCCAAGCTTTTTGATTCTAGACGAAACAGAAAGTCATCAAGTCCTTCAGTCTCTAATCGGCGTAATATCGGAAATCGCCAAAATTTGAAACGACTATCGTTGAGGGGTAAAAGATTTATGTCAGGCCGCTGATTTGGATTCATCAAACCAGCAACTGGAAATTCGATAGTGCTATCTTTTCTACCCGTCCATGCTGCAACAAAGCAGAAGCTTGAGATTGACATTGCGACAGCTTTTGTTTGACGAATAAGCTTAAATGATTCTAATATGTCCAACTCGTAAAATTCCGCTAAAGGAAATGCGTCTCTCAATTTCTCAACATAGATTTTATTCGTCAATTGACCAACAAAAACGGGATTTAAATTTCTTTCTTTAACGAGTTTTTGATAATACGAAATTGGTAGAGGATAATAATCCGCGTGTGAAACTTGATCATTGGATATATCTCCCATTCGAAGATGTATAAGCAAATCATTATTGCTAACTTCTGGGATCACAATATCTGAAAGTAAATCATCAAGCCAGATTGTCAAGTGGGAATTGAAAGGGTTGAGGGTTTCTATCTGCATCCCCCAAGTAGAAACGATAACACTTTTCAGCAATCCGGTTCGATACTGTTCTGCGATAAGTTCATACGAGATCAAATGGTTCGTTAACTCAACCCAGGCACCCATGGCTTGGATTTCTAGAATCCCAACATCACTCGAACCGAGATTCTCCGCTTTGAAATACCCCTCGAGGCACGATCCAAAAATTTGAACATCTCCATTTAGGATAGTCATGAACTTTTCGGCAATTAAACTTTGAAAGATCTTATTTCCAAATCGATGAAAACCCGGATCATCGTCTGTCAAGAAAATTGCTAGTGGCATTGTATTCTTTCACTAAATTTTCAGATTTGGATCTTGATTGCCATGTCTTGTAAGTAGTGCCTGGCTTGTTCGAGCCTCTTCTATAATAATATAAAGCAATCTTTAATCAAAGAAGGGAATGATCAGCACTCATAGAATTTTTTCATCGATTGATCGTCCACGCGCGCGTACTCCATATCCCCTTTTAGAATTTTTGTGAAGCTGGCTGGTCAAATTCACAAAAATATCCATAAATATCGCAAGGTTCGGAGTGGACCTGATGAGGGGTCCTGGATCTCTAGCTGAGTCCTCTTGCAGACATGTGGGATATGCTCGAGGGGTGGCGCGTGTAATTTTCAAATCTGGAAATGCCCAGAAAAGGATAAATTATGAATACTCGTGAAGAGTTCGTTTCATACGTAACTCACAAAGTTTTCCAAGAAGTCACGGATCCTAAAATTCTAGAAATTGGCCCGTATATGTCGCCTTTATTCCGAGAAGTCGATTTTGATACATTCGATGTTCTAACATATGAACAGTTAGTGCAGAGATCGAAGGAAGAGGGCGGTCCTAGTCACTTAATCCCCAGTGTGACTTGGGTAGGTCCACAAGCCACTCAAGAGTACATTCACGAGACATATCACCTAATCCTCAGTAGTCATGTTGTTGAGCACCAGACGGATCTTATTCAACATTTTCAAGAGATAGGCAAACTTTTAAAATCTGGTGGCATTTACGCAGCATTGATTCCAGATCACAGATATTGCTACGATTATTGGAATACCCCAAGTAAAGTCTCTGATGTTCTTTCAGCCTATTGGGGAAAAGCTTCAAATCACACTTTTAGCAACTTCTTGGAAGACAGATTAACTACGGGTCATAACAACACCCTCGATTATTGGAAGGACAATCCAGGAACTCCAAAATGGAAAGCAATGGGATGGTCTGACGTCGAAAAATTAGTTAGTTCCTACCTTGAGCTGACTGACTCTGGCAAATATTTAGATGTTCACGCATGGAAATTTACGAATGAAACATTTTCGGATATTATGTCAGCCCTTGTACGATGGCGTCTTGTGCCATTAGAGATTTTGGAAATATTTCCCACCAGATACCCAAATAATGAATTTTGGGTTGTACTCTCAAAAAATCTACTTGAAGAGACAATAAGCAGCGAATAGATCTAGTTGTGAAACTTGGTACTCACTCAGAGTATATTTGGCAATAGTGACACTTTTTTCCGTCATGGAATCGTTATTGAAGCAATCATCCTTTAATTCTTTAATGACAGACCGATAACTTGACTTTGTATTATTCGAATAGTCATAAAGCACCTCTATAGGCCAAGTACGTCCCATTTCTAACTGGTCCAATCTTGGTTGCCACGGATTAGCAGGCCCGAATGAAAACAACAAGAGTGCTGTCGCGACTAGCGTCAATCGACTAGCCCTAACAACAATCAGCCGATTCTTTTTTGGATTCATGTTTGAATCGATAGTTTTTAAAACTACAGGCAGTACTGAAATATAAATCAAACCTACACCTGTATAAATAAACCTTGATTCGGGCCATTGATAAAACAATGCTAGTGTTATTAAGAATATACCAATGAGAATGCTTAACTTTTGAAAAATTGAGAGATTGAATTTAACTTTCTGCAAACATACCGCCAGTATTGAAACTATAAATAATGGCAGAAAAGCTAAGGTTAGTGTGTGTCCATAGAATGGAAACATGTCAAAACTATTCTTTAGCAGGCTAATTTGGCTCGGTACCGTGAGGTGAGTATTCCAATCTCTCCAGGCTCTAATGATAAGAAGTGAAATCAAAGTTGCAACAGTTACATCCACATATCGTCTAATTTTGATCTTACTTGAGACATCGCTAAAAAAGATTCCAAGCATCAGACATATAAATATCGAAAATGCATAAATTTGAAATGTCGTTGCCGCTATGCTCGCAACTAATCCAATGTGCCACTTTGATGGTTGGTTTGTATGCAGTCCTCGGAAACAAATGTGCAATCCGAAGCAAATTAAGCCAACGGCAATACCATCTGGAAGAATATAAAGTGCAATAAAATGCACAAAGGTAAGGTAATACAGTAGTACTCCTACGTATTGCATCCTCGTATTAATACCATGGCTTTTCATAGTCTCTATAAGCACAAAAAATTGCAAAAATAAACCCAAAAATGAAGCAATTGCGAACGAGAAACCATGGGCTCCTAGTAGCCAGTCAATTTTGCTCACAAATACATAGCCAGGATTTCGTAAAACAGGAATTACAACTCCATCTGTTCCAAAAATTCTTCCTTGTATTATCCAATCGAGACCGTCAGGGGAAATATATTTATAACTTTCAAGGATGTCATCTTTGAAGTTCAAAATTCGTATGACAGGGATAAAGACCAATAAGGCTGCAAAATTCTTTACCTTGTCTCGGAAGATACCCTTTAAAGTCATTTTAAGGTTTGGAAACTTTTTTAAATTGTTTCTTCTTAGATTTTTTTGTGTTGTATTTCAGAATACATCGAATAGCACTAAAACCATCTTTCCAAGTAATTTTTTTGCCTTCATCGTACGTACGACCGTTATATGAAATAGGTACTTCGAATATTCGTACTCGCATAGCTGCTAGTTTTGCCGTCATCTCAGGTTCGATCCCAAATCGAGGCTCTTTGATATCAAGAAGTTTTGCATACTTAGTTTTCATCATTTTGTAGCATGTTTCCATGTCGGTCAAATCGATATTTGTCGCCATGTTTGACAATAGGGTCAATAAATTGTTACCGACTCTATGCCAAAAATAGAGTGCTCGCCGTGATCCGCTCGATGTGAATCGACTACCAAAAACGACGTCGGCTTTCCCCACTTGAAGAGGTTCAAAAAGGGCTGCGAAATCCTGCGGATCATACTCAAGGTCGGCGTCCTGAATTACGCAATACTCAAGCGTCGCAGCTGCAAAGCCCCGAGAAACTGCGGCTCCTTTACCTTGATTTACTAGTTGCTTCAATACTACCAAACGACGATCCTTTACAGATTCAAGCAATTCCACACTTCGATCGGTCGAACAGTCATCGATAACTATTACTTCTCCAACAAGATCTTGAGACAAAACCTTGTCAAGCAAAGTCAAAATAGTACTTTCTTCGTTGTAACAGGGAATAATGACACTTAGATTCTTCATTTATTCTCCATTTCGAGTTTTAGTTTTGCGAAATGTTCAATTGTATTTTTTAACCCTGTTGAACGGTCTATATTTGGAAACCATCCCAGCACCTCATTAGCTTTTGAAATGTCAGGAATTCTTTGTTTAGGGTCATCGCCCGGAAGTTCCAAGTGCACAATTTTAGATTTTGATTCTGTAAAAGCTATAATCTCGTTCGCGAGGTCTAGCATTGAAATAGGCCCCGGATTTCCTAAGTTTACCGGCCCAGATATAGCTTCTGTATTGAATAACGAAATAAGGCCACCGATCAGATCATCCACATAGCAAAAACTTCTGGTTTGTGAACCGTCTCCAAATATTGTCAGTGGGTAACCATTCAATGCCTGCCAAATAAAATTGCTCACAACGCGTCCGTCATCAACAGCCATATTCGGGCCGAATGTATTAAAAATTCTAGCGACCCGAATTTTGGTGTTGTATTGCCGATTGTAATCAAAGAAAATTGTCTCTGCTGCTCTCTTGCCTTCGTCGTAGCAAGCCCTGATACCAATCGGATTAACATTTCCAAGATAGCTTTCATTTTGAGGAGAAACTTCTGGATCACCATAAACTTCGGAAGTGGAGGCCTGGAGGATTGGAATATTTAGCCTTTTAGCAATCCCCAACATGTTTATTGAGCCAACAATGCACGTCTTGATAGTTTGAACCGGATCTCGTTGGTAATGCTTCGGCGATGCCGGACAAGCCATATTGAAAATGCCATCAACTTCCACAAATAGTGGGAAAGTAATGTCATGGCGTAAGAATTCGAAATTTGTATTGTCCATCAAATCGCTTATATTTGTTTTTGATCCGGTATACAGATTGTCGACCGCCAAAACTTCGTGTCCCTGACTTATTAGTTTTCTACATAAATGAGAGCCCAAAAATCCAGCCCCACCTGTCACCATTAAACGCATTCCCAGAGTATACAGATTTCCCATGAATCGAACCTACAAATGACATGTATAAACACGACAAAAGTGGTCAGAAATGTAATATCAATTAATTCAAGTAACGCACCCAAAAGGTTTGCATCATCCATTAACAAACATATCAAAAACTTGCATGCTCACCCAAATGAATAGATCTTAAGACACTTTGAAAAGGATTGGGCCTCTTAACTATCTGGAAATCGTTTGTACGTATTCCCACATAGGTTCTGTCTTAATGCAATCAATAACCACCCGTTATGCTGAGCCAAGTTAATTCGTAAGAGTGCAAAATCATTGGAAATAATTGTATAATTTCTAGAATTAACAATACAGAGCAGGTTGGAACTACAAAAAACATCGTACTAGTTCGCGACAATAAAATAATGGAAAGTACCACCATGAATAACCCTATTCCCGCAGTAAGTCTCGGAATATTAAATTGCCACCCATTGCCCAGATTCCATATTAGATGCGCACATAGATCAACAATAATCACGATTGTAAGAATTTCTAACAATTCTCCTGAAATTTTGCGTGACCTGAAGGAAAATAACAAAAACAGAAGCATTAAAACAAACAGTAATTTGAAGCCGACAATCAGCCCATTAGTGGATAAAAATCCTGCTAAACCATTTTGGAACCGACTAAAGAAAAGATTAGGGTTAAAGTTGCCAAAGAGCTCTAAACAATTTTTAAAAACTTCTACAATTTGCCCTGAGTTGGCTGAGCTTATTTGTGTTTGAGTTACAAACTCAACATAACTCGAATATAAATACCCAGGAACCGTGGAAAATAGCATTAACAAGAGCGCCTGCCAACGACTAATTATTTTTTTTCTAACCAACAGAATTGAAATAATAAGTCCGTTGAGAACCATGTCGTAGCTTATCCCAGCAAAGATCGCTATGAGGGCTAAGGACCAAAAATGGGTCTGAGCATTTTTTCTTCCCACTAAATGTGATCCTAAAACTAAAAATAAAACCGAGCAAATAATGCCGATAAAATAGCCGTTTGACTGATTTTGGTAATAAACTAATTGCGGAAAGATTGATACAGTTAAAAGTGTAAGACCGATTATATTATTTTTTTGCGTAAAAGAAGTCAAATGTATTTTAAGAAAATAGAGAAGAAGTATAAGAAATATAAAATTAAACAACTGAAAAGCAAATAAACCATTAACTAATGAGCTAGCGGGGCTTGCAAGAAAATAAGGGAATGCTCTTCTCGCTAGCATCAGGTTATCAACCGATCCTTCGCTGAAAAGTAATGTGACAGCCTGATGAACAGGTTCATCTGAATTAACTACACCAAGGTTTGAATCTCCGTAGGTGTATGCGTACCAAGGATTGTGCCAACTCGGTGCCCAAGTGTACGCACTTTTGAGTCCATTATTGAAAATCCCAATGACTGAATTTAGAAAAAGGCAAATAGGAATGATTAGAGATTGTTTTTTTCCATTGGTTAGCATAAAAAAAATGATTACTAAAGTAGAAGTAATTACCAGCCAATTCAGAAATGTAAACGACGAAAATATAGGTAAATCCACCTGGTTTTCACTAGAAAATTTGTTCAATTCAATTCTCGTTGGCTTTTTTACTCGGCTCGTATTTTTAAAAGAGGCAAATGGATAGCTAAAATAAAGGCTTAGAAGAAATAATCCGACATAAATTCGAGATTTTTTTATTATAAAGTGTTCTCCCAGATATATGGCAGCATAAATTATGAGTGACAGCATCGGCAGAGTAGCAAGAATTCTTATATCTGTTTCAGTGCGTTTTAAACCGATCTGCCCTGAACCAAAGTAAAGAAGACAAACATTGAATAGTAGAAAGCCCAAGGTCGATAATACATTAGACATGAGCTTTGGATTATTGGATGATTTCGAAGTTGAGCTCTCCTCCAAATCTTTCGATCGGCGCATACTATTTACTTTCTCGAATTTCCAGGTGAGAACAGAAGATCGCGATAGCCTTTCAAATTAACGATTTGCTCAAGCGATATCGGGTTCCTAGTTACCGGATCAATACAAAGATATGAAAAGTTATTTAAAAATATCCATAAATCACTCGAGGCTGATGAGTCTTTTGTATTATCGATCTCCATTAAAATAGTGGGCGAAAAAGTTTTCAGGGTATTTATTGAACCTCTAAGAACACTCAACTCATGTCCCTGCACATCAATTTTAATCAAACACACGCTTTCTATGTTCTGAGTTAGGTCATCAAGCAATTTTAATTCGATTTCTTCTGAGTAAGAATCTCTCTCACCCACTTGATGGTTTGCTGGGTTTTTTGCATCTAAAGTAAGAAAGCCAGTTCCCCGTGTATCTGATAAAGCACACTGCAAAATTTGAACTTTGTCCTGCAAATTGAATTTGTTTATAGCTGACCTGAGGCGACGTATGTTAGTCTGACCAGGTTCAACTGCGATTATTGAACTTCCTGTTTGCAAGCAGGGCGAAATATTGACCGTAAACCAACCAATGTTTGCGCCAACATCAATTATTGCTGAATTCGGCTTGACATAGGCCCCTATCAACGCGAGATCTAAGTTTTCTAACTTGGATTTATATAAATAATAGCTTTTAATAAAAGCATTTTCCGCAAATTTGTACCTAAATAGTCCACTTTTATTCGCTATAAAATAGAGCCGAAAACCCAGCGTCTGAACAATACTTAAGAAATTCTTCTTCATTCCAGTTTCTCGATTACTATGAGGCACCTCGAACCCAGTAGCTTAAATAATACTTGTGGGATTAGATTTTCAATCGAAATGGCCACCCTTACAAACCATCTGGGTGTGGGGAGTGGGTTGTTTAAACCTCCTGTTAAGAAAAAAGATAGTACAGAAAATATCCTAAATCTGATTCGATATTCCTTGGCTGGAAAAAGTTCAAATAGTAATCTCCTCCCACTTTTTTTCGAGAATAAGAGTCGCGATAGTGACTGGTCTCCGTCCTCAGGTTTGGTACTAATGAATGGTTCGGAATACTTATTTATCCATGGATTAGATGTCTTTTCTGAATGAAAAATACGATAAACAGGATAACTAAATAGGCTTACATATGGCTCAATAAGTGCAATCTGGCCACCACATTCAAAATTTGTGATGCGCTTTAATTCTTTCAATGCGTCAAGAGGACTTTCTAGGTGGTGTAAAACATCAATTCCCAAGGACGTTTGAAAACTATTATCGAAGTATGGCAAGGAGTGTGAATTAATGTTCCCCTTAACATCACTCTCGGGAAACTCAAATAGATCTGTTCTCAATATATTTATTTGGGGCAAAAACCTCTTTGAGATACCAGCTCCAGCTCCAATTTCTAGCACACTCTCTGATCTTTCTATTTCCAGTAACACCAAATTATATAAATTGAGTAGGAATTCATTTATTCCTGGTCTACTCGAGTTGTTCAGCTGTTCCCTTAGTTGTTTATCATAACTACTCATGATCATATCTCGCTCTATTGAACCTAAATCTAATTAGAATCATTATTGTAATTTTTAGCAGCTCTAAGCCACCGCTCCATCTGTGAATATTAGTTTTGCCAAAACTTCGGGAATGGTAGTGGACAGGCAAACTTGTAATCTCAATCTGTTTCCTTTTTGCCATTGCAAAAATTGAAAAATCTCCATAGGGATCAAGTTCGAGTAACCAATTTGGGGCGTCTGAAATTAAAATACGTGGAAACTTCTTAGTCCCACATAATAGATCAACTGGGCGCGCCTTTAATATTCCTGCCCACAGAATGGCAAAGAGCCAATTACCGACAAGGTTTGCAAACCTCATTGCTCCTTTATCGCGCTTACCACGCAGCCTGTCCCCCGTAATCAAGCGATTTACTCCATTAGGGTGCAGATAGATTTCATGATTCTGTTCAAAATTAACTGTGGCATCAGCATCCCAAATCATCACAATAGGGAACTTAGATTCGCGGATACCCACGAGAACAGCATTGAATTTTCCTTGCCCAGTCTGTTTGAAAGTTCGTACTTGATTTGGAAATCTAGATTCTAATGAAATTGCTTCTTCGTACGTCGAGTCTGAGGATCCGCCTTCTATGATGATCACCTCGTCGCCCGATTTAATTATATTTATTATTGATAAAATCAAAGGCACTAGATTTCCCGATTCGTTCCGGCAAGGAATGATAATGCTTGTATTTTCTTCCACGGACATTCTCGTAGGATACCGCTATTATTTTTGCGATTCCATTATTTACTTAATATTTCAGTTTATTTCTTACGTTCATAGCGATCCATCGCAATTATGTCTAGTCATTTTGATCACATTTTCCAACCGCAGCAGCAGATACTCAACAGTATTTAAAACTCACTATTTGTCGGATTAATCTGTTATTTTTGACTATGCGTATTTTAGTTGCTGGCTCTTCCGGAATGGTGGGTTCTGCTTTAGTTCGTAAATTTACAGCACTTGGATTTGACGTTAGTTCTATGTCCCGCTCAGACGTTGATTTTCTTGACGAAGGGGCAACATTAAAGTACGTAAGCACTATTAAGGCTGAATCTATGGTAATTGCTGCTGCAAAAGTTGGTGGAATACTAGCAAACAATACAAATCCAGTTCAGTTCCTAGAAACAAATTTGAGAATTCAACAAAATTTGATTAGCGCTGCATTCAAAGCCGAAATACCAAAGCTGGTCTTCTTGGGATCGAGTTGTATCTACCCTCGAGATTGTTCACAACCAATTAAAGAAGAATTCTTAATGACTGGTCCATTGGAATCTTCTAACTCTTCTTACGCAGTGGCAAAAATCGCTGGCATTGAATTAATAAATTCATACCGTAAACAATATGGATTAGGCTGGATATCGTTAATGCCAACAAATCTCTACGGGCCCGGAGATAATTTTAATCTAAAAGATTCGCATGTAGTGCCCGCATTAATCCGCCGATTTATAGAAGCGGTGGAATCTAATAACGATAGTGTCACTCTTTGGGGAAGTGGTATGCCGCTTCGCGAATTCCTCCACGTTGATGATCTAGCCCAGGCTGTGTTAGTTGCTACAAAAAACTATGATTCGAATTTACATCTGAACATCGGAACAGGGAAGGACATCTCTATAAGAGATCTAGCTGGAGTCATAGCTAAATCCGCTGGCTTTAAAGGTGAGATTAAATGGGATTCGTCAAAACCCGATGGTACTCCTAGAAAAGTCCTAGACGTATCGCGCATCAAAACTCTAGGTTGGGAACCAGCGATTAATCTTGAACAGGGAATTGCATCCACTATTGTCTGGTACAAAGAAGCAAATACTCGAGGAGAGGTTCGCAAATGAGTCGCAAAGTAGCTCTAATTACTGGCGTTACCGGCCAAGATGGGTCTTATCTAGCGGAGTTTCTTTTGGCCAAAGGTTATGAAGTTCATGGGTTGATTAGACGTTCTTCAACTTTCAATACTTCGCGGATCGATCACATTTATCAGGATCCACATGAAGCTAATCCAAAATTGTTTTTACATTATGGTGATTTAATTGATGGTGTTGGGCTCACAAATCTTGTACGAGAGATACAACCTACTGAGGTATACAACCTTGGTGCCCAGTCGCATGTTCAAGTTTCCTTCAGTATGCCTCAATATACCGGTCAGGTTGATGCTGTTGGTGCAGTTGGACTTATTGAAGCAATTCGCTCTGCAGAAATTGACACGCGCTTCTATCAGGCAAGCACCTCTGAATTATTCGGATCGACTCCACCGCCACAAAATGAAGACAGTCTGTTCAAGCCGCGAAGTCCTTACGCCGCAGCAAAATTGATGGCTTACTGGTGCACGGTTAACTACCGTGAAGGATATGGAATGCATGCAACGAATGGAATCTTGTTTAACCATGAGTCACCTCGGCGTGGAGAAACATTTGTTACACGCAAAATAACTCGTGCTGTTGCCGATATTGCAAATGGTTCTAAAAAGAAATTATTCCTTGGTAATTTGAAGGCCGTGCGAGACTGGGGCTATGCAAAGGAATACGTAGAATCAATGTGGTTGATGCTGCAGCAAGATATGCCTTCGGATTATGTAGTGGCTACCGGCGTCGGAGCAACAGTCAAAGATTTTGCCGAAGCATCATTTGCCCATGTGGGTCTTAATTGGGAAGACTATGTTGAGGTTGACCAGAAGTACATACGTCCAACGGAAGTTGATGCTCTAATAGGTGATCCCTCAAAGGCAACTAAAGAATTGAAATGGAAAGCCAAGACACATTGGAAAGAACTTGCAGAGCTTATGGTCGATGCCGACCTACAAGCATTCAAGAAAATTTAGTCCAATCTCACAACACCACTTGGTGTCATTAAATGTACGGCGACAATTCCGTATTCACCATCATTTGTGGACGGGTCGATGAACTCAATATCTGCCCCGTTTAATCCATCAAGAATCTCTGTCTTAAACCATGAGTCTGATAGATGATCAGTGTCGGCAATCGTAATCTTCTCAATTGCAGCAACCGCTTTTCCATCTTGTGATGGGTGATCTGCGGTTAACCATTGGATAAAGAATGGGAGTTCGCGAGAGTCGGTAATTTCATTAACTCCGATTTGCCTCCACTTAAGATCGACTCCATCTGGGCGTGTGCGGTGACCTTCGGTTGCGCTGCGTCCGAATTTTTCTTCGACTGTTGAAATATTGTCAGTTGCAAAAACCCAGGTAAGCCAGCCGCCACCTTCTTGTGCTTTCTTACTAACAGCTTTACCCCAAGGGGTTTGCTCTGTTGCTGGGTGATCTAGTGGACATACAACTTCAATG
>Ga0209550_10002625_pt1 | contig 17267 bp, 13 predicted proteins | sample LauGreSuBDMM15SN_2_FD_187567 | JGI IMG/M metagenome (GOLD analysis project Ga0209550, IMG submission 187567) | Freshwater lake microbial communities from Lake Michigan, USA - Su13.BD.MM15.SN (SPAdes) (version 5) | ecosystem: Environmental > Aquatic > Freshwater > Lake | place: Lake Michigan...
TGGGCTACCGATTTGATCATCAACTACATTAATTTCTTCTTTTTCTAAGGCTAATCTCTTAATAGTGTTAACAAAATTTTTAGTAGTTGGACGATTATCGTAAATCCATGAAATTCTGAAAATTACATAATTGCAACCCGAATTTTGCAGAGCTTGTTCTGATAATAATTTAGTTTTGCCATAATGATTTAAGGGTTGAAGATTTACTTGATTATCCTCATCAAAAGGCTTGTCACCACTGCCGTCAAAGACATAATCAGTTGAATAATGAATCAGTAAAATATTTTTTTCTTTACAAAATTCTGCTAAAATTTTCACCGCTTGATGATTAATTTGATCGCATAATTCTTGCTCTTCTTCGGCTTTATCAACATTGGTATAACCGGCACAATTTATAATTAAATCAACATGATTAGAAATGTTTTTAAGATTTTCTTGAAGCGTTGTGGAATTACAGAAATCAAGCTCCGAGCTGTCTTTGATTAAAATATTAAACCCAGTTTTTTCCAATTTAAAACTTTCAATTAAAGCATTGGCGATTTGTCCATTTTTGCCGATGATGAGAATGTTGTTGGTCATGTTTAGCCTCGTGGGTTGTCATTTTTATCAAAAGCACTGAGTCGAATCAGATAACTCAAGGTTCCATTAAGTGAACCAAGATTTTGAAATAATTTTTTTGAATCAAAAATCATGCCATAAAAAATTATTTGTCCAAAAAAAGATAAAGATAATTTTAGAGCTGAAAAATATGCATTATAAAAGCCTTTTTGTTTTTCTTTCCAATAAAATTTTGATAATGCGCGATGCCAAAATCTTCGATAAATTCCACGGAGTGTCTTGCCTGAAGAGCCTTGTCCGATATGGTAGGCGAGGGCATCAACGCAGATTGCACAAATTTTATTATTTAAAATGGTGCGATGGCAAATTTCGTCATCTTCGTAATATAAAAAAATTTTTTCATCAAAAAATCCAATTTTTTTAAAGAGATCCATCCGTAAAATTTCGCAGGCGCCGATGATATATTTAACTGATTTAAAATCGCCAAAATCCTTGATTAAATTATCATTTATAACCGAGATTTGTTTTGATTTATCATATTCGTGGAGTGGATATGAATTTAAAAGGAGTGGAGCGCCGATGCCGATTTCAGAATTTTTATCCATCATTGCAATTATTTTTTCTAAATCTTCTTCGAAAATAAAAGCGTCGGGATTTAAAATTAAAGCATAAGGAGTTGTTGTAGATCTAAGCCCAATATTGTTGGCGCGCCCATAGCCATAATTTTTTTTATTTTTAATTAAAGTTACTTGCGGATATTTTTCGCTAATTATTTTAGTTGTTTTATCGCTACTATTATTGTCAATAACTATAGCTTCAAAATTGCTAAAATTTATTTTATTTAAACAGGCATCGATGACTTCTGCGCTGTTAAATGTAGTAATTATGAAGGTTAGTTTGCTTGAAGAGTTCATGGAAATTTATGAAATTTCATGATTAGCAATTGATTCTAAATATTTGCGATAATCCGAGCCTTTTTTATATTTTTCGCAAAGTTTTGAAAATTTTTCTTGGTCGATAAAATTTCTTTTTAAAGCAATTTCTTCCAAGCAAGCGATTTTCAAACCTTGTCTTTTTTCGATGGTTTGAATAAATTTTGCCGAATCTAAAAGTGAGTCGGGCGTGCCGGCATCAAGCCAAGCAAAGCCTTGTCCGAGTTTAATCACGCCGAGTTTACCATTTTCTAAATAAGCTTTATTAACATCGGTAATTTCAAGTTCGCCACGCGGTGAGGGCTTTAAATTTTTAGCAATTCGAACTACATCATTATTGTAAATATAAAAACCCGTAACTGCCCAATTTGATTTTGGATGAGTTGGTTTTTCTTCAATTGAAATTGCCATTTTTTTTGTTGAATCAAGTTCAACGACGCCATATCTTTCAGGGTCAGAGACTTGATAAGCAAAAATAAAAGCATTGGTTTTTTTGTTTTTTAAATCATCAAAATGTTCTTTGAAAGTTTTGGCTTCAAAGTCGGTTCCGTAAAAAATATTATCGCCTAAAATTAAACAAACATCATCATTGCCAACGAATTTTTCACCAACAATAAAAGCCTCGGCGATGCCTTTGGGCTGGTGCTGGATGGCATATTCAATTTTGATACCAAAATTGTCGCCATTGCCCAAAAATTTTTCAATATTGCCGGTATCTTCGGGGGTAGAAATAATTAAAACATCTTTAATTCCAATATTCATGAGGTTGGCAAGTGGGTAGCAAATCATTGGTTTATCGTAAACTGGAAGCAATTGTTTGGAAATAATGTGAGTAAGTGGAGCCAAGCGCGTGCCACTTCCGCCAGCTAAAATAATGCCTTTCATAATGAGGAAATTAATTTTGTTATTAAAATTTAATGAAATGTTAAATATTTTTTTAAATTTGTAAAGTGCCACAATATATTAATTGTTTTTTTCTCATTAAAATTTATGATGAAATTAAATATTAAAAATTATGGCAAATTTTCATGAATAAAAAATTAGTTATCGCCATTGATGGTCCTTCCGCTTCGGGCAAAGGAACTTTGGCAAAAAAAATCGCCCAACATTTTGATTTATCTTATTTAAACACAGGTGCGATCTATCGAGCCGTTGCCTTAAAAATGATTTCTCTTAAAATTACTTTTGATGATTTTGAGCAAAATATTCCTAACTTAGTTGCCGATATTTCTGAAGCTGATTTAGAAAAAGAAGAATTATTTGATGAAGTAGTTGGTGCTACAGCATCAATAATTGCCAAAAGTTTTAAACTGCGTGATGCTTTATTTAATTTTCAAAAAAATTTTGTGGAAGAGGGCAAGAAAAATAAAAATGGTTGTGTCCTAGATGGACGCGATACGACCACAATTATTTGCCCCGATGCTGATTTTAAATTTTTTGTAACCGCTGATGTCGAAATTCGCGCTAAACGTCGATCTGATCAACTCGGTGGCGATAATTATTTAGAAATTCTTGAGCAACTTAAAAAGCGTGATGATAATGATTTTAATCGCCAAGTTGCGCCATTAAAAATTGCCAGCGGAGCCTTTATTGTCAACAATGGCAATCTAACAATCGAAGAAGGTTTTCAACAAGCTTTACAAATTATAAATTCTAAAAAATAATCAAATTATATGAACAATTTACAAAAAATTTCACGATGTTTAATTTCTGTTTCTGATAAGTCGGGAGTTATTGAGTTAGCTAGATTTTTAGTTGAAAATGGCGTTGAAATTATTTCTACCGGTGGAACTTTTAAATTGCTTACGCAAAATCAAATTAACGCTAAAGATATTTCTGAATTTACCGGTTTTCCTGAAATTATGGATGGTCGCGTAAAAACTCTTCACCCTAAGGTTCATGGCGGTTTGCTTGGAGTTCTTGATAATCCAAAACATCTTGAGCAAGCCAAAGAAAATCACATCGAATCGATAGATTTATTAATCATCAATCTTTATCCTTTTGTTGAAACGGTTGCTAAAACTAAAGATGAAGATGAAATTATTGAAAATATTGATATTGGCGGGCCGGCGATGGTGCGTTCGGCGGGCAAAAATTTCGCTTTCAAAACTATTATTACTTCGGCAAAAAATTATCCAGATTTAATTGACGAAATGCAAAAAAATAACAATCAAACTAGTTTTGAATTTCGTAAAAAAATGGCGTCGCAAGCCTTTAAAACTATAGCTGAATATGATTTGGCGATTTCTAATTGGTTTAATCAAGATGATTTTGCCATCGTCGGAAAATTAAAACAAAAATTGCGTTATGGCGAAAATTCTCATCAACTCGCTGAAGTTTATAATTTTGCCAACAATAATGGCGTGGTCAACGCCTTACAAATCCAAGGCAAGGAGTTGAGTTATAATAATTTTAATGATGCCGATAGCGCCTTTAATTTGGTGCTGGAATTTAAAGAACCAACCTGTGCTATAATCAAGCATGCCAATCCTTGCGGAGTCGCCTCTTCGTCAAATATTTTAGATGCTTACAAAAAAGCTTTAGCTTCTGATGCTAAAAGTGCTTATGGTGGAATTGTTGCTTTAAATCATGAAATAGATGAAAATTTAGCCCAAGAAATTTCAAAAATATTTTATGAAGTTATAATCGCTCCAAGCATTACCAATAATGCTCGCGAGATATTGGCTTCAAAGAAAAATTTAAGAATTTTAATAGCAGATTTTGCCAAAAATAATCAACGCCAAATTAAGACAATTTCGGGCGGATTTTTGGTGCAAGATTTTGATAATTACGAAATCAAAAAAGATGATTTGAAAGTAGTCACTGATAATTCTCTTACTAATCATGAAATTGATCAATTAATTTTTGCTATGAAAGTTTGCAAACATGTAAAATCAAACGCAATTGTTGTAGTTAAAAATATGCAGAGTTTTGGCTTGGGAGTAGGGCAAACTAGTCGTATTGATTCTTGCGAAATTGCTTGCGAAAAAGCCTCAAAATATTTTGACGGCGAAAAAGTTGTTGATATGGCAAAAGGCTCATTTCTAGCATCCGATGCCTTTTTTCCGTTTGCCGATAACATCGAAATCGCTCATAAATTTGGAATTAAAGGGATTGTAGCGCCAGCTGGCTCAATGCGTGATGGCGAAGTGATTGAGAAAGCCAATGAGCTTGGAATCGCTTTATATTTTATTACCACGCGCCATTTTAAACATTAATTTTTTTAAAAAATAATTTTAATAAAAATGAAAAAAACTTTACCAAAAAAAAATCAAGCAATAGCGAAGAAAGAGCTTCCAACTTGGAATCTCAAAGATTTTTATCAATCAATTGATGATAAAAAAATCAATGAAGATTTTAAAATTATTGAAAAAGAATGCGAAATTTTTTGTCAAAAATATCAAGATAAAATTTCAAAACTCGATGCTAAAAATTTATTTAAAGCCATTGAAAATTATGAAAAAATTTCTGAAAAAATTGGCAAAATTTCAAGTTACTCATATTTAATCTACGCCTCTGATTTATCTAATCAGAAGCACCTTATTTTTTATCAAAATATTTCTGAAAAATTGAGTATTTTTGAAAATAAATTAATTTTTTTTACGCTTGAAATTAATAATATTGATGAAAAATCTTTTCAAAAATTAATTAAAGATAAAGAGTTAAAATTTTATCAACCTTTTTTGCGCGATGTTAGAATTTTTAAGAAACATCAACTCTCGCATGAGCTTGAAAAATATGCGCTTGATAAAAGCATTACATCGCGTGGCGCCTTTATACGCTTGTTTGACGAGACTATCAATAATTTAAAATTTTCTTATCGTAATAAAATTTTAAACTCGCAACAAATTTTTGATTTAATGTCAAATCGCGATGAAAAAATTCGTAAAGATGCCGGTAGTGCGATTGCTAAAACTTTTAAAGATAATATTAAAATTTTCGCTTTCATCACTAATATTTTAGCTAAAGATAAAGCGATTGATGATGAATATCGAGGCTATGATAATCCTATGTCGGCGCGTAATTTAAATAATTATGTTGAAGATGAAATTGTTGAAATTTTAATTAAAAAAGTTAAAGAAAATTATTCACAAATTTCTCATCGTTATTATAAAATTAAAGCCAAAATTCTTGGCAAAAAATTCTTAAATTTTTATGATCGAAATGCACCTCTAAGTGATATTGATGATAAAAAAATTCCTTGGGAAAGTGCTAAAAATATGGTTTTAGAGGCTTATGAAGAATTTAATCCGCAAATGCGAAAAATTGCCGAACAATTTTTTGATAAAAATTGGATTGATGCTCAAGTTAGAGATGGCAAGGATTCGGGGGCGTTTTCGCATTCTTGCGTTCCGTCGGTTCATCCTTATATTTTGATGAATTATCAAGGAAAAGTGCGCGATGTTATGACTCTCGCCCACGAGCTTGGTCACGGCGTTCATCAATTTTTAGCGCGCAAACAAGGCTATTTGATGGCGCAGACGCCACTTACACTCGCCGAGACCGCTTCAGTTTTTGGCGAGCAATTAACTTTCCAAAAAATTTTAAAAAACGAAAAAGATTTACATAAGAAAAAGTTCATTATCGCCAATAAAATTGAGGATATGATTAATACCGTTGTCCGTCAAATCGCCTTTTTGGATTTCGAAAAAAAGGTTCATGATGCGCGTAAAAATGGTGAAATTCCACTTGAGAAAATCTGTGAATTTTGGCAAGAAGTGCAAAGTGAGAGTTTAGGTTCTGCATTCAAATTTCACGATGATTATAAAAATTTTTGGTGCTATATTCCGCATTTTATTCATTCGCCTTTTTATGTTTATTCTTACGCTTTCGGTGATTGCTTGGTCAATTCGCTTTACGGAATTTATCAATCAAAAAAAGTTAAAAATTTTGATGAAAAATATCTTAAAATGTTAGAGCTTGGTGGAGTAGAACATCACAAAGAAATGTTAGAGCCATTTGGCTTAGCGATTGATAATGAAAAATTCTGGCAAGCGGGCTTGGATGTGATTATAAATTATATCGATCAACTTGAGGAAATTGCTTAAGAAAATATTTGCAATTTTTTTCTTGGGCTTTAGAATCATCAAACATGAACTAAGTTTTATTAGAATAATTTTATTAAAACTTTATCATTTTTTTTCCACAAATATTAGCATTTTTGGTGTTTATATTCTTCATAAGCCTTTGTAAATATCGGCTTGCCAATTGAAAATATAAATTTTTGCTTTTATTTGGTAACAAACCAAAATTTTAATTTATATATGTCAAAAATAGAACTTCCACAATTCACTATTCGCCAACTCATTGAAGCGGGCGTCCATTTCGGCCACAAAACAATGCGTCGTAATCCTAAAATGTCAAAATACATTCATACTAGCAGAAACGGTATTAGTATTATTGATCTCAACAAAACTGCGCAAATGCTTCATAGCAGTCTTAAAATCGTTAAAGAAATCGCTAAAAATAACGGCAGAATTTTGTTCATTGCAACAAAAAAACAAGCTATTGAGCCAGTTGCTGAGGCGGCCAAAAGATCGGGTCAGTATTATGTTAATTTTCGTTGGCTTGGTGGAATGCTTACCAACTGGAAAACCGTTTCACAATCAATTAAAACTTTGAAAAAAGTTGAAGAAAAGCTTTCCGACAAAGAAGTCGGTTATAACAAAAAAGAGAAGTTAAATTTAGAAAGACAAAGACTTAAATTTGAGCACAATTTGGGCGGTATTAAAAATATGGGTGGATATCCTGATTTAGTTATCGTCATTGATACCAATAAAGAGTCTTTGGCAATCGCAGAAGCCAGAAAACTCAATATTCCAATCATGGCTTTAGTTGATACAAATTGCAATCCTGACAATATTACTTTTGTTGTTCCAGGAAATGACGATTCGGCAAAATCAATTAAAATTTTCTGTCGTTTAATTTCTGATGCAATTATTGCTGGAATCAAAGAAAATATGGCTGCACAAGGTATTGATATTTCTAAAATTGATCAAGAATCTTTGGTTAACAATTTGAATGAATTGAAAAAATCTGAAAGAAAAGACGATAGATTTTCTTCAAAAAATGATAGAAAATTTTCAAAAAAACCTGAAGAAAAAGAAGTAGCAAAAGAAGCTAATTCCGAAGATTCTTCTGAAGAAAATTCTTCAAAAAAATCAAAAACTTTTGATAAAAAAACTGAAAAAACTGAAGTTAAAATTGTAACTAAAAAATCTTCACCAAAAAAAACTGAAGCTAAGAAATAGTTATTTAATAAAGAATGGTCATTTTTTAAAAATTTGACCATTTTTTATTTACAAAAATTGATTTTACAAAATAAAGTTTTTATAAAATCCTCGATATATTAATTTAATTTTTTTAAAAAATGGCAGATTTATCACTCATAAAAAAACTTCGTGAAACTACAGGTTGTGGTATCGCAGATTGCAATAAAGCCTTAGCAGAAAATAAAGATGATTTTGAAAAATCAGTTGATTGGCTCAGAAAAAAAGGTTTAGCATCAGCTTCAAAAAAAGCGGGTAGAGTTGCTTCGGAAGGTCTAGTTGCGGTTTGCATTAATGGCAATAAATCAACTATAATCGAAGTTAATTCCGAAACTGATTTCGTTGCTCGTAATGATAAATTCCAACAATTTGTTGGTAAAGTTGCTAAAGAAGCTTTAAATTACGGCGATGATATCGTTAAATTCCAAGCTGACAAAGATGAAGAAGTTAAAACTCAAATCGGCGTAATCGGCGAAAATATCAATATTCGTCGTATCTCTGCGCTTCATATCAATAAAGGCTTGATCGTTAGTTACATTCATAACCTAATCGCCAATGATATGGGCAAAATTGCGGTTTTAATCGGTTTTGAATCGGTTGCTTCAAATGAAAAACTAAATGAAATTGGCAAACAAATTGCTATGCATATCGCGGCGGCAAAACCCGATTCTTTAAATATTGAAGCTGTTGAGCCAACAAAACTTGCTCGCGAAGTTGATGTTTTGAAAGAACAAGCGCGCGCTTCGGGTAAACCTGAAAGTATCATTGAAAAAATGATGGAAGGTCGCATTCGTAAATATTACGAAGAGGTTGTTCTTCTAGAACAAGCTTTTGTTATGGATGACAAAGTCAAAATCAAAGATTTAGTAGCAAAATTTTCTAAAGAAAATGGCGAAACCACAATCTCAGGATTTAAACTTTATATTCTTGGCGAAGGCTTAGAAAAAAAAGAAAATAACTTCGCTCAAGAAGTTGCTTCGATGACTAACTAAAATTATTTCTCCCTCGTCTCTCCTTCGCAAATAAAGTGGGGGAGTGCGAGGCTCTTCTCTTTTCAATAAAACTCCCACTAATTTATTTATCTAACTCCTCTAATTTTCTTATAAAATCATTAATAAAATTAACAAATTATTTTAATAAATTGCTGATTTTTTATTTGATAAATTTATAAAAATATCAATCAATTTGAATTAAATAAATTCAGTTATTCGCGAGAATTTTTTAAATTTTTTATATTTTGATTTTTACGCAATCCAAAAAAAATCATCATAAGCTAAACTTATTAAAACCATAATAAACTTATATTTTACTTATCACGATTTATCTCTATAAATTCTTGTACTAAATTAATTTTACAGCAAAATTTAACAAATATTTTTTTCTAAAATCACAATAATAAAATTATGAAAATAAACAAATTTATTTTAATCTCGTCCTTAGTGATTTCTGGATGCTCGGCCTCGCATCATCATTCAAAAAAACATGACAATTTAAGTGCAAAACCTAATGAATTTTGGTGGCCAAATAAAGTTAATCTTTCACCACTTCGTCAAGAAGCCAAGGAATCAAATCCTTACGGCGAAAATTACAATTACGCAAAAGAATTTTCAAAAGTAAATCTTGTTAATTTAAAAAAAGACATCAAGCAAATTATGATGACTTCACAAGATTGGTGGCCAGCGGATTACGGCAATTACGGTCCATTTTTTATTCGTATGGCGTGGCACAGCGCTGGAACTTATCGTACCTCTGATGGTCGTGGAGGCGCGGGTGGTGGGCAACAACGCTTTGAGCCTTTAAATAGTTGGCCAGACAATGCTAATTTAGATAAAGCGCGACGCTTATTATGGCCAGTAAAACAAAAATATGGCAATAAAATTTCTTGGGCCGATTTGATGATTTTGTCGGGTAATGTTGCACTTGAGTCGATGGGCTTTAAAACCTTGGGATTCGCGGGTGGAAGAGCTGATGATTTCGAGCCTGATTTAGTTTATTGGGGTCCGGAAAATAAATTTATGAAGAGTGATCGTTTCGATAAAAATGGCAAGTTGACGAAAAATCTCGGTGCAACAACAATGGGTTTAATTTATGTAAATCCTGAAGGTCCAAATGGTAATGGTGATCCAATTTCCGCGGCTTTACAAATTCGTGAAACCTTTGGCAATATGGCGATGAATGACGAAGAAACTGTTGCGCTAATTGCTGGCGGACATACATTCGGTAAAAATCATGGCGCCCATAAAGTTGATAAATGTGTTGGCAAAGAGCCAGCTGGATCGGGTCTAGAAGCGCAAGGCTTTGGATGGCATAATAAATGTGGAAGCGGAAAGGGTGTTGACACTGTAACAAGTGGCTTAGAGGGCGCGTGGAATCCTAATCCGACTAAATGGACCATGGGTTATTTTACAACTTTATTTGCTTATAATTGGGTTAAAACCCAGAGCCCAGCTGGTGCAATTCAATTTATTCCTGAAAATAATCAAGGAAAAAATAGCGTTCCTGATGCTCATGATTCTTCGAAAAAGCATCCCCCTGTAATGCTTACGACGGATTTATCTTTGAAAGAAGATCCAATTTATCGCGAAATTTCCAAACGCTTTTTGGAAAATCCAAAAGAATTTGAAAAAGCTTTCGCGCAAGCTTGGTTTAAACTTACGCATCGCGATATGGGACCAAGAGCTCGTTATGTTGGAACAGATTCGCCGAAAGAAATTTTTGCGTGGCAAGATCCAATTCCGCAAGTTAATTATAAATTAATTAATGCTAGCGATATTGAAAATCTTAAAGCCAAAATTTTAAAATCAGGATTAACAAATTCTGAGATGGTGAAAACCGCTTGGGCTTCAGCTTCCAGCTTCCGCGTTACTGATATGCGTGGCGGTGCAAATGGCGCGCGTCTGCGTTTAGAGCCACAAAAAAATTGGGAAGTTAATAATCCGCAAGAAATCACCAAAGTGTTAAATGTTTTAGAAAAAATTCAAAAAGATTTTAATAAAACTTTGACCGATGGCAAAAAAGTTTCATTGGCGGATATCATTGTTTTATCTGGTTCGGTGGCAATTGAAAAATCTGCAAAACAAGCGGGAGTAAGTGTTAAAGTTCCTTTTGCAATTGGTAGGGCCGATGCTTCTCGCGAGCAAACCGATGTCAAATCCTTTGCGGTTCTTGAGCCAAAAGCCGATGGTTTTAGAAATTATTTTAATAAAAATTCTGAAATTTCGCCAATTAATTCTTTAATAGATCGCGCTTATTTATTAAATTTAACTGTGCCAGAGATGACTGCCTTAGTTGGTGGCATGAGAGTTTTGGGAGCAAATTATGATAATTCTGAATATGGAATTTTAACTAAAAAACCCGGCACGCTTTCCAATGATTTCTTTGTCAATTTACTTGATATGGAAAATGAGTGGAAAAAGTCTGAAAAAGTTGAAGGAATTTATGAGGCTAAAAATCGCAAAACTGGTGAAGTCAAGTGGCAAGCCACTCCAACTGATTTAGTTTTTGGATCAAGTTCAGAATTGCGTGCAATTGCTGAGGTCTATGGAGCCAATGACGGCAAGGAAAAATTCGTCAAAGATTTCGTCAAAGCTTGGACAAAGATTATGAATGCTGATAGGTTTGATTTGAAGTAAATTTACTTACGGAATCTAGCTCCCTCGCTTTACGGGGTTAAACTTCTACATTTTAATAAACACTCGAAAAGCTTTTGGTGTCATAGCTCCTCCCTTGAGGGCTCTTCGCGACCAAAAAAATAGCCTAAACGGCTATTTTTAGCGAAGAGCGGGATCATGAGCGAAGCGAAGCAATCCCTGGGGCGAGTCGTCTTCTAAATCAAAATGAAATTTTGATTTACAAAAGCGACGAAGCCTTGCGTTAAAAAAATAGCCTAAAGCTTTACGAATGTAAAAATTTTTTAATTTTGTGAGTTTGCGAAAGTAATTATTTCATCGGAAATTTTGTTAATTAAATCAAAATCTTTGCCCTCAATCATAATTCGAAGAAGATTTTCGGTGCCGGATTTTCGCACTAAAATGCGTCCAGATTTTTTCAACTCAATTTCTTTTTGAATAATAAAATCTTGAAAAGCCTTGTTTTCCATGGGGTTTGGAGCATTTTTATCAAAGCGAATATTTTTTAAAATCTGTGGATTAAGCTTAAAAATATTTGCCAATTCGCTAATTTTTTTATTTTCGCTTGCCAATTTTGCTAAAATTTGTAAAGAAGCAATCAAGCCGTCGCCCGTGGTAGAGTAGTCACCGAGAACTATATGTCCTGATTGCTCTCCGCCAAAATTACATTTTTGACGACGCATTTCTTCAAGCACATAACGATCGCCGACTTGGGTGCGAATCGTTGAAACGCCGATATAATTTAAATATTCTTCGAGCGCCATGTTCGACATTTGCGTGATGATAACTAAATCGCCCTTCAAGCGCCCTTCATCATGCAATTTTTCGGCGATAATCGCGATTAATTTATCGCCATCGATTATCTCGCCTTTTTCATCAACAACAACTAAGCGATCGGCGTCGCCATCAAGCGCAATGCCGATATCGGCCGATTCTTCCAAAACTTTTTTTTGTAAAATTTGTGGATGAGTTGAACCGCAATTTTCATTGATATTGAAACCGTTTGGCTCAACACCAATTTCAATCACTTTCGCACCGAGTTCGCGAAAAATAGTTGGCGCCATTGAGTAAGAAGCGCCGTTGGCGCAATCAACAACGATTTTTAAATTACTTAAATTTTTGTCGCGCGGGAAAGAATTTTTAACGAATTCGATGTAGCGACCGCGGGCGTCTTCGAGCCTCTTAACTCTGCCTAAATCTGACGATTTTGCTAAATATTGAGTTAAATCGGCGCTAATTAAATTTTCAATTTCAATCTCGATTGAATCGCTGAGTTTATTGCCTTCGCGATCAAAAATTTTGATGCCATTATCGTAAAATGGATTATGCGAAGCCGAAATCATGATGCCAATATCGGCGCGTAAAGATTTGGTAAGCATTGAAACGGCAGGCGTTGGGACCGGTCCGACTAAAAAAACATCTAAGCCCATGGCAACAAATCCAGCAGTTAAAGCCGGTTCAATCATATAGCCCGAAAGGCGAGTATCCTTGCCGATTACGACGCGATGGCGATGATGATCTTTGGTGAAACTGGCTCCAAATCTAGCGCCAAGTGCCATGCCAACTTTTAAAGCAATTTCGGCGGTCATCGGAAATTGGTTGGCGGTGCCACGAATACCATCGGTTCCAAAGAATTTTCGTTGTAAATTTGAACTCATATTTTAAAACAAAATAATTAACAATATTGAGATTATAATAAAAATTATACCAAGATTTTCTTTAATAGTATTTTTTTCTTTAAAGTGAAATTTTGAAACTAACATACTAGCAATTATTTCTAATTGTCCAACGGTTTTTACATGAATTACATTGCCGATGGCGTAGTCTCCATGACATCAAATTAATCTAAAAAATCTTGAAATAGAAGTGATATTACTTCAATTTGTTATTTTAATAATGTAATAAAATATGAAAAAAATTTTACGAAAGATTTGCGTTTTTTAATTTTTTAAGAATTTTTTTAGAGAAAAAAGTTTAGATTTTTTTATAATTATAACTGTCGAGGGGGGTCTGCATACTTACTCTAGCAATTTATAATTTCTATTAGAAATTGGGACAAAAAACTTAAAGAATTACCCGAATATTTAACGAAAGCTGATAGAAAACCCGATATGATAATTGTTGTGAGAGTAGAGCGTTCTTTTTAGTTTACGCCATTTAAGTTGAAAATATCAATCGCATTTTAATCCTATAAAAGCGATTAAAAATCTGCGTTAATTTTTGATTAAAATGCAGATATAATTATAAAATTTAACACGCTGAATTTTAATTTTAGATTTAATGAAATTAGGGTTAGGGCGGTGGGGGGTTTTTTTTATGAAATTTTTACAATTTATTAATTAAAAATTTGCAATTTTTTGCGTCCGAACTAAGCTTTTTTTAAAGACACCAAAAGAAAATTAAAACTAATTTTATAATGTCTAATTTATAAAACCTTTTTACATGGACAAACTTAGAAAGTTAACTGCAGAAATAATTAAATTTCGAGATGAGCGCAATTGGCAACAATTTCACAATCCCAAGGATGTTGCACTTTCTCTTGTTCTTGAGGCAACCGAATTATTAGAGCATTTTCAGTGGAAAAATAATGATGAAATATCGAATCATGTTGAAAAATCATCGCATGAAATTAGCGAAGAGCTGGCTGATATTTTATATTGGGTTTTGCTTATGAGTCACGATCTTAAAATTGATATTAGTTCGGCATTAGAAAATAAATTAGAGAAAAATAAAGCCAAATATCCGATAAATATGTCAAAAGGAAATAGTATAAAATATAATAAATTTTAAGAATTTTGATAGTATATAAAACAAATAAAGCTGGTTTTTTATCTGATGCTTCAAACGGCATTGAAGACTTAATAAGGCTAAATGTTAAAGAAAAGCTTAACATTGATGTTAAGCCGGGAAACGGTGAATATGAATCTTGGAAGAATTCCCTTGGCAATGCCATGTATCACATTATCAACACCGATAAAATTCCTGAAGATTCAACAATCGCGGTTGAATATGGAATAAACAGAACAAAAAATAGAATCGATTTTATTATTTGTGGAATAGATGAAAATTATAAAGAAAAAATTATTATCATTGAGTTAAAGCAATGGAGCGAAGTTAAATTAACAGATAAAGATGCTATGGTTGAAACTCGCTTCAGGCAGGGCTTAAGCGAAGAGTTGCACCCTTCTTATCAAGCTTGGTCATATTCGACATTGTTGAAAGGATTTAATGCAGAAATTTATGACAACATGATCGATGTTCAGCCTTGCGCTTATTTGCATAATCAAGTCGATCAGGATATTGTCAATAACGATTTTTATAAAAATTATTTAGAAAAAGCGCCAGCGTTTTGTAAGGGTGATAAGCTTAAATTGCAGGAATTTATTGCTAGCCATATAAAATATGGAGATAAAAAAGATATACTTTATCGTGTAGAAAAAGGAGAAATTAGGCCATCAAAAACCCTTGCCGATTCTTTATTATCAATGATAAAAGGCAATCAAGAATTTGTGATGATTGATGATCAAAAAATAATATTTGAAAATGCTTTTAATATCGCAAAAAAATCGAGCTATACCAATAAAAATGTAATCATAATTGAAGGTGGCCCGGGAACTGGAAAATCTGTTGTGGCGATAAATCTTTTGGTATCATCAATTAAACTACGCTTAAATTCTCAATATGTAACTAAAAACTCTGCTCCGCGGGCAGTTTTTGAGAGTAAACTTACCAAAACCTTAAAGAAGACGGAAATTTCAAATTTATTTTCGGGATCTGGGTCTTTTACTACTTCATTTATGGATAGTTTTGATGTTCTTGTTGTAGATGAGGCGCATCGATTAAATGAGAAATCTGGAATATTTAAAAATATTGGTGAAAACCAAATCAAAGAAATAATTTATTCATCAAAATGCTCAATATTTTTTTTAGATGAAAATCAAAAAGTAACTTGGCAAGATATTGGCTCTAAAGATGAAATTGAAAAATGGGCGAGAAAATATTTGGCAAACATTCATTATTTTAAACTTGAGTCGCAATTTAGATGTAATGGCTCTGATGGCTTTCCTGCTCTTATTAACAATATGTTGCAAATTAAGGAAGCAGCAAATTTTAAACTTGAAGATATGAAATATGATTTTCAAATTATCGATTCGCCGAGCAAATTACGCGAAATGATTTTTGAAAAAAATAAAATTAATAATAAAGCTAGAATTGTTGCGGGATATTGCTGGGATTGGGTTAGTAAAAAAACTAATAATTTTGATATTGAAATTCCGCAATTTGATTTTCGTATGAAATGGAACTTACAAAGCGACGGCAATACTTGGATTATTTCGCCAAATTCAGTAAATGAAGTTGGTTGTATTCATACATGCCAAGGTCTTGAGGTTGAATATGTTGGTGTAATTATTGGAAAAGATTTAGTAGTTAGAGACGGGGTGGTTATAACCAATCCAAACAACAGAGCTAAAACTGATAAATCGATTAACGGTTATAAAAAAGATTTAAAAAATAATCCAGAATTAGCCAAAAAGAAGGTTGATGAAATTATTAAGAATACTTATCGAACCCTTATGACAAGAGGTTTAAAGGGGTGCTATATTTATTCAGTTGATGAAGAAACTAATGAATATTTTAAAAAATTTATAGCATAGTTAAAATTGGAATAATAAATAAAATTTCAAAAATGCAGTTGAAATCTACGAGCGAAAAACCAAAGCGGTTATAAAAAAACTTTGGGAAGAATAAAAAATAACGTTAAACGTTCAGTGTAACCACTCTCACTTTGAGAGCGCGCCGAATGTTAGGTGTTATCACCCTCCCTTAGAGGGAGGGTCGAAATTGCAAGGCAATTTCGGGGAGGGGTCAATAAAGAATTTCATAAACTCAAATACTCAATTAAATCCAAATACTTTCGCCCCCTCCCAAAATTTTCTTGCAGAAAATTTTACCCTCCCGCAAGTGCAGGGTGATTGCACCGAGCTTGATAATGGTGATTACAAAGAGCTTGTTGAAAATTCAAAAATTAATTTTAAAATTACTCAACTTAAAAAACTTTTAAAAATTCTACCACCTAAATTAACCTAAATAAAATTTAAATATGTTCACCAAACATAATTATAAAACTCGATCTAATCAATTCAAACCTCGGTGTAATAACACTTCCGTTGAGGGCGTGCCGAACGTTCGGTGTAATCATCCTCCCCTTGCGGGAGGGTCGAAATTGCAAGGCAATTTCGGGGAGGGGGCTTTATCGATAACCAAAAATTCATATTCTCAAAAAAAACTTCAATTTGCTAAAAATTTACGCCATAACCAAACCGATGCCGAAGGCTTGCTTTGGTACTATATTCGCAGTAAACAACTCGGTGGTTTTAAATTTAAAAGACAACAAATAATTGGAAAATATATTGTTGATTTTGTTTGTTTTAAAAAAGAATTAATTATTGAGCTGGACGGCAGTCAGCATGGCGAAATTGACATAATTAAAAGCGATAAAATTCGTGATGATTTTTTAAAATATCGGGGTTTTAAAATTTTAAGATTTTGGAATGGGGAAATTTATAAAAATTGTTTTGAAGTGCTTGATTTTATTTATTATCAACTAAAAAGGTAATAAAATTTTTAAAGCAAGGCTTCGTAATTAAAAAATTTAACTGTAAAATTTATTTCAAACTATCTTTTAAAACCGCGATTGCATCATTAATGCCGTCAATTTTAACTCCGCCACCCATCGCAAAATCTTTTTTGCCACCTCCGCCTTTGCCATCAAGTTTGGCAATCATCGGGACGATTAATTTTGAAGCGTCGAAGCGATTTTGTAAATCAGTTGAAAGCGACAAACATAATGAAATTTTTTGATCTTTTTTCGCAAAAAA
>Ga0209550_10002628_pt1 | contig 17266 bp, 16 predicted proteins | sample LauGreSuBDMM15SN_2_FD_187567 | JGI IMG/M metagenome (GOLD analysis project Ga0209550, IMG submission 187567) | Freshwater lake microbial communities from Lake Michigan, USA - Su13.BD.MM15.SN (SPAdes) (version 5) | ecosystem: Environmental > Aquatic > Freshwater > Lake | place: Lake Michigan...
GTGATATGAATGATTTTTGTTTTAGGGGTGATTGCTTTTTCAAATCCTGCAACAATTTCTTCATCGTTTTCAATAGGAAACTGAAAGCTAATTTGATTGTATACAATACCATCTCTTTCTGCTCTTTGTCTCCATGCATTGATCATATTGGGATAGTCCTGCTTGGTGCCAATGATTTCATCCCCCGCTTTTAAATTCAGGCCAAAGATCACCGTGTTTAAAGCTTCGGTCGCATTTCGGTTCACTGCAATTTCTTCGGGATCCGCGCCCGCTAGTTGCGCTAATTTATACCTTAAGGGTTCTCGACCTTGATCCAATATGCGCCACATATAATAAGAAGGGCCTTCGTTGGTCATTTTATTAAAACGCTCTACGGCATCTTGAACAATGCGCGGACTTGGACTAACGCCTCCATTGTTTAAATTAATTAAGGCTGGACTCGTGGTGTAACTCTGTTGAATAATACTCCAATAGTCCTCGTCCATGGCAAGATCCTTTGCACTCACATCTTGTTTTAATAAATTAATATGTTCAAACTCAGCAGCATGTGCCTGATTAAATAGGCTGTTTGCGGAAAACGCACCCGCCATTAAACCTATTTGTTTTACAAAATTCCTTCTATTTGCCATAGGGTAATGATTAGTTAACTAAGTTAACCATAATATCACCAAAGCATCCATACCCATGCTCAAATTTTGCCTTTTTGGAGCTGAGAGACTACGCAGTAATTGGAAATGACTTCAAAGTCTATAAAAAAGGTAGACAATTAGTTAAAAATGCCTATATTTGTGCTGTATTTTATATAAACAAGCAATCGTAAATACGGGCGGTATTTCTATACTGCCCTTTTTTATGTCTCCAATAAATAAGTTCGTACATTTAAATTACTTAAACTTTAAATTATGCGCTTTACATCATTATTATTCGGAGCAATTTTATGCTCATCGGCTTCTTTTTCACAAACCGCAACGCCTAAGCCTCACAAATTAACACCCAATGCGGTTTATGAAATAAGCAATTTAAGTAGTCCTTTAATATCGCCAGAAGGTGATTGGATTTTATATAGCGTTTCTAAAGCAGATGCGCAAAAGGATAAAAATGTTTCTCAATTATATATGATTAATAAGACCGGTACAGAAACGGTTTCATTAACTGAACAAACAAAAGGCGTTGGAAGTTATCAATGGAGTCCGGAAGGAAAATATATTTCTTTTTTAACTGCAGGTAAAGAAGAAAAAGAAGGAAGTCAATTATTTTTATTAGATCGAAGAGGTGGAGAACCTATACAGCTTACACATATAAAAGGAGAAATTGCAGCCTATCAATGGTTTAAAGACGGCAGTAAAATTTTATTTGAAATTAAAGATCCTAGTTTTGCAGACACTGCAAAATCTAAAGTGAGACAACCTTATGAAATAGATCGTTATCATTTTAAAGCCGACTACGAAGGGTACTTAGATAATAGAAAAACACATCTTTATACATTTGACGTAAAAACCAAAACATTAGATACATTAACGAAGGGTGCTAATAACGAAACAGATGCAGTAGTTAATGCCGATGGAAAATGGGTAGCTTATGCAAGTAATGTGAGTGTTGATTTTGATAAAAATGCAAATACTGATATTTTTCTATTGTCATTAACAAAAGACGCAAAGCCCACTCAGCTTACGTTTTATAAGGGTACCGATCGTAGACCAAAGTTTAGTCCCGATTATACTAAAATTGCTTTTTTAAGATCTAGTTCTGAAGATCCATTTAATATGTATGATATACAACATTTAGGCATCATTGATATTGCTTCAAAAACGGACAAAGTAATTACAAAACAATATGATCTTTCTATTGACAATATATTCTGGTCTTTGGATGGCAAAAGTATTTTTGGTACAGCAGACGATGACCGAAAACAAAATATCATTCAAATAAATGCAAGTACAGGCGCGGTGAATGCCTTTACAAATGAAGTAGGTGTTTACAATGGAATTAACATGAATGAAAAAGGGAAAATGGTGGCTTTATTTAGTACCCCTAACCAACCTAATGAAGTTTTCTTGAATGAGGGCGCCGGTTTTAAGCAAGTTACGCATGTACAAGATGCTTTTGTGAATAGCATTCAAAAAGTAGTAGTGAAAGGATTTTCAGCAATAGCAAGTGATAACAATAAAGTGAATGGAATTTTATTTTTACCAGATAGCAATGCTAAAAAGCTTCCATTAATTTTATTCATACATGGGGGTCCAGTAGCACAAGACGAATATTCATTTGACTTAACAAGTCAGATTTTTGCAGCAGCAGGTTATGCAGTGGCAAACGTTAATTATAGAGGAAGTAGTGGCCGTGGCGCTAATTATACAAAAAGTATTTATGGTGACTGGGGCAATAAGGAAGTGAAAGATATTATTGGGGTAGCAGATTATTTAATTAAATCGGGGGTTGTTGATGAAAATAAAATGGCCATTGCTGGATGGAGTTATGGCGGTATTTTAACCAATTATACCATTGCTACTGATAAGCGCTTTAAAGCGGCAGTAAGTGGTGCAGGTGGCTCCTTAATGCTTTCATTTTACGGGACCGATCAATACATAAGCCAATACGAACCAGAATTGGGTAAGCCATGGGAGAACCTACAAAAATGGTTAGACGTTTCTTATCCTTTCTTTAAAGTAAAAGAAATAAAAACGCCTACTTTGTTTATGGCTAGTCAAGCTGACTTTAATGTTCCAGTAGTGGGCGCCGAACAAATGTATCAAGCGTTTAAATCGGTTGGCATTCCAACGCAACTTATTATTTATCCAAATCAAAATCATGGTATCCGCGTACCTAGTTATTTAGTACATCGTTTAAACAGTCATTTAGACTGGTTTAAAAAATACCTAAAATAATTTAGATAATGGATAGGATTCGATGGGGGATGATAGGATGTGGAAGTGTAGCTGAAATGAAAAGTGGTCCTGCTTTTAATAAAGTACCCCATTCTCAATTAATGGCAGTGATGCGCAGAGACGAAGCATTGCTTAAAGAGTATGCATTGCGTCATCAGGTTCCTCAGACATTTACCAATGCCTTGGAGTTAATTCATCATCCAGGCATTGACGCTATTTATATTGCAACTCCACCAGATGTGCATGAAGCATATGCCATTGAAGCCATGCGCGCCAACAAATTTGTATACGTTGAAAAACCAATGGCTACAACAGTTTTAGCTTGTGAGCATATGCAACAAGTAGCCAATGAAGTAAATGGAAAGTTAACCATTGCTCATTATAGAAGACAACTTCCTCTATTTTTAAAAGTAAAAGAACTTTTAGATCAGGATACTATAGGAAAGATTTCCGAGGTTAAAATAATCATGCATAAAAAAGCAGGTCCTAAAACTTATTATGAAAATAACTGGAGGGTAAATAAAGCCCGCGCGGGGGGTGGTTTGTTTTATGATTTAGCTCCGCATCAGTTGGATTTAGTATTTTATTTTTTTGGCAAAGCATTAAATTATCATGGCAGTGCAACTAATGTTTCAGATTTGTATTTGGTAGAGGATACCGTGAAGGGAGCAATGCAAATGGAAAATGGAATACAATTTTATGGGGATTGGTGTTTTGCAATTGATGAACGCGCGCAGGAACAGGATGTATTTCTGATTAAAGGAGCAACCGGCCAGATTGAATTTTCAGTGTTTGGACATACGATTACAGTAGAAAGAAATAATAAAAAAGAAGTGATACCATTTGAAGCACCCCTGCACAACCAGCAAAATCTAATTGAAAAAGTAGTAACTTTCTTTTTAGGAAAAGGAGAGAATCCATGTTCGGCAGCGGATGCTTTACAATCTATGCGGGTAATGGAAGCATTTGTTTACGGCCATAAAAAATAATTTGAATGGAAAAGGTTTTTGTAACAGGCTGTTTTGATTTATTACATAGTGGGCATATTGCTTTTTTGGAACAAGCAGCTTCCTTTGGCGACTTATATGTTTGTATTGGTTCAGACCAAACTGTTTATGAATTAAAGGGGCGCTATCCAATTATCACACAGGAAGAGAGAAAGTATATGATACAGGCCCTGAGATGCGTAAAGGAATGCAGGATTAACAAAGGCGCTGGCATTATTGATTTTGATCAGGAAATACAATCCATTCAACCCACTATTTTTGTGGTGAACGAGGATGGAAATACGCCTGCTAAAGCGGCATTGTGTAAGGAGCAAAATATAGTGTACAAAGTGCTAGAACGTATTCCATCGCTGGGCTTGCCCGTTCGCTCCACCACTAGCTTACGCACTAATTCCATTATCCCCTTTAGGATTGATCTTGCGGGCGGCTGGCTGGACCAACCTTATGTAAATGAAGCCTATCCGGGTCCCGTACTAACTATTTCCATTGAACCTACGGTAGAATTTAATAATCGAAGTGGCATGTCTAGTAGTACGCGTAACAAAGCCATTGAATTATGGAAAGCACAATTACCTGAAGGTGACAACGAGCAAATTGCTAAAATTTTATTTAGTTATGAAAACCCTCCAGGTACCAAAAGTATTGCCGGTTCGCAGGATGCCTTGGGCATTGTGTTACCAGGTTTAAATAAATTACACTATGATAAATCCTATTGGCCTCATAAAATAGAATCAGAAGAAACCGAAGAGATTTTATCTTGGTTGGAACAACATTTATATTTAATTCCACTGGATCCTCGTCACAACGAATATGATGTATTAAGTAATACAGCGATAACAGCAGCAGATGCTAAAGTCTTGGCCGACGCTGCAAATGCATGCTGGGAAAGCATATTAGCAAAAGACAAAATTGCCTTTGGACAATCTTTTTTAGATTCTTTTAAAGCGCAAATAAAAATGTTTCCTAATATGGTGGACGAAAAATTATTAGATACGATCACCGAACTGAGTAAAAATACATTGGGCCATAAGTTATCAGGTGCCGGTGGTGGAGGCTATTTAATTTTAGTAAGTGATACCCCCATTGCCAATGCTATTCAAATTAAAATTAGAAGAAAAAATTTAATATAATGCGTTACTGCTTAGCACTTGATTTAAAAGACGATCCTCAGCTCATTGCTGCTTATGATGAATATCACCAATCGGTATGGCCTGAAATAATTGAATCTATTAAATCTTCGGGCATCACTCATTTAGAAATTTACCGCGTTGCGAACAGATTGTTTATGATGATGGAAACGAGTGTCGAATTTAGCTTTGAGCAAAAAGCCATAATGGATGCTAGCAATGATATTGTACAACAATGGGAAAAAACCATGTGGGAATATCAGCAAGCATTACCTATTTCAAAACCTGGAGAAAAATGGATGTTGATGCAAAAAATATTTACATTGTAAACTAACCAAATACTTGTTCTAAAATAATTACCAGCGACATGAAAAGAACGAACCATCCAAAGCCCTTTTTCAACTTCGCTCCATCTATGGTTTTGTTTAAATAGTTCCCTGTAATAATACCAAGGGTTGCCAGTACAATAATGATGGAGAGAAATTTCCAATCTACATTTACATGCAATAAGTCACCGCCAAAGCCTACTAAAGATTTTATAGTAATAATAAACAAGGAGGATGCAATTGCTTTTTTCATGGATAACTTACCTAATAGCACGAGTGCAGGGATAATTAGGAATCCACCACCTGCGCCTACAATACCGGTAACAAGTCCTTCTAACAATCCAACAAAAGCAAGTGAGGGACCATATTCTGCTTTTTCAACATCTATTTCTTTTTTGCTTTTGCCTAGTATCATTGACAAAGCAGACACCAGCATTAAGCTTGCAAAAAACAACATAATAAAACTGTCCTTACTAATAATGGTATCTGAGCCGATTGAAAAATTTGCTGGTATCGCGCTTAAAATATACTTACGTGCAATAAATACACCCAAAATAGAGGGCGCACCAAATATCAAAATCACTTTAAAGTCTAGTAATCTTTGTCTTAAACGAGAAATCACACCTGCAATACTACTCACGCCTACAATGCAAAGGGAGTAGGTAGTTGCTAATAAAGGGTCAATATGAAAAAGGTATACTAATACCGGAACGGTTAAAATTGAGCCTCCGCTTCCAATCAAACCCAATGAAACGCCAATTAAAACAGCAGCCAGATATCCTAACCATTCCATGCAGTATAATTTTAAGCAAACCTCTTGATAATGAAGTACAATTTATGTACTATTTGTCACTTAATTAATAATTTTGTACGAAAGTGATTTTTGTCACTATAAAACTTAATTTTAATATAGAAATTGCGGGTTCATTTTAATTCTTATTTTATGAAAGTTGAACAAATATATACGGGATGTCTTGCTCAAGGTGCTTATTATATAATGAGTGAAGGTGAAGTAGCCATCATTGATCCCTTGAGAGAAGTGGATGCCTACATTCAAAGAGCATTGGTAGATAAGGCAAAAATCAAATACGTGCTAGAGACTCATTTTCATGCCGATTTTGTTTCAGGTCATTTAGACCTTGCAAAAAAAACAGGTGCAAAAATTGTGTACGGCCCCACTGCGGCACCTGCTTTTGATTTTTATTCCGCAAAAGATGGAGAAGCATTGAGTTTAGGAAAAATTAAAATCAAAGTCATACATACACCTGGTCATACGATGGAGAGCACCTGCTATTTGTTAGAAGACGAACTGGGTAAGGAAGTGGCGCTTTTTAGTGGAGATACTTTATTTATTGGAGATGTAGGCAGGCCCGATTTAGCACAAAAAGTATCAGCAGCACTAACACAGGAAATTTTAGCAGCGCATTTGTATGATTCATTGCGTAATAAAATTATGCCATTGTCTGATGACATCATTGTTTACCCAGCGCATGGTGCAGGTAGCGCTTGTGGAAAAAAAATGAGTAAGGAAACACAGGATACCTTGGGAAGTCAAAAGGCCACCAATTATGCATTGGCACCGGATATGACGAAACCTGAATTTATTGAAGCCGTGTTAGACGGATTAGTGGCACCTCCAGGTTATTTCCCTTTAAATGTAATGATGAATATTCAAGGATATGATAGCATAGATGATGTATTAGCAAGAGGTCAACATGCTTTTACACCGGATGCTTTTGAAGCAGCAGCGAATGAAACCAGCGCCTTAATTTTAGACACAAGAGATGCGCAAACATTTGCCAATGGGTTTATTCCTAATTCCATTAATATTGGTATTGATGGAGGTTTTGCGCCTTGGGTAGGAGCGATGATACCAGACATTAAACAAGAAATTTTATTAGTAAGTGAACCGGGTCGCGAAGCGGAAGTGATTACAAGATTAGCAAGAGTTGGGTATGATTACACCATTGGATTTTTGCAAGGTGGTTTTGATGCCTGGAAAAATGCAGGCAAAGAAGTGGAACAAATTAAATCTATCTCAGCATTGGAATTGGCGGATCAAAATAACCAAGACGCTAGCACTTTAATATTAGATGTTCGTAAAGCTTCTGAATTTAAAAGTGAACATATTAAAGGTGCTATCAATGCACCTTTAGATTTTATCAATAATAGCATATCAATGATTGACAAAGACAAAACCTACTTTGTACATTGCGCCGGTGGTTACCGTTCTATGATTTTCATTTCTATTTTAAAAGCGCGCGGCTTTGATCACCTAATAGATGTGAAAGGAGGATTCAAAGACATTAAAGACTTAGGTAAATTCAAAATCACAGAATATAAAGTTCCAACTACTTTACTTTTATAATCAACTATTTTTCAAATAGACAATTAGCTTGATTATTTTACGCAGCATTCAACATTATGAAACAGATATACACGCTTTTTTTACTTGTTCTCAGTTTTTCAAGTCAAGCACAAAATCCAGCTAACTTTACGCCTGCAACGTTTAATGATCCTGCACGTTTAGAACGTATTAAAAATGCCATGCCGGTCATTGAAAAAATGTATAAAGATTTTGCACTGGCCAATCATTTTCCAGGATATGCATATGGAATTGTGGTGGACGGCGAATTGTTGTACAAGGGTGCGGAGGGCTATGCGAATTTGGAGGAAAAAATTCCTGCAACGACTAGTTCTATGTTTCGTGTTGCATCCATGTCAAAAAGTTTTACTTCCCTTGCGATATTACATTTAAGAGATGCTGGAAAATTAAAATTAGATGATCCTGTTGAAATGTATATTCCAGCACTCAAAGGCCAGGGATTAACCAATGATGCACCTGCTATTACGATTCGTCATTTAATGAGTCATAGCGCAGGTTTCCCAGAGGACAACCCATGGGGCGACAGACAATTAGCAGATTCGGAAAAAGACTTAACCGACTTAATAAGCGGGAAACTTTCTTTTTCTAATGTAGCAGGGACTGAATACGAGTATAGCAATTTGGGTTTTGCGATGTTAGGTTACATTATTCATAAAGCGTCTGGCTTAAGTTATGATGTATATATTCAAAAAAATATTTTGAATCCATTGGGAATGAATGCCACAACTTATGAGTACACCATTATTCCAAAAGATAAATTTGCTTTTGGGTATCGCTATATCAATAATATTTGGAGAAAAGAAGCGCCATTAAAAGACGGCATATATGGGGCCATGGGTGGAATGATTACTTCTATTGATATGTTCGGGAAATATGTAGCCATGCATGAAGCAGCTTGGCCAGAAAGAAATGAAAAAGAAAGCTTGCCAGTGAAAAGAAGTTCTATAAGAGAAATGCATCAGCCTGCACGATTTATTTCTTTAAATCCTAGTTACAGATTCCCAAGCGGTAAAAAATTAGCCCTAACAGGTAGTTATACATATGGATTAAGATGGACGATTGATGCAGAAAATAAAAAAAATATTGGCCATAGTGGAGGCTTACCTGGATTTGGCAGTAATTGGCAATTCTTACCTGATTATGGAGTGGGGGTGATTTTATTTGCAAATGTAACCTATGCGCCCACTACTCAAATAAATACTGCGGTCATGGATACACTTGTTCAATTGGCTAAGCTACAACCAAGACAAATAAGCGTTTCACCTATCTTAGCGAAGCGTCAACAAGAATTAATCAAGATCATACCTAGCTGGGAAAATACAGGCGTGATATTTGCTGAAAACTTTTTTGATGATTACCCCATTGACATGTTAAAAGCGGAGTCTGCAAATTTATTTAAAGAAGTAGGCCCCATTGAAAAAGTAAACAATATGATTGCAGAAAATCAATTGAGAGGCTATTGCATTATTGAATGTAAAAATGGGAAATTAAAATTAACATTTACGCTTACTCCGGAAAATCCAGCAACTATTCAAGAGTATCACCTAACAAAGGAGTAACAAATTATATAGTTGAAAATAATGGGTTCAAAAATAGTTGATTAAAAATCAGCGTATATTCTTGCAGTCATTAAAACCGTTTCATTTCTATTGACCGACTTGGTATATTTAGGCATATTGGAAATGCTTTGCCATTCGGGAGAAGCTCCAAATGCTTTCCAGTGCGCATCTCTATCGGCCATATTGTTAAAGCTAGTCATATAAATAAGGTTGGGCATTCTATCTCCTACAATGGCTTTAGCATAAAAAATAGCATTAAAATTTAATCGTTTAAACAAGGCAATTTCTTCCCCCTCATTAAACATATGTACTTTTCTTAAATGCGCATTTTCGGTAGGACTTTCGTAACTACGGTATTCATAAATACGGTCTAGAGATTTTATTAAGCTAGAATTTTTTTCAAACCTAGGTTGATATATAAAAGATTTTGTTATAATTCTTTCAATCCTAGTATAAGGTAAACTGCTATCTGCGTTTTCTAAGTCTACAATTTCATTTTTCCCAAATGGATCTAATTGTTCAATACCTTGATCTAATTTATCTAGAACATTTAATGAACGCATCGGGATCCAAACATATAATTTTTTATCTGCGGCTGTGTCATTTGCAATAGGCGCAAATACGCCTACTTTTTCAATACCTGACTGATGCAAGTAAGGTAAATAGGTATTTTGTAAATAAGTATCTATGCGTTGTATTTGTTGATTACTAGAGCAATGATAAATTTGAATTAAATAAAATTCTCGAGTACTTTTTTTTGATTTTTGAGAAAACCCAGATATCATCATTAAAGTAAAGACCATTGATAGGAACACCTTATTCATAAATTTTAATTTGAGACACCAAAAATAGGGTTTCTGTCAGCTACAATGAATATTTATTATATTTATATTCAATTACCCTGGTATGCAAAAAACAAATTCTTATCTAACGCCTTTTATATTAATTACAAGCTTATTTTTTTTGTGGGGATTTGCACACAATTTAGATCCCATCTTAATCCCACATTTAAAAAAATCCTTTACTTTAACCACTACCCAGTCTACCTTAGTGGACTCTGCTGTTTTTATAGCTTATTTTTTTATGGCATTGCCAGCAGGGTATATTATGAAAAAATGGGGGTATAAAACGGGTATTATTACTGGTTTACTATTGTTTTCTCTAGGCTCTTTCTTATTTGTACCTGCTGCTAATTATCAATCCTATGATTATTTTTTAGTAGCCTTATTTGTGATTGCTTGCGGCTTAACTATTTTAGAAACCGCAGCAAACCCATATGTCTCTGCATTAGGCGATCCTGCTAGTGCTACCCAAAGACTAAATTTAGCACAGTCCTTTAATGGATTGGCGGTAGCATTGGCACCTGCCATTGGTGCTAGAGTAATATTAACGAAGGGACAAACCGATGCAGAATTAGCAGCAATGACAGACGCGGCTAGAAAAATTGCATTGGCTACCGAAGCGTATAGTGTAAAAACGCCTTATACAGTATTAGCAATTGTATTATTACTAGTTGCAGCAGTTTTTTATTTTATACAATTACCTGATTTAAGAAAAAATACAAAATCTAATGCTGGAAGTTTATTAAGAACATTTAGACATGCACATTTAAGTTGGGCGGTAGCTGCTCAATTTTTTTATGTAGGCGCACAGGTATGCGTTTTTAGTTTGTTTATTTTATATGCAACTTCATCAGCCAATTTAACTGACTTACAAGCCGCAGATTATCTAGGCATTGGGGGCCTTGCTTTTTTAATAGGTCGTTTTGCTGGAACTGCGATTATGAAATTTGTGGCTCCCCATAAATTATTAATGTTTTACGCAATAATAAGCACTATTCTTTGTGGGATTGCCATTACTGGCCATGGTATGATTACTATTTATGCGTTCATTGGCATTTGCTTTTTTATGTCAATTATGTTCCCTACTATTTTTTCTTTAGGTATAAAGGATTTAGGTGCAGATACAGAAATGGCTAGTAGTTTAATTGTGATGTCTATCGTAGGAGGCGCTATCATGCCAAGAATTTTTGGCTTAATTAGCGATGCGAGCGGTAATATTCAACTTGGATACATCATACCCTTGTTTTGCTTTAGCGTAGTTGCATTTTTTGGCTGGAAAGGCTATAAAATAAAAACGCCCCCAAATTTTGGAGGCGTCTAGTATAATTAAAACCCTTAATTATGCACGAAATCCTTTTCTTTTATTCATTTCATTGCGCATTTTCTTTAAAAATTCACGCTCTATTTTTAAAGCTGTATTAATTCTTTCATCGGTTTTTAATACTGCCTTTAAATCGGTTTTGTATTTTTTTCTAGCATTTAAACTCGCTTCTTGTAATTGAATTTCGTCATTAGACTTGGTTTCAATAATTTCTTTCATTGCTTTTTTATATGCTTCATATACTGGCCAAAATTGTTCAGCTTCGGAAGTCGTTAGTGCCAACTTTTCAGTAGTAAACTGAATTTTATACAGTTCAATTTTTTCTTTATTCGCTCCTCTTCCTCCCTTGCCAGGACCCCTGCCTCCTCCCTGACCCTTAGGTGGTTGTGCGTTTGTAGAAATTGCCATTACAATCACTAAACATAAAATTAAAATCTTTTTCATTGTATTTGTTTTTTTAAATTATTTATTCGGTTTTATTCGTGTCCTTATTTGAGTTTATATTTATTGTGGTTTCATCAAAAATTTCGGCTGCTTCATCTATTTCTGTTGACCAATCTATTTCAGCAATAAGTTCATTTGCGTTTACATAATTTTCAATTTCTTCCGAAGGTATTTCCTCAATTTTTACATACTCGACAGTTGCAGTTGACTGTTTACTGGCTTGTATGTATAAATAGCTGGTTGCAATGATTGCTAATATGGAAGCAGCTACCGCAATTTTACCATATTTCCCAAAAATAATTATTCTAGCTTTTTGCTGACCAATAGCATTTAAAATAGAAGCCTGTTGTTGTTCAAAGAACGAGTCATTTGACTGCTGTTGATTTTCATTAAACTGCATCAAAGACTCCTTGCTAAAAAGTGCCTCTACTAAGGCCTTGTCCTCTCTAAGGCTAATATCTTTTTCCGAATTTTCCATTTCCATAGTATGACTTAATTTGATAATAAAGGTTTAATCCTGTTTTAAAATTTGTTCCATTTTTTTGATCGCTTGGTGGTAATTGGCCTTGGCGCCACCTACAGTGGTACCCGTAATAGCAGCGATTTTTTCGTAATTCAACGCTTCAAAATAGCGTAACATAAATACAAATCTTTGTTTTTCAGGCAGTTGCTTCACAGCGTGATCTAATGCAATTTGAATTTGTGTAGACTTTGGGTGATCTGATCCTGTTGCCGCGTCTTCGTAATCTATTTTTTCAGCAGTTTGGTTAAAATCTGTTTCCTTTTGTTGTTTTTGAATGAAATTCAAAGTTTCATTATAAGCGATTCTAAAAAGCCAGGTGGAAAACTCACTTTCCATTTTAAACCCGTCCAGTTTATTCCAAACTTTTATCCAAACCTGTTGTGCCACATCATCGGCATCCATATGGTTATTGAGCATTCTTTTTATCTGGTAATAAACGCGTTGCTGATGACGCTTTAGCAATTGAGTAAACGGCCCCTCTTTCTGAGTGGACTGTTGAAATTCTATTACCCATGTTTGGTCATTTTGCATATACAAATTTAGACAATACTTTACTAGGAAGGTTTAATGCTTTATCTTTAATACTCAATATTTAATTAATATAGTTATGAAAAAAAATGTAGGCTATTTAATCCTTTTATCTACGTTAATGGGATTGCAGGGGATGGCACAGGATGTAAATGCAATCATTAATAAGGCTGAAACCGAAAGAATTGAAAAATATTTATCATCAGATGAGCTAGAAGGCAGACGTACTTTTTCAAAAGGTATTGATAAGGCAGCCGAATTTATTGCCAATGAGTTTAAGCAAGCGGGATTAACAAAGCTTAATAATAGCTATTTACAGTCTTTTTCTAAAATGAGTGCGAAATTTGTTTCAGTAAGTGGAAGTTTTGATGGAGTTGCACTGGATGCTAAAAATTTAATAGTAGTTACGCCTCAGTCAACTGTAACTATTAATGAGTCAAGTGGGTATGAAGTAGTCAAAATAAATAAGGAAGATAATTTTGGACAAGCTGTCAGAAAATTCCTTTCCGCCAATAATAATTATATTGTTTTAGTGGACGAAAGTTTTGCCAATAACTTTTCAAGACTTGTTCAATTAAAATCTAATATTACTGCAGACCAAAAAACTGTAGTTTTTGTTTTAACAAATACAACACCAACAAAATTTAAGTTAGAAGCAACTCATACTATTGAAAACTTGGCGCTGGCCAATGTGGTGGGTATGATTCCTGGAAAATCTTTATCTAATGAGTATGTAATATTTTCAGGTCATTATGATCATTTAGGTATTAACGGCGCTAAAGCAATAAATGGAGATTCTATTTATAATGGCGCTAATGACGACGCCGCTGGAACTACTGCTATGATTATGCTTTCCAAGTATTTTAAAAAATTAAACAATAATGAGCGTACCCTCATTTTTGTGGCATTCACAGCCGAAGAGGTTGGTGGTTTTGGCGCACAATATTTTTCCAAGCAGTTTGATCCATTAACGGTGAAAGCCATGTTTAACTTAGAGATGATTGGCACCGAAAGTAAATGGGGCAAAAATAGTGCATACATTACTGGGTATGAAAAAACCAATATGGGGGATATTTTACAAAAGAATTTAGAAGGCTCTGCTTTTAAATTTTATCCAGATCCTTATACCGATCAAAATTTATTTTATCGTTCCGACAATGCTACTTTAGCAAGACTAGGTGTTCCGGCACATACAATTTCCACTTCTAAAATGGATAGTGAACCTAATTATCATAAACCAAGTGATGAGTTTCAAACCTTGGATATGGACAATATGAATGAAATTATTAAGGCCATTGCTTTAAGTTCAAGAACCATTGTTTCAGGAAAGGATACACCAACAAGAGTGGACACCAAACAATTAAAATAATATTAAGGATGAAAAAATTCTTTTTTTATGTTTTAATATTGATTGGTATCTCTGGGAATGCGCAAATCAAAAACTATTATCCAGCTGCAGATAATTGGGAAGCAAAAACGCCCGCAAGTTTTCTCATTGACTCGGCTTTACTAAACAAAGCCATTCAGTTTGCAAAGGATAATGAAACCAAACAGCCTAAAAATTTATGGTTAAGCCAAGCCATGCAATTTGGCAAAGAGCCTTATTCGGATCCTATTGGACCGATGGCTGATAGAGGCGAAGTAACGGGGTTGGTTATTTATAAAGGGTATATTATTGCAAAATGGGGTAATCCAACGGCTGTTGAAATGATACATAGCGTTACTAAAAGCTTTGTATCTACTTTAGTGGGGTTAGCTTATGATAAAGGCTTGATTCATTCTATTGATGATAAAGTATATCCTTATTTGCCACCCATACAAGTTGTCGGCGATGGTGTTGTAAATATGAATGCAAACCCGATTGCTAAAACCTCTTTTATTTACCCATTTGAAACAGAACACAATAAAAAAATTAGTTGGGATCATTTATTAAGACAAACCAGTGATTGGGAAGGTGTACTCTGGGGCAAGCCCGATTGGGCAGATAGACCTTCCGATAAACAAGAGGATTGGACGACCAGAAAAAGATTTGAACCTGGAACCGTTTTTAAATATAATGATACCCGCGTAAATGCATTGGCACTTGCAGCAACCACTGTTTGGCGGAAACCATTACCCGAAGTATTAAGAGAGCAAGTGATGCATCCAATTGGGGCTTCTAATACTTGGTTATGGGCAGGGTATCAGAATGCTTGGATTGTTTTAGATGGCAAAATGATACAGTCCGTTAGTGGTGGTGGACATTTTGGAGGCGGTATGTTCATAAACGCTTATGATATGGCGAGGTTTGGTTTATTAACGTTAAGAAATGGAAATTGGAATGGGAAGCAAATTATTTCAGCCGATTGGATGAATAAATCCAAAACCGCCACCAAAGCAAATACAGGTTATGGATTTATGAATTACTTCTTAAACACCGATCAAAAAATGTATCCTGCTGCGCCGGCTTCTGCATTTGCTCATCTTGGTAATGGAACCAATGCTATTTATGTAGACAAAGAAAATGATTTAGTAGTAGTGGTAAGATGGATAGAGGATAAGCAAATGAATGAGTTTTTAAAATTATTATTAAGTGCATTGCCTGCTAAATAAATTAGAGCAGCATTAACTAATATTGATTAAAAAGATTCAAATTCACCTTTGTCGGTATTTTTTTGAACTTTCCCTGCTTCAAATACTTTCCCATTCATAATAATATAAACCCCAGGGGATAATACTTGTACAAAAGCCAAAGCACTTCCTAAATTGAATAGTCCGTCACTGCTGCCAAATTTATAGGGAACCATGGCACCAGTTAGTACAATGGTTTTTTCTTTACATCTATTAATGAGGTATTCGGCGGTAAGTGTCATGGTATCGGTACCGTGGGTAATTAAAATTTTACTGCATTGGGTATTATTAATTGCAGCAGCAATCGTAGCTCTGTCTTCTTCTACAAAGTCTAAACTATCCTTCATCATCAAAGTTTCAATGGACAAATCCAATCGGCTTCTCCCTAACTCCAGCATTTCATGTAAATGCGTTTCCTTAAAATATAAACTACCGTTTAATTCATTATATTCTTTATCAAAAGTACCCCCAGTAATAAAAACTTGAATTGCCTTTCCCATAGCTTTATTTTGCTCTAAAATTATCACTAATAAATGACAATCCATCAATCACTCCGGTTCTCCAGTAGGTCCAATTATGTGCGCCATCTCTTATTCTAAATTCGTGAGCTACTTTTTTATTAGTCAATGCAATATGCAATTGGGCGTTACCTACAGTTAAAAAATCATCATCGCCGCAGTCAATCCAATATTTTACGCTTGCTAATTCTTCGACTGTTTTTTTATCTACAATACTAAATACGCTATTGGCATACCATTGGGGAGTAAGTCTGTCTTTCCCCTTTAAACTTTTACCAATACTACTCCCAAAATAAGTATTATACATTCCGTCTTGCATGGTTTCACAATCACTATCGGTCCAAATCGCTGCACTCAAAGGGGCGGCTGCTACAAATAAGTTTGGATATTTCAATGCATACAATAAACTTCCGTATCCTCCCATGGAAAGTCCTGCAATACCTCTAAAACGCTTATCTGTTTTTGCCTTAAATGTTTTTTCAATATGGGGGATTAATTCCTTGATAAAAAAATCTTCATAATTCATAGAACCATCTGCAGCGTTCATATAAAAACTCTTAAACCCGTCGGGCGTCACAATAATCATGGGTGCTATTTTCCCCTGCTTAATGGCTGCATCGGCTAAACGGTTTATTTCTCCAAACTGTATCCAACCGTCATCACTATCCCCATAACCATGTAATAAATAAGTTACCGGATAGTTACGTTGATTGGTTTCATATCCTTCGGGCAAATACACCGTATAATTCACGTCTCTATTTAATATAGTACTTTTTATTACTTGCTTTGTCATCACCTTTCCTTGACTATATCCTGTCAAAAAAGTAATCATTGCAATAAAGAGTAAAGTGATTTTCATTTTCATAAATCATAATTTAAAAATACATAATTAGCTAGTTCTAAGATACGATTATCCCATGATGCTTTATGTTTTAATTGGTGTAATTTTAATTATAAAACATAATCTACTAATTAGCTAGACAATAATAAAAGCTATATCTTCGCAAACATATCATTTACTTTCAATTACATTAGATGAAAAAGATTGTTTTCTTATTGCTGTCGTTACTTTCATTTCAGCTAATTCAAGCGCAGGATAAGGAATACGTTCAATCTGTTAATCAATGGCATCAAATGAGAATTGATTATTTAAAAAAACCCGACGGCTGGTTAAATTTAGAAGGTTTATT
>Ga0209550_10002631_pt1 | contig 17259 bp, 15 predicted proteins | sample LauGreSuBDMM15SN_2_FD_187567 | JGI IMG/M metagenome (GOLD analysis project Ga0209550, IMG submission 187567) | Freshwater lake microbial communities from Lake Michigan, USA - Su13.BD.MM15.SN (SPAdes) (version 5) | ecosystem: Environmental > Aquatic > Freshwater > Lake | place: Lake Michigan...
TACAAGTACCCCAGGTGCATGGTCGACTCAAAATCTTAGTGCAAATTGTAACTTAGCCTGCTTTAAGTTTGACCTGAGTGCCATTGATGCTATTATATCACAACCTGCACCATACATTTGTATCCCACAACCAGTTATTTTTAATAATTTAAGTCAAAATGGAAATACCTATGAATGGAATTTCGGCGATGGAACATCATCTAATTTAGCACAACCAAGCCATTTGTATCCCGGTGCAGGAACATACGTCGTTCAACTAATTGTTTCAGATTCGATTGGGTGTTACACACCAGATACAGCATACGTGACCATCTTAATTGGAGATTTTCAAGGCGGTGTCACGCTTCCAACTAGCCCAATTTGTCCTGGAGAATCGTATCAACTTGACGCATTCGGAGGAAGTACTTATAGCTGGTCGCCCGCCAATGTATTAAATAATCCTACCATTGCAAATCCAATCGCAACGATTACAACCAACACCTTATTTACAGTGATTATTAGTGACAGTTGTGGTTCTGACACCTTACAAGTTACCTTAACTATATTTCCAAATTCATTGTCGATTTCAAATGATACAAGTATTTGTATTGGTCAAAGTGTGTCACTTTTTGCGAATGGAACAGGATCCATCGTTTGGACCCCACCACTCTTTTTAAGTAATAATTTAATCTTTAACCCCATTTCAACCCCAGATACATCCACAACTTATGTGGCAACATTAACAAGTATTGATGGCTGTATACTTTCCGACACGATGAACATTAACGTCTACTACAATCCGCCAACATCTTCCCTCTTGGATTCCCTACAACTTTGCCAAGGCACAGGCGCCAATATTACAATCAGTGGAGCGACGAGTTATTTTTGGTATCCCAATAATAACATCAATCCAACCAATACCAGCAGTGTTTTTATTAACCCAATTAGCAACCAATATTATTATTGTGATTTAACTAATGTATGCGGTACAATCACTGATTCAATCTACATAAACATTGTAAGCGCAAGTATTATTGCGGGTAACGACACCGTTATTTGTCCCGGCGAAGAAGCTTATTTATGGGCGAGTGGTGCGCTTAGCTATCAATGGTCGCCACTACAATACGTGCTGGCTGCAAGTGGAAATAACGCCATAGTAATGCCCACTCAAAGCACCCAATTCCAAGTGATTGGAACCGACCAAAACGGGTGCAAGGATACGGCACAAGTAGAAGTTGTGTTGCATCCTCAACCTTTCATTCAAATCAGCCCAAGTGTACAAGCTTTTTATGGGGACGTAATTCAATTATCAGCAATCGCCAATCAGCCAGGTACCTACGTGTGGAGTCCCCCAGAATATTTATCCTGTATTAATTGTGCTAATCCCATCGCGAACCCTGATATGGATATGACCTATTATGTAAGTTTTGTGGATGAAAACGGATGCGAAACAGACAACTTAGTTTCCATTAGCTATGAAGTAGTAATTTATGTGCCGAATACATTTATTCCTGACGGAAATGATCTAAATGATCTTTTTGGCGTGTATGGCGGAAATATTTCCGCTATGAAAATGGTGATTTTTGACAGATGGGGCGAATTAATTTGCACCTTAAATTCCACCGCTGAATTTTGGGATGGGACCTACAAAGGAAAACTTTGTCAGGATGGAACGTATACATGGCGCTTAATTTATTCCGATAAACAAGATAAAAAATATGAACTATTGGGACATGTTAATCTCATTCGATAAGTAGAAAGCTTATTAAATTCTTAAATTTGCTACTACTATGTCACTTAAAATAAAATCTTTCGAGTTCAATGGATTTCAAGAAAACACGTTTGTGGTTTCTGATGAAGAAAAAAATGGGGTGATTATTGATCCAGGTTGCTATTCCCACGAAGAAGAAAAAATGTTGTCTTCCTATATTGAACAAGAACAACTAACAATCATTGCCCTACTAAATACACATGCACACATTGATCATGTATTGGGGAACGCTTATGTCAAAGAAAAATACAAGGTAGATTATTATCTTCACAACGATGATATTAAGACGCTAAATTCCGTTGAACAATACGCCTCTTTATATGGGTTTTCAGGCTATAAAACATCTCCACAGCCAAGTGTTTCACTCGAACATGCTACCGAATTAATTTTGGGAAACATGCGAATAAAAGTATTGCATACCCCAGGTCATTGTCCGGGACATGTTGTTTTTTATTTCCAATCCGATGGCATTGTTATCAATGGAGATGTCCTTTTTAATGGGAGTTTTGGCAGAACGGATTTACCCGGAGGGAATTTAGAAATTCTTAAAACCAGTATTTTTGAAACGATGTTTCAACTTCCTGAGGACACCATTGTCTATTGTGGTCACGGTCCTTCAACAACAATTGGAGCTGAAAAATTAAACAACTACATCCATCAATTTTAATTTATGAGAATTGGCATTAATACCCGTAATCTTATTCCCAATAAAATGGAAGGATTTGGGCACTATACCTTTGAAATAGTATCACGTTTGATTTCAGCTCACCCAGAACATGAATTTATTCTTTTTTATGATCGTCAAATAGATCCGCCCTTCAATTTTGGATCGAATGCCTATGAAGTAGTCGTATCGCCACCGACTCGCCATCCAATTTTACATCTAATTTGGTTTGAAATAAAATTGCCAAGGGCATTAAAAAAACACAAGATAGACCTCTTTTTTTCTCCGGACGGATATTGTTCTTTGCGATCTAAAGTACCACAAGTGGCGGTAATTCACGATATTAATTTTGAGCATAATCCAAAAGATTTACCGAAATTAGTCAGCTTTTACTTACGCTATTGCTTTCCGAAATTCGCTAAAAAAGCAAAGCATATCATAACAGTTTCGGAATATTCAAAATCGGACATACACCAGCATTATAAAATTAAACCGGAAGGTATTACCGTTATTCCCAACAGCTCAAACAAGGCCTTTAAACAAATTAGTTTGCCCGAACGTGCAATAGTAAAGGCGAAATTGACCCAAGGACTTGATTATTTCTTATTTGTAGGCTCCTTGCACCCCAGAAAAAATATACAACGATTAATACAAGCATTCGAAATAGTAGCTGCTGAAAATAAAGATATTCTGCTTGTTATTGTTGGTTCAAAAATGTGGCGAACGAGCAAACTAATTATTCCAAGCTCACTCGAAAACCGTTTGATATTTACCGGGCATCTTCCCCTAGAGGAACTTACTGCCATTACAGGAAGTGCTTTAGCACTAGCTTACGTTCCTTATTTTGAAGGATTTGGAATTCCATTAGTTGAAGCAATGAAATGCGGCTTACCCATTTTGGCCGCGAATACCACTAGTTTACCTGAGGTTGCTGGGAATGCAGCCATTTACTGCAATCCATTTAATACATTAGAAATTGCTGAAGGGATGAAAAAACTACTTGCTGATAAATCCCTAAGAGAAGAGCTGTCTCAAGTTGGTTTAAAGCGAGCGGAATTGTTTTCTTGGGATGCTTCTGCAGAAAAAGTTTGGCAGATCTTGGAAAATACTATTGCAGGAAAATAGAAACCTCTTTATTTCAGGCATTTAAAGTAATCAAAGGGCTCTAAACATTCCTGGCATTGGTAATGAGCTTTGCAAGCCGTACTACCAAACTGACTAATCATTTTCGTATTTATTGTATCGCACAAGGGACAAGGAACAGGCGTTGGGACCCCAAACAAAACACTTTTATCCAATTCGTTCACGGGAGGTGCAATGCCATATTCTTTTAATTTCTTTCGTCCATTTTCTGATAGCCAATCCGTTGTCCAAGCAGGAGAAAGAACTGAAACGACATGAACATTATTTATTCCTATAAGTAACAAATTGGCTTTAATATCCTCTTCTATTACCCGCATTGCTGGACAACCGCTATAAGTTGGCGTAATCGTAATTTCCCACCCTTGGTTTTCTAGTTGCTTAACATCCCTTACGATGCCTAAATCAAGAATTGATAAAACGGGAACCTCGGGATCTTTGACCGTTTCCAAGGAATCATAAATTTGCTTAGCGCTTACCATTCCATATTTGGATAGGTCCGTTGCATATATTGCAATTCCGCCAATAGAAACCCCATGTGCTCAGAATGTCTACCCACTCTACCGCCTTCAAATTGCCAATTATTAGTTGGGATTTCCAGCTTTGCTAGTTGTAGTATATGATCAACATTTTCTTTCCACACTCCTTTAAGATTAACCAAGTCAGGAATTACCTTGTTTTCTGTTAAATAGCGATCTACTTCATCTTCAAAAAATAATTCGTCGGTATAACGCCAAAGTGTATTAAGAGATTCTTGCATTTTAAGATGCGATTCTTCCGTCCCATCCCCTAACCTAATCACCCATTCAGAAGAATGTTTTAAATGATATTTCGTTTCTTTTAATGATTTTTCTGCGATGGCCGCTAATTGTTTATCGGAAGAAAATTGCAATGATTCGAATAGGATTTTACGAAATGCATCAAAGAAAAACTGCCTAAGCATCGTATCACCAAAATGACCGTTCACTTGCTCAACTAATAGGCAATTAACGTATTCCTTTTCGATTCTCAAAAACGCAAAATCATCTCCACTCCTACCTTTCCCCTCTAATTCCCCAGCATAATTTAACAAACTTGTTGCTTGTCCAATTAGATCCAGGGAGATATTAGTAAGCGCAATATCTTCCTCTAGAATTGGTCCATGACCACACCACTCGGCTAATCGCTGACCTAGAATAAGACTATCGTCTCCTAACCTCAATACATATTTTAATAAGTGCTCTTTCATTTTTTACATGTGAGATATACCATCTGGCACATCATAAAAACTTGGATGACGATAAACCTTTGAATTTGCGGGGTCATAAAAAGCATCTGCTTCTGCAGCATCAGAGGCAAAAACATTGTTTGAAGCCACCACCCAAATGGAAATCCCTTCCGAACGCCTAGTATAAACATCACGTGCGTTTTCTACTGCCAATTGCGCATCAGAGGCCCTAAGACTTCCAACATGCTTATGATTCAACCCTTGTTTGCTTCGGATAAAAACTTCCCAAAGTGGCCATTCTTGATCAGACATACTATTTGTTTTAAATTTACTTATGCAGCTACCAGTGCGCTTCTTTTTTTTGCATATGCCATTGCGGCATCCCTTACCCAAGTTCCATTTTCTTTTGCTTGCTTGCGGGCAGCTACCCTTTCTTTATTACAAGGGCCATTGCCATTAACCACTTGCCAAAACTCATCCCAATTAATTGGACTTGTCTCATAATGTTTTGTTTCATCATTCCAAACGATATTCGCATCTGGGACTGTAAGCCCAATTAATTCCGCTTGAGGAACGGTTGCGTCAACAAACTGCTGTCTTAGTTCGTCATTGGTATGACGCTTAATCTTCCATTTCATGGATTGCGCAGTATGTTTTGAGGTGGCATCGTTGGGTCCAAACATCATTAATGCTGGCCACCAAAATCGATTCAAAGCATCTTGGGCCATTGCTTTTTGAGCAGGAGAACCATTCGCTAAACTCATCATTATTTCAAATCCTTGTCGCTGATGAAAAGATTCTTCTTTACAAACGCGAACCATTGCCCTTGCATATGGACCATATGAACAGCGACACAAAGGAACCTGATTCATGATGGCAGCCCCATCAACCAACCAACCAATAGCGCCCATATCGGCCCATGATAATGTTGGATAATTAAATATGGAGGAGTACTTTGCTCTACCTTCGTGCAAGTCATCAATAAGCTGTTCTCTATCAGCGCCTAATGTTTCGGTCGCACTATAAAGATATAATCCGTGACCGGCCTCGTCTTGTACTTTGGCTAATAAAACGGCCTTTCGACGCAAATTTGGTGCACGCGTGATCCAGTTACCCTCAGGCAACATTCCAACGATTTCGGAATGTGCATGCTGAGATATTTGCCGAATTAAGGTTTGGCGATAATCATCAGGCATCCAATCCTTAGGCTCAATTTTGATTTCATTATCAATTTTAGATTGAAAATTACTCTCTAACAACTCAAGAGATGATGGATTCATTTTTTACTTTTATTTAGACAAATGTAATCATTTACAAGTCTTGAATCAACAATTACAGCTGTTAATTGTTCTTTTTTAAGCTAGTAAAATGTGAAAGTTTAACTACTTTTGAAGCGTAAAATAATAAAGGTATGACTCCAAAATTTCATAAACTTCAGGTTAAATCTGTTTCGAAGCTAACGAAAGATGCGGTATCGATAGAATTTAATGTTCCAAACGAATTGACAAACGCATTCAAATATGTTTCCGGTCAGTACCTTACGCTAAAAAAACAACTGGAAAACCAAGAAATCCGAAGGTCCTATTCATTATGTTCAGCACCTATAGAGAAAAAATGGGTGGTAGCGATAAAGCGAGTTGAAAATGGTATTTTTTCAACCTATGCCCTCAACCAATTGAAAAAGGGAGATGAAATTGAAGTAATGCAGCCAATGGGTAATTTTCAATTTATTCCAAGCCCAGCAAAAAAATCTATCGTGCTATTTGCTGCTGGAAGTGGAATTACGCCGATGATGGCCATCTTAAAAACCTTGCTTTCTGAAGAAAAAGAAAGTGATGTTACCTTATTTTATGGCAACAAAGGTTTTTACTCTGTGTTGTTTAGAGAGGAATTAGAGGCCATTAAAAACGCCTTTATCGGCCGATTTCGGGTAATACACCTCTTTTCGCAAGAAAGTTTAGGTACGCCAATTCAAAAAGGAAGAATAGACAAAGACAAAACAGACAAGCTATTTTTAGCTTTTCTAAAAAATCAAGAAATTGATGCGGCATATATTTGTGGTCCGGAACAAATGATATTAGGTGTGAAAGAGAGTTTAATGTTATCGGGAGTACCTGCAAACAGCATTCATTTTGAATTATTTCACGCTGGCTTAAAAAGCACGAAGAAAGAGAAAACAACAACAAAATTGAATTCCATTGCTAGTCAAATTGAAGTAATTTTTGATGGAGACAATATTAAATTCGATTTAGCCTCTGATGGCCTTGCCATTTTAGATGCTGCTCAAGAAGCAGGAGTAGATTTGCCATATGCTTGTAAAGGTGGTGTTTGTTGCACGTGTAAAGCACGTGTGATAGAAGGTAGTGTAAGAATGGATGTGAATTACTCTTTAGAGAAAGATGAGGTAGAAGCTGGTTATATTTTAACTTGCCAAGCGCATCCAACAAGTGCAAAAGTTATAGTATCATTTGATGAATAATTATGGGAATTTTTAGTTTTAAAAAGAAGAAAAGTGGTAGCGATTCCAAATGGAATGACTTGACTGTTACCGATCTTCAAAAAATCAGTAGCGACACAAGTGTTGTTACGTTGGGAATTGAAAATGAAAAGGCTAGTCTTTTTAAATTTATTCCTGGGCAATACCTAGCAATAGAAGTGGAAATTAAGGGTGTAGCTGCCCGTCGATCGTATTCGATTTGCAGCGGCCCTTCCGAAGAATTGAAAATTGCAGTAAAAAGCGTTCCCCAGGGACTGGTTTCTAATTTCATTAATCATGAATTAAAAATTGGGGACACCATTAAATCAATGGCGCCTGATGGAAACTTTACATTAAAAGACGAAAAGAACCTTGTCGTATTTGCATCAGGAAGTGGTATAACCCCTATCGTTTCGATTGCAAAAAGTCTATCAACAGCTGCTACCATGCGCTTGTTTTTTGGCAACAAAACAGTTGATGATATATTATTTCACGAAGATTTAAAGGAGCTACCTCAGGTTCAAATTATCAATTACTTAACCCGTGAAAACAATGCTGATTATAAAAAAGGGAGGCTTGATAAAACTACTATTACGGAGGAAATAAAGGCAGATTTATCCCTGCTAAAAGCAGATGCATTCCTTTTGTGCGGGCCTGAGGAGATGATTAAAGATGGCATAGACACGCTAACATTCTTTGGCGTCAGTTCTCAAAAGATTCACTATGAATTGTTTACCCCACCCGTACTATTGCTTAAAGAAGAAACGAAAATTGATTTTAAAGGCGAATGTACCATGGAGGTGACCTTGGATCACGAAACCATTGAAATTACCATGAAGAATGATAAACAAACGATCCTTGACGCGGTTGAAAACGCGGGTTTTGACCCTCCTTTTTCTTGTCGCGGAGGTGTTTGTTGTTCTTGTAAAGCAAAAATCATAGAAGGAGAGGCAACGATGCGCTTGAATTATTCATTAACAGATGAAGAGGTTAAGAATGGGTATATTTTAACTTGTCAAGCGAGACCGGCATCTGAAAAATTAATTATTAGTTATGATTAATAAAACGATTGTTGTCACCGGAGCGAGCAGAGGGATTGGTAAAGAAACCGTATTACTTCTCGCTTCAAATCCAACAAACAGACTCATTGCCCTATCTAGAGATTTAGACCTAATGGAGCAACACTTTGGACACCTTCCAAACGTACTTTCACATCGATTTGATTTAAACGAAGCCATCCTTCCACAAGCGGAAAAAATTTTTGCCGGCATTGAGGAAGTAAATGTATTAATCAACAACGCTGGTTATTTGATAAAGAAACCTATTAAAGAATTGACACAAGCTGATTTTCAAAAATCATTACAAGTAAATTTTTTGGGACCAGTAGAATTAATACAGTTTTTATCCAGTAGAATGGAGGTAAATGGGGCACATGTTGTAAATATTAGTACGATGGGTGCTTTTCAGGGAAGCGCTAAATTTCCAGAATTAGCAGCTTATGCCTCTTCAAAAACAGCATTGTGTAACTTTACCGAAGTCTACGCCGAAGAAAACAAGGACGGAAACATTCGGATGAATTGCTTGTGTTTAGGAGCAGTACAAACAGAGATGCTTGCCGAAGCCTTTCCAGGCTATTTAGCAAAAACAAGCGCACAAGAAATGGCCGATTTTATTGCAGATTTCGCCATAAACAAGGGGCTTTTCTTCAATGGAAAAATCATTCCTGTATCGAATTCGACCCCCTAAAAAAACACGGGGCAATGCTTTTTTAAACTCGATTGTTTTTGGTACCTTTACCCTAAATGCTGCCCAATTTAAAAAAATTTATTTTTTTCCTAGTTAGTTTTTGCATTACGAATGCATGGACACAGGATATACATTGGACACAATTTAACGATAACCAGTTATTTCAAAATCCAGCAAACGCAGGCAATTTTAATGGTGATCTTCGCTTTATAGGAAACTTCAAAGACCAATGGAGAAGCGTAACAGTTCCATTCTCCACCTTTTCTTTTTCAATTGATAAAAACATAAAAAAAGTAGGTTTTGGCTTACTTGCCTTCCATGATCAAGTAGGAGATGGTAAACTTAGCACCCTAGAATTACAAGGGAACGTATCGTATAATCTTAAATTAAGTCCTGATTCTTCCCATAATTTAAGAGGCGGCTTAAACATCGGAATGAACCACCGTCAGGTAAATTGGAATTCGTTTTATTTTGACAGCCAATTTAACGGATATATTTTTGATGCCGCATTACCAACTAATGAATCGATCCAAACCGATCGAAAAACGAATATATCCATTGGCGCGGGGGTTTTATACGAATGGATTAAAAATCCACGATTAAAACTAAACATTGGAGTAGGCGCTTTTAATTTAAATAGGCCGAATCAAGGATTTTACAATGAAATAATAAAAAGAGACGTTCGCTACAATGGATTTCTTAAAGCTACGATTGCTGTAAAACCAATGATAGATGTAATCCCAAGTGTTCAATTTTCTTCACAAGGCACTTACCAAGAACTTGTACTTGGATCTTCCATGAAGTATTATTTGACCTCCAAAACCTTTGTGTATCGCGCAGTTTATGCTGGCTTATGGATGAGAAATAAAGACGCCTGTATGCTAACTTTAGGATATGATCACCAAGACTTATTTGTGGGATTGAGTTACGATATTAATCTTTCCAAATTAGTTCCTGCTAGTAATGCACGAGGTGGATTTGAAATCGCGGTAAGGTATATCATCAATAAATTTAAACCCAAACGGGTAGATCATCGAGTATGTCCAGATTATATTTAACCCTCTTTATTTTATTGGTGATACCACTATCACTGATGGGCCAAGTTAAACTGAAGGACTTAGTGAAATTTGCTGATGAACAATACAAAAAAGGCGATTATTACTATGCGATCGATTTTTATAAAAAAGCCATCGCCATTGATTCTAACTCACTCGAATTAAAATGGAAATACGCGGAAACACTCAGAGCTTACAAAAACTATAAGGAAGCAGAGAAAGTATATGCTGAAATCTATGCTAGAGAAGAAGCTGAAACCTATCCAGAAAGCATTTTATACCTTGGCTTAATGCAAAAGCAAAATGGCAACTATCAACAAGCCATGGAAACATTTAAGTTAGCAAAGACACATTACGATGATAAAGAGAGTTATAATTATCGAAAATCTAATCGTGAGGTTGAATCATGTTATTGGGCATTAAAAAATACCAAAGACACCGCCGGACTTAAACAGTTTCATACAAGAATAAATAGCTTTGATGCTGAATTTGGCCACCATTATTCAAATGGTGTATTAATTTTCTCTTCTTTAAAAGCGGATACAACGCATGAAAACGAAGAAGTCTATGGCAGGAATTACACGAATGCTTTGTATTACGTAAACACAGCGAATGATTCCATTTCGAAAGCAAAAAAAATTATTGGACTTGCTGAAGCCAATGTCCATACAGGAAATGCCAATTTTTCAAAAAGTGGTCACTATTTTTATTTTAGCATCTGTGAAGACGATGGGTATAATTACCGGTGCAAAATTGCTCGATCGGTCGTGAAGAATGGTGTATATGGGAAGGCCGACACCCTCCCTTTCCTAATAAACCATCCAAATTCCAATACAACCAATCCGATGGAAGCACAAATAGAAGGTAAATCATACCTCTTTTTTGCGTCTAATCGACCCGGTACTAAGGGAGCCATGGATATTTGGTATAGCGAAATTATAAGCGATACCGATTTTGGAACTCCTATCAATCTAAGCGCGATAAATTCCATCGATAATGAGATTTGTCCTTGGTACGACACCATAAAAAATCAATTGTATTTTTCATCAACATGGCATAATGGATTAGGGGGCTATGATGTTTTCATGTCGAAAAAGATAGGGGAGAAATTTGAAAAACCAATTAACTTAAAACAGCCAATAAACGGGCCGGCCAATGACTTATATTACTTTGAAGCAGGGGACAGTGTTTTTGTGTCATCCAATCGATTGGGAAGTTTTTCAAAAAAAAATCCGACCTGTTGTAGCGACATCTATTTCGCGAAAATTGAACGGCCAATCATCCCGCCAGATACCACGTCTATCATAACACAAAGAATAGACTTTCCTATTCAATTGTTTTTCAAGAACGATCATCCCAATCCAAAAAGCTACTTGCCAAGCACTAGTTTGTCCTACGAAACGACTTACTTGGATTACAAAAAGTCATTTGATGAATACCTAAGCAAAGTAAATGATGATTCTATAAAAATAAATAATGATCGAAAATTAAAATTAGAAAACTTTTTTACTAATTCAGTTGACAAGGGATACAACGATCTATTAATACTGAGTGATTCCTTAGCATTACATTTATCTCAACATAAATACGTAACACTCTTTGTGAAAGGGTATGCAAGTCCTTTGCACCGCACCAACTACAACATACGCCTCTCGAAAAGACGGATAAATACTTTTTACAACTATTTATCAAACTACAAAAATGGCTTGTTTAAAAGCGCGCTTGAACTAAATAAAAACAACGAGCCCCAACTGCAAATAATCGAGATTCCGTTTGGGGAGTTTGCCGCCAATCAATTAACAAGCGATGATTTTAATGATCAGAAAAACTCCGTGTATTCTTATGAAGCGAGTATTGAGCGCAAGATTGAGATAATTGGAATGGAAATCGCCGATGAAAAACGGGACAGCATGCTTTATATAAAGCCTTCTGTGATCAACTTAAATAAAAAGAAAAATAATACTGTTCAGGAAATTGAGTTTGTCATAGAGAATTTGATGGAAACAGAAGTGTTGATAGAAAAAATTGATGTGGACTCATCAGTGCTAAAAGCAAGTGGCCTAACAATGAGTATTGGCGCAAAAGGGAAACAAACTATAAAATTTCAATTTACACCGCCAAAAGAAAAAGGCTTGTATTTATATCCCATCGACATCAAATTCTTTTCCATCAAAATGCCCATTCGTGCATATGCTACCATTGAGATTAAATAAATCATTATTGTCCTTTTCAATTTTCGTGAATCAATCAATAGATTTGTATCTTCGCTAAAAATTTTGAGTCGTGTATGACCGCTCCTAAACAAAGATTGTATTTTATTGATATTGCTCGAAGCATAGCTATTTTGCTAATGCTAGAAGGTCATTTTATCGACGATACATTAATGACTTTATATCGTGACCCCAATAATTTCTATTATTCAACATGGCTATACCTACGAGGGTTCACGTCACCCACCTTTTTAACCATAACAGGTGTTGTTTTTACCTACTTATTACTCGGTAAAAATGACGAGAAATTTTCAAAAAACATTCGTGTAAAAAAAGGCTTTAAACGAGGTGTTGAGTTGATCTTTTGGGGTTATTTACTAGAATATTATTCCTTTCATGTATTACAATGCATTGGATTTGGGATACTTACCATCCTATTACTTTATGGATTATATAAACTTGTAAAAATAATTCCTTTATGGATTTACTTTTTTATGGCAGGGGTGACTATTTTTTCTACCTATGCATTTTTCGCCAAGCTACAAGGGACCACCAACTATTGGCCTCAAAACATGCCTTCATTTGTACAAAATATGTTTTACGGCAAATGTTCTGTCTTTCCGATTTTACCAAAAATGGGCTACACAATGTTCGGCGCAATGTTTGGCGTGCTATTACATACCTTTCAAGATAAAGTGAAAACATGGGCGTTCATTCTGTCCACTTTTTTTTCAGGGCTCATTCTGTATTTATACATTAAGGACTTCTTACTTTTCTTTGATACTAGTTTTGAAACAAGCTACTATCATTTTTACAGCTTTGACTGGCTATATAAATGTCTTGGCGTCGTGTTAATGTTTTTGGCAGTACTAATCAGTATTGACAAACTGTGTGTTATAAAACAATCCTTGTTTTTGAAAATAGGACAAAACACCTTAACCATTTACATATTACATAACATCCTGTTATACGGGACAATAACTGGTATAGGAATCCATACATTTCTGGAAAGAAAAATTAGCGCGTGGTATATAATACCGTCTACCCTTTTATTTCTCTTAACTTTTGTACTATTAATTAAATACCTTGATTCTATCAAATCGAAATTAGCCTTTATTTTGGTGCCAATCAAAACTAAAATGAACGCACTATTCGGGATAAAATAAAGCATCGCAAGAAGTGTAACAAGCTTATTTATTCCGTAAGTAAACGATGGGATTCTTGCAACTGCTCCATAGATAATTTCAATTTTGGACGCGTAAAATTGAGGTCATCCGCTGAACAAATAGGCACCAAATGAATATGTACATGCGGAACTTCAAGACCGATAACACTAAGGCCAATTTTCTCACAATCAATTTTAGATTTCATTAGTGACGCTACCTTTTTAGAAAAGAGAATCATTCGCGCTAACACCTCATCATCCAAGTCAAAAACATAATCGATTTCAATTTTATAGATAACTAAAACGTGCCCAATTACTAAGGGGTTAATGTCTAATATAGCGAGAAATTCTTCGTCCTCACTAACACGAAAGCAGGGTATTTCTCCAATAATAATTTTAGAAAAGACACTTGCCATTAACGAGAAATGCTAATTATTTCAAATTGAAGAGCCCCTCCAGGAGTCTGGATTTCGGCAATTTGACCCACCTTTTTCCCTAACAAACCTTTACCAATTGGAGAATCAACGGAAATTTTTCGCAATTTAATATCGGCTTCATTTTCGGCAACTAAGGTATATATCATTTCCATACCATTTGAGCTATTTTTAATGGTAACGATAGATAGTATGAAGACTTTAGAGTTATCAATTCTCGTGTCGTCAATTAGTCTGGCATGCGCTACGATATTTTCCATTTTAGAGATTTTCATTTCTAAAATACCTTGTGCTTCTTTTGCAGCATCGTATTCAGCATTTTCAGATAAATCACCTTTATCTCTTGCCTCGCCAATTTGTTCTGAAATAGATGGTCGCTGAACTGTTTTAAGTTCGTTTAACTCATCCTTAAGTTTCTTAAGGCCTTCTGCTGTATAATAATTGATTTGAGACATGATAAAACTCCTTTAATATAAATAAACAAGAAAGCCGAACAGCCCACTTACAAATTAATAAACTAAATTATGTTATTTAAGACTAATCGTCAATCCCATTGTGTGAATTATTCCAAATACACCTGCAAATCTAGCGCAGTATTCTAAGCCCAGTGCACTTTTAGACTTGCCAACTAAAGCATCTAAAGAAAATCCAGCTGTTGGTCCGATAAGTGCATTAGAACGATTTTCATCAGATAAAAGGTCTTTTTCGTAAACGTATCCAGCACGGAGATTGAAAGCCATTTTTTCACTTATCATACCGTAATCTAAGCCTAAACGAAATTGATCCTTAGAAAAAGAATTAGCGGTAAAACCTAAGGCTAAATTCAACTTGTTTTCTGGCGTAAAGATAAAATCATATGAACCACCGATAGACAATAAGGAAGGTAACTCATAAGTTGCTGATCGCTGTTCTAAAGATCCAATAAAACCGGTAGAAACGTACGATACTTGTTGCGACAAACCATCACCTTTATAACGCATAACAGGGCCAACATTTTTCAATGCAATTCCAAATTTAATTTGCTCTTTATCCCCTGTTACATATCGAATTCCTGCATCGATAGCAATACCACTGGATTTTAAATTCGAAATGTTTTCCGAAATAACTTTAAAATTAATTCCACCAGATATTGTTGATGAAAACTTCTTCGCATAACCAATATTAAAAATATTTGCTCGAGGAGAGAAGTAACCAATATTTCCCTCAGGATTAGCAACAGTAGTAATCGCAATATCACCATAACTCAATGATTGCACACTAACAGAAATAACGTCTGATTCGGACAGCCTCTGTGCAAATCCCGCAGAATTTAATCCGATTCCGGCAGAACCCATCCAATTTGAATAATTAAATTTTATTTGAGTTTTGTCTGTAAATGCTAATCCTGCAATGTTCGTGAAGGTTGCTTCTAAGCCATTCATATTAGCAATACCTGCATCACCAATTGCTGAGCCTCTTGCCCAAGGATTGATTAATAAATGAGAAGCTCCTGCCGACCCTACACGATCTTCATTACCAGCAAAAGAACATACACTAATACCTGTCATCAGGATTAGGAAGTAATTTGATAATTTCATTATTGATTTTTTCATATCTCTACTTCTAACAATTATATACCTTGTAAATCCACTTGGCGTAATCCACCAAAGAATTTAAGAACTACTTCCCCTATTCCAGGAACCTCCACATGAATCAAATACACCCCTCCAGCGACTGGTATAGACTTAAAGTTGGTTAAATCCCAATCTAATGAAGTTATTCCCTCACTGTCTTTTTTAAAGGTTCGGATTAGTTTACCATTAACGGTATAAATTTTTACCGTACATACTGTTGGCAAATTAGTAATCTTCACTTTGGTCTCTAATCTACTTCGCTCGTATTCTGAAAAAGCATAATACGGATTAGGAACGATATTAATCATTTTCAAGGCATCCTTCAACATGTCTTGTGAAGAAGTAACCGTTGCAATATCATCCATTGACCAAGAATACATTGGTTTCCCATTATTCTCACCTGTTGCCACATAATTCTTATATTCTTTATTGATCCTCAATTTAATGGTAACATCACTGGCCATTAAACTTTGTCCTTGAGCAAGGATTGGATAAGAAATCCATGTTAAACTTCCATATAACTCGCGTTTCGCTTGTGTGCTATTGGTTTCTACCTCTAACCATTTTGTACGTAAGGCATTATTAGCATTATTTTCTCCATCCGCAGGTATGTAAGCTGGGAAATCGAAGCCTGAGCTATAGCCATTTATGGTGGCTTGTTTATAGCTAAACACATACACCGGATGCATGCCGCCCATTAATGGGGTTCCCACATTACTCACAATGCGATTGGTTGGATTCCAAACCATATCCGCGCCATTTTCTGCTCCTAAGAATGAATTCTCCCCAAATGCTAAGTACAATCTTGCGCCAGACTCTAAGTCGACCGCATAACCTGGGAACCATCCCATTCCTGTACCCGTTCCGTCGGGATTACCATTTTTATCTACACTTGGGCTCTTTCGCATCGCGCCAGGAGCACATGCACCAACATTCAAGGCCGTATTTCTTCCCAATTCAATCACTGGACAACGCGTCCATAAGCTTTTATCATTGGTCATTACAATGTTCACACTTGGTAAGAAACTAATCGAAGCATTCGTTTTAGAAGAACCACTAAACGTTCCATAATAAGCCAATGGCATATAATCTGCTTGATAACCCACTAAACGATGTGGCGCAATGGTTCCTTCTAGAATGGATTCATACACTTGATCGGGATCTGCCCCCACTTCGTCGCGGTAATTACATGGATTCAAATAGCTTGGTCCATCGGGCAAGCATTCATAACCTGCAGCATTAACATCGGTTTCAGGGGAATAATCTCCCGAACGAATCCAATTGCTTGGGTAATAAGCGTCATTGTCAGGAACACCTGCTAGCCATATTTTGGATGAATCGGCGTATTCAATTGATGAAGCAATCATATCGGTCGTTTTGAAGGAAATATTACCCGAACCTGAAGGGAAGTAATATTTCTCTTGGTGAATTTGAACCGAGATTCCCCATGCCGGAATGATTTGTTCATTATCCCCATCAATAGACATTTCTGAAGTAACCGAATCTAGTAAATTCCCTCCCTTTGCATCATAATGATATACAACCCAAGAGGCCGTATCCGCACTATTTCCTGAAATTGGAGGTGTATAATTCGTAAATTTACACTCAAAATAACCAGGTGCTAAAAGCAATGGGTCCACTACTTTGATGTTAATAGGGCCTTTACCATAATCATATTCTGGTGTGTCTGAAAATCCTTGAGAAAGAATTGTTGACAAGGTAGTACTTGTAAAATCAATCGGACGATTACCATTTCCATACCCATCAACGCGGGTTATTTTTGGTGAGGATCCGTATTC
>Ga0209550_10002633_pt1 | contig 17258 bp, 12 predicted proteins | sample LauGreSuBDMM15SN_2_FD_187567 | JGI IMG/M metagenome (GOLD analysis project Ga0209550, IMG submission 187567) | Freshwater lake microbial communities from Lake Michigan, USA - Su13.BD.MM15.SN (SPAdes) (version 5) | ecosystem: Environmental > Aquatic > Freshwater > Lake | place: Lake Michigan...
AGCACAAACGATAGATGTTGAAGTACTTTTTGGCACTGACTTGAAAAATGTTTACCCACAATTTTCTTTGGCTACTGACTGTAAGCTAGATCCAAAAGTTGTTGGTAAAACAGACCTTTCAGATTTAGCCAATCCTAAAACATATACTGTTGTTTCTGGGAATAGAAAAATCAGGAAGCCATATAAACTCAACATCAAGTTTCAATAACCTCAGTTTATCTTAAAACATTTACAATGCGTAACTTAAATATTAAACATTCTTTTTTAATCTTGATAATGCTTGCCTCAATGGTGGCATGTAAAAAAGAAGTATATAAAATTCCAGATCCAGTTTCATCATTAACCAATGATTGCATCAAAAGAACCATTGGTCCAAATATTGTAGGTCTTCCAATAGAATTCGCTTACGCCATGGCGATACCAAAATCCCAAGGTAAAATCGTTTCAGCCCAGGTTGAAGCTAGCATTGCCGGTGCGGCAAGCACTTTTCTCGAGCACAGGTCGTTCTATACCAATTCAGGTGGCGTTGATATCCCCGTTACCATTGGAACTCCTTCCGTAAATAAAGGAGCTACCACAACAGTAACTTATAGCATTGATACAAATGCCGCAACCCTGCGTTACTACTATGTAATTCCAGAAGAAGCTAGGGGAAAATCAGTTTCATTCACCTTCTCTGCTACCAGCAGCGATGGCAAAACGGTTAATTACAAGCTCGGACCTTACGCTATTTCAAAAATGGACATCAAGAGGAACTTGGCTGTTTCTAATGCCAACAATGCTTATATTTCCATTGAAGACATGGCGGTTTACAACAATGCAACCCTTGGTTCTTCGGCAAGTAAGATCGACTTGGTTTATCTGTATCGTGCAGCACCAACTACATTTACCCACGCACTCGTTTCTCCAGGTGCAGATCCAGCATATTTGCCAGGCGTTGTACTTCCTTCGGGAATGACCAAAAAAACCAAGGTTAGAAAAGTATTTAACCTACAAGATAGAAACCTTGCAAACCTTCAATTTGGAATCTATATTGATGACAAAGATTTTCAAGATCTCAGCCTTGTCGATGCACCAAATTATGCAATTGGACTTAGGGCTGAAGCAGGAACATGGGTTGAAACTGCTGATGGAAAATACAGGGCCTATATTTTTATCAACTCTATCAATGCTGCGGGCAGTGCCGTAATCAGCATTCTTAGGTACACTTTATAAATATTTTGTGATATGCAATTCCGCAAAAATCTGGTTGTTAAACACTTCGTTACCTTAGTTTTGATAATCAGTTTTGCGGAGGCTTCCTTTGGGCAAGCATTCACACATCCGGGTATCAATCAAAATATTCAGGATCTCGCTTTCATGAAAAAGATGATCCAACTAGAAAAGCAGCCATACCAGGCTGCTTTTCTTCGTTTAAAAGCATCTGCAGACACCAACTTTGTGGTAAAAGCCCATACTCATGTGCTTCGCGGTCCGTATGGTAAACCCGATATCGGCGGTGGAGACCTCAGAAATGGCGCAAACATGGCCTACGATTGTGCAATTATGTGGTATTTGACCAATGATCAAAAATATGCAGACAAAGCCATTGAAATCATCAATGCTTGGTCGCCCACCGTGTGGGATTTTGATTACAACGATGCAAAGCTTTTGGCTGCATGGACAGGCCACTTGTTATGCAATGCAGGAGAGATATTGCGGTATACAAAATCAGGATGGCAACAAAAAGACATCAACAGTTTCAGTAAGATGTTGATGACTGTTTACTATCCGCTCATGCGTTACTATTTTCCACAAGCCAATGGCAACTGGAATGGCGCCATCATCTATTCTTTAATGGCCATGGGCATCTTCACTGATAACAGAAAAATGTTCAACGATGCTGTAGATAATTTTCTGCATGCACCCGCCAACGGAAGTTTGTTTAAATACATCTATCCAAACGGACAATGTCAGGAGAGTCCACGTGACCAAGCGCATGTACAATTGGGATTAGGTGAATTTGCCGGGGCTGCCCAAATTGCTTATACGCAAGGTGTCGATCTTCTCTCAATAGCAGAGAACAGGTTGGCATTGGGTTATGAGTACACTGCCAAATTTTTATTGGGGGATAAGCCGCACTGTTATTGTATCATTTCAGAAAGAGCGAAATCACTTCGCGATGATTACGAGTACATTTACAGGCATTATACTGCTAAAGGCGTAAATATGCCTTGGACTAAAATAGCAGCTGATTCTGTAAGGGATAAGGCCTCTAGGAGCATATTGACATCCCTGCGAGCTACATTCGCTGCATCAGCACTGCAAGTTGGTCCTCCAAGGCCAAGTAAAATAGGGTATATCGCTGGTGCAACAAGCTCAAATGTTGTTCCTGAAAACGCAATTTTTGTATCTCCAGGGGAATCTATACAAAATGCTTTAAATAAAGCCAGTGGTTCTGGTGCAACCGTATTTTTAAAAGCAGGGATACATAAGTTTCCAGAGACATTGAAAATTCCAAGCAAGATAACTTTGGCTGGGGAAGGTTTGGCAACAGTACTTTTCTTAGATCCAGCATCTGTACAAAGAGATGCCATGGTGAATGCTGCAGCAGACATGAGCGACGTCACCATCAAAAACTTGGTTGTTGAAGCATCAAACAAAACTGAAATAGGTTCAGACCCCAACACAAATCGCTCTAATAAGGGAGGATATAATAGGGGAGGGATTGTTTTTAGGGCGTCAAAGGAAGGTCAGATGAAAAACATCAACCTTGTAAACATCAGTGTCCAAAACGCAACTTTTCAAGGTGTTCTTATTTCAGGAGCAGATGGGGTGAATATAACTAGATGCGATTTCAACGAAAATGGTGGCAATGTAGTGCCGGGTCCAGCTTTACAACATAATTTATCCATAACACACAGCTCCAATATTATCGTGACCAAAAGCCGGTTAAGCACATCACCTTTTGGTTCAGGGATTTCATTTGGTCATTGCAAAAATGCCAAGGTAAATGATTGTGAGATTTCAAGAAATGCATGGCATGGAATATTGGTTGCAGAGAGCAGGGATATTTCCATTTCCAAAAATCTAATTGAAGCAAACGATAAAAGCGGAGTGATGCTAGAGTTTTTATTCAATGGAAATTCCAATATCAATATTTCCAACAACATCATCCATTACAATACAGGTAAAGGGATTGAGTCTTTTTCAACTAAAAACGGTGTGTTTATGGGGAATAAATTGGTAGGGAACGGTTTGTAGTTTAAGGTTTTTGGTTTAAGGTTGAGTGGGGTGTAACTCATTTCCCTCACCTTCTCTCGAAGAGGAAGGTGAGGCTTTCTATAGCTAATAATGCATAACTTACTCCATTCCTGTCATCTTTAGCGCTATGTAAATTTGGGGGCCTCTTCACTTTTTTTTATTGGTGGCTTCGACAGGCTCAGCCACCGCCATCCTTCTTTGCAACTTGACAAAAGTTCATTCCAGTGTAATTGAAAAAATAACTTGGTGTGTTTAACCTAAAAAACAATTAAATGCCTTGTTTCACATTGTGAAAAAGCATGGCGGTGGCTGAGCCTGTCGAAGCCACCGTATTATAAAGGGATGGGGTCACCTCCCAGATTCTTCACAATTTGAAATAAGAAAATTGGTTAAATTTTCCCCTCAACGTCCCCTTCGGGAGACGTTGAGGGGAATGAAAATTCTGTCATTCTGAGCGCAGCGAAAAACCTTCATTTTAAACAAAAAACAAATAAACCAAATAAACCACCAACCCACCAACAACCATCACAATAACCCCATTGACGCGTTTTTTCTTCAGGAAAAACAACATCACCAATCCAGTCAGCGAAACCAATATCATCAAAATAGCTGAAATATCAATCAGCCAGGCCCAAGTTTTGCCAGAATCCCGGCCTTTGTGTAAGTCATTCATCACGCCAACCCATCCTGTAACGGTTTCAGATAATTCGTATTTTCCGTTTTCTCTATCAAGAAAGATATCTGCAGCGTAGCCTGGTCCCTTGAAGGAAACCATGCATTGGGAATCATCAATTCTAAATTCGGCAAGCGATCCCTTTACATGATGCTTACCTCTGAACTCCTCAACGATGGCCAATTTATTCACCGAGGACGTATCTTTTCCATTTACATAGCCAACGTTCACACTGTCGTTGATGCTGTTGGTATGTTGCATGTCACTAAACCAGTCAGTATGATTCAGCGTTACGCCCGTTACCGCAAAAAATAAGAGAGCCACAAAACTGAAAAGCGATAAATAGATATGGAGCCAACGTGATGAACTAGAAATGTTTTTTCGCCATTTTTTTCCTGTTGTTAATCCTGTTTTACTAGCCTGCTCCATCCTTATTTTGTTTCAGCTGATTTTTGAAAAGCTACACTTGCAGCTGATACTTCCACATTAGGTGTTAATGTGAAGCTTTCTTCTTTATTGTTACAATTAACCACCTGTTTTAAAATCTGATAGGTTCCATGTTCTCTGGCTACTTCAATGAAAACGGTGTATTTGTTTGGAGGCATTAATTCTCCTTTTTCGTTCTTACCATCCCACTTCAAAGAGTACGCACCTGGAGGTCTTGTTGCACTGCTGTTTGAGATGACTGGAGGTTCCGTTGTTGGACGATAAGGTTTTGCATTTTTGCGGTACCATTCCCTTAGGTCAGGCAACCAGCGTGGTTTGTTGATCCACACCGCCAAAGTTTTCACCATAATCCCATTAGCATCTTCTATCCATACCGCCACATAAGGTCGTCTTGATTGTCCCTCAAATTTCGCCAAGGTGAAGTTGATTGAAACTTCGTGATCCTTTTTCCATGACAGTTGATTGCCCTCATGATCAGGGTTTATTTTTTCTATGGGGGATGCTGATTTGGCGGTTTCAATCTTGCGCCAAGCATCATTTACGATGATTTCACCATTTTTTGTAACCAAGCAATATGCTAATTCCTCATGATTTGCCGCTATTCTTTCAGATTCTTCAACAGAAAGAATGGTGAAAGATGTTGCCAAGGCCCCTGCTGTAACAGGGTTTTTGTCAACCACCGTTGCACTGATTACTTCACCTGCTGGTTGACCAGTCCTTGGATCGATGATGTGTGAATACCATTTCCCATTGATAGAATATCCCCGCTTGTAATTCCCACTGGTGGCTACAAATTTGTTTTGAATGTTGATGGCATTCATTTTTTCTGCATTCTCAGCCCAGTTTTTAGGGTCTGAAATAGCAATGGTTTCAACTTGCTCACCAGCAACCATGATGTCGCCTCCAATGTTCAATACAATGCCTTTTATATCATCAATTTCTTGAAGTTTTTTTACCGCTTTTTCAATGATATAAGATTTCACAAAACTGTTGAAAGCCAATGGGGTAGTGCTTAAATGAATGGCTGTTCCATCTTGTTGATTGATTTTCCAGTGTTGTTGATTTGCTGCCTGTATACCAGCTTGAAGTTGTTCTTGGGAAGGAAGTGTTTGTGATTTTTCTGATGATTTCCAGATATTCAACAATTCTCCAACACCAACATGCAAAGCACCGCCTGTGTTTTTTTGCCATTGATCAAACTGCATCATCACTTCCATCAATTCAGCAGAAATTTTTACGGACTTTCCGTGCTCGGCTTGCCATTTGTTCAATTCAGAATTCGGGTTGTATGAACTGAGGATGTTGTCTAAGCGATTGATTTCTTTCAACACTATTTCCTCATATTTTTCTATTCCTTTTTGATGAGATGTCAACAATTTCATTTCCATTGATGTGCCCAATACATTCTCGAAGTTAGAAATTGATGTTGTCATCTTTTCTTTTTTCGGAATAAAACCAAACAACAGCGTGGCTGTGGCTAACATTAAGCTAAACCTGATACATTGCCTCATATCTTGAATTTTAGGATTTGTTGTTTGATGATTTTTTAAAAGCATCCACGTTGGTGCGAAGTTAAATTATTTGTTAAAAGGTACTTGATGTTTCTCAATAGCCTGGGGTTTAAACCCCAGGCTATTGAGAATGAAGGTTGAAACAAAAATAGGAAAGGTCATAACCATTTTTTTAGGGTATCCTTATAACATATTCAGAATGACAGGGAGTGTTTATCGCACTCTCATTTCCCCTATATTAATTTCCCATATTAGATTATTAACACCCCATGATGCTTTTTAATAAAATTCACGCTATTTTTGAAAGGAGTAATTGCAATTGAAACGATTTAATATTTAATCTACATGTCTGAACAAAAAGCGAGCGCTAAGAAATGGAATTACAATTCAAACTATCCTGCCATCGACGACCTCATCAACAAAGCAAAAAAAAGGATTCCACGCTTTGCGTTTGAATACCTCGATGGGGGCTGCAACGAAGACGTCAATCTGCGAAAAAATACAGATGAGTTGAGACAAGTGGAACTAGCGCCTTATTACTTAAGTGAACATACGGGGTCTGACCTAAAAACAGAACTATTCGGACATACATACGATGCGCCATTCGGGATTTCCCCCATTGGTTTGCAAGGGCTGGTTTGGCCAAATGCGCCTGAAATCCTTGCTGCTGCTGCTTTTCAGCACAACATTCCTTTTATCCTCAGCACCGTTTCAACTTCTAGCATTGAGCGCATTGCTGAAATAACGGAAGGTAAAGCTTGGTTTCAACTCTATCACCCTGCTGAAAACTCTTTAAGGGATGATATTTTGAAACGTCTTGATGCAGTGGAATGTCCTGTACTTGTGCTCTTGAGCGATGTGCCTTCATTTGGATTCCGTCCGCGCGACATCCGCAACGGATTGGCCATGCCTCCAAAAATGTCGGTGAAAAACATCCTGCAAATCATGACACGCCCTGAATGGGCTTTCAGAACCTTGTACCATGGCACACCTGGTTTTGCCACCTTGAAACCTTACACGCCTAAGGGATTGAACATGGGTCAGCTCGGGCAGTTCATGAACAAGACTTTTGCTGGAAGATTGAATCCTGAAAAAATTGCACCAATTCGCGACAAATGGAAGGGGAAAATTGTGTTGAAAGGGTTGGCAACTGAGGCTGATGTGGAACTAGCCATTAAACTAGGTTTGGATGGAGTCATCGTTTCAAACCATGGGGGTAGACAAATAGACGCGGGTCAATCTGCCATCAAATCATTGGATCCCATTGTAAATAAATACAAAGGTCAGATTAAAATCATGATGGACAGCGGCGTTAGATCAGGTCCGGATGTAGCCCGTACTCTAGCTTCAGGGGCTGAATTCGCATTCCTCGGAAGATCATTCATGTATTCAGTAGCCGCACTGGGAAATGAAGGTGGAAACCACATGATTGCAATGCTTAAAACACAATTGCAACAAGTAATGGACCAGGTATGTTGTGCAAAGGTTGAAGACCTGCAAAATCATTTGATAAAGTAAGGGGATTATTTATATCAGCAAACATTTAGATGGGAATAAAAGTATAGTATCATATTTTTATAAATTGAAGTTATACAATGAACAAGAATATATTTTCATTTTTCATTCTTATCCTTTCATCTTCATTCTTGTTTGCACAGCAGAATAAACTTCCCTCCTCTGCTTTCCACGTGCAACGCAGCAGCATGCAAAACAGCTTCCTGAAATTCAGTAAGGAAACGACTGGTCGTGTTGCTTTTATGGGAGGTTCCATCACCGAAGGTGGCGGATGGAGAGATTCTGTCTGCGCGCATCTTCAACAACAATTTCCTGATACTAAGTTTGAATTCATCAATGCGGGTATTTCTTCTACAGGAAGCACGCCTGGTGCGTTCAGGTTGAAGGATGAGGTTTTAGCTAAAGGCGCCATCGACCTGTTTTTTGAAGAAGCTGCTGTTAACGACCGTACCAATGGTTTTAATGATGTGGCTCAGATCAGGGGGATGGAGGGCATCATCCGCCACATGCGCTTATCCAATCCGAATGCAGACATCATCATGATGCATTGTGTCGATCCGGATAAGATAAAGGATTACAATGATGGACGTGTGCCTAATGAAATTTCGAATCATGAAAAAGTAGCTGAACAATACAAAGCGAATACCATCAATTGGGCAAAAGAAGTAACCGATAGAATCCATGCAAATGAATTCACGTGGAAGGGTGATTTCAAAGATTTACATCCTTCGCCATTTGGTCACAAACTTTATGCTGGCTCATTGAATCAATTTTTAGATGCTGCTTATGAGTTGGCTTCAAAAGAAACGGAAATTAAACCACATGCTATTCCTGATATGCTGGATGCTTTCAGTTATGCGGGTGGATACTATGGCTCTATTAATCTTGCATCATCATTAAAAGGATGGAAAGTAATTGACCGATGGAAACCCGCTGATGGTGCTGGTTCACGCAAGCAGTATGTGAACATTCCTGCATTGGTTGCTGAAACTCCTGCTGATGCAATGAAACTTAAATTTAAAGGAAGCGCTGTGGGTATTTGCATTGCTTCAGGTCCTGATGCCGGTATCATTGAATACAGCATCGATGGCAAAGAATTTCAATCTGTTGACTTGTTTACTCAGTGGAGTGGTGGACTTCATCTCCCTTGGTATATCATGTTGAATGATGAACTGAAAAATAAAAAGCACACGCTTCAAATTAGAATGTCATCTGACAACAATAAAAAAAGCAAGGGGCATGCCTGCAGAATCCTGCATTTTTTGGTGAATGAATAAACACGCCACCTTTTCCTATCAGTAAGTGGGTTAACGAATACCCAACTTAATCTGTAGTTATGCAGCCTTATTTGAATACTTTTTGATTTCTTTCAAGGCAGATTTCAAATTAATTTGTTCTTCTTCAATGTCATAATCATCTTGTAATCCAAGCCAGAACTTTGCAGAATTATTAAAGTATTTTGATAGACGTAGCGCTGTGTCTGCAGTTATACGTCTATTGCCTTTTATGATTTCTGAAATTCGAGTTTGTGGAATACCAATATCTTTTGACAATCGATATGCAGAAATTTCAAATGGAAGCAAAAACTCTTCAAGTAGTATTTCCCCTGGATGTATGTTTTTTAGTTTTGCCATTTTGTGAATTTTTAGTAGTAATGCGGATAATTTACTTCAACCCCTTCAACCCCTTCAACCTCCTCAACCATAAACCTTAAACTTTAAACCAAAAACTACCTCAACCCTTCAACCATAAACCTTAAACTTTAAACTTTAAACTATTTCAGCGCTCCGATAACCTCCCTATTCGCCTTCCTTATCTGTGCTTCATTGAGCTTGATGATTTTCCTATCATACGTCATGATCCCATTGATCTCAATCTCAACATCCGTCGTCTGAGTATATACCGCCGCTGAATACCCAAATGGAATCAACTGCTTCAGCCTTTCAGTCATGTCCACATACGCCTTGGTTGCTTCTTCGCTGGTCTTGTATTGCACATATCCCCAGTTCCTATTGTTCTCCCAAACATGGTTTTCCATCACCAATCCTATCCCTCCATATTCTCCCAATACATTCACCCTTTTTGAATCAAACAAACCCATCACTGGCTCTGGATAATTGTGTATGTCTATCATATCTCCAACATCATAATGGTTGCCGCCACTCGCTGGATTTACCAACCTCGTTGGGTCATAATTTTTTGTCCATTCTGCTATTTCAGCTGTTTTGAACTGTCCCCAGGCTTCATTGAACGGAACCCTTACCACCACACTCGGATTTGAATAGGTTAGGTCCATAATCTCTTTCCATTCTTGCATGAAATTCGATTCAGAAAGTTTGCTTCTCTGCAATTCCAACCCATTGAAATAATTGCGTGTCTGCCATCTCGGATTCGCATCACCGCTCGGCATGTCTTGCCAAACCAAGATCCCTTCTTTGTCGCAATGATAATACCAACGCGCTTGCTCTACCTTCACGTGTTTCCTGATCATGTTGAATCCGAAATCTTTTGTTTTTTTGATATCATACAACAACGCTTCATCGGTTGCTGCAGTGTATAAACCATCAGGCCACCAGCCTTGGTCTAGTGGACCAAACTGAAAATAATCTTTGTTGTTCAATTGCATCCGTACAATTCCATTGGCATCTTTTTTGGTTGATATTTTCCGCATGCCAACATAACTTTTGAGCTTGTCTATTGCCGTGCCGTTGTGAATCAAAGAGATTTCCATGTCGTACAAGAATGGACTTTCCGGACTCCAAAGCTTTGCATCTGGTACTGATATCAGCACTTCTTGTCCAACCGCTGCTTTCCCTGTCCCTATCACTTTGCCACCATCAATTATTTTTACTTCAATGATGTCTGATGCAGCAGCATCAACGGTTTTAGCCATTACGGAAACAGATCCACCATCTATGTTCGGAACCGTTTTTACGTGAGATACATAAGCCGTTTCAACAGGCTCAAGCCAAACCGTTTGCCAGATTCCAGTAACCGGAGTGTACCAAATTCCGTTGGGTTTGTTCACTTGCTTGCCCCTTGGTTGATACCCTAAATCAGTTGGGTCGAATACTTTTACCACCACTTTTTGTTGTTTGTCTTTAACAAGAAAAGCAGTGATGTCAAAATCAAATGGGGTATATCCGCCTTGGTGGGTGCCTACTTTTACGTCATTCACCCATACATCCGTTTTCCAATCAACTGCACCAAAATGAAGCAATATTTTTTTGTTTTTCCAAGTTGATGGTATGGTGAAATTCCGCTGATACCACAATTCGTTGTTGTCGCCCATGCGTTTTTGTACGCCTGACAAACTTGATTCAATTGGATATGGAACAAGAATTTTTCCGTCAAATTTTTCAGGTATACTTTTCCCTTGGGGCACGATGGCATAATCCCACATGCCGTTCAGGTTCTGCCATTGCTCACGCATCAACTGCGGACGCGGATACTCAGGAAGTGGATTGTTCGGGTCAATTTTATCCGCCCACACTGTTTTTATTTTATCACCAGCTGGTTTCCAATCTTGTGCACTGATGTTGTAAACTGAAAATATAAAAGATGCAGCAATCAATATTTTTTTCATGGTGTGGGGCAATTTTGAATTACGAATATAGGGAATACATCTTGATGTTGAAGGGGTTGAAGTGGTTGAAGGGGTTGAAGATGCAAAGGCGTTGAAGAGGTTGAAGATGCCAAAGGCGTTGAAGGGGTTGAAGTAGTTGAAGGGGTTGAAGTCTTTATATCGACTTGTATTACTTCAACTCCTTCAACCACTTCAACCTCTTCAACTAATATCAGCCTTCATCCACAAATGGACTCCGTTCCTTCCAACTTACTTCAGGTTCAAAATAAGCAAAGAAAAAAGGCAGTACTTTATTAAGAAAGTAATTGCTGTGTTGCATGAACCCAACCATTTTTGTTGGTTGCGCGCCTACTGAACTCTTTATTTCCAACGCGGTTCGGCCAAAAATTATTTCTTCATACCCATTGCCTATGGCATGTTCTATCATGTTGTACAACATGTTCAAATAAAGCATTTTTTCCTTTTGAATGTTGTTGTCGTATCCCAAGAAGTAGGTGTCCAATGCCTTGTTGTTGTTGATCAAAGTGATGAATCCTACCAGTTTTTCATCAATAAAATATCCAATAAATATAAAATTTTCAATTAGCTTTTTTTTGAACTCACTGAAGTGATTTTTTGTCAAGTAGAATGTATTGAAAGGGGCATTGTGCGACACGTTTAGGTAAAGCTCGTGGATCCTTTCTTCGTTGTTGACAATCTCTTCCAGCTGCAATTCCCTTTTTTCTATGGTTGATGATTTTGAGCAACACCTTTTAAATTGACTTCGGTATTTTTTTGACAATGATGCAACGTAGTCTTGCATGGACGTCCACTCTTTTCTTATTGGAAATACCATATTTGGTTGCACTGAAAACCGATAAAAGTTTCTTAAATCTGTTGTGCTGAAATCACCACTTTCATGTGTTCCGAAATCCTTAAAAATAGTGAGGTGTATGTTTATTCCGTTTTTCTTGAAATCGTTTAGTAGTTTTTCTGCTGCACTTTTAAGCGACTTTAAAACTTCTGATTTATCAATATTTTCTTTCACACAAATGGCATGTTGTCCTGTCAACATGGTGTTCCCAATTACCAAAACCTGGGATGTACAATGTTTGAACAGAAAATTTCTAATTGCACTTTCATTTTGTTTTCCACGATGCCCATACGTGTTGGTTTTGTTCAGGTCTAGATATTGAGATATCGCAATGGCTACCAATTCTTTCTGATGAAAGACTCCTATAAAGTGACAAACCATGTTTTCTGGAGCAGCTGCTTCCAATACTTCTAAATAGGGTAGGGATAGAAAAATATTGTTCTTTGATAATTCCTCCCAGCCATTTGGAAACTCCGTAGTATGCTGATAAATTTCGTATGTGTAGCGGATAAAAAATGTTTTTTGAAGGGGCCTTATCTTATTTTACGGTTCATTATTTTATGTTCCATAAATGTCTAACTTGTATTAACAAATTTGATGCCTATTAGGTTCTGAATTTATTAATTTTTAATAAATCACATGAAAAGACGTAATTTTTTAACGCAATCATCCATATTAACAGCCGGATTCGGAATGGCTAATCCATTTAACATCATCATCGGTAAAGAAAAGGGAGGACCTGTTATAGGTCATGGCGACTTCAAATACCGTGTAAACAGTACCTGGGGGATTTTAGGTGCAAGCAACCCTGTAAAGGACTGCCATGAAATGGTGATGGATAAAAAGAAAAGAATCATTTTGTTGACAAACGAAACCAAAAATAACATCATCATTTATGACCGGTCGGGTAAATTATTGGATACCTGGGGGCATCAGTTTCCTGGTGGACATGGTTTAACCTTGCACAATGAAGGAGGGGAAGAGTTTCTTTACATAACAGATATAGTACTGGAAGAAGTCTATAAAACCACCATGGATGGCAAGATTCTGCTGACCATCAAACATCCGAAGTTTATCGGGGCTTATGGGGATTGCGATAAATTCAAACCAACTGAAACTTGCATTGGTCCCAACGGCGACATCTACATTGCTGATGGGTATGGATCTCAGTTTATTTTACAGTATAATTCTAAAGGAGAGTTCATCAGGAAATTTGGGGGTGATAGTTTCGGAGAAAAATTTTTCAAACAAGCTCACGGTGTTACATTGGATACCCGCAATCCGAACGACCCTGTATTGATGTGTACAGATAGGATCAAAACATGCTTTAAAATATTCAGCTTGGATGGAGTGTATCGATCCAGCATTCAAGTGCCTGGCGCTTATGTGAGCAGGGCCGTTTTTGATGGCGAGATGATGTATTCTGGTGTATGTTTTTCCGCCTTGAAAAACCACATGCTTACTTACAATGCTGGATTTATCACCATTTTGGATGGAAACAACAAAGTGGTTTCAAATCCAGGGGGAACAAGACCTACCTATAAGCATGGCGAATTGCTGCCGATGGTGCAAGACCAGCCCATCTTCAAGCATTGTCATGATGTTTGTATTGATGATGATAAAAACCTTTTTGTAGCGCAGTGGAATGCTGGAAATACCTATCCTTATTTCTTGGAAAGGGTGTGATATTTTTTTGAAAATGAATTAGATAGTAGAGAATTTTGTTTTGGAGTACTGGTAACATTATCTAGCATTTAAAATCTTTACTTCATTCTTTTAAGCGTAACTAAATTGAACTCCAAATCATCAATTTTTTTTAATATCAGGGCACTTAATTCTAAGTTACCCTTGCCTTTTTTCAATCTCAAATTTCCGAATTTCATCGGTATAAAATCCTTCACATAAGATTCTTCCCTGGTAACTCTGTCGTTTTCCATACCCTTGGTTTCAACATCATTTGACCGAAGTATTTTACTGATGATTTCATTGCCATTGAACATTAGTCGCATTTCTGATCCAACATTTCCTTCACTGCAAGCATAATATATTTCAACCTCAAATTCTCCATCTTCCTCAACTTCGATATCCCATATTACTTTGTCTTCTTTAGTTCTCCACTGTTTGAAATAACTGCTGTTGGGGAAACGATTCGAACGAACGATATTTCCTTTGCCTTCGCCCTCTGATGCAGGTAGCATCGTCATTTCAAGAGAAGGATGTCCTACTATCAATGGTCTTTTATCTGTCAATGGCATTTCTACCAATATGTTATTCTCCCAATCTTTTTTCTGCTTATTTAAATTCAAATAGATTTCCGAAAATTTGTTCTTTACATCTGTTTTCTGATCTGGATCCAGGTTCATATCATACAATTCATTTTCATTTGACAATCTGAAGTCTTGGGTACGAAGACTTGTTTTACGATTCCAATGACTTACAATCATCCTGTCCTGTAGGTTCTTATCAACCTGATTGTACAACAATGTTTTCAAACTTATTCCATCAAAGGGTTTTACTTGATGATTTTCAATTCCTGCAATATCAACTAGTGTGGGGAAAATATCCATTACCGATGTAATCTGATTTAATACTTTGCCCTTTTGCAAATGATTTTTCCATTGAATGATAAATGGGGATCTTACTCCACCCTCATCAGTACTTCCTTTTATGCCTTTCATATTGCCGTTCCACCGAAAACCATTTGGCCCATTATCAGAAAAGTAGATAACGATTGTATTTTCAACCAATTTCAGTTCTTTTAGTTTTTTCATGATTCGTCCTACATTCCAATCAATGTTTTCTGTCATAGCAAGTGCGGCTTTAGTATGATTGATGTTTTCTTTTTTTAGCTGTGATCCTGTTTGAACAAGGGTCTTGTTCTTGTAATTATTCCAGTATTCATCGGGCACCTGCATTGGACTATGTGGCGTATTGAATGGGAAATAAATTAAAAAAGGTTTGTCTCGATTTTTTTCCATGAATGATATTCCATGGTTTGTAAGGTCGTCAGTAACATAGCCATCGCCTTTGATTGGTAATCCATTATGCTCAAGGATAGGATTGAAGTAGTTTCCAGAATGACCAAAGCAAAAACCATAAAATTCCTGAAATCCTCTGCTGTTTGGATGATATGGTGCTTGTCCCCCATTATGCCACTTTCCAAAAACCCCTGTTGTATAGCCATTTTTCTTGAATGCATCAGCTATCGTACTCTCATCTAGATCCAATCTTTCAGTTCCATTAGAAGTTCCGCTGACGCTTCCCCTAACGTGGTAACGACCAGTAAGTAATTCTGCTCTTGTCGGTGAACATACAGGGCTTACAAAAAATCTGTTTAGAACAATTCCATTCTTTGATAGCTTGTTGATATGTGGTGTTGAAACGGTTTTATTTCCGGTAAATCCAAGATCTCCCCAACCTTGGTCATCAGCAAGAATAATGATGATATTGGGCTTGGAATTACCTTGTGGTTGGGCATTTGTATGAATATTTATCATAAGAACCGCAAACGGCAGTAGTATTGTTTTTATAAGATTTAACATATTTATATTCTCTCTTTTACTCAATGTATAATTTTTTTAACAATGCGCTTCATTAAAGCTGTTGGAACCGTAAAAATCCGATACGTCCAAGAAAAAGAGACAGTTTTTTTCTTGAAGGATATCTCTGTGGTTGTTCCAAACCGCTGGAGATTTCAGCGGCAGGATGGAAGGGTTAAAAGCCCGTGGAAATGTGCTTGTGTCCATGGCATGGAAAACAATCAACTTGTTGCTGTGGATTTGAAGGCCCCGAAAAATGGTGTGCACACCATGTTTGTATAAAGGTAAAATGGTCAAGGTGAAATTGAAGTCAGGAATTATTTATCATTTTGATGGTAACTTGAACTTGCACTAAATTTATCTGCCCTTAAACAACATCCCGGTTAACATCAATACTACAAGATGAAAAAAACAATCTCAATATTCCTGCTTACTGCTGTTGTATCAGTTTCTACTGCGCAGCAAACAAATAAGCCACTCTCCATCAATGGGATCTATCCACATTTGGCCTATTACAACAACGAGGGAGAATGTGGAACAGGAGCTGTCGTTCCATGGGCCGGAAAACTTTGGGTGATTACCTATGGACCACATTTGCCTTTCGGTTCTTCAGATAAATTGTATGAGATTGGGCCAGACCTGAAAAGAATTGTCAGGGCTGAATCAGTGGGCGGAACACATGCAAACAGGATGATCCACAAGGAATCCAACCAGCTTTTTATCGGTTCCTATGCCATTGATGCCAAGGGAATTGTCAGGGTTATTCCGCCGTCAGTCATGCCAGGTAGGCTGACTGGTATCGCTAGGAGTACCACCGATCCTGCCAATAAGCTGGTATTTGCGACCATGGAGGAAGGATTTTATGAAGTGGATGTTCATACCCTTGATGTCAAGGTTTTATATAAAGACGGCAATGTGATGAAGCGTGAAGGGGCGAAAAGCCATGAAAGCGAATTGTTGTTGGGCGTTCACGGCAAAGGTTTTTATTCTGGACAGGGAGTATATGTTTATTCCAACAATGGTGAAGCAAGTGATAGGGCTCTGGTGGATCCCAAAATCGAAGCTGGGTCCTTGTCAGAATGGGATGGGGAAAACTGGACATTGATCAGAAGAAACCAGTTTGTAGAAGTGACAGGACCGGGAGGCATCAACGGAAATAATTCACCCTCTTCAGACCCCATCTGGTCAACCGGTTGGGACCATAAGTCTGTGATTTTGGCCTGCCGTGACAATGGCAAATGGACTTTTTATCGTCTCCCCAAGGCCTCCAATTCTTATGATGGTGCTCATGGATGGAACACAGAGTGGCCAAGGATTAGGAACATCGGCACCGAACAAAACAAAGATTATATGATGACCATGCATGGGATGTTCTGGCGCTTTCCTGCAACTTTCTCATCTACTAATACTGCAGGCATCAGACCTAGATCATCATATCTGAAAGTCATTGGCGACTTCACACGCTGGAACGACCAATTGGTATTTGGATGTGATGATGCCGCCCAAAGTGAATTCCTAAACAAGCGCAAAGAAAAAGGCGGCATACTCGGTCCTGGCCAGTCCAATTCAAATATTTGGTTTACTTCCCTCAAGAAGCCCGACAGCATCGGCAGTACCAATGCTCAGGGTTCTGTTTGGTACAATGAACAAGTTCAGGCTGGTGCAATTTCTGAGCCTTTTCTTTTTGCTGGATGGAGCAAAAGAACCGCGTTGCTGAAAAATCACAGCAATGCTTCGCTTACATTAATTTTCGAAGTTGATGTTTTGGGGAATGGCAAATGGAAGACACTGAAAACAATTAAGATTACATCTAATGGTTCGGTTGTCCTTCCTTTTAAGAAAGAAGAGCAGGGAGAATGGATAAGGATCAGAGCTGTTGAATCTGCTGTTG
>Ga0209550_10002634_pt1 | contig 17257 bp, 18 predicted proteins | sample LauGreSuBDMM15SN_2_FD_187567 | JGI IMG/M metagenome (GOLD analysis project Ga0209550, IMG submission 187567) | Freshwater lake microbial communities from Lake Michigan, USA - Su13.BD.MM15.SN (SPAdes) (version 5) | ecosystem: Environmental > Aquatic > Freshwater > Lake | place: Lake Michigan...
AGTCAATCGGTCGGAGGATGCAACTATGTCCATGCTGAGTTTTGAACGCCAATACCGCGTACGCGGCGGCACACTTTTTGGGGGCGACCTGTTTGATTTTTGGGTCGGTCCTTTTTATGTCGGATTCTTTGGAATCACGACGATGTTTTTTGTCCTCACGGGTACAACCTTGATTTTGTGGGGCGCAGCAATGGGCCCTACATGGAATATTTGGCAAATTAACATTGCACCCCCTGACCTCTCTTATGGTTTGCGCTTGGCACCCATGATGGAAGGCGGCCTTTGGCAACTGATCACAGTCTGTGCCATTGGCGCGTTTGTGTCTTGGGCACTGCGTGAAGTTGAAATTGCTCGCAAGCTAGGCATGGGCTTGCATGTGCCTGTGGCATTCGGTATGGCGATTCTTGCTTATGTCAGTTTGCAAGTGGTTCGCCCCGTGCTCATGGGTGCTTGGGGTCACGCGTTCCCCTACGGCATTTACAGCCACCTTGACTGGGTGAGCAACACGGCTTATCAGTACTTGCACTTTCACTACAACCCTTGGCACATGATTGCCGCCAGCTTGTTCTTTGCGGCCACGCTCGCACTGTCTATGCACGGCGGATTGGTGTTGTCAGCCACCAACCCTGGTAAGGGAGAAGTCGTGAAGTCACCTGAGCACGAAGACACCTTCTTCCGTGACTTCATTGGTTACTCCGTCGGCACTTTAGGCATTCACCGTTTAGGCCTGTTCTTGGCACTGGCCGGTGTTTGGTTCGGTATTGTTTGTATTGTGGTGAGCGGCCCGTTCTGGACTGGCGCTTGGCCTGAATGGTGGAGCTGGTGGCTCAACATGCCCATCTGGCGCACCTAATTAAAGAGAGGAAATCGAAATGGCCGAATACCAAAATCTTTTCACCTCGGTGCAGCCCGTGGGGCCTGTGCACCATGGCGTTGACTTACCTCGCGGCGACGACAAGCGCACGGGAGAACCCTTCCTGGTGCACCTCTTTGGTCGCATTGGCAACGCCCAAATCGGTCCCGTCTATCTTGGCTCGCTCGGTGTAGCGTCCTTGATTTTCGGCATCGCGGCGTTCAACATCATTGGCTTCAACATGTTGGCCTCGGTTGACTGGAATCCCATTCAACTGATTCGTCAATTGTTCTGGCTGGCACTGGAGCCGCCACCGCCTGCATATGGCCTTGGCATTCCACCGCTGGCTGAAGGCGGTTGGTGGCTCATTGTGGGTTTCTTGCTCACAATCTCAATCATGTTGTGGTGGGCTCGCACCTACAGACGAGCCAGACAACTCGGCTTGGGCACGCATGTGGCTTGGGCCTTTGCAGCAGCCATTTGGCTTTACTTGGTTTGCGGCTTCTTCCGCCCCATCATGATGGGTAGCTGGTCTGAGGCGGTTCCGTTTGGAATCTTCCCGCACTTGGATTGGGTGTCAGCACTCTCGCTGCGCTATGGCAACTTGTTCTACAACCCGTTCCATGCACTGTCCATTGTGTTCTTGTATGGCTCTGCGCTGTTGTTTGCAATGCACGGCGCCACCATCTTGGCCGTTGGACGTTATGGCGGCGAGCGTGAGATTGAACAAATTGTAGATCGCGGTACAGCGTCTGAGCGTGCTGCCCTGTTCTGGCGTTGGACCATGGGCTTCAATGCCACGATGGAATCCATTCACCGCTGGGCGTGGTGGTTTGCAGTGCTCTGCCCCTTGGTTGGCGGTATCGGTATCTTGCTCACAGGAACCGTCGTTGACAACTGGTACCTCTGGTCTGTCAAACACCATGTTGTGCCTGCTTATCCTTTGGGCAGTCCCGTTGTGGTCGATCCAGCTATTCTGGGAGTGAAACCATGAAAATTATTTTGAAAACTGCACTTTGCCTGATGGCAGCTGTGATGCTGGCGGGTTGTGAAAGGCCTCCCATTGAAACGGTTCAAACGGGTTACCGTGGCACCGGCATGGAGCAAATCTACAATCCTCGGACACTTGCCAAGGAGGCTTCATTGAACGTTGCACCTGCAGCAGCAGATCCAGCTGACGCAGAGGGCCCCAAGGCCAAGGACATCTACAAAAACGTTCAAGTTTTGGGCGATTTGAGCGTAGGTCAGTTCAACCGCCACATGGCCGCCATTACCCAATGGGTTGCGCCTGAAGCAGGTTGCGCTTATTGCCACAATGTTCAAAATTTTGCCGATGACGATAAGTACACCAAGGTGGTTGCGCGTCGCATGATTGAGATGACACAAAAGGTCAATCAAGACTACAAGGCGCACGTGGCCGATACAGGTGTGACCTGTTACACCTGCCACCGTGGCAACAACATCCCAACAGAAGTTTGGACAGCGCCCAAAGATCGCAAATATGCAAACAGCTTGTTAGGCGATTTGGCGGGACAAAACATGGCGACCAAAGCAGCCGGTTTATCGTCTTTGCCCTCTGATCCGTTCTCGCCTTACCTCATGAATGCACTGCCAATTCGTGTGAACAGCGATACAGCCATGACCGGTGCCGGCGCTCATGCCAACCGCGCATCGACCAAGCAAGCTGAATTCACTTATTCGCTCATGGTGCACATGTCGGAATCTTTGGGTGTGAATTGCACGTATTGCCACAACTCGCGCAACTTTGCATCTTGGGAAGAGTCTCGGCCGCAACGTGTGACTGCTTGGCACGGCATTCGGATGGCACGTGACTTGAACAACGAGTACATGACACCGCTCACCGACAAGTTCCCGGCCAATCGCTTGGGACCCAAAGGTGATGTGGCCAAGGTCAATTGCAGCACTTGCCACCAAGGTGCTTACAAGCCACTTTATGGCGCCAAGATGGCCAAAGATTTCCCAGAACTTCAAGCCATCGCAAAACCATAAACCCTGAGACTCACAAGGCCTGCACCCGATGCGGTTCAGGCCTTTTTTTATTTGGAGATTCAGTGATGTCTACGCCGCATACAGCAGTTGAAAACGACCAAGTGGTCGTGCTGTTGTTGGCGGATATTGCGCCAAGCTCGCGCTTGTGGGGTTGGACTCGCATTGTCAAAGGGCCTCAAGCTTTGCAAGACATCCCCGGACTGCTATTTTCAAAAGTCTTGGGCAGTGGTTATGAAGGCGGTTTTGGTCTTCGTCCCAGCCCCTCGCGCCAAGGCTTGTTTGGATTGTTTGATTCTTTGGCATCAGCACAAGCGTTTATCGCAAGCTCCAGTGTGATCCAAACTTACCAAGAACGCTCCGATGAGTTTTGTTGGGCGCTCCTCAAAACTTGGTCATGTCGCGGCAGCTGGGATGGCCAATCATTGAACGTTTGTGCAGCACAGCCCATCAGAGGCCCTGTGGCGGCACTTACCCGTGCCTCCATCAAGCTGGCCAAAGCGCCTGCATTTTGGAAGCATGCACCGCCCTCTCAAAACGCATTGGCCGATGCCAAAGGGTGCCAATTGGCTGTTGGCTTGGGTGAAGCACCATTTGTAAGGCAAGCTACTTTCAGCATTTGGGACAGTGTGTCCGACATGAACGCCTATGCGCGTTCAGGCTCACACTTAGAAGCCATTCAGGCAGCTGCAGAAAACGACTACTTCTCAGAATCCATGTTTGCTCGATTTGTACCTTTGCAAGTTCAGGGGCAGTGGCAAGGCAAGGTCTATGCATAGTGCTGCGGGCACGCCTCGTGTGGTGGTGGTTGGCGCGGGCATTGGCGGTTTGGTAAGTGCTCTGGTTTTAGCGCATCGCGGTTTGGATGTCACGCTGGTAGAAAGCGCAGCCACACCTGGCGGAAAAATTCGCCAAGTTCAAGTAGATGGTGTGGGCGTTGACTCGGGCCCTACCGTTTTCACCATGCGCTGGGTGTTGGATCAAATGTTGCAAGAGATGGGCACCTCTCTGTCCGATATTTTGAAACTTGAAAATATCGGGGTACTGGCGCGGCATGCATGGGATGGCAGCCCGCAGACACTCGATTTGTTGTCAGACACTGCACGCACTGCAGATGCCATTGCGGCGTTCAGCAGTCCGCAAGAAGCCAAACGGTTTTTGGGTTTCTGCAAGGAAGCGCGCAGTCTTTACGACACGCTTGAGAAGCCCTACATCAGAAGCGAACGACCCGATCTTTTGAGCATGGTGGGCGACCTCGGATTTCAAGGCATGGCCACTCTCACTGGCTTGGGCCCTTTTGCCAGTTTGTGGCGCAGCTTGGGCAGACACTTTCACGATGCCCGCTTGCAACAATTGTTTGGCCGCTATGCCACTTACTGCGGCGCTTCACCTTGGTCGGCACCTGCCACCTTGATGCTGGTGGCCCAAGTGGAATTGGATGGCGTGTGGTCTGTCTCGGGCGGCATGTTTGAAGTGGCCAAAGCCTTAGCACAGTTGGGTGAAAAATGGGGCGTGAAACCGCGCTATGGAAATGCGTGTGAGCGCATACTGACACAGACTGGCCGAGTCAGTGGCGTGCAACTTGAATCTGGCGAAACCATCGAAGCCGATCATGTGATTTTCAATGGTGATGTGGCAGCTTTGTCGCAAGGCCTTCTTGGCCCAGCAGTGCGCCCAAGCTTTCAAGAAGTTTCCGCACACCAGCGGTCTTTGTCTGCTTTCACGATGTCAATGCACGCACAATCGAGTGGTTTTCCATTGGTGCGACACAACGTATTTTTCAATCAAAATTACAAGCGTGAGTTTGATGATATCTTCCAAAAACGAAGGCTCCCTGAGCAAGGCACTGTTTATGTTTGCGCCCAAGATCGAAGCGACGACGGATTGGCTCACGCTGGTCTGGAAAGACTGTTGTGCCTTGTCAATGCGCCTGCTGACGGTGACACCTATTCCTTCAATTCATCGGAGATAAAAGCATGCGAATCGAGCAGTTTGGCGCTGATGCGTCGCTGTGGCCTAGAGATCAAGGCCTCGCCACAGCAAGTGGTGCGCACGCTACCGCAGGACTTTGCCCGTCTGTTTCCGGGCAGTGGGGGCGCTCTGTATGGCCAAGCAACACACGGATGGATGTCGGCCTTCGCCCGCCCCTCATCGCGCAGCAAAGTGCCGGGCCTTTACACAGCGGGGGGCAGCGTGCACCCGGGGCCGGGCGTGCCGATGGCCGCCATGTCGGGACGTTTGGCGGCCGCGACCCTCATGGCGGACCTCGGTTTGACCAAGTTGTCCCGCCGGGTGGTTATCTCTGGTGGTATGTCGATGCGCTGAGCGACGACGGCCAATACGGACTCTCCATCATTGCCTTTGTAGGCAGTGTGTTTTCACCTTATTACGCTTGGGCTCGAAATCGCCAAGGGGGTACTGCCGATCCAGAAAACCATTGCGCTTTGAATGTGGCTTTGTATGGCAAGGGTGGCAAGCGTTGGACCATGACAGAGCGCGGCCGATCGCATGTTTCACGCAACGCACATCATTACCAAATTGGCCCCAGCAGTTTGCGCTGGGATGGTCAGGCCCTCACCATTGACATTGATGAAATCAATGTTCCTATTCCCATGCGAGTTCGAGGCCGAGTGACGGTAAGGCCCGAAGGACTTTGCAACTTTGTGACACATTTAGATCATGCTGGCTTGCATCGCTGGGGGCCTATTGCGCCCTGCTCGCGAGTCGAAGTTGACATGGAAAATCCTCATTTCAGCTGGCGGGGCCATGCTTATATGGACTCGAATGAAGGGGACGAGCCCGTTGAGAATGGCTTTCAAGATTGGGATTGGGCACGGGCAGAAATGGCCAATGGCGACACCAGCGTGGTGTATGACGTGCGTCCCAAGCAAGGGCCAGGCCGCGTTGTGGCCCAACGCTTTTCACCAGATGGCAGTTACACACCATTTGATGCACCCGCACGATACCGCTTGCCTTCTTCGGGATGGTTGTTGGCGCGGGGCATGTGCAGTGAATCGAATCAGCCGCCTGAAGTAATCAGTACTTTAGAGGACACGCCGTTTTATGTTCGCTCTTTGCTGCGCACCCAACTGCTGGGTGAAAACGTCACGGCAGTGCACGAGTCTTTGGACATACCGCGCTTGGTGTCATTGCCTGTGCAATTCATGTTACCTTGGCGTATGCCGCGGCGAGCCTAGATGAAGCGCTCTTATTTGAAGTGTTTTGCTCAATCTTGCTGACGTGCTCTGGCCAAGGTGCGCTCGCGTTCTCTTGGCCCAAAGCTAGAGGCTAAAGCGCCCTCTGCTTCCAAACCCTCAAGGTAAATTTTTTCTATCTCAGGCGCAGCGCGCAACAATTCACGCTCAGCAAAAGGCATGTGGAGCAAGGCCCTTAAAGCAAACAAAATTTTCAACCAAGCTGGCACCCAAATTCTGCGCTTGCGCTGCAGCATGCCCTGCACAATGACGCGTGCCGTTTCTTCTGGCGAAGTTTCGCTGTTCATGGGGCCTGGCATGGTGGCGCGCAGCCTGACAAAGCCAGGGTGCAAGGCACCTTCTGTGACCAACGGTGTGCGCACCCAGCCTGCATGCACCACCCCTACCCCCACGCCATGGGCCGCCATTTCAATGCGCAATGAATTGCCCATGGCCTCGACTGCAGATTTGCTGGCTGCATAAGCAGACATCACAGGTGGATGCGCAAACGACGATGACGACGCGTTAATGAGGACATAGCCACGCTGCTGCATGATGGCTGGCAAGGCAGCTCGAATGGTGTTGAAAACACCAAACACATTGACCTCGAAGCAACGCTTCCATGCCTCAGGGTCAATGTAGGCCACAGGGCCAAACGCAGCCACGCCAGCGTTGGCAAATACGATGTCAATGCGTCCCAGCTTGCTGATGGTTTTGTCCACCACCTCTTGCATGGCTTGCAGTTGGGTGACATCTGCCACCCAGTAAAGGGTTTGCGGACCACAACGTTGCGCCATTTGAGCAAGGGGTTCTGCATCGCAGTCCACCAACACAGGAATGCCGCCTTGTGCCACAAGCTCAAGCGCTGTGGCAGCGCCAATGCCAGAAGCGGCACCAGTGATCAGCACCACGCGGTCGGTGAGTGTGGATTTTGAAGGCGTCATGCGTGCTGGTGATGGAGAACGGTGAAGTCCGTCAAACCGTTTTGGTAACCATGAAATACACAATAGGCAAAGGCAGTACCGTAGAAATGGCACCAGCAATTTTCCAAATACGTGACAGGCGCCAATAGTCTTCGGTAATTTCAGAATACTGTTTTAGCAAAGCGCGCTGTTTGAGCTGAATGGGAACCAAAACAAACAACCAAATCAAGCCCGAAAATGTGAGCAACCAATACGACCATTGAATCCATGGGTGGCTGGCACCCCCACCAAAGTTCACGGCCATGCCGTGACCCGTCCAAACCACACCCACTGCCCCAACCAAGGTGAACATGGCGTCTGTGATGAGGACCATCTTGTTGCTAAATTGAATGATGGCGTGATTGCGCGTGCGTTCAGCCAACAATGCCCAGACGCCACTCACAATCACATTGCCTAAAAACAAGCATGCGCATACCAAGTGAATGACCTTGAGGGTTGGCGTCATTGGCGCTCACTTTGAGAGGAAGTTGCCGAGAGCGCCTCGTCAGATTTGTCAATGTGTTGCATGGCTTGCTGTTTTTCTGCTTCACGTTTGAGTCGTGTGATTTCTTTAGCGCGTCGCAAATCGCGGAATTGCCAAGCAACAAAAACAACACCCGCAAACAGCAACACCACAACTTCAATGATTTTCAGATTCACTGGCGTCTGGCGTTTTAACGCTGGGTTCTCTCGCGTTGTTCTAAACGGCTGAACAAGTCGACCATCCAAACAACACGCTCATCAAAACTTCGAACCGGCAATTTCCATGGCTTGTCGATAGCCAAGAGATTGCGCTCAGTGTTCACAATGTCGACCAAATAATGAATGGCTGGAACCGGGCTGAGTGAGACATCAGGCACTGTGGGCGCCTTGACAGCAACCGTGGCTGCTCGAGCCAACAGTGCCAATTTGCGCGCTGTTGAAACCACCGTTCGGTGATTCACAGAGTTAAGTCCATCGCGCTCTAATTGTTTGCCAATTTCTGCATACACCAAACGTGCTGCTTGAATGGCAGGACGACAGTCCCAAGGCAACTCGGCCAAACCAAATTCGCCGCGACGGTAGAGGGCGTCTGCACGCAATAGCAAGCGTTGGGTAAAGCCTGCAATGCGTGAGTCAAAAACAGGATCGGCCAACCAAGCATCTGCATCCATGCCAATTTCACGGAACCAAGCACGCGGAATGTACAAGCGTCCCATTCGAGCATCGTCACCAACGTCGCGGGCAATGTTGGTGAGTTGCATGGCCACGCCCAACTCACTTGCGCGCGCAATGGCGGTGTCTGAGCTAGCGCCCATGATGATGGACATCATGGCACCCACCGTGCCTGCCACTCTGGCACCATAAGCTTCTACATCGGCCAAAGTTTCGTATCGGCGCCCTTGTGAATCCCACAAGAATCCATCTAGCAAAGCCTCAAGCAAGCCACTGGGCACACCATAGCGGTGAACCACAATGGTCAAAGCTCGGTCGGCATCTTCGGCGCCAGGTCGTCCCGCATAAATCGCTGCCAAGCGCGACTTCAAGTCTGCCATGGCCAACACAGGGTCGTCGCCATCATCGATGGCATCATCTGCCAAGCGGCAGAACGCATAAAGGGCAATGGCGGGAGGCCTTAAGCGAACTGGCAACAAACGCGAGGCCGCAAAAAATGATTTCGAGCCACCGCGCATGAGCTCGGTACAGGCCTCTAAATCGTAGGGCAAAGAGACCGGGGGAGAACCCAAGCTTGGATCAGGCAAATGATTTGACATCGGGCACCACCGTTTCAAGCATTTTTGCTGACATTAACACACTGGGCACACCAGCACCCGGCTGACTGCTGGCACCCACCATGAACAAACCTGCTACATCTTCACTTCTGTTGTGAGGGCGGAACCATGCGCTTTGAACCAAGATGGGCTCTAGACCAAAGCCAGCACCTTTGTAAGACCACAGCCGATCCTGAAAATCTTGAGGCGTGGTGACTTTGGAAGACACCACATGCTGCTTCAAATCTGGCAGCACACTTTCTTGCAACACTGTAGCTATAGCATCTCGATATTGTTCGGTAACGGCAGGCCAATCGGTTTCGCTGCTCAAATTAGGCACCACAGACAAGGCGTAAAAGCTGTCGCAACCTTCTGGCGCGAGAGAAGGATCGGTGGCGGTAGGCCGATACAAATACAAACTGAAATCTTCAGACAGCTTGTGATTTTTAAAAATGTCTTGGAGCAAGCCTTTGTAGCGCGGACCAAGCACCATCATGTGGTGCGGTACATCTTCGTACTTTCGATTGGTGCCAAAGTACCAAACAAACAAACCCGAAGAATACTTGCCTTTGGCGATGCGCTTGTCGGTCCAATGCTTGCGGTGTTGTGGCTCAACAAGGTGCTTGTATGTCCAGGCGGCATCGCCATTGCTAACCACAATGTCGGCCGGTAAAAACTCGCCATTGGCCAACTCGACCCCTTTGGCACGACCGCCCTCCACGCGAATGCGCGTGACAGGCGTGTTGTAACGAATAGGCACTTGGCGCTGGTCGAGCAGCTTCACCAATTCACGCACAATGGCGCCTGTGCCTCCCATGGCAGAGTGGACACCCCAGCGCCGCTCAAGGGAATGGATGAGCGAGTAAACGCAGGTGACCGAATAGGGGTTGCCGCCAATGAGCAGCGGATGAAAACTCATGACGATGCGCAACTTGGGATGCTTGATGTGCTTCGCCACCAAACTGTAAATAGAGCGCCAAGCTTGCATGCGTGCCAGGTTGGGCATTGCCTTGATCACATCGCCAATGGTTTCGAAGGGCACCATGCCCAATTCGACAAAGCCAAGCTGAAAACACTTTTCAGAAGCGACCATCAAATCTTTGAAACCTTGCACATCTTCAGGGCTGAATTTGGCAATTTGATCCAGCATTTCTTCGTCGTTGTTGCTGTAATCGAAATGCGTACCGTCGTCAAAGCGAATGCGATAGAAAGGCGACATCAAGCGCAGGTCGACATGGTCTTTCATGTCTTGGCCGCACAGCGTAAAAAGCTCGGCAATAAGGTGCGGCAAGGTAATGATGGTTGGGCCTGCATCAAAGGTGAAGCCATCTTGCTTGTGCACATAGGCACGACCACCTGGCGCGTCGAGTTTTTCCAGCATTTGAACGCGGTAGCCTTTCACGCTCAAACGAATGGCTGCTGCCAAACCACCAAATCCTGTACCAATCACAATGGCTGTAGGTGCACGTCCTCCAAGCTCAGCGCCGAAATTCATGGCATGGTTTTGACCACCACCGCCACCTACTGGCCCGCCATCGGCGTTAATTGACTTGTAAAGATTTGTCATGCGAATCCAAGTGTGCAGGCAAAACCGAAGGCACATGCGCCTCAAAGGCTGCAGGCGTTTCTGTTCGATGCTTGCGAATGGCCCAGCGCCACAATGTAGTGGTGTCTATGGGCAGAATTAGCATCATGTGTTCCACAATGGCCAAGGCCAAGATGGTGCCTACCAAAACCGAACCCACCACTTGAGCGGGAGTGGTTGTGGCTTGGTTTGCAAAGTCTACTAAATACCATAAGCAGATACAGGCCAAGACCACTGCAAATGGGAAAAATGCATTCATGCGGCGACGCTTGAAAAAACTCTCTAGGTAAGCCAAATGGGTTGGCAAGAATTCTTCACTCAAATTGCGAACCCCGAAAAACAAGTTGAGTTTGGCACTGGTGCGCATGATCCACAAAACCAAGTAAGTCCCTGTACCCACTTGGTTGGGCGCATCCCAGGTAATGACCACAATGGCCAAGCCAACGAACAAAATGGCCAACTCGTGCCACACCACTGCTTTGAAGGAGGCTACAAATCGGGGCCAACCCGTGGTGCTTTTTAAGATGGCTGTTTTTTGAGGCCCTGTGATCCAGCCCGTGAGAAAACTCAACTCGTTCCAACCCCAGGCCAGCAAAGCGCAAGTGAAAGCGCAGTAAGCCCCCATGACGCTCGTTTGCTGCGCAGTGTGGGCCAATCCTGCAAGCGCCCCTAAAGCCAACGCCGATGAGATGACCAAGCTCATGGCAATGGCAGTTCGAGACATGCGATTCAAAAGAATCACGATACCCGTGCTAAACCACCAGATAAAAATGGCGAATCCCAACGCAATGAAAGTGTCGGTCATCGTGGGCTTTCAGGGTCTGTTGGCACGCAATTTACCAAGCAGGCGCCATGCGAACTTGTGCTGGTAAATCATGGTGCTTGACTGGCAAGAAGTACAAACGCACAAAAGTGGCAGCACCAGAAATAGCCCAGCGCGCGCGTTGCAAGTTGCCTATCAAACCTCCTCTGGCTTTGGCAGCATCCATTTGCGTTTGCGCATGGAACAAATGCGACAAACCGGCTCTGAAGGCTGGATTGTCAATGTCCAAACTGACTGGGAAAACTTGCTTGGTAATTTCGTTGGTAATGCGGAACACTTCGTAGTCGTAAGTAGACGACTCAAGGCCCATCTCATGGTGCAGCATGGGGCGGGTGTGATCGCGCACGAACATGGTGGCATAAACAGCCAACAAGAAGAATCGAATCCAGAACACATTGCCACCGCGCAGCAAGTGTGGATGCGCACGCATGATCAATGCAAATGATTCGCCGTGGCGAAACTCATCGTTGCACCAGCGCTCAAACCAGCGGAAGATGGGGTGGAAACGTTTGTCAGGATTTTTTTCCAGTTGCCGGTAGATGGTGATGTAACGGGCATAACCAATTTTCTCTGACAAGTAGGTTGCATAGAAAATGTATTTGGGCTTGAAGTAGGTATAGGCTTTGGTGCGCTTTAAATCGCCTAAATCAATGCCCAGTCCAAAGTCTTTTAAAGACTGATTGATGAAACTGGCATGACGCGATTCATCGCGCGCCATGTAGCGCATCAATTGTTTGATGTCTGGGTTTTCAACATTTCTAAAAATTTCGTTATAGAGAATGCAACCCGAGAACTCAGAGGTAAGAGATGAAATTAAAAAATCTAAAAACTCTTGGCGCATTTCTGGGCTGACTTGGGAGAAACGTTCAGCCACTTCTTTGGTAAATTCTTCGTCGCGCTGGAAGTGATCGTGGTTGTTGTCGCCCTCATATTCCGCCATCATTTTGTCCCACTCGGCGCGCATGGGAGACATGTCGAGTTTGTCCATGGCTGCAAAGTCGGTGGTGTAAAAGCGAGGGCTGAGCATGGTGCTCTCAACGGCTTTTTGGGACGCTTTTTCAGCAGTATCGATGGTTGTATTCGCTTGCATGAAAGAAAACTCCAGCTTAAAGATATCAGTTAATTCAGGCCTGATTTATTCAGGTTGCATGGCTAAGAATCGAGCGAATTCGGCCGTGTTGGTAGGCCCGAATGACTCCAAATCGACCCTTTGCCCTGTGCTCGGGTCCATCAAGGTCACTCTGCCATCGACGCGGGCAATCAAGTTAAAGGGCTCAGATGAGCCAATACCTCGAGAAAAACGCTCACGGGACAAAGCACGCAAGGCGCCACGCACAAAACCTTGCTCGCCATACAAGACAGTTAAGGTTTGACCCGAAACGCCATCTGCAACTCGAACGCCACCATCTTTTTGATCTTGAAAGAGCAAAGAGCGCTGAACCGTAGGAGCAGCTGCCCTTTGATCAGGTCCGTTGCCCGTGATGCGGATAAGACCAACCGCAATGAGAGAGAAAGCCATGATGCCGGCCGCGCAAAAGAGAATCCAGCGTGGAAAGCTGTCGGGTGCGACCGATGCAACAGCTTGTGATGGCTGAACAGAATAAGCTTGACTCATATGGGTCTCACTTGCAGGGGCGTATTATTTTGACGATCGGCTTGCGTCTCGCTGCTGGCGGGAGTGGCGTTGGCGGTCTGGCCTGTGCGCTGTGTCCAAACTTCGCGCAACTTTTCTGCCACAAGCTCAACATCTGGAATGGCACGCAAAGTAGGCTCAGGCTTGGTAATGCGCCAAGGCCGCACGCTGGGCCACAAATGGACCCATCCAATTCGGTCTGAACCTTTCAATGCCAATGTGATGTCGCCAAAGCCCTTGGGAAGGACACGCACATCTGCAGACGCTACTTGCTTCAATGGCAGATTGAATGAAACAGTGAGCACAATGCCCAAACGCATGACCACGCGCTTGTTGGTGATGGTGTACACCGTGGTGCGGGCCGTTAAAGAAGCCAGTAACCAGACAGTGACCATACCGATGACTGCCAGAGGTGCAATCCATTTGATAGACATCAAAATGGCCATGAAGCCAGAACCCGACTCTAGAGCAGGCCAAGCACTGACCAAAATCAGGGCTGCGAAATAAAATGCCAACTTGTTGAAATGAAAGGCTGAAGTGGCCAATGCTCTGACATCGGGTGAGCCCTGCCAGACAATGAACTCATCGCTGGGCAAGCGTTCGGGTAAACCAAACTGTGGTTCAAACTCATATTCATGACCTGAATTTTCGATTGCCATTTTCTTTTCCTCAACAGACTTTCAATTCAACTTCAATTGACGCTGGTCTGAAATTCAGATCAGCGGCTCGCTGCGCTTGGCATCAGCGTAGAAAGTTCCACCGCCGTAATAAGCACTGATTTTTTCCTCTTCCAATTTGGTAATTTGGTCGGGATTTCTCAGCGCAGGTACAGCTGCAAAATGACGCGCATAAATTGAATTCACTTCAATTTGATTTCTGCGAACTCTGGAAAACATCATTGGCAACAAGACAGTTTTGCCACCAGCGATTTCAACTTCCAAATATCGGAACATCATCTCAGCCGAATCAATCCAAATGTCTTTGACAGTGCCGCCTTGTTTGCCATCACCGCCCATGACTGGCAGGCCACGCGGGTCGACATCTTGTGGGGCGACGGTGTATTCACTGACAACGCGAAGTGGCTGAATCAATGGCGTACCATGCAAGGTCATTTCAGGCACATCTTCGCGATTGCTGTATGCGCCTGGACCCACAGCGGCCAGCATGCCATCGCCCTTAGGCTCAATGGGCGCGCCAGAAGTGGGGCTAGTGGCCACAGCGTTGTATGCTGGCTGTTTGCGCATCAAGTCGGGCACAGTGACACTTCTGCCACCTTCCAACAAGAAAGTTTTGGGCTCAGGAATCGGAAAGCCCTTGACCACGGCTCTACCGCTGCTGCTGGACTCCATGGGATATCCCTCGCGGTGACCTTCTTGCACAAGATAATAAATAAGACCAGCGAAAAAGATCCAGAACACATACAAGAGTATTTGCGCCAGATCGACATAGCCGGTAATGTTTCCTACGGTTTGCATAACGACTTCTCCTTTTAAACAACTAAATACGAGACTCGGACAAGCCGAGGTTTTGGGGTACAACGGGTGAAACAGAGCGCCTGCGCTTGACCAAGGGGCCAATCGCAATCAGGGTTAAAAACAACAAAAGCATTTCAACGTGGTAAACCATGCTGTAGCCCACGGAAGGGTCGGTTAGAGCGGGGCCCAATGCACCTTCAGCGCTGAGTGTGGTAACGACATCGCGCAATACACCCCCAAAGAACATCGACAGACCCGCAGCCGCCGCTTGAACAGCGCCCCAGGCACCCAATGCCAGTCCGACAAAGGCAGATTCAAGGCGCATGGCGGTGAACAAGGTACCCACCGCAAACAAGCCACCACCAAAACCCACGCCAAAGGCACCAAATCTAAATAACCAGCCGGCATCAAATGGTGCAGAAAAAATAACAGCAGAAAAGGCAGGCAAGCCCGCCAAAGCGCCGTAGGCTGCCAAACGCATGGGGTCAATGCCTTTGGCCAACTTTCGTCCTGCCACATAAAAGCCCAGCAATCCACCGCCCGCCAACATGGCCGTCAATGCACTGGTTGCACCAACACTCAGCTTCAAGATTTCGCCGCCATAGGGCTCCAAAATAATGTCTTGCATGTTGAATGCCATGGTGCCAAGGGCTGTGGCCCACAAGAAGCGGCGTGCATTTGGAATGGCAATAAATTCTGCCCAGACCTCTCTGAAGGGTCTGCGAATTTCGGTTTTCAATGCTGCGACGCGTGCAGGATTGCGCGGCTCTTGCTTCCAAAGCGCAAAACCATTGAGGATCAAAACCACCAAAGCAGTGCCCTGCACTGTCTGCACCAAATTCTCAGGCGTGAAGTTAGACAGCAAGTAGCTGTAAACCAAGCTGCCAAACACAGCACCTACCAACAGCATGGTGTACAAAAGCGCCACCACACGGGGGCGAGTTTCTTCACTGGCTTGGTCTGTGGCCAGCGCCAAACCCGCTGTTTGCGAAGTTTGCAAGCCTGCACCAACCAGCAAAAATGCCATGGCGGCAGCGCCCTGACCGACCCAATCGGGCACTGGCACTTGGCCGCGACCCGATAGCACCAACAGTGCAAAGGGCATGACGGCCAATCCCAAGAATTGAATCAAGGTGCCGCCCCACATATAAGGCACACGGCGCCAGCCAAACGCCGACACATGCACATCAGACTGATAACCAGTAACGGCACGAAACGGTGCCACCAACAGGGGGAGCGCTAACATCATGGCGACCAGCCAAGCCGATACACCCAACTCGACAATCATGACGCGGTTCAGGGTGCCAATCATGAGTGCCGTTGTGATGCCCATGGTGAACTTGAACAAAGACAAACGCAGCAAACGCGACATTGGCAAACCTGCGCTGGTCACGTCGGCAAACGGCAACCATGTTGCAGGCAGCTGCTTGACGAACTTTGAGAAAGTCTTGCCGCTCATGAGCGTACCCACTCCATGGCTTTGGATTTGTAGAAGCCACTTGAAACTTTGTGACTGCGTGCACATTGCCAGTTGTTCAATGCGCCGTGTGTTTTCATGAGCTGTGCAATGCGCGTCTCGGCCATGGGCTCAAGCCAAGGAGCACGATCACCGCGGGGCAACAAACGACCCACCGAAATCATGAGTGCCAACATGGGGGTGCGTGGCGCAAACGTAAAAACAATCGATTGGCTGGTGCGCTCAGCCAACTGCGCCAGTGCATTGACAGCATCTTCAGTGTCATAGTGAATGATGGAGTCCATGGCCACCACATGGTCAAAGTGGCCCAGACGTTTATCGAGCATGTCGCCACTGTGAAACTCTACCAAGTGCGCCACATCCTCTGGAATTCTCTCGCGCGCCAAATCGACCAAGGTGGGAGACAAATCGATGGCCACCACTTCAGCGCCCAGGCGTGCCGCTTCCACAGCCAAAGCACCCGTGCCACAGCCTGCATCCAAAATTCGTTTGCCACGCAAATCTTCACCAAGCCACGAAACCAAGGTGGCGCGCATTTGATCGCGGCCAGCGCGCACGCTTGCCCGAATGCGACCGACGGGTGCATCAGAAGTGAGCTTCTCCCAAGCAGCAACTGCCGTCCGATCGAAATAATGTTCGATCTGGCCGCGTCGCTGCTCGTAAGTCATTTCATTCATGAGGTAGCCTCAATCAAAACCCAACAGATCAAAAATATCTCGGTCCTTCATGGGAACCGCTGAATAAGTCTCACCGCCAAACCACAAATTGGCAGCCAAGCGCATGTACTCTTTTTGCACAGCTTCCAACTCGGGTGAGTGTTCCATTTCAAAAAGTGTCGATTTTTTCAAACGACTGCGGCGAATGACATCCAAATCGGGGAAGTGCGCAGCCAACTTCAAACCAATGCGGTCGTTGTACTTGTCAATTTGATCGGTGGCGGCACTGCGATTGGCAATCACGCCACCCAAGCGCACGTTGTAGTTTTTGGCCTTGGCACCAATGGCTTGCACAATGCGGTTCATCGCAAAGATAGAGTCAAAATCGTTGGCTGTGACAATCATGGCGCGATCGGCATGTTGCAAGGGTGCTGCAAAACCACCGCACACCACATCGCCCAGCACATCAAAAATGACCACGTCGGTGTCTTCTAGCAGGTGGTGCTCTTTCAGCAATTTGACGGTCTGACCCACCACATAGCCGCCGCAACCTGTGCCAGCGGGCGGGCCGCCAGCTTCTACACACATCACGCCGTTGTAGCCTTCAAAGACGAAGTCTTCGACGCGCAACTCTTCAGAGTGAAAGTCGACTGTTTCGAGCACGTCGATGACGGTAGGCAGCATCTTCTTGGTGAGCGTGAAGGTGCTGTCGTGCTTTGGATCACAGCCAATTTGCAAAACGCGTTTGCCCATTTTGGAAAACGCGGCAGACAAATTAGACGATGTGGTGCTCTTGCCAATGCCGCCCTTGCCATAAATGGCAAAGACTTTGGCATTGCCA
>Ga0209550_10002638_pt1 | contig 17246 bp, 17 predicted proteins | sample LauGreSuBDMM15SN_2_FD_187567 | JGI IMG/M metagenome (GOLD analysis project Ga0209550, IMG submission 187567) | Freshwater lake microbial communities from Lake Michigan, USA - Su13.BD.MM15.SN (SPAdes) (version 5) | ecosystem: Environmental > Aquatic > Freshwater > Lake | place: Lake Michigan...
TTCGAGGTTTTCAGCCAGGGTCTTGGTGTGTTCGTATTTAAAACTGAGTGGCTTGAGCGGGCCGCCTGAATTGGAGAGCTCCGTGAATTTATTTTTGACAGTGTAGGGCGTTGAGATGGCGAGGTAGCGGTCTTTGATCGACCTTAACTCGTTAAACTGTAGGGATACTTTAGCCAGTTGATCTTGGGAATTTTTGAGTTGCTTTGCATACCGTTGATCCAGTGCCATGCGCTCTTTAACCGTTACCACCCCACTGACTTCCCTAGCAAGCTCGGGGTTTACTTCGAGGGCAATGTGGATGCCAGTAGAAAAGATCAAAATTCCGAGCAACAAAAACGAGCCGCAAACCAAGATCCCCAAGCGAACAAGCCGTTCTTTGGTGATGTTGATCTGCTTAATGGCCCCAGTAGAGCCAGATACCCAAAATAGTTGCATGTAGCAAGTCTAAGTAATTGATTTTATTTGGACAAAATTAGTAATTAACTGAATTTTAAGGCATATAATCCAGTTTTAAAACCCGATTCTAACCCTAAATATTGGTCTGTGATTACCTTTAAGCGCCCGTTCAAAAATCCCCTGGGAATCCAGTTTTTAGTGTACTTTGCGCTGTTCTTGGCAGCAAGCCCTGGGAGCGCCTCTATTTTGGGTCAAATGCCCGTTCATGGGGATATTTTGTACATTACCACCGAGCCGTGTACCGCTGAAAATGGCCGAGTAGAGCCAAACTGGTTTTACTCGTATTCGGTCAATTCCTTGGGATCTGTTTCCCGCAGTTGTTATGTGCTCCACAACGACCAGGTCTGGATTAAGGGCCCTTATGGTGCTGAATCCACCTTTCCGATGAGCTTCTTTAAAAAGCCGGCAGCAGGGAATTCCGGCCAGCCAGAGCCGGGCTCAGGCGTAAAGCAGTAGGTCGCAGTAGGTCGTATTAGGCCGCCTACTTGGGAGTGGCGGGCGTTTTACAAAAAAACGCGTAGAGCACGTAGCTCATGGTATCGGGAATAACCCGCTCCTATGCCGAGCCGGAGATATCAAGCTGCTCAACGCTACCCCCCGAGCCCCCTGGCTCAGAGTAATAGCCAATATAGAACTGTTTATAGCTTTTGTAGCCCGCCCTGCAAAAATAGGATATATCCTGAATGACGGTCTGGGTTGGCGCCCCGTTGGGCGCTGTTAAGGCCTCCGAATAGCTAATCAGTTGCCATGTGCTCACTTCGCTGTTGTCCCTTACCGTCTTACTGTCCTCGCAGTAATAGGCGTTTCCAACGCTGTCGTTTGAAATGAAAACTCATCCTGCGAGCGCTGGATTAAATGGACTGATCAAAAAAACCGTTAGATCAAATTGAAGGATCCTTTAAGGATGGCTAATATGGGTACGCTCGCATTGTAAATGGTGAAATTATTATCAAATAATGCATTTTAAAGCCCAAATCTGCAGATCAACTGGTAGAATTGTGCGGATATTAATGATTGACATTTCGCGCTAAGGAGTGCTAAGAATGGCTGAAGCAAATCAACTGGGTTGTTTATTTGTTGGTGAAGGTGTGGTCCTCAAAGGCAACTTTCAAGTTCCTGACATTGCCTCTATTTCCGGAGTCATCGAGGGTGAATTAATTGCCAAACAAATTCTGATCGAAGCAACCGGAGTTGTACACGGAAAACTCTCCGGAGAATCGATTGATATTCGCGGCGAAGCCCATGAATCTGTAACTTCAACACGCAGTTTAATTATTCGCTCTACTGGAAAAGTCACCGGCTCAATTCATTACTCTGAAATCGAGATTGAAAAAGGCGGCCATTTGCACGGTGACTTGAACAATATAAATCCACATTCTTAATCTATCTGAGTTAATAACGATGTCTATCTTTTCAAAAAATTCACCCCCGGATAATGGCGAGGACAAAATCGCAAACGAACGGGCTGATGGTAATTCTGAAACTGTATCCGCCTCTACCGAGCAGTCAGAACCTTATGAGCAGGTAGTTCGCAATGAGCTGGTAAGTCGCCCAGGTATAGCAAAGCCATCCATCATCAGTGAGGGCTTTACGTTTGAAGGCACGATTACATCCGATGGTGTTCTTAATATCGCCGGCACGGTGCGCGGAAAAATTACTGCCAAGTCGGTACTGATTGACGCCAGCGGTCAAGTGGATGGCGAGCTGAATTCAGAGCAGCTGGTGATTAAAGGCCAGCTCAAGGGTGAAGTCAATTGCGATGAGCTCAATATCGGCCCTCTTGCCCGTGTTGATGGAAGCATCAGCTACAAATATATCCATATACAGCGCGGTGGCAAGGTATCTGGAAAGTTTATTAAGAGCTAGTGATGCTAGTCTGACATGGCGCTCAAACAAAGTCATGCAATCCGGTTATTGGATCCTTCAAGAGAAACGTTTGGATCCATCATCGGACCCGATTTAGAAATTTTTGGAAGAATTGTTGCCACGAAAAGCTTGCGTATTGACGGTACGATTATTGGCGATGTTGAAACAAAATATGGTGCCGACGTCTGCATTGCGCTGGGTAAGACAGGTTTAGTACAGGGGAATATTTCGGGTGTGCGGGTATTGGTTGCGGGGCGCGTTGAAGGCAATGTACATGCATCCGAGCGTGTTGAATTGCATAGCGGCGCCGATGTCCATGGGGATATTGTGTATGCCCAGATTGGCATAGAGCACGGCGCGCGCCTGAGCGGCAAACTTTCCAAGATAAGCGGAAAAGATTCTTCCACCAGCACCGATTCAGAAGCACCTTAACCACTGTATAGCGCCCAAAGATGAATACGCAATTAAACGAACCCATGAAGATATTGATCACCAATCAAAAGGGTGGGGTAGGCAAGAGCACGATTGCGGCCAATTTGGCTGCCTATTTTGCGCTTCAGGAAAACATTGGTGTTTCTCTGATTGATTTTGATAAGCAGGGATCTTCATCCCGCTGGGCCCAGAAGGCCCCAGATATCGGGGTTCGAGTGCACTGCGCAGAAATCAATTACGAAAACCCGGGCATAGCCTTATTGAGCGCCAGAGCTGCAGTACGCAAATATTCCTTGGGGGCTCAAATCAGTATTTCAGATCTGACGTGGCACCCCACATTATCCGATGACTTTATGCTCGACTTTGATATCGTTTTGGTGCCGAGTTCAGCTTCTAAGTTCGAGATGGCCAGCACAGAAATTTTTATTCTGGAGTACGCGCAACGGCGGATGGCTCGACTAGCAGTCAATAAGCAATTTATTTTGGTTGTTCCCAGCAGGGTGGAGTCCAATTATGCTTTGCATGGCGCCTTTACTAACTTAGATTTTTTAATGAATTGCCACATCACGCCACCGATCCATCGAGCGACGGATCTGGATAGTATTGTTTATGAAGATTTTCTTTGCGTCTGCTCCAATCAAGGGCTGGCTGAAAACTTTTGTAATTTCGGAAAATTTGTCAATAATAAGGTTGAAGAGAGAATAACGATTAGAAAGTCACTTTCCTTAACCGGAACTTCACTGAATCGCGAGATTGTAAAAAAGGTCAGCGTATTGGATGACTACCGAAAGCGTGCCAAGGAGTTAGGGATCTATGGCGGATACGCTGCAAAGCCATCCACAGAAAAACTGCAGTCATCTTCTTTTGATTCAGATCCTGGGGCACCCCGAGAGCGTCGTTTTATACCGGCATTTTTACGCCGATTGAAGTAATGCATGCCAATGAACTCCAATTGATAAGTTAGAGCTGCCATGACCGACCCTATACGAAATGATGTTTTTGAAGATGCCAATGGGGTACGGGTTGCTGTAAAGCAAACTTATCCACCCAATGCCCTCGGTGTTATTTTGGTTGAGTACAAGAATTTAAGCGACTCCAATCTCCGTTTTATGCCAAAAGAGCAATTTTTGGAATGCTTTCATTGGGTCGATAATTTCGGATCAACGGATACCTTTGTCAAGGTGGTGAAGAAAAAAGCAGAGCAGTTGCCACCCAAAGGAGAGCCTAAGAAAGAGGAAGCCCCAGCTGCTGAGCTGAAAGCAGATGAAGTGATTAAACCGGCTCAGGACCATGAGATCAGTAGCGCTGCACCCGCCCGTTCTTCTTAAGGAATCCAATTAAAATTCACTCGCTTCTTCTGGAGTTGACCAGAAGAATGCAAAAGCACACCGCAGTGACCGAAGGAATTTAGATGCACGATGTTTCTCAAAAACCCCAATCGCTGGAGAGTATTTCAAAGCTTGCCGCACTTCTCTGCGGAACAGCCTTGGTAGTTGTATCGATTTATTCCGAGGACTCGCCGTTTAAAAATACGGATCCCAGCGATTTTGTACAAGACCAATGGACTCATTTGCTGCAGTTAAAGTGGCTCATCGGCGTACTATTGATTGCATTTGGCCTGTTATATCCGTTCCGAAAGTTACCGTCACCCCCAGAATATTCAGGCTTGCGCGATTTGAGTGAGGACGGATATAAGTTGTATTTGCTGAATAAGTATCGAATTGAAAAGAATTCAGTACTCGATCAAATTTCTTGTCATGAGCGCTTGTTTCCCAATGCGGCAGAAGCGCTTATTTTTGCCCATGGGTTTGAATGCCCAAGTAAACGCGTTGAACCAGTTATGCCCTTAGACCTCAGAGCGTTATCGGCGACGTTTAAAGAGGATGCCACCCCGATCAATCCGCCTCGGACTCCAGTCAGTGAGGCTACCCCAATCAAAGCAGCTGATGTGCGTTTAGCAGAGCAGCCAGTTGAAAAAAGCAATCGCCTGCCACTGGTTTTTATCCTACTTCTACTCGCGCTAGTGATTGGTGGGATTTATTATGCAAAAACGCAAAGTAACCAAGAAACAGCAGCTCCTATTGCGGGTCCTATTACTCAGATCAATAGCGATCAAGTGAATCCCAATAGCACGCCTGCAGGCCCAATTCCTTCAGCTGAGGCGCCCGTTGAGGCCGCTTCAAAATCCGTTGGCGTGCCGATTAATGAGCGGTGGATCGGCACATGGGCGGCCCAGGACAATAAGCTTAAATTGGCCATTACTGCCTCAAACTTTAAGTACGGTAATGATGATTTTTCTTGGGTTGGCGCAAGGCCGAAGGGCGTGATTCAATGTTGCCTAGTATTTTACGAAGGGTCGACTTCTAAATCGGATTTATTACAACGCGTTCAGCAGCAAACTCCGAATGCAGGGGCTCAAGCTGATCAACAAAAGACATTAGAGACCGTTAAGGCATTAAGCGAAGGCAACTTTAAGAGAATTGTTTTGGCAGACCCGCTCTTGCGCCCGTATTTTTTCATTTATGACCAAAATTTTATTTATCGTATCAATCGAGATCTTGGTGATAACGCGAGTGTAGTAGTTGAACAATTCAAAAGAGCAGAATGAGTTCAGCGCCAGATTCTAGTGCTGGTCAGCCTGCTAAGCTACAGCCTTATGAGCAGTTGCGCTTGCTGCGTGAGCAAACGCACGTCAAGACAATTACGAAAGAAATTGTAGGTCGCCAGTGCATTTTCTTTTATAGCAAACACTGGATTTTTGATTACTCTCTGGATAGCACCGATAAGCCATGGGATATCACTAAGCAGGTTTATTTTCGCAATGCCAGAAAGCACAAAACCTTGGCGTTTGCGCTGCCGTATATCGTCGTTGAGCTTGCGCTCCTTGACTCGCCACGGTTTTTAAGGGCAATTGTTACGTACGGAGAGGACATTGCTAAGATGATTGGCTCCATGGACCATTTTATTAAGCGGGAAGAGGGCATCCGCGCTTGGGTTGAGCAGCCTGACTTTAATTGGCAGCCATCGAGTATTGTTGATCTATCAAATCAAATTTTAGAAGAGAATACTCGTTTTGGAGGCATTCAGTTTTATCAATACCATGAGCCTTTTCATGCTAAATTAAACGGTACTTGGGAAATAATTACGGTTTAGACAATGCATAACGAAACCTTTAGTCAAGCGGATCATTTTTTAAAGCTAGGGCTTTATCCTCAAGCATTTGAAGCCTTTATGTCGCTTGAGGTGGGGGCGCTAGACCCGACCTTTTTACAGCCCTGCAAGATGGCCCTTGCAAATCAGCTTGATGAACGCCAATTGTCGATCTTATTTGATGAGCTTGAGCGCGAGGTGAAGCGCAAGAATGCCCAGGTAATTTATAATTATGGTGTAGTTAAGGGTCATGTAGGGGATATTCCGAAGGCTACCGCTCTGCTACAAGTGGCAATGGATTTGGGCGTTCCAGAGGCCAGAGGCGCATTAAGTCGCCTGCTATTACGCTGAGCACCTCCCTCTGATTTTTTCGTAATAAGCCCCAAGAAAATCTGATGTCGCGGTGATATTGCGGCCCCTATCAAACATTCTTTGCAATTAATTTAATGCCTTCGATTGCGTATTTGAAGTCAGTCTTAGCTTTATCTTCTATCTCATTGAACCCATTGGCTTATTTTACTATTGGTATCGTAGGACACTTACGCTCTTCCAAATAATTGTATTTTTCCGATAAGAATTAGGGACTTATAATTCAATTTCATGAGGTAAAAAATAACCCAAGACAGCTTTTCAATCACGCGAATTCGGCTTAGGATGGTTTCATCTACCTTAACTATGGGGCGATGATGAATCAATTCAAAACAAGAGGGGAAGCTGCCCCGCGTACTGAGAGCTTTGTGGAATTACGCATCGATGATTTAGTAAAGGAGTCGGTCACTTGGCCCGCGCAAACTAAATCCGGCTTGGGATTTTCTGAGCCGCTGCCAAATGTGATCCATCGCCCGCCAGAACCGCCCGAACTGCATTAGCAGCAAACCGAGCTACGCTGACTAGCTGTAGTCACAGGGGTAAAGTTGAATTAACTTTTTCAACATAATTCCATCAATATATTCATTGCTTAACGATTTAGCTTATTAGCTGGAATGTCCTTTATGCCTAGGGCAATGATTTCTTTATTGTCGACAATCGTTAACTTCAGAAACGGCGGCAAACAAAAGAGGCGCGGCGTTTTATTCTGGATAAGCGCGTTATTTGCAGTGCTCAGTGCGCTGGCAAAAACATGGATATAGGCATCCGTATTTTGGAACTTATTTTTATCCTCAAATTAGGCGATTGACAGGCTGGCAAAAGCATTTTGCGACAGTAGGAGCAAGCAAGTAAAATATTTGATGAATTTCATGATGAGATTAATTGATTCGTATAACTTAATGTAACAGAATCTTCTATTGATGCGGCCTATTTCTTTGGCATACTAGCGTGTAGAAAAGACAATTTAAAGTAGGGATGTATGGTGGATATTGAATGGGATTATTGGACTTCAAAGCCTTATGTATACACATGGCAGGCAGCTACTTTGGTGCAAGGCTTAAATCCAAAGAAAATTAAGTTTCCAGTGCGCGATGCTGCGGGTGAGTTGCATTTTGATCGAGCCAATTTTGGGGACGCATATCCTGAGTTTAAGGTGAAGTTAGACCTTGTCATTGAGCATGCATGGATTCAAAATTTTTCAGCTCAAAACATGCGCGTTGACTTTAAGCGATTTTTGTATTGGGCGCATCACGTCCAAAAATGGCCGATGCCTTCTGCCTTGCTTGCTGTTGCTCAGAGCCTGAGCTTGGATGCGCTCACGGATACGGCGGATGTAGTTGATAGCGCCTTAGAGGAAGAGCGAAACTCCCTTCAATTAATTTGGGCCTTAAGGCAATTGTTAAATGAGCATCCGTATGGAAAAACCGACCGAGAACTGATTTATTACCTTTCAAAAACCTACTCAGACCAACTTGCTTTTAAGCGTCCGACATTAGAAATGAAGTTTGCTGAAGCCAAAGTGGCAGGCGATAGTTCGATTTTGCCAATCAGAATCGAGTGACCTCGGCGCGGCCCGCCCAAGGCAGGGTGCTTTTATGCCTAAGGCTAAAGGCTTAATAGCGCTTAGCTAGGACCTTATCGATGGTCTTGCCGTCCATGTCAACAATCTCCAGCTTCCAGCCTGCCCACTCCACTATATCGCCGGTATTCGGTATTTTCCCACTCAAGAGCATCATCAAGCCGCTAAGGGTGTGATAGCGCCCCAAATCTTCTTCAGGAACCGAGTCTAGCTCCAATGAGTCTTTGAATTCGGGAATCGGAATGTGCCCATCAAACAACCATGAACCATCCTCACGCTTAATCGCCCATGATTCTTCTGGATCATTTGTGGAAAACTCACCGGTAATTGATTCGATCAAGTCTTGCAGGGTGATGAGGCCCATAACCTCACCGTATTCATCAATTACAAATGCCATCTGGTTGTGCGAGGATTTAAAGTTCTCGAGTAGTTCTAATCCGGTCAGTGTTTCGGGCACAAATAAGGGTGCTTGCAAGCTATTCTCAAGGGTTTTTTCTCCGCCTTTGGCAACCGATGCCAGCATCTTACGCGCATTGAGTATGCCCAAGATATTATCTAGACCGCCCCTGACGACCGGAAAGCGAGCATGTTCCGATGAATCAATTAAATCAACCGATTCTGCAAACGTGTTTTCAACATCCAAGTACACAATATCCGCACGTGGCACCATGAGCGACACGATTTGACGATCGTCGAGGCGAAAGACGTTACGTAGCATAGTGTGTTCATTCACTTCAATCAGGCCAGCAGTCGTGCCTTCTTCCAATACGGCGTGGATTTCTTCTTCGGTCACTTCATTGTTGCTGCGATCTTTAATGCCAAAGATCCGCAGGATGAAGTTAGTTGAGCCCGTCAGCAGGAGTACAAATGGCTTTGAGATAAAGGCAAGGGCAGAGATCGGTTTGGCGATGTAACGCGCTATACGCTCGGGATTGTTTTGGGCAATACGTTTAGGAACCAGCTCTCCGATCACAATCGAGAGATAGGTAATGATGGCAACAACTAGACCTAGGGAAAGCCATTCAGCGTATTGGGGATTCATGCCTTCTGCGATGAGCAAGATCGACATTGGTATGGCGATAGCAGATTCACCTACAACGCCGCTAAGGACGCCAATCGATGTAATGCCAATCTGAATCGTCGACAAAAATTTAGTTGGATTTTCACCGAGCTCAACCGCAACCCTGGCTTCGTCATCGCCGCGATCAATTAATTTCTGGAGTTTTGCTTTTCTGCTCGTAACGAGAGCAATTTCAGACATGGCAAAAAGGCCATTGAGGAGGATTAGTCCAATTAGTATTACGACTTCCATATAGTGGTGCAGAAGCACCTGGGCTGTTGAGAAGTATTCATCATATCAAAAAAGAGCGGCAGCTTGATTACGCCGCGTTTTAGGGCATTGCAGAGGGCATTAGCAGCACAAGGTGCTTAAAACGCGGTTTATGCTGGATACGCAAACAGATCAATATGACCGATCTCACAGTAGCTTGCTTGGCGGCGTGCCTGCTCCCATTGATCGATTCCGCTATTTTCTAGCACGCCCATTTCTCGGGCGGCACCGGCAGTGCCCATTGCGAGTTGATCCATTAAGGCACAATCATGGTAATCCATGCGCCATGGACTAGGCGCGCATGCTGTGGTGAAGCCCATGCCTTGTAGCAGTGATTGCAGGCGTTCTGCGCCACTAGGGCCAAGCGCTGCACCAAAGCCTTTATCGGTGGATTGATGTGCATGAAAAGCACGCAACACATCGGCATCAAGTGCGTTGGGTGGACTCCATGTTTCTTTGCCGTCGTACGTGAGCACGGTATAGAGAGGCTTGCTAAGGGCAGCGCAAAAATCAGCCAGCCAAGGTTCAGCCACCAAGTCAAAAAAAGCAGCTGCTGTAATTAGGTCGGCGGGTTCATTCAAGATGCTGCGGTAATCGGCAAGAAGATCAGCGCATCGAAACTGAACGGTAATCATTTTCATGTTCTTGGTGAGCACCAGAGGCTCAAGAGATTCTAAAAAACTCCCCACCTCACGGATTAAATTGGGGGCGTTGCTGTCTAAAACGCCATCTGCCCATGACAGTAAAGTCGTGCGTGCTGCCCGCAAGAGATCGGTATCGTAATCCACTAAGGTCCAGTTTTGCATTGGGCCAAAATGGGGTGCAAGCGCACGTAAATTCGAGCCCGTCCCAGATCCTAAATCGGTGATGTGCAGTAAACCAGAAACAACAGGTGGACGCCGATGCAAAAAATCGACCACCTGATTTTGGAGCGTGAGATTGCGCGATCGGTGATCGACCGGTTCACGCAGGGCTAACCAAGCTGCTGAAAATCCACTCATGGTTCGTGTGTACGCCGTAACTTTGTAACTGCGCTACTGGATTGATTTACCTGCAGAGCAAGGCCATATTGTTGCTGCATGATTTCAGTAAATCGACCATTCTGTTGGTAGAGGCTATCAAAGCTGCCCGATTCAATTACCTTGCCTGCATCCATCACCAAAATATGGTCTGCTTGCCGGATGGTGCTTAATCGATGGGCAATGACCAAGGTACTGCGGGATTGCGTTATCGCCTCCAGTGCAGTCAATACGCTGGCCTCGGTTGGCGTATCGAGGGCGCTGGTGGCCTCATCTAAAATGAGGATGGGCGCGTCTTTCAGCAATACCCGAGCAATCGATAAGCGCTGGCGCTCACCGCCGGAAAGGGTGCGCCCACGCTCCCCAATAATGGTATTAAAGCCATCAGGCTGTTGCACTATGAAATCCAGCGCTTGAGCCCTAGCACATGCCTCGCGCAGAGCCTCATCCGATGCCTCTGGCGAGCCAATACGCAGGTTATCGGCAATGCTGCGGTTAAACAAAAGCGGCTCCTGAAAAACAACGCCAATATTGCGCCTTAGAGCGGTTAGCTGAAATTGCCGAATATCATTGCCGTCAATCGTAATGCGGCCAGATTGCGGATCAAAGGCGCGGTATAGCAGACTCAGTGCGGTCGATTTACCAGCGCCTGATGCGCCTACCAGTGCGATCGTTTGCCCAGGCTGAATCGTAAAACTCAACTCATCAACCGCTCGGTGCGGCGCATGGTACGAAAAGCAAACACGATGAAACTCGACTAGTCCTTTGCATCGTCCTGGATCAATAGCATCTGGAGAGTCTTTAATATCTGGGGCCGTATCCAGTACATCAAAAAATTCCTGCAAGCGTGGCGCATCGCTGGCCAGCTTATTGGCAAAGGCAACTACTTGATCTAAGCGCGCAATGATGATGCCCGCAAAGGCTACAAAGGTGACAATTTCGCCAATGGTAATCAGAGACTGCGTGTATAGCCAAACTCCTAGAACAATAATGCAAAGAATGCTGATGGTCGTCGCAGAGCGCGTCAGCACCGTTACTATTGCCCACCAGGACAACACCGGAAATTGCGCTCCTAACACACGTTGGCTAATCTGTTGCAGGGACTGCATTTCGATCTGGATGCGTGCAAAGCTTTGTACTAAAGCAATATTACTGAGGGTATCGGCAGTGAGCTGAGCTAAGTCGGAATGGTGCCCCTCGATTTGCTGTTGGAGCACTTGGGTTTTACGCAGAATAAAGTGGGTTAAAAAACCAAATACCAGGCACAACAGAATTAGAACTAGCGCCAGCCGCCAATTAATATAGAGTGCAACCGGGATTAATATGATGAGCGAAACAATTGCAGCTAAATGCTCACGAAAAAAACTCAGCCAGAGCCACCAGAGCGTATCAGTACCCTGCAGCATGATTTTCATCAGCCTTCCGGAATGGGTTTTACTGTGCTGCGCTAATGGCAAATGCAATACGTGTTCAACGTAGCTAGTTAAGACGGCATGCCGCCTTCGATGGGCAAGTCGATCGGAAAATAAGGCTACTCCAGTAGAGCAGGCAATCGTAAAGAGGCCAAAGCCAATCCAGAGAAGCAATAAAGGCCACACGGCACCCCACGTCACTGATTCATCGGCGCTTGGTGCGCGCGATAAGGCATCAATTACGCGGCCAAATAAAATGGGTTCCGCAAAGAGAGCACAGGCCAAGGCCAAATTAGCAAAAGCCAATACCCACCCCAGGCGCCGATCTGTGCCGAGTAAATCAAGTGCACGGGTGTAGAGGTGAAAAATGCCCATCAGCTATTGTCTGCGCTCAGTTGATTGATTTCAAGGGCGCTGAGCTGTAAGGGGAGCAGCACGACTGGCGGCGTAATTTCTTCCGGTAGCGCCAACAATCGGCGATCGATCATCCAACGCCCGAGCCAGGCTTGTGAAGTGAGAACAACTAGCGGAATGGAAAAAAGGAGGCCGCCAAAAAAGAGCAGGCCATACCCAAGGGTTGCGAGGTGAGTGAAGTACAGCAGGCTAGCAAGTCCAAGTCCAATCAGGGTATGCGGCCAAAATTGCTGGATTGCGTGGGCAATGGAGACAGAGTGATCGTCGCGCGTCTGCCCGGTCCACCCACCTTTTTCCCCAGATGCTAGACCGATGATGAAAATGGTGTGATTCAACCAGGTAATTGGCGTCATTAAAAGGGAAAAAAGCAGCTCCAGCATCAGGCTGAAACAAAAACGCCAGCGACCACCAAAACGCCGACTCTCGGAATTACGCAACACCACATCCAGAGCGCCAGCAATTTTAGGTAAGTACCACATGATTAATGTGACCACTAATAGGGCCGAGAAATGATCGGGATTCACTAAGGCCGATGGCGCTGCACTTATTCCAATCGCAAGCGTGCAAATAATAATGAGTGCAATCCAAGCGGGCGATCCAAAAAACATCGCAATGGCTAGGATGAGTTGAATGCGACTCACTGGCTGGAGATTTCTTAGCGCAAGTAAATGCAGGTATTGCAAATTGCCTTCACACCAGCGTAAGTCACGCCGAATGTATTCAGTCAGGGTGGGTGGATTTTCTTCCCAGCTAGCATCTTCACTTGGGTAGATACGGACTTCATAGCCTGCACGGCGCATCAAGATAGCTTCAATCAAATCGTGACTCAAAATCGGCCTGGGAAGACCGGAGCGACTGCTTAAAGTAGGTAACTCACAATGCGCAATAAACGGCGCTAATCGAATTAAGGCGTTATGCCCCCAGTAAGGCCCGCAGTCAGCCTGCCACCATGCAGAGCCCATGGTGTAGGAGCGCATCCCTAAGCGCATGCCGTATTGGAATAGGCGCGTAAATGCACTGCTGGATGGTAAGCCAATGACAAGGCCTTGCAATATGCCTAAGCGCGGATTAGCTTGCATCATCCGTACTAAGCGCACGATTGCTGAACTGGCCATGAAGCTATCGGCATCGAGCACTAATGCAAAGTCATGGTCTTTACCCCAGCGACCGCAAAAATCAGCAATATTACCCGCCTTGTAGCCAGCATTGTCTGTTCGGCAGCGGTAGGTAATATGAATGGTCTTCGACCACTCTGCGCTCATGGCATCAAAGCAGTCACGCTCTTCTCTGGCAATACCTTCATCATTAGTATCGCTCAGGACGTATACATGAAAAAACCCAGTCAGTTGATCTGCTGCCAAGCCGCGCAACATCACTTGTAGATTGCGAATCAAGCGCTCGGGGGACTCATTTCGAATGCAGAGCAAAATGGCAGTGGAATGCGCGAGTGGCGCAGAGTCGTTTACTCGCATATTGGCTGGCAGCACTACTGTAGTGGGATCTTTATAGTATTGACACAGAATCAATCCAATAATGGCATTCCAAAAACCAACCACCATCCACGGCAAGGTGAGCGCAAAGAGCGTAAGCAAAAGAAGGCGCAGTAACAAGGAGATATCGCTTGCTAAGGCCTGATGCACGAGGTAGAGCATGAGCACCGCAGTGGTCAATGACAGCATCGCAAAAATCAGGCGTCGCAGGCGAATGACCGGATCAAGGGTTATATTGAGGGGGGGATTCAAATGACGTGCTCGAGCTCACTTATACTGTGCAAAATGCATATGCAGTATAGGTTAGAGCACACTTTTTCACTTAACGACTAGGATTTATTTGTGCCACACACCGCAGCCCATTCTTCCAGTGCCAGCCTAAGTCAGTCACTTTGGTATGTTGCACCAGAACGCGCTGAAATTCGCTCTGAATATCTTGATCCGTTACCTAGCGATGGCATTCGTGTGCGCGCGCTGTTTGGGGCTTTGAGTCGGGGCACCGAATCACTCATCTACCGTGGGCTGGTGCCCGAGTCAGAATACAGCCGTATGGCTGCGCCGTGGATGGGGGGTACCTTTCCGTTTCCAGTGCAATACGGCTATTCCCATGTGGGGCAAGTAGAAGCGGGGCCGGTCGATTGGATCGGTCGGCGGGTATTTGCATTAAGGCCCCATCAAACCTATTATCAGGCTAATGTTGATGAGGTCGTCGTACTACCCGATAGTCTCAGCAGCGAGCGTGCTGTTTTGGCCGCGAATATGGAAACTGCTTTAAATGCCGTGTGGGATGCTGCTCCAGGCCCTGGCGACCGAATCGCAGTGGTTGGCGGCGGTGTTGTCGGCTGTTTAGTGGCGTATTTGTGTGGGCATTTGCCAGGCGCCGAGGTGACCTTAATTGATACCAACCCTGATCGAGCGCGTATTGCAAGCGCCTTGGGTATCGCTTTTTCCTTGCCGGGGGAAGCACAACAAAATTGCGATACGGTGTTTCACTGCAGTGCCAGTGCAGCTGGTTTAAGCACTGCGATGGCCGCTGCTGGAGACGAAGCAACGGTGTTGGAATTAAGTTGGTATGGCGCTACTCCGATTCAGGCACCATTGGGCGCTGCCTTTCATAGTCGTCAGATACGCCTGCAATCTAGCCAGGTGGGGCATATTGCTAGCTCGCATCGCCCGCGCTGGACGCGCCGCCGCCGTTTACATACCGCCGTGCAATTATTAAATGATGCGCGATTAGACTGTTTGCTAAGCCCCGCCATTGACTTTGCGCAATTGCCCGATCGCTTACCGGACTTGCTTGGTCCGCGTAGTGATGTCCTGTGTTGTTTAATTCGTTACCCTTAAGGAGCTGCCGTGTTTACAGTTGAAGTTCGCGACCACATCATGATTGCCCACTCGTTCCGTGGTGCGGTTTTTGGACCGGCACAGGCTTTGCATGGCGCTACCTTTGTAGTCGATGCCGCCTTCATTTCTAAAGAGCTGGATGCCAATGGCATCGTGATTGATATTGGCCGCGCACTCGATGTTTTAAAGGCAACACTACAGCCCATTAATTATTGCAATTTGGATGATCGCCCCGAGTTCAAGGGCGTCAATACCACAACCGAGTTCTTAACTAAATACATTTTTGATCAGTTGGCTACGGCTGCACGTGCCGATCAGTTGGGCCGACCAGGAAGCGAGCTCCACGCTATTCGCGTCACGATTTCAGAATCCCATATTGCCCGCGCCTGGTATGAGGCCGAAATTCATTGAGATTGCTCCTTAGCGGTATGCAGCAATTGATTTTTGTGTATCCCGGTGATTTAAATTCCCCTACCGGCGGGTACGCTTACGATCGGCGAATCATTGCAGGGCTTAAAAACTTGGGTTGGGATATTCAGTTAATTGGCCTAGGGGAAGGTTATCCCTTCCCAAATCCCGCTCAAGCAGAGCAGGCAAAAGTGCAATTGCAGAGGCTCACCCCGGGAGTGCCGATGGTGATCGATGGTTTAGCTCTTGGCGCTCTTCCTGAAGAAGCAGCTTGCGTTGCCAAACATCATCCTTTAATTGCCCTGATTCACCATCCCTTGGCATTTGAATTTGGATTAAGTGAAGCTCAGGCCGCACTGCTAAAGCAGAGCGAGACCGAAGCGCTTCGGCATGCTTGTGGGGTCATCGCCAATAGTCCTGCAACGGCACGCGATTTAAATCGGCATTACGGCGTGCCAATGGATCGGATTGATGTGGTCTTGCCTGGCACCGATCGTAGCGTGCATCAACAGGAGCGCTCACAGATCACCCATGGCAACCGTGATGCAGTTCGACTCTTATCAGTTGGCTCGATTATTCCGCGCAAGGGATTTCCTGATTTGATTGCAGCACTTGCGCCTTTAGCTGATTTGCCTTGGACTCTCTCGATTGCAGGCGATACCACCCGCAATGCTGGCGCGTTCGAGCGATTAATTAGTGACATTACGCGTTTTGGTTTTGAGAGTCGAGTGCAGGTGCTTGGCGCAGTAAGCGATTCAGAGTTAGATATCCTTTATACCCAAGCCGATGCGTTTGTTTTGGCTTCGCTGTTTGAGGGATATGGCATGGTGTATGCCGAAGCCATGGCTTATGGCTTACCGATTATTGCAACAAGGGGCGGTGCTATTCCCGATACCGTGCCCAGTGAGGCTGGCTTGCTCGTTGGTCCTGGCGACGTTCCCGCATTGACCCTCGCCTTAAAAACGGTCATCGAGGATGCGCCATGTCGTGCGCGTCTGTCCAGCGGCGCGTTGCGAGCAGCAGCCCAACAACCGAGGTGGGATCAGGCGACTCAGCAATTTGCTGCAGCCTTAGGGCGCTTCACACCGGCGTAATCGCACTATGCTGTGGTTGCAATTCACAATCAAAGATAACTTCATTGCCGATGAGATGCGTTTTCACTGGCAACCGCATTGCCTGATCCATATGCTCAATGGGCGGTAAATTAAAACTGGGTCGCCCCGATCCCATCAAAATCGGAGCCACAATCAGATGAAGCCGATCCAAGCATCGGGCGCCCATGAAATGCGAAATGGTTTCTGCGCCGCCCTCGACTAAAACTCGCTTCAGCCCCTCTGCAAAGAGGGTTTGGAGTATCTGCATTGGATTAATCTGCCCATCGATTGCGGGCAGTGAAATCACTTCAACCTGTGGCAAGGGATGCACGTTCACCCCATCTGCAAGTACCCAGATTTTTCGGATGCCGTCATCCTGCCATATTAGTGATTGATGCGGTAGCCGGCCACGGGGATCGATTACCACGCGTGCGGGGCTTTTTCCATGGACAAGACGAACAGTGAGTTGCGGGTTATCAGCCAGCGCTGTTCCAACCCCAATCACAATGGCATCAACCAGTGCACGCAATTGGTGGAGGTGGGTTAGGCCGTCTGGGCCATTGACGTATTTCGATTGACCCGTAACCGTTGCAATCCGGCCATCCATGGTTTGACCAATCTGGCCGACCACAAACATGCCGTCTAGCCTTGGGCTCCGCAAGGGCTCAAAAATGGCCTGAAGTGGCGAAGGCGGGAGTGCTTGACCAGTAAAAAAATCACCCAAAAATTGCTCCCAGAGCGGGTTCGATGAAGGTGTTACTGGCAGCGGGGATGAGGTCACAGCGGGAAGACCTTATTCACAGTTTTAAGAAAACTACTCCTCTCTGCTGAATTTACCATAGGGTGGGATAATTTAAATGTCGTATTTAGCCAATATCATGGC
>Ga0209550_10002639_pt1 | contig 17238 bp, 20 predicted proteins | sample LauGreSuBDMM15SN_2_FD_187567 | JGI IMG/M metagenome (GOLD analysis project Ga0209550, IMG submission 187567) | Freshwater lake microbial communities from Lake Michigan, USA - Su13.BD.MM15.SN (SPAdes) (version 5) | ecosystem: Environmental > Aquatic > Freshwater > Lake | place: Lake Michigan...
TTTTTATAATTGGTACTGGCATGGGTGGCGGCTTAGTAATTGATGGAAAATTATTTAGGGGAGCAAGTGGAATTGGGGCTGAGTTTGGCCACATGATTGTTGAACGGGATGGAGTTTTATGTGGTTGCGGCTCTCATGGCTGCATAGAGCAGTATGCATCTGGAAGTGCCTTAATGAGATATGCCAAAGAGGCGATCGCTGCCAATCCTGCAGAGGGTAAAGAGCTTTTAGCTCTTTGTGAATCAGATATCTCAAAACTAACCGGCACGATTTTAACCGCTGCTGCAAAAGGTGGAAACCAATTAGCAATTGCAGCTTTTAATAAGCAGGCTGATTGGCTTGGAAATGCTTGCGCCTCTTACACATTACTTCTTGACCCACAAGCAATTGTTATTGGCGGCGGCGTTGTCGATGCTGGTGAGCTTTTCTTAACGCCAGTAAGAAGTGCGATGGAAAAATACATGCCATTTGCTGGCACTCACACCTCACCAAAGATTATTGCTGCAAAATTTGGAAATGAAGCGGGCTTAATCGGGGCGGCAGATTTAGTTAGAGGCTAGCGCCATCTTCATAATCATCCTCTTTTCTGGCAGTTCGCCAGATGATTGTGGCAAGTGAGGATAAGAAACCAAGAACTGCTGGCCAAACACCATATATTTCAAAATCAGTTAACCAATAAAGCAAGAGATAAACACCTGATCCAACAAAGCCTGCTGTTGCAGCTCTTTGTGTTTGATCTAGATTTATTCTGCCAGGATTTGGGGGAGTAAAGCCCTCTGCTTGCTCAATTCCATCCAACTCATCTAGATAGGTATTAGGTGATGATTGGTCAAGGGATAGGCCAGAAACTATTGATTCAAACTCAGCATTTACTAAATCACTCTCGTTAAAATCTGAGCCGCGCTTTACCGCACCACTTAAAACATCTTCGATAAAGATTTTACTTTCAATGTTTAATTGCTCAGCATCAAAATCAAGTGGAACATTATGGAATGAGTGCTCAAATACCACCTCACGGATATCAACTGAAAAGACATTATCAATTACCGTCATTGAGTTCTCAGGATCAACTGCATGGTCATTTGTTGAGTAGGCGACCATGATTGGTAGATCGATTAGATAAAGATCTCGCTCAACATTTGCCCAAAGTTCTCGAAGAGAATCAAGTGCTTTAAGTGGGGTGCGATCATAGGAGTGGATGGGTGGATTTGGCGCTGCAATATCAGTTGCACCCTTTGCCACCGATGGGATTAAGTACTTAAGTATTGGAATTACTTTCATAAACCATCTACGATCATGAATAGATGGGTTTAAAACAATTAAGCCTTCAATCTCATTTCCATGTATCTGACATAACCTAAGTGCAAGGCTTGCTCCCATAGAAAATCCGGCAATAAATACTCGATCACATTTTTGTTTTAACTCAAGATAAGATCTTTCAACCTCGGCATACCAATCCTGCCAAGTTGTTTTATTCATCTCCTGCCAAGATGTGCCATGACCTGGCAGAAGTGGTGCGCTAACAGTGAATCCTTGTTGATTTAAATACTTTGCCCAGGGAGTAATACTCACAGGTGAGCCGGTAAATCCATGAATCACCAACACTCCAACCTTTCCCCCAGAAAGGGAGAAAGCTTGGGAGTTTGGAATGGAATTCACGCTCGAATGGTGTCATAGATTGGCTTAGCCACTAAATTAGCCCCGTGGCATACCGGTTACTGAAATCTTTTTTGTTTCCGCTTTTGGTCTTGTTATTCCGGCCAAAGGTAACAGGGCTTCGCCATGTTCCAAGTAGCGGAGCGGTGATCATCGCATCAAATCATCTTTCCTTTAGTGATTCGATCTTTATGCCCCTAGTTGTTCCTCGCAGCGTTACCTTCCTAGCCAAGAGTGAGTACTTCACCTCACCGGGATTAAAAGGATTTATTAAAAAGATTACCTTTATTGCATTGGGCCAAGTGCCAGTTGATCGATCAGGAGGCAAGCGAAGTGAGGCTGCCTTACTAACCGGATTGGGCTTACTAAAAGATGGTCATTGCATTGGAATTTATCCAGAGGGAACTAGATCACCAGATGGCCGACTATATAAAGGCCGAACCGGAATTGCCCGAATGGCAATTGAGTCAGGGGCGCCAATCATTCCAGTTGCCATGTTTAACACGGCTGAGATTCAACCAACTGGCCAGGTTGTGCCAAAGGTTAGAAGAGTTGAGATGGTATTTGGCGAACCTATCTACTTCAGCGGTGATTCAACTGATCAAGCGGTATTGCGAAGTGCAACCAATCAATTAATGGAAAAAATAGCTGAGCTTTCAAAACAGGAGTATGTGCCAAATATGTATGCATCAGAGGCAAAGGATGCAATTAAAAACAGCAAGATCGATGATGATCAAATCGAATCAGATGAAGAGTAATTACAACCCTCCGATAAACTGCTTTCGTTGCGTTAAATAATTACACATATCGCAATTATCTTTTGAATCTGGCATGGCAGAGCTAACCACCGTAATGAAATCAGTTAATCTGGTTTCAAGGGCGGCAGGATTTCGCTCAATTGGTCGCCAGGTGTGTTTAAGTTTTAAGCCAAAGCCTTTATTAACATCACCAGCTGGTTCAAGTAATGACCAAACAAGTAAACCCATTAATGAAACCTGCTTTGCAGCTCCCGTTGCTGGGTGTTCTAGTGCAAATGCATATGCTTCAAGTTGTGGTTGATAAAGATCGGTTTTATCAGAGTCTTTAGCCTGGAATTTACAATCAATAATTCCATATGTGCCATCGGCAAATTCAATCAATAAGTCATACTTTCCGCGGATTGCATACTTAGTTGGCTTACCTGCAACATTAATAAAAGAAGACTTAACCCAACCACCTAAATCAGCGACCTTGCCAGCAGGCAAGACTGGAGCAATATCAGCACAGGTTTTACCGGCAAAGTAATTCTCTTGCATATTTGCTAAGTCGCCAACTAATGGCATAAATCCTGGGGTGCGAAGTCCGTGGTTGTAATTTAGCCACAAGCAACGATGACAAGATCCCCAAGAAAATGTTAAATCTGATGGGGAGATAAACTCTCTAGCACTTCCAACTGCATTTGATGAAGCCATATTCTCTCTTTTCATTACGCACTAAATAAAGTGCCTGATTTTGGTGTTCTTAAGTGATAAGTCTGCCCCTAGCCACTGACATTGGGCTAGATCGCCACGATTTTTAAATCAACTACCCAATCAGAGCGGCCGAGAATATGGTGAAAAGACCAAGGCCGATCATTACAACACCGCCAAAGCGGCGCATAAAAATCAGACGCTTAACATCCCCAGCTAGCCAATTGCGAACAGTTCCGGCTAAAAAGCCATAGCTACCATCTGAGATCAATGCGACTGCGGCAAATATCGCACCTAAAATTAATAATTGCGCTGTGACATTATCTTTTTCCTGATCAACAAATTGGGGCAAAATGGCGGCAAAGAAAACGATTGATTTTGGATTTAATACCCCAACCCAGAAGCCATTTTTAACAGAGGTGAAAAAGGATGGCTTAAGACCTGAAGTATTTTGCATATCCTGAGCATGGACTCTGCTGGCAGCGATTGCTGCGAAGCCTAAATAGATTAGGTAAGCACCACCTGCCCATTGGATTGCGTTGTAAAAAAGTTTGGAGCTTTGTAGAAGTGGGCCAAGGCCAAAGGCGACTAAGACAGAGACCAAAAACATGCCAAAGGCATTGCCGATAACGGTTGCGATCGCAGCCAATCTGCCCCAGGCAATTGCCCGGGCGATGGTGAAGAGAACCGATGGGCCAGGGGCGAGAATGATCAGGATTGTGGCTATTAGGTACTCCCACAGCCGTGAGGGGATGGCATCTGAGGTGAACACGCGCTAATCCTATGGGTTGCCATATGGGGGGTTAATAGGTTTAAATACTCGATAGTATCGATTCGATATATCTAGTAGATAGGAAGCCTGTGCGCTCGCGATCTGAGTCCTTAGAGTTTGCCCTCCTTGGGTTGCTCTCACAAGGTCCACTTCATGGGTATGAGCTTCGCAAACGGATGAGTGCAATCTATGGACCATTTCGAGCATTAAGTTTTTCAGTTTTATACCCACAACTTCGCAAGATGCTTGAGGCTAATCTAATTGAAGAGTCATTTGCCGATGCAGGTGGTTTATCTAGGAAATCTCGAATTGTTTATGACTTAACTTCAAAGGGACGGGAGCGCTTTGCATCACTTATGCAAAATGCCAGCCCAGATTCATTTGAAGATGAAGGCTTTGAGGTTCGATTCGCATTTTTTGGTCCAACACCAAGAAATAACCGAGTTCGAATTTTGGAAGGACGCCATCGGCGTTTAGTTGAAAAAGCGGAGATCGTCCGCAAAGACCTATCAAAAATTCCAGAAGGTATTGATACCTACTTAGTTGAGTGGCGCCGTCACTCATTGGAATCAGCTGAGCGAGAGATTGCTTGGTTGGAAAAAATGATACAAACCGAAAGGAAGAGCTCGTGAGCGTAGAAAATAAAGGTGAAATCCGAGTAGCAATAGTTGGAGTCGGAAATTGCGCCAACTCATTGATTCAAGGAATTACCTATTACAAGGATGCTACTAACGAAACCGAGATTCCTGGTTTGATGCACCCAGTCCTTGGTGGGTACCACATTAAAAATATTAATTTTGTTTTGGCTTTAGATGTTGATGCTAAAAAGGTCGGTTTAGATCTTGCAGATGCAATCTGGGCAAGTGAGAACAACACCATTAAATTCTCAACAGTTGCAAAAACTGGCGTAACAGTAAAGCGCGGAACCACATTAGATGGTTTGGGCCGCTACTACAAAGAGACGATCAAGGAATCTGATGCTGCACCAGTTGATGTGGTGGCAGAGTTAAAATCCAACAAGGTTGATGTAGTTATCTGCTACCTACCAGTTGGCTCTGAAGAGGCTGCAAAGTTTTATGCCCAGTGCGCAATTGATGCCGGATGTGCATTTGTTAATGCTCTGCCAGTCTTTATTGCCTCTGATCCAGTATGGGCAGATAAATTCACTAAGGCAGGACTGCCAATTGTTGGTGATGATATTAAGTCACAGGTTGGTGCCACAATCACCCACCGAATCATGGCAAAACTATTCCAAGATCGTGGTGTTCACCTAGATCGCACCTACCAATTAAATGTTGGTGGAAATATGGATTTCAAGAACATGTTAGAGCGTGATCGTCTTGAGTCAAAGAAGATCTCAAAGACCCAATCTGTAACCTCACAATTAGATTATGACTTGGGCGCTAAGAATGTTCACATCGGACCATCTGATTACATTCCATGGCTTGATGATCGCAAGTGGGCTTATGTTCGCCTAGAGGGCCGAGCCTTTGGAGATGTGCCATTAAATCTTGAGTACAAGCTTGAGGTTTGGGATTCACCAAACTCAGCAGGTGTAATTATTGATGCACTGCGTTGTGCCAAGATTGCATTAGACCGCAAAATTGGTGGACCACTTCTTTCACCATCTAGCTACTTTATGAAGTCGCCACCGGTGCAATACACCGATGAGCAGGCCTTCCAAAAGGTTGAGCAATTTATTGATGGAAGTATCGAGAGATAAAAGTAAGAAGTTAAAGTAAAAGCCCCTAAGGTTTTATAGACCTTAGGGGCTTTTGCCCTCTTGGAGAGTGAGGGCCTTAAATCGTCGCGTCAGCTTCTACGCGACGAATATGCGCAAAGCCGAGTAGTGAAAGAACTAGCATCAATGCGCCACCAACTGCTGCGGCCCAAGCTGCATACATTGCAATTTGGCCGATTTGCCAGAATGCAAATGAGTAAAGAAGTAATCCGCGCAAAGTTTCACCCATAAATAAGGTTGTGCGCTGACCCATAAGTGTTGCAGCCTCAGTTGCTAATGCAACATTTTTTGGATCTGCCTTAGATTTAGCGGAAGCGCCTAATGCCATTCCGCTAACCTCTGAGTAAACCTTTCCACCAGCAATTCCTTTTAAGTGTGAGCCGATGTAAAAATCTGCATAAGCTTGTGCTTGCTTGCCGGTAGTAAGTGGCATATTTGAAAATGGGGCAAGGGCTGCTTGCGCCTCTTCAGATAGAGCTTTAAATCCGGCGCTATCTTTATCTGGCATTGTAATTTTTTGTTGAGACAACTGTGTTGCAACAGATTCATCTGTAAAGTTTGCGCCCCAGTTTAAAAGAGCTGCTGCTACAAATAAAAATACGGAAAGTCCCAAACCGACAAAGCTGACGATTCGATCGAAGGTGCGACGTTTCATTATTAATTTCTCCTAATTTCTCCAGTTTTACTGCCTTGAGAAGTTATGTACTTCTCACTGCTATTAATACTCCTGAAGTAAGTAGGTTTAAGGTTGAATAGGTAGAGGTAGCACTTACCCAGATTTAATAAGGGGTGGCACTTAGACTTAAATCACTAAATTAAGAAATTACCTACTCAACATGTTTTGCGCAGATCTGCTCTCCATTTGGACCAATACTCATGTGCTTGCAATCAATTCCCAATTTATCAAATGCTTTATCACCAAATTGAGATCGATAAGCAAGAGCTAAAAGCACTCGAACATTAACCTCGCCATTTGATTTAATTGAGAATGCATGAGCAACCCGTGACACGGTGTTCTCAACAACTTTTTCAGAGTGCGCGGTGGCTCGGGCAATAGCAGCATTGGTAAGCCCTTCACATAGGTGCTCACAGACAAGGTGTTCAAAGGGGGATAGCTCCCGCATCAAAATCTTTACGTCCAAGGTCACTCTCCAATGATCTAATGGCTATTGTGCTCTTACTTAGGCCAAATTCTCAACTAGATGATTTATTCGGCCATTTGCGCCTACTATTGCGGCGTGAGTTTTATTAAATCCGAGCAAATAGGTGCAATTTTGCACCTGACGCTAAACCGGCCTGAAAAGAAGAATGCCATTACTCAGGATATGTATCAGGAGTTGGCAACCCAAATAAATAATGCAGCTGGTGATTTTGGAATTCGTGTTGTAGTTCTTTCATCTACCGGAGATTCATTTACTGCCGGAAATGACATAAATGATTTTGCAAATAACCCTCAAATGCATGAAGGATCACCAGTCTTTAATTTTCTCTTTGCTATTCATAACTTTCCAAAGCCATTAATTGCAGCGGTTAAGGGCAGAGCGGTTGGAATTGGCACCACAATGCTGATGCACTGCGATCTAGTTACAGCAAATTCTGATACTAAATTTTCAATGCCATTTGTTTCTTTAGGTTTGGTCGCTGAAGGCGGCTCAAGTTACCTTTTCCCACGATTGGTCGGACATGCCAAGGCTGCTGAAATCTTTTTAACTGGCCGCACTTTTTCAGCGGAGGAGGCATTGCAAATGGGATTGATTAACTCAATTTCTGATGATGAGTTATCTGCTGCCATGGCTTTTGCACAAGAGATCTCTGAGCAACCACCAAATGCAGTAATTAACACCAAAGCGTTGCTTAAGAGCAGCGCGCATGAAGCTTTGAATCAAGTTATTCGGGCAGAGGGTGAGTTATTTAGAATGGCCACCGAATCAGATGAGGCTCAAATAGCATTTATGAATTTCCTAACCAAAAAGAGTAAGGTCAAGTAATGACTCTTGCTGGCAAGCGAATATTTATTACCGGTGGCTCTCGAGGAATCGGATTAGCTATTGCATTGCGTGCTGCAAAAGATGGTGCCCAGATTGCAATTGCAGCAAAAACTGCTGATCCACACCCAAAGCTGCCAGGCACAATTTTTACAGCAGCAAGTGAGATTGAAGCAGCTGGCGGACAAGCTCTTCCAATTCAATGTGATATTCGAGATGAAAATCAGATAGCGGCTGCAGTTGAAAAAGCTGCTGCCGAATTTGGCGGAATTGATATTTTGATCAATAACGCTTCAGCAATAAATTTAACAAATACTGAAAATACGCCAGCAAAAAGATTTGATCTAATGATGGGGGTTAATACCCGTGGCACATTTTTAACATCCCAAGCTTGCCTGCCTTATCTAAAGAAGAGTGCGCAAGAGGGAAGAAATCCACATATCTTGATGCTTTCACCACCACTTTCAATGAAAGGAAAATGGTTTAAGCCACACCTTGCCTACACAATGGCAAAGTATGGAATGAGTATGTGTGTATTGGGATTAGCTGATGAGTTAAAGCGGGATGGGATTGGCGTTAATGCATTATGGCCAAGAACTGCAATTGATACCGCAGCCCTTGCGATGATTCCTGGCGTGGATACTGACTTTTGCCGCACACCTGAGATCATCTCTGATTCAGCACACATAATTTTAAATCGAGATGGCAAAGAGTGCAGTGGCAACTTCTTTATAGATGATGAGGTATTAGCAAGTGAGGGAGTTGTGGATTTGGATAAATATGCAGTTGTGCCCGGAACTAAAGAGTTTATAAAAGATCTATACGTTGATTAGAGGCTAAATCCAACTGGTAGCTCTAATCTATGCTTTTTTAGAAGCGCACTATCTTTAAGTAAGTCAGGGGTTTTACCATCTGCTGCGATTACTCCGCCAGAAAGAATCAAAGCCCGCTCACATAATTCATTGGCATATGGCAGATCATGGGTAACCATGATCATTGTTATATCTAGAGATCTTAAAATATCTGCTAACTCGCGCCTACTTGCTGGATCAAGATTTGATGAAGGCTCATCTAAAACTAATATCTCAGGTTTCATCGCCAAAACTGTGGCAACTGCAACTCTTCGGCGTTGACCAAAAGATAGGTGATGAGGTGGACGGTCTTTATACTCAAGCATTCCCACTAAGGAGAGTGAATCCTCAACAACTTTATTTAGCTCATTATCTCGCAGCCCCATGTTATATGGACCAAATGCCACATCTTGACCAACAGTTGGCATAAACAATTGATCATCTGGATCTTGGAAAACGATTCCAACCTTGGATCTAATTTGCTTTAGAGCTGATTTATCACTGCTATCTACTAATTTTCCACCAATGAAAACCTTGCCATGATTAGAGGATAAAATTCCATTTAAGTGCAAGATTAAGGTTGTCTTACCTGCGCCATTTGGACCAAGTAGTGCAACTCTCTCACCACGCTTTATCTTTAGATTTACCCCATATAACGCTTGGTTGCCATCTGGGTACGCAAAAGCTAACTCTTCAATAACTAAGGAGTTATCACCATTACTCATTGATTTATCCTAACTATCTACTAAGTAGCGAGATCACCAAGGCAAGAGCTGGAATAGAAAGGGCAACCAACCAGTGCTTTGGATGATTTGGCACTCTCTCCTCCTTTGGCAGATCTCCTTGATAGCCGCGGGCGATCATCGCTAGATGAACTCGCTCACCTCTTTCATAGGATCTAATAAAAAGAGCTCCTGCAGCAGTTGCCAGTACTGGCCACTGTTTAATTCCAGTTGCTTCAAATCCTCTAGCTGATCGAGCAACTGCCATTCGTTGCATCTCATCATTTACTACATTTATGTATCGAAGCATGAAGGATGCAATTTGCACCATGGGAGTTGGCATTTTCAAAATCTCGAGCCCGCGCAAAATCTCTCGGGCAGTAGTGGTTCCAGAGAGGTTAATCGCTACCAATATCCCCAGCGTGCCCTTCGCGACGATGCTAACTCCAGCTAGTAAGCCATCTCGGTACAAATTTAATGAACCAATCTCAAAGCGCTCCCCGCTACCAAAAAAAGGCATAAGCAGGGCAAAAAATATAAAGGGAATCTCAATTAAAGATCTCTTTGCAACTGTTGTTATGGGTAATTTAGCGATCTGAGTGACTGAAATAATTATTAAAAAGAAGGCGATAAATGCTGGCCAATTTGAGATATCGGTTGAAACCACCACAATTATAAAGAGCAGGCCAGCCACAATTTTGATGTGTGCTGGTATTTGATGAACTATTGAATGCCGGTGAAGATAAAGTCGCTCGCCAACATCATGACCATGGTGATGATCAGATTTCTCTTTAGGAGCTAAATTATTGATTTTTACTTGGCGCTTTCTTTCGAATCAGCATAAATAAGCCCATAGCAACCAGCGCAGTAGCTACAACACCGATTAGGCCTGCAAAGCCAACTGAAAGACGAGCATTTTCTAATCCGGCGATACCGTAATCAGATAAAGTGAAATCACCAAAGGTGTGATCTTTTGCAGTTTCAATAAAACCTACATCTTCGGCAACTTTTTCTAAACCATCAGGAGATGAGGAGGCGTAGAAAGAGGCACCACCAGCAAGTAAGACGCTAACTAGTAAAGCTGATGCATAGAATTTACGATTTGAAATCTTCATTTACTAAGACCTAATCTCCAGGTTAGTATTTTTCTTATCCCAACCGAAAACGAGGTCAGATCGGCTTGCCAGTACAGCACTTACTGTAAGTGCGGTAATGATTGCCTCACCAATACCAATCAGGATGTGGGTTCCAACCATTGCATTTAGAACTACTCCCACCGAGAAGGTAGCGTTTGCACCAATCGCATATTGAATTACAAATCCAACCGCAGCTGCCGGCACTGATATAAGGGCTGAAACAAAGGTTGCTATCACCAGCCAAGATTTAGTTTTAGGAAAGATCTTCTTCAAAAGCATAAACACTGCAAAACTCACCCAAACACTGATCACTGCCATATTGAAAATACTTAAGCCAAGTGCGGTTAGTCCACCATCGGCAAATAGAAATGCTTGAATTATTAATACAACGACAAGCGCCAAGGTGGCTGCATAAGGACCAACCAGTACCATAGCTAGTGCTGCTCCAATTAGGTGACCACTAGTTCCAGCTGCAACTGGAAAGTTCAGCATTTGGACTGCAAAGATAAAAACTGCTGTCAGCCCAGCCAGGGGAGCGCTTTGCTCACTTAGTTGTTTGCGGGCACCCTTAACAGCCCCAGCCACTGCGACTGTTGAGACCGCAGCAAAGGCTGCTGAGGTTCTAAGGTCAATAAAGCCATCAGGAATATGCATGGGAGCATCTTAATGCAAACGATTTGCATCTGCAAGTGGTATACAAGAACTCTTGGTACTGTGTCGCAATGAGAGTTCAACCCAAAACCATATTGGTCAAAATTGTAAGCCCATTAGTAATGGCCACATTAATTGCTTTCAGCGGAATCACAGTTGCCCAAGCCCACACCAAATTGATTTCAGCAAATCCGGCGGCGGCAAGCGAGGTTAGCGAATGGCCAACTCAAATAACGTTGGAGTTTGATGAGGAGTTACAAAATCTAGGTGATGAAAAAGCTAATTTCGTCGTGGTAAATAATGCAGTTGGTGATCAGGTTAGTGAATCAGATGAGCAAATTTCTGGCAATACCATCACAGTCACACTCTCCGCCAATGAGGTGAAAGGCCCGGTCCTAGTTTTTTACCATGTGGTTTCAGGCGATGGACATCCAGTTGAAGGTGAGTACAAATTTACTTATGGAGTTGGTGAGGTAACTGCACAAGGAGTAGAAGAGCCAGAGAGCACAAGCTTGCCAATCGGTATCTATATTGCTTCTGCGGTATTTATTATCTCAGGATTGTTCTTCTCAATTTTTGCCTATCGCAGACGGAATAAATAATTAGTTAGAGGTCATAAAAAAGCCCCGGCTCATCACCGGGGCTTTTTTATAGATCCTATAGATCGTAATAAAGTTCAAACTCTGCTGGATGTGGACGCAATCTTACGTAATCCACCTCTTGCTTGCGCTTGAAATCAATCCAAGTATCAATTAGATCTTTGGTGAATACTCCACCGCGAGTTAGGAACTCATTGTCGCGCTCTAAATTATCGAGCACTGCATCAAGTGAGCCAGGAACTTGAGGAATTGCCTTAGCTTCATCTCCTTCTAATTCATAAAGATCTTTATCAACTGGCTTTGGTGGCTCAATTTTGTTTTGAATTCCATCAATACCAGCCATCAACATGGCTGCGAATGCTAGATATGGATTAGAGGAAGGATCTGGGCATCGGAATTCAATTCGCTTGGCCTTTGGATTTGAACCAGTGATTGGAATACGAATACATGCAGATCTATTTCGGGCTGAATAAACCAGGTTAACTGGAGCTTCATAGCCTGGAACTAATCGCTTATATGAGTTAACTGTTGGGTTAGTAAATGCAAGTAAGGATGGTGCGTGCTTTAGTAATCCACCAATATACCAACGAGCCATGTCTGAAAGATTTGCATATCCATCGCCCCAGAACAGTGGTTTTCCATCTTTCCAAAGTGATTGGTGAACATGCATTCCAGAGCCGTTATCGCCAAACAATGGTTTTGGCATAAAGGTTGCTGTTTTACCAGCAGCCCAAGCGGTGTTCTTAATGATGTATTTAAACTTCATTAACTCATCCCCGGCAGTCAAAATATCGCTGAAGCGATAGTTGATCTCCATCTGACCTGCGGTACCAACTTCATGGTGTGAGCGCTCAACAAGCAAACCAACCTTGCCAAGATTCATAACCATTTCATCTCTTAGATCTGCAAATTGATCAGTTGGTGAAACTGGGAAGTAGCCACCTTTGATGCGGGTGCGATATCCACGGTTTGGTGTGCCATCGGCATCCTCTTCAATGCCTGTGTTCCAAGCACCTTCATATGAATCAATATGGTGAAATGCTTGATTCATTCCAGTTAAAAATCTAATTCGATCAAAGACATAAAACTCAGCCTCTGGAGCAAAGAACGCAGTATCTGCAATGCCAGTACTGCGCATAAAGTCCACAGCTTTCGCAACGATCCCGCGAGGATCTCTTGAGTAAGGAGTGTTGTCATCTGGATTATGTACTGAGAAAAGAATTATTAAAGTTTTTTCTTTGCGGAATGGATCAAGATAAGCTGAAGATGGAACTGGCAGTAACTTCATATCTGATTCATGGATTGATTGGAATCCTCTAATGGAGGAGCCATCAAACATTAAGCCATCTTTAAAAACACTTTCATCAAATGATTCAACTGGCACATTAAAATGGTGTTGAATACCTGGTAGGTCAATAAATCTAACGTCGATCAACTTCACATCATTTTTCTTGATGTAATCGAAGATCTCTGCGGAATTCTTAAACATCGATTCTCCTAAGATAAATATTGCTGAAAGTAGGGCCTCGTTGCTCCGCTTCAGATGGGTAAAACTTAGTAGAAAATAATGAAAAAGCCGTAAAGCGCGTGTTACATCTATGTTTCGACCCAGCCGATTCGGCTATGGTTGAGCGCATGAGTTGGGAAAATCAGCCAAATTTATTGCCAGGGGCCTCACTTGGCCGCCGGTTGATTGCCCTAGTAATTGATTGGACTATGTGCCGCTTAGTCGCCGCTCTTTTATCCCCAGCAGTAATCCCGGATAGCACATTTTCTACATTAATTATTTTTTACCTGGAAGTTTGCCTATTTACTATTGCTTTTGGATCTTCAGCTGGACAAAGAATTATGGCGATTAAAGTTCTAACCTACCCCGATCAGCAGAGGGTAACTGCCGGCAAGGTTGCATTAAGAACACTTCTAATCTGCTTGGTTTTTCCTGCAATTTTTACAAATAATGGCAGGCCCATCCATGATTTTGTTACCCAAAGCCAAACGGTTCGCCAAGCTTAAACTGATTTAAAGATTTAGCGTCGAGGAATTCTCTGATTAGTTGGCATAGGCCCTTTTGGCATTGGCATATTTAAGCCGCCAACAGATCTTAATCGAGCTCTAACCTCACGAAGTTGAACAGTATTTAATTTCTTTGGTAATTTCTTTAGGTGTTTTTGCAATTTTCTTACGGTAACTTGACCTTGTCCATCACCTACAACAACTTCAGTAACTGGAACTCCAGATAAGAATCGCTCCATCTTTCGTCTTTCATCTTGCATCAAAGTTTTAACCCCAAAACCACCTTCACCCACCAGGATAATTCCGGCTTTACCTGAAACTCTGTGAACCATATCCTGATCGCGGTTAACATTAACTGCAGGTGTTGTTACAAATCCGCGACGGATTGACATCAAAACACTTGCTCCAGCGCCGATCTGTCCTTCAATTGATGCGTAGGCAGCGACATTTGCATATCTTGTAAATAGGAAAAATGCGGCTAGGAATGCCACAGGCAAAGTGATAAATCCGGCGTAGATTGGGTGGCCTAAATTATTTCCAATAATTACACCGAAAGTTAAAACTAAGGCAAAAACAAGCAAACACCAGATGACAGCTAGAGGAGAGTTTTTCTTTACTAGTTTGTATGCATCCTTAACTACTGCAAGCTGAGATTGTTTTTTTGGTGCATCACCTTTCGCAGGTGCTTCAACATTTTTCTTTTTTCTGCCAAACATTTCTCTCCCTTATTTAACTGCTCGTGCGGCCATTGCTTGGTTATATAAGCGTCCTGCTCGGTAGCTAGAACGTACCAATGGTCCGCTCATAACACCAAGAAATCCTATTTCCTCAGCCTCTTTACTAAGCTCCACAAACTCATTTGGCTTAACCCATCTTATGACTGGGTGGTGCTTTGCAGTAGGCCTTAGGTATTGGGTAATTGTAATCAGATCACAGCCAGCCTGACGAAGGTCAACTAATGCTTGGGTTACCTCTTCACGAGTTTCACCCATACCAAGAATTAGATTTGATTTGGTGATTAAACCAAAATCTCTTGCCTGAGTAATAACATCTAGAGATCTTTCATATCTAAATGCTGGTCTAATCTCTTTAAATATTCTTGGGACAGTTTCTAGATTATGAGCAAAAACCTCAGGTCTGGTTTCAAATACCTGATTTAAAAGATTTGAGTGACCACTAAAGTCTGGCGCCAACATCTCAACCCCAACTCCAGGATTTAACTGATGAACTTGGGAGATGGTCTCGGCATATAGCCAGGCACCCTCATCATCTAAATCATCCCGAGCCACTCCAGTAATTGTTGCGTACTTTAAATTCATTGCTCTAACAGATTCGGCAACTCTTCTTGGTTCATCACGATCTAGTGGTAGTGGTTTTCCAGTGTCGATATTGCAAAAATCGCAGCGCCTTGTGCATGCCTCACCACCAATTAAAAATGTGGCTTCGCGATCTTCCCAGCATTCAAAAATATTTGGACAAGCAGCCTCTTGGCAAACGGTGTGAAGTCCTTCTTTGGCAACTAAGGAACGGAGCTTTGTGTACTCAGGGCCCATGTGTGCTTTAGTTTTAATCCACTCAGGTTTTCGCTCAATTGGGGTTTGAGCATTTCTTGCTTCAATTCGCAGTAACTTGCGACCGTTTGGATCAATACTCATTTAGAAACTCGATCTAAAACAGGAGTTAGTACATCCTTTAACACAGGCAGTACTTGTGCAACTGAGATTGATCTACCCAGCTCAACCTCAAGGGATGTAACTTGAGCATCTGCAATGCCACAAGGAATTATCTTTGAATAAGCGGAAAGATCAGGGTTAACATTCAAAGCAAAGCCATGCATCGTTACACCTTGCGCAACCCGCAATCCGATGGCAGCAATTTTTCGATCTCCCTTTTCATCTCTAATCCAAACACCACTTCGCTCGCAATATCTATCAGCTTTAATTCCAAACTCACTGCAGACCTTGATTAATGCTGTTTCAATTTCTCTAACAAAGCCGACCACATCGGTGGAGTTTTTTAATCGAAGAATTGGATATCCGACTATCTGTCCAACTCCATGCCAGGTAATTTTGCCGCCTCGATCAACATCAATTACTGGAGTTGAATCAGTTGGGCGATCTGAATCTTGAGTCCTTCTTCCAGCTGTGTAAACAGAGGGATGCTCTAAAAGTAGTAAAGTATTTTCAGATTGGTTGTTTATAACTTTTTGCTGAATTTCTTTTTGCAGCTTCCAGGCATCGATGTATTCAAGCAAGCCTAATTCTGAGATCTTGATTTTCTTCTCAATTGCTATGGTTGAACTCACATCCTTAGCCTAATTGGAAGCGCAATATTTTGCGAAAGTTAGACCAACCAACGCCCATGCGGTGTGATCAAAATGGCATGCCTGATAGATTTCACCCCTATACCGCAACAACTGGAGAGGCTTTTATAACCCATGGCTAAACAAATCAAAAACAAGAGTTCTGTAAAAGGTCGTAAACCACTTTGGATTGCGATCATTGCAATAATCGCCTGGCTGGGTATTTCATCGGTTGCGGGACCAACATTTGGAAAACTTTCAACAGTACAAGAAAATGACAATGCAGCATTTTTGCCTGACAATGCCGAATCTACTTTGGCAAGCAAAATTACAGTTAAGTTCACTGATAGTTCCAATGACCAGATCCCAACTTTGCTTGTGTTTTTGGGCGATGTCGATCCAGTCAAGAATCCAGGAAAATTAAATGAGATTCAGAGTTATTTAAATGGATTAGGTGACAAAATCTTGCCAGAATCTGGCAAGCCAATTAGTTCCTATATTGTTCCAGGATTTCCAATACAGGCAATTCCATCTGAAGATGGAAAAGCAGCCCTGGCGAACATAGCCTTGAACTCTGCAATTGGTGAAGAGAATATTGAAGAAAAACCTACATTACCTATTTTAGTTGAGTTTATTCGCGAGGATTTGAAAGCAAATTTTGAGGCAAAGAATTTAACTACTCACGTCACAGGTTTTGGTGGCATTTTCGCTGATTTGTTTGGCGCATTTGGATCCATCGATACAACCTTGTTGCTTACAACATTGATTGTGGTTTCAATTATTTTGATTATTGTTTACCGATCACCATTGCTTTGGATACTTCCATTATTCACCGCTGTTACAGCACTTTCACTAGCTGGAACAATTGTTTACTTTTTAGCTAAGGCAGGAACCATTGACTTAAATGGTCAATCGCAGGGAATTCTTTCAGTATTGGTCTTGGGTGCTGCGACCGATTACGCCCTTCTATTAATAGCTCGGTACCGCGAAGAGTTGCATCATCATGAATCAAGATATGATGCTATGAAAATTGCTTTACGTGGCGTGGTTGAACCTATTCTTGCCTCTGGATCAACCGTTATTGCAGGTTTATTAGTTTTATTGTTGAGCCAACTTTCTGGTAACCGAGGACTCGGTCCAGTTGGTGCAATTGGAATTGCATCTGCAATGATTACAGTTCTTACTTTTCTTCCAGCGCTTTTAGTTGTTTTTGGACGTTGGATATTCTGGCCGAAAATTCCACGCTTTGATGATGTTGATGAACAACTGAGTGGAACTTGGGCAAAAATTGGTGGGTTGGTTGAGAGAAATCCAAAACGTATTTGGATATCAACCGCTTTATTGCTGACTATTTTTGCTGGC
>Ga0209550_10002642_pt1 | contig 17234 bp, 24 predicted proteins | sample LauGreSuBDMM15SN_2_FD_187567 | JGI IMG/M metagenome (GOLD analysis project Ga0209550, IMG submission 187567) | Freshwater lake microbial communities from Lake Michigan, USA - Su13.BD.MM15.SN (SPAdes) (version 5) | ecosystem: Environmental > Aquatic > Freshwater > Lake | place: Lake Michigan...
CTTCAAACCAGGCTTAAAGGCTCAAAAAATTCACGGTTTGGCCGCCGAATCACTGTCTTCACTGGAGGACTTGGTTTTCGAGAGAAAAAGACTGGCCGCAATGATGCCCACTTCATACAAGCTGCCCACCACCGCCAACAACATCAGCATGGAGCCGGCATCAGGCGGCGTGACCAGGGCAGTGCCCACGGCGGCGATCACCCAAAAATAACCTCGCCACTCGCGAAGCTGGGCCACGGTCAAAACGCCCATGCGCACCAGCAACACCACAGCCACTGGCACTTCAAAAGCCAAACCAAAGGCTAAGAACATGCCCAGCACAAAGCTGAGGTAGGCCTCAATGTCAGGAGCAGCCGTGATGGACTTGGGCGCAAAGCTTTGGATGAACTTGAACACCTGGCCAAAGACCAGAAAGTAAGAAAATGCCACACCTGTGAAAAACAGCAGGGTGCTTGAGACCACCAGAGGGAACACCAGCTTTTTCTCATGCGAGTAAAGACCGGGCGCGACAAAAGCCCACACTTGGTAGAGCACCACGGGCAAGGCCAGCATGAAGGCGGCCATGAACAAAATTTTGATGGGCACCACAAAGGGCGAGACCACGTTGGTGGCAATCAAGGTGGCGCCAGGCGGCAAGGTCTCCACCAGGGGGGCGGCCATCAGGTCATAGAGCGCGCTGGGGCCGGGAAAGAGCGCGAGCACGCCAGCCATCACTCCAATGGCCAGGACGGCCTTGATCAGCCTGTCACGCAACTCCTTGAGGTGCTGCACAAAAGGCTGTTCGGTGCCGGCCAATTCGTCGGGCTTGGGGTTCTGCGAATCGCTCATGGGGAAATTCTGTGGTTCAGGGGCTGTGAGCAAAAAGCCCGGACTTCAGGCATGTGCGCTGGGCTTGGGCCGGTAACGCGCCACACGCGCGGCACCCGACAAGGCTTTGGTGCGCACACCTGAACGTGACTTGTACCACTGCGGTGTGGCGCCTTGCTTGACGCGCCACTTTTTGCCCGGGTGCTTGTACTCGGGAAACACGGTCATGGCGGGCACATAGCTTGAGCTGCTGTCCTCGGTCAGCGAGGAAGTCGCTTCGCCCCAAGAGCTTTCCAAGTCACTGGCAGTGGTCTGCACCGAGGTTTCGACATCTCGGGCCGCAGACTCCATGGTGTCCTTCATTTTTTTGAGCGCTTCGAGGTCCATGGTCCGGCTGACCTCATCCTTGACATCGGCCACGTAGCGCCTGGCCTTGCCCAGCAAAGCCCCAATGGTGCGGGCCACGCGCGGCAATTTGTCAGGGCCAATCACGATCAGTGCAATAGCGCCTATCAGCGCTATTTTGGAGATGCCAAGGTCAATCATGTCAGTCGCGCGCCAAGGGTGCGCAGCTCGTCCCAGCCATCATCAAGACTTGGCGCGTGCCTGCACGTCAATGGTGTTTTTGTCGGGCTGAACGGCGGTCTGGTTGGCCACCTGGGCTGAATTTTGAGCAGCGGGCTCTTCAGGGGGCGGCGCATTGCTGTCTTTGACGCCGTCTTTGAAGCCTTTGACCGCACTGCCCAAGTCTGAACCCATGCCTCTGAGCTTTTTGGTGCCAAACACCATCACCACAATCACCAGCACGATCAGCCAGTGCCAAATAGAAAACGAACCCATGTTTAGCTCCTGAATAGGTGACCCAAGGTTGGGCCTCTCACAAAACTCGCAGATTCTATAGACCTTAAAAGACAAAACCCGTGAGCAAAGGTAAGTCCATGGCGGCGACCCGCCACCTCAATGCCCTTTCAAGGGCTCCCTCAGCCCCGCAACCAAGGCCTGGGTCCGCCCATGACATGCCAGTGCAGGTGGTGCACCTCCTGCCCGCCTTCGGCGCCGGTGTTGGTGAGAATGCGAAACCCACCCTCGGGGTAAGGCTTGCAGCCTTGCTCCAGGGCCAAGCGCGGCGCCAGCGTCATCATGCGCCCGAGCAAGGCTTCGTGCTCGGCGCCCACCTGGGCCATGGAGGCAATGTGCTGGCGCGGGATGATGAGGAAATGTACAGGCGCCCAAGGGTTGATGTCGTGAAAGGCAAAAATGTCCTCGTCTTCGTAAACCTTGCGGCTGGGGATTTTTCCAGCGGCAATCTTGCAAAAAATACAGTTGTCTGGGGCGTGCGTGGGCTGGCTCATGGGGTATCGGTCTGGTCAAGGGGAAGGTCGGTGGGCAAGCGGTCGCCATTAAAGCGCAGCCAGCCCTTGATACAGCGAAAAAGGTACCACAGCAAGACCCCAAAGTAGGCGATCCAGCCTGGAAAAATAAAGAGCAACCACAGTGGGGACAACAACACCAGCCACAGCAGCGTCCACCAAAAGGTAGCGATCATGTAGCTGTGGTGAGCGCGCCAGAGTCCATCGCGCTCGTCGGCGCGGCGTATGTAGTTGACCACCAGCGCCACCACCGCCAGCGTCCCCCCGGAAAACCAAGCCAAGGTGTGCAGTCCGTAGAGGATTTGCATCACCAGGCGGTCGCCGGGTGTCTTGTCGTCCAAGCCCAAAGGCGTGACAGGCTGCATGACCGGCTTTCAGTTGAACAGGGAACAGCTCCCCGAGGCTATTTTTCCGCGGCTTCGCGGGCCTGCGCCTTGCGCAAGGCCTTTTCTTCGATGCCGCTGGTGCCTTCACGGCGCTCCAACTCGGCCACCACATCGGCAGGTTGGAGGCCGTAGTGCGCCAGCGCAATCATGGAGTGAAACCACAAATCAGCCACCTCGCCGACCAATTTGGCCTGCAGCGCGGGGGTGAATTCCCGCTCCAGGTCTTTGGCCGCCATCACGGTCTCGGTGGCTTCTTCGCCAATCTTTTTGAGAAAGGCGTCCGGCCCTTTGGCCAGCAGGCGGGCCACATAGCTTTTGTCGGGATCGCCGCCATGGGCCGGTTTGCGGCTTTCAATGACGGCGGCCAAGCGGGCCAGCGCGTCCAGGGATGGGTCGTGGGAGCTCATGGTTTTTTATAAATCTGTGCAGGGTCTTTGAGCACCGGCTCGACCGTGTGCCACTGACCGCCTTCGTAGCGCTGAAAAAAGCAGCTGTGGCGCCCGGTGTGGCAGGCAATGGCCGTGTCTTCACCGGCTTGCGTGACCTTGAGCAGCACCACATCGTGGTCGCAGTCCAAGCGGATATCGTGCACGGTTTGCACATGGCCAGATTCCTCGCCCTTGAACCAGAGCTTGCCGCGCGAGCGGCTGAAGTACACGGCGCGACCCAACTCGGCGGTTTTTTCCAGGGCCTCGCGGTTCATCCAAGCGAACATCAACACGTCGCCAGAGCCGGCCTCTTGCGCAATGGCGGGCACCAGGCCCTGCGCGTCCCACTTGACTTGATCGAGCCAATTCATAGAGTCATCTTACGTGAAGGCAGCGGCTGAGCCGCTGCTTGCCAAGCGTTCAAAGCCTGACGGGAATGCCGCGCTCGGCCATGCGCTGCTTGGCCTGCCCGACGGTGAAGTCGCCATAGTGAAAGATGCTGGCGGCCAGTACGGCGTCGGCGCCGCCTTGTTGCACGCCATCGGCCAGGTGGTCCAGCGTGCCCACGCCGCCTGAGGCAATCACAGGCACGCTGACGGCGTCGCTGACGGCGCGGGTGAGCGCCAGGTCAAAGCCAGACTTGGTGCCGTCGCGGTCCATGCTGGTGAGCAAAATCTCACCTGCCCCGCGCCTGGCCATCTCGCTGGCCCAGGCCACGGCGTCCAGCCCCGTGTTTTTGCGCCCGCCGTGGCTGTACACGTCCCAGCCTGCACCGCGCACAAGGGCGTCTTCGTCGCTGCGGCGCTTGGCGTCTATGGCCACCACAATGCACTGGGCGCCGTATTTTTGCGAGGCATCGTTGATGACTTGCGGGTTGGCCAGGGCGGCCGAGTTAAAACTGGTTTTGTCGGCGCCCGCGTTGAGCAGCCGGCGCACGTCGTCCACGGTGCGCACGCCACCCCCCACGGTGAGCGGAATGAACACCTGCGAGGCCACGGCCTCGATGATGTGCAAGATCAAATCGCGGCCGTCACTGGTGGCTGTGATGTCTAAAAAGGTGAGCTCGTCGGCGCCTTGGTCGTTGTAACGGGCGGCAATTTCCACCGGGTCGCCCGCGTCGCGCAGTTCCACAAAATTCACGCCCTTGACCACGCGGCCGCCCGTCACGTCGAGGCAGGGAATGATTCGTTTGGCAAGCATGGCGTGGGGTGTTTGAAAAATAAAGGGCGGCCGCACTGGCCGACACCGTGAGGCAGGCGGGAGGTCTTAGCCGTTCAATTCGTCGGCCCTGGCCTGGCCGGCCGCAAAGTCCAAATCGCCGGTGTAGATGGAGCGGCCACAAATGACGCCCTCCACGCCCTCGAACTCCACCTCGCACAAGGCCTCAATGTCAGCCAGGTTGGACAAGCCGCCCGAGGCAATGACCGGAATCGTCAGCGCCCGGGCCAGGCGCACAGTGGCCTCGATGTTGATGCCCGAGAGCATGCCGTCGCGGCCAATGTCGGTGTAAATTACCGACTCAACGCCGTAGTCCTGGAATTTTTTGGCCAGGTCCACCACCTCGTGACCGGTGAGTTTGCTCCAGCCGTCGGTGGCAACTTTGCCGTCCTTGGCATCGAGGCCGACGATGATGTGGCCGCCAAAGGCGGTGCAAGCGTCTTGCAAAAAGCCCGGATTTCTCACGGCCGCGGTGCCAATGATCACGTAGCGCAGGCCGGCATCGAGGTAGCGCTCAATGGTGTCGAGGTCGCGGATTCCGCCGCCAAGTTGCACCTCGACCTCGCTGCCCACTTCTTTGAGGATTTTGCGGATGGCCTGCTCGTTTTTGGGCTTGCCCGCAAAAGCGCCGTTGAGGTCCACCAAATGCAGGCGCCGCGCGCCTTTGTCCACCCAGATCCTGGCCATGGCGGCCGGGTCTTCCCCGAAGGTGGTGACCTGGTCCATATCGCCTTGCTTGAGGCGCACGCACTGTCCGTCTTTCAGGTCAATGGCAGGAATGAGAAGCATGTTCGGGGCAGGCAGAGCCAAAAAAAGCCAATATTGGCGGGACGGGTGAGCAAAAAGGGCAGCCGAAAAGCAGATGATTCAAGGCTGCCAGTGCAAAAAATTCCGGTAAAGCATCAAGCCATGCTCGGCGCTTTTTTCCGGGTGAAACTGGGTTGCAAAAATATTATCTCGGGCCAAGGCCGCCGTAAAGCGGCCACCGTAGTCGGCCTCGCCCACGGTGTGGCGCGCATCCGACGGACGGGCGTAAAAACTGTGCACAAAGTAAAAGTAGGCGGCATCGGGAATGCCTTGCCACAGCGCATGGGGCCCTGAGGCGCTTGGGGTTTGCAGGACCTGGTTCCAACCCATTTGCGGCACCTTGAAGCGGCTGCCATCGGGCTGCAGGCGCCCGGCCAACTCAAAACGCAGCACCTCGCCTGGAATCACACCCAGCGCTGGGGTGGGCTCGCCAGAGATGCCCTCGTGGCTTTGGTCCAGCAGCATTTGCATGCCCACGCACACGCCAAAAAGAGGTTTGTGGGCGGCGGCGTGCAGCACGGCCTGGCGCAAGCCCGATTCGTCCAGCGCGCGCATGCAGTCGGGCATGGCGCCTTGGCCGGGCAAGACCACGCGGTCGGCGGCCATCACTTCAGCGGCACTCGCCGTGACCTTGACATCGTGGCCAGTGGCTTGCGCCACATGCATCACGGCTTGCGAGACCGACCGCAGGTTGCCCGAGCCGTAATCGACGACTGCAACAGTTTTAGAGGACATGGGGGACGGGCAGCGCCAAGGGAAAAACCAAGAGGCCAGAGATCAGAGCGATCCCTTGGTCGAGGGAATGGTGCCGGCAGCGCGGGGGTCGATTTCGAGCGCCATGCGCAGCGCCCGGGCCACGGCCTTGAACACGGTCTCGGCCTGGTGGTGGGCGTTTTCACCGCGCAGGTTGTCAATGTGCAAGGTGATAAAAGCGTGGTTCACCAGGCCCTGAAAAAATTCATAGGCCAGTTGGGTGTCGAACTGGCCAATCATGCCGCTCTTGAAGGGCACATGCATCACCAAGCCGGGCCGGCCTGAAAAATCAACCACCACGCGCGACAGCGCTTCGTCCAAGGGCACGTAGGCATGGCCGTAGCGGCGCAGGCCTTTTTTGTCGCCCACGGCCTTGGCAATGGCTTGGCCCAGGGTGATGCCCACGTCTTCCACGGTGTGGTGGCCGTCGATGTGCAGGTCGCCCTCGCAGACGATGTCCAAATCGATGAGGCCGTGGCGGGCGATTTGGTCGAGCATGTGGTCAAAAAAACCAATGCCGGTCGACAGCCGCGACTGGCCCGTGCCGTCCAAATTGAGCTTGACGGTGATCTTGGTCTCTGCCGTGTGGCGGCTGACCTCTGCAGTGCGAGGGGTGGCCGGGGTGAGTAAGGTCATAGGCTTTGTTGGAGGGCTTGCAGCATCTGCCGGTTTTCGTCGGCGGTGCCCACGGTCAGGCGCAGGCAGTTGGTGAGCAAAGCATGCATCTTAGAAACGTTTTTCACCAGCACACCGCGCGATTTCATCCCATCAAAGACCGAGGCGGCGCGCTCACCGTCCCCAGCCAGGCGCACCAGCACCATGTTGGCGTCGCTCTTGAAGGGCTGCACACCGGGCAGCAGGGCCAAGTCGGCGATCAGCTGCTCGCGCGCTTGCACCAAAGCGCTGGCTTGCTGCGCAAACTCGGCGCGGTGTTCCAGTGCAAAGAGCGCGCATTCGCAGTTGAGCACGCTGATGTTGTAAGGCGGGCGCACCTTGTCGATCTGATCGATCAGCGCTTGCGGACCGACCATGTAGCCCAGGCGCACACCGGCCAAGCCAAATTTGCTCAGGGTGCGCATGAGCAGCACATGGCGGTGGCCAGCCAGGCGCTGCATGTAGCTTTTGCTGGCAAAGGGCTGGTAGGCCTCGTCCATGACGACCAAACCGCCTTGCTGGCCCACAGCCTCGACGATGGCCTCGACAGCCGCATCGTCCCACAGGTTGGCGGTCGGGTTGTTGGGGTAGGCCAGGTAAGTGATGGCGGGCTTGTCCTGCGCGATGGCGGCCAGCATGGCGGGCAGGTCCAGCTCAAAATCGGCCGTGAGTGGCACGCCCGTGAACTGCAGCCCTTGCAACTGAGCGCTCATGGCGTACATCACAAAGCCGGGCACGGGCGCCAACACGCGGGCGCCAGGCTGCGCGCAGGCCAAGGCCAGCAGGGAAATCAGCTCGTCAGAGCCGTTGCCCAGCATCAGGCCAAAGCCTTCGGGCACTTGGGCGTACTCGGTCAAGGCCTGGTGCAAGGTGTGGATGCGGGAGTCGGGATAGCGGTTGAGCGCCAGCGCGCCCAGGCGCTGGCCCAGCTCGGCCTGCAAGGCGGGCGGCAGGCGGTGCGGGTTCTCCATGGCGTCGAGCTTGACCATGCCTGCCGAGTCCTGGACGGTATAGGCGTGCATGGCCTGCACGTCGGGGCGGATCAGGCGGGCCATTTGGGGGTCCAAGGAGCTGTTCACGCGGTTTTCCTCATGGGGGGAACAGGGTTCAGCCGCATTTCGGCCGCACGGGCGTGGGCCTGCAGGCCCTCGCCGTAAGCCAGCTCGGCGGCAATGCGGCCCAGCACCTGCGCGCCTGCCGCACTGACCTCAATCAGGCTGGAGCGCTTTTGAAAATCGTAAACACCCAAGGGGCTGGAAAAGCGCGCCGTGCCGCTGGTAGGCAGCACATGGTTGGGGCCGGCGCAGTAGTCACCCAGCGACTCGCTGGTGTAGGCGCCCATGAAGATGGCGCCCGCGTGCTTGAGCAAAGGCTCCCAGCGGCCAGGCTCTTGGCTGGAGATTTCAAGGTGTTCAGGGGCAATGCGGTTGCTGATGGTGCAAGCTTCCTCCATGCTGCGCGTGAGGATGAGCGCGCCACGGCCGTTCAGGCTTTGGCTGATGATCTCGCGCCTGGGCATCTCGGGCAGCAGGCGGTCTATGGCCGCTTGCACCTGGGCGATGTAGGCCGCATCGGGGCACAGCAAAATGCTTTGCGCCAGCTCGTCGTGCTCGGCCTGCGAGAACAAATCCATGGCCACCCAGTCGGCGGGGGTGGAGCCGTCGGCCAGCACCAAAATCTCAGACGGGCCGGCAATCATGTCTATGCCCACGGTGCCAAACACACGGCGCTTGGCGGCCGCCACATAGGCGTTGCCAGGGCCGGTGATTTTGTCGACGCCAGGGATGGTCTGCGTGCCATAGGCCAAGGCCGCCACGGCTTGGGCGCCGCCAATGGTGAAGGCGCGGCTGACGCCGGCCACGTAGGCGGCGGCCAAGACCAAGGGGTTTTTCTCGCCACGGGGCGTGGGCACGACCATGAGAATCTCGCCCACACCCGCCACCTGGGCAGGGATGGCGTTCATCAGCACCGACGACGGGTAGGCCGCTTTGCCGCCGGGCACGTAAATGCCCACACGGTCCAGCGGCGTGACTTTTTGGCCCAAGAGCGTGCCGTCAGCATCGCGGTAGCTCCAGCTCTCGCCCGAGGCTTTTTTCTGCGCCTCGTGGTAGCTGCGCACCCGGGCCGCGGCCGACTCCAAGGCCTCGCGCTGGGCGGCGGACAGGCCCTCAAAGGCGGACTTCAGTTCGGCCTGGCTGAGCTCCAGCGCGGCCATGTCGGGCGCGTTGAGGCCGTCAAAGCGTTGGGTGTAGGTGAGCACCGCCGCATCGCCGCGCAGCTTCACATCGGCCAGGATGTCGGCCACGCGCTGCTCGATGGCCGAATCGGTGTCGGCCGACCAATGCAGGCGGGCCTTGAAAGCGGCTTCAAAGTCGGCTTGGGCGGTAGACAGGTGCAAAGGCTGGGCAGACATGGGGTGAAGCCAAAAACTCAAGCCGCTGGGGCTGTGGAAGGGGCCAAGGCTTGGGCCATGGCGTCAATGATTTGGCGAATGCGCGCCTGCTTGAGCTTGAGCGCGGTTTGGTTGACCACCAAGCGGGCGCTGATGTCCATGATCTGCTCGACCTCTATCAACTGGTTGGCCTTGAGCGTGTTGCCGGTGGAGACCAAATCCACAATGGCGTCGGCCAAGCCCGTGAGCGGGGCCAGCTCCATGCTGCCGTAGAGCTTGATCAGGTCCACATGCACGCCCTTGGCGGCAAAAAAGTCGCGGGCAATGGCCACGTACTTGGTGGCCACCTTCAGGCGCGCGCCTTGGCGCACAGCGGCGGCGTAGTCAAAGCCCTGGCGCACGGCCACGCTGATGCGGCACTTGGAAATGTGCAGGTCCAGCGGCTGGTACAGGCCCTGGCTGCCCGACTCGAGCAGCGTGTCTTTGCCCACCACGCCCAGGTCGGCCCCGCCGTGCTGCACATAGGTGGGCACGTCGGTGGCACGCACCAGCACCACCCGCAAATCGGGCCGATTGGTGGCCAAAATCAGCTTGCGGGATTTTTCCGGGTCGTCCAGCACCTCAATGCCCGCAGCGCGCAGCAGCGGCAAGGTGTCGTCAAAAATACGGCCCTTGGACAAGGCCAGCGTGATCATGGCCATCACTGGATCCTTTCAATGTCGGCACCCAGGCTGCGCAGCTTGGTCTCCATTTGGTCGTAGCCCCGGTCCAAGTGGTAAATGCGCTCCACGGTGGTCTCGCCCTCGGCCACCAAACCGGCAATCACCAAGCTGGCCGAGGCTCTGAGGTCGGTGGCCATGACAGTGGCGCCCGAGAGTTGCGCCACGCCTTCAACCAAGGCGACCTTGCCTTCGACCTGGATGTTGGCGCCCAAGCGAGTCATCTCGTTGACATGCATGTAACGGTTTTCAAAAATGGTTTCTGTCACCTTGCTGCTGCCGTGTGCGATCACGTTCAGCGCCATGAACTGCGCCTGCATGTCGGTGGGAAAGCCCGGGTATTCGGTGGTGCGAAAAGATTGGGCCTTGAGGCGACCCGAGGCCTGGATGCGGATGCCGTGCTCGGTGGCGCTAATGAGGGCACCGGCGGCCTGCAGCTTTTCAATGACGGCGTCTAAATGGTCGGCCCGGCCCTGCTGCAGCAGCACGTCGCCGCCAGCGGCCGCCACGGCGCACAAAAAGGTGCCCGCCTCAATGCGGTCGGCCACCACTTGGTGGGTGCAGCCGCCCAAGCGCTCTACGCCTTGAATGCGGATGCGGCTGGTGCCGTGGCCCTGTATGCGCGCACCCATTTGAATAAGCATCTCGGCCAGGTCGCTGATCTCTGGTTCTTGGGCCGCGTTTTCCAGCACGGTCTCGCCCTGGGCCAGGCTGGCAGCCATGAGAAAGTTTTCAGTGCCGGTCACGGTGACCATGTCGGTGGTGATGCGCGCGCCTTTGAGGCGCGAGGCACCGCCAGCGAGCTTGGCCAGCATGTAGCCGTGCTCCACCGAAATCTCGGCACCCATGGCTTGCAGGCCCTTGATGTGTTGGTCCACCGGGCGCGAGCCAATGGCGCAGCCGCCGGGCAAGGACACCCGGGCCTGGCCAAAACGCGCGAGCAAAGGCCCCAAGGCCAGCACCGACGCGCGCATGGTTTTGACCAGCTCATAGGGCGCCTCGGGCCGATTCAAGGCGCTGGCATCCAAGCGCACGCGCGTCGGATGCTCAGGGTCGCGCTGGGCGCGAACGCCCATGTGGCCAATGAGCTTGAGCATGGTGGCCACGTCTTGCAGGCGGGGCACGTTTTCCAGTTGCACAGGCTGGTCGGTCAGCAAGGCGGCGCACAGCTCGGGCAGGGCCGCGTTTTTGGCGCCTGAGACCTTGATCTGGCCATGCAGCGTGCGGCCGCCACGAATAAGCAATTTGTCCACGGGCTTTAACCTTGCTGCGCCGACCATTCGGCCGGGGTGAGCGTTTTCATGGACAAGGCATGCACCTCGTCGGTTTGCATGCGTCTGCCCAAGGTGGCGTAGACGCGCTGGTGGCGCTGGATCAAGCGCTGGCCCTCAAAGGCGCTGGAGACGATGACGGCCTGCCAGTGGCGGCCGTCGCCAGAGACGGTGAGGTGCTGGCAATCGAGGCCAGCGGCAATGAGGGCTTGGAGTTCTTCGGAGGTCATGTCAGGTCTCGAGGTGGCCGGTCGGGCAGCATGCGGTCAGTGGCGGATCTTGTAGCCAATTTTGAGCAGGTGCAAGGCGGTGGCGCTGACCGCCAGCCAAGCTGCAGCCACCATGGCCAAGCTGATCCAGGGCGAGATGTCACTCACGCCAAAAAAGCCGTAGCGAAAGCCGTCAATCATGTAGAAGAACGGGTTGAGGTGGCTGATGGTTTGCCAAAAAGGCGGCAGCGAGTGGATGGAATAAAACACCCCGCTTAAAAACGTCATAGGCATGATCACAAAGTTCTGGAACACCGCCATTTGGTCAAATTTATCAGCCCACAAACCGGCAATCAGACCCAGCGAGCCCAGCAAGGCCGCGCCCAGCACGGCAAAGGCCAGCGCCCACAGCGGGTGCAAGAGGCCGGGTTGGCCATACAAGGAGGTCACGACCAGCACGCCCAGGCCCACAGCCAAGCCGCGCAACACCGACGAGCCCACGTAAGCAATAAACCAATGCCAGTGCGAAAGGGGCGTGAGCAGCAAAAACACCAGGTTGCCCATGACCTTGCTTTGCACCATGGACGAAGAGCTGTTGGCAAAGGCGTTTTGCAGCACGCTCATCATCACGAGACCGGGCACCAAAAAGGCGGTGTAGCTGACGGTGTCGTAGACCTTCACATGGTCGGCCATCACATGGCCAAAGATCAGCATGTAGAGCACCGAGGTGAGGATGGGCGCGCCCACGGTTTGGCCGGCCACCTTCCAAAAGCGCAGCACTTCTTTGTACAGCAGGGTCTGCCAGCCACCGGTCAAAAACTTGTCTTTCATGACTGGCCTTTCAGCGGCTGGCGCTCGGCTTGGCAGGCCATGACCTCGAGAAACACGTCTTCCAAGTCGGCCTTGCGAATTTCCACGTCTTCCACCGCCAGCCCCGCCTCGCGCACCGCCGCCAGGTACTGCTCAATCTCCAGCGCGTCGTGCGCCGGAAACTGCACCACGCGGCCGGTCACCCGGGCTTTGGCGGCCAAGGCCGGCGGCAGCTCGCGGTCGAGCTTGAAGCGCAGCACATTGGAGGTAGCGTTTTTGAGCAGGTCCGAGCACGAGGCAAGCGCCACCATGCGGCCTTGCTTGAGCATGGCAATGCGGCCGCACAAGGCCTCGGCCTCTTCCAGGTAATGGGTGGTCAGCAACACCGTGCTGCCCTCGCGGTTGAGCCGGGCGATGAACTGCCACAGGGTTTGGCGCAGCTCCACGTCCACGCCAGCGGTGGGCTCGTCGAGCACGATGACAGGCGGCTTGTGCACCAGGGCTTGGGCCACCAACACGCGGCGCTTCATGCCGCCCGAGAGCTGGCGCATGTTGGCGCCCGCCTTGTCGGTCAGGCCCAGGCATTCCAGCAGCTCGTCTATCCACGCGCCGTTGTTCCTGATGCCAAAGTAGCCGGACTGGATGCGCAAGGACTCGCGCACCGTAAAAAAAGGGTCGAACACCAGCTCTTGCGGCACCACGCCCAACAGGCGCCTGGCCTGGGCGTAGTCGGTGTACACATCGTGGCCGTGCACCTTGACCGAGCCGGCACTGGCGCGGGACAAGCCGGCCAAAATGCTGATCAAGCTGGTTTTGCCTGCGCCGTTGGGGCCGAGCAGGCCAAAAAACTCGCCTTGCTCAATGTCAAAACTCACTTGGTCCAGGGCCTGGACGGCCGAGCCTGTGCCGCGTGAGGGATAGTGCTTAGAGACAGATTGAAAAGAGACAGCTGGCATTGAGCCGAGTATTTTACGGGGCGAAGGGTCTTGTGAGCCCGCAGCGGGGGGCAAGCCCTGGATTCAGGGGGCCGCTGGCGCGGATTCTGGGGCTGAGACAGGAGCGACTTCAGAGGCGGCGGGTACCAACTCGGCCAAGCCATACAGGCCCGCGAGCTGACGCAGGCGCGGCGGCATGCCAGCGACCGCAAAGGACAAACCCAAAGACACCGCAAAGCGCCTGCAGTCGAGCAACACGGCCAGCGCGGAGGAGTCGAATTGCCTCAAGGCCGAAGCGTTGACCACCACGGCTGGTCCAGACTGGCCCATTCGGAGTGCCGCTTGTAGCGCTTTGGCGCAGGTGTTGGCCTGCGCATGGGTGAGGACGGCCGGCAAGCGCACTTCCATGGCGCAGCTCAGCTCTTTTTGGCAGGCGCGCTGCCTGCCTTGTTGCGCTCGGCCAGGGCTGCAATCAGCCCGTCAATGCCGTTGGCGGTGATCTCTGGGGCAAACTGCGCGCGGTAGGTTTCCACCAGCCAGAAACCCAGCACGTTGAGGTCGTAAATGCGCCAGCCTGCCTGGCCTTTTTCCATGCGGTAGTCGAGCTGAATGGGCTCGCCCCGGCCCACCACCTCGCTGCGCACAATCACCTCAGTGTCTGTGGCAGCCGCCCGCAGCGGCTTGACCGACACAGTCTGGTCCTTGACCTGGCTGAGCGCGCCCGAGTAGGTGCGCACCAACATGGTCTTGAACTCGTCTTGCAGGCGCTTTTGCTGCTCAGGCGTGGCCTGGCGCCAGTTGCGGCCCACGGCCGAGGCGGTCATGCGGGTGAAGTTCACATGGGGCATGACCTTGGCGTCGACAAAAGTCACTATCTTGCGCACGTCACCAGACTGCACGTCCTTGTCGGTCTTGATGGTGTCCAGCACGTCGGTGGACAAGCGCTTGATGAGCTGGTCTGGCCCCTCGGCGCTTTGGGCATGAAGGCTGGCGCCGCCCAAAGACAGTGCCAAAGCCAGGCCCAGGGACCACAGGTGTTGAAAGGTTCTTCGGTTCATAAATGTTTGATCGGGTCAAGGGCCAAAAGTTGCGTGGCTGCCCAGAAGCTGCAGCCCAGGGTTCAGGGGTTTTTGTATCAAGGCGCTGCTGCACCCGGTTGAGGTCTGGCAGAGGGAGTCGCAGGCGCAGAAGGCGTGCCGGGTTCAGGCAGGTCGTAGCGCTCCTCAAGCTCAACCAGCGCGTTGCGCGGCAGCGAGCCACGGCGGCGCTGCAGATATGCCTCGCGAATAAAGGTGTATTTGTCAAGGGCGGCGGCGTCCAGGAAATTGCCTGCGCCCAAATAATTGGCCCGTTTGTCCACCACCCTGAGCACGCTCAAGGGCGATTGCACAGCAATGTCGTAAATGTTGAGCAAGTCGCCCTTCCAGTCCACCGGCAAGGCAACGGTGTCGCGCAGGGTCGATGGCCCCAACACGGGCAAGACCAGATAAGGCCCAGGGGGCACACCCCAACGCCCCAGGGTTTGGCCAAAATCTTCCTTGTGGCGGGGAATGTTGAGCTCGGTGGCCACGTCAATCACGCCCAACAAACCCAGGGTGGAGTTAATGCTCACGCGAAACAAACTTTCGGTGGTCTCCCGAGGTTTGGCTTGCAGCAAGTTGTTGGCGGTGGACCACACGTCGGTCAGATTGCCAAAGAAATTACTGACTCCGGCGCGCACCAGACCCGGGAACACAGCCTGGTAACCCTTGGCCACGGGCTCAAGCACGTTTTCATCGAGCACGAGGTTGAACTCTGTGATCTGGCGGTTGTAGCCCTCCCAGGGATCGCGCGGGTCTTTGCCCGTGGTGGCACAGCCCGACAGCAGCACCGCCAAGCACAGAGCCAACATCGCCCTGCAAAGAGCCCCCAAGCTCATGGCTTGCCTCCGGGTGCAGGACCTGCAGCCGGTGCGCCTGGCTCAGCGGCCTTGCTGAAAAGAAACTGGCTGATGAGGTTTTCCAGCACCACGGCCGATTGGGTGGTGGTGATCAGGTCGCCGGCGGCCAGGTTTTTCTCGTCGCCACCGGCCTCTATGCCAATGTACTGCTCGCCCAGCAAGCCGCTGGTGAGAATTTTCAGGGAGCTGTCTTTGGGGAACACAAAGCGCTTGTCCAAGGCCAGGCGCACGCTGGCCTGGTAGCTCTTGTCGTCAAAACCAATAGACTCGACCCGACCGACCACCACACCGGCGCTTTTCACGGCAGCCCGGGGCTTGAGACCGCCAATGTTGTCAAACCGGGCTGTGACTGGGTAGTTGCTGTCGGACAAGCTGACCGTGAGCAGATTGCCCGCTTTGAGGGCCAAAAACAGCACCGCGAGTCCGCCCACGAGGACAAACAAACCGACCCACGGGTCTTTGCTGGAACGTTGCATACACACTTTCTGGGATGAGCGAGCGTTGAATGATCAACGGTCAAGAGCGGCTTTGGGCTGACAGATCAATGAAAGTCAACAAAACATTACACGATTTTCTCATGGCAAGTGGGGCTTCATGGCCAGCGCCCACCAAGACAAACTGTATTTACAAACTGAACATCAAGGCCGTGAGCACAAAGTCCAGACCGAGCACCGCCAAAGAGGCTTGAACCACGGTGCGGGTGGTGGCGCGCGAGACGCCCTCTGGCGTGGCCTGCGCCTCAAAGCCCTGGTAAAGCGCCACAAAGGTGACGGTGACGCCAAACACCACGCTTTTGAGAATGCCATTGCCCACATCGCGCCAGACATCCACGCCGCCTTGCATCTGGCTCCAAAAAGAGCCCTCGTCCACCCCAATCATCACCACGCCCACCAGCCAGCCACCCAAGATGCCCACGGCGCTGAACACCGCCGCCAGCAAAGGCATGGCAATGATGCCGCCCCACAGGCGCGGCGCCAAGATGCGGCGCACGGGGTCCACCGCCATCATCTCCATGGCCGAGAGTTGTTCGCCGGCTTTCATCAGGCCAATTTCGGCCGTCAGCGCCGTGCCCGCGCGCCCGGCAAACAAGAGCGCCGTGACCACGGGCCCGAGTTCGCGCACCAAGCTCAGCGCCACCAGCAGGCCCAGAGCCTCGGCCGAGCCGTAGCGCTGCAAGGTGTAGTAGCCCTGCAGGCCCAGCACAAAACCCACAAACAGCCCAGACACCGCGATGATGGCCAGCGAGTAGTTGCCCAAAAAGAAAATTTGGTCGCGCACCAGCCCAAAACGCTTGAGCGTGACCGGGCTGAGCGTCAGCAGGTGGGCAAACAGGCGGCAGGCATGGCCCACATCGGCCAGTTTGCGCCGAATGCCAAAGCCCAGTTGGGCCAGCAAAGCCCAGGGTTTGGAGGTGTTCATCGCCGTCCTTTGCGCGCGGTCGTGGCCGAGCCCGGGCCAAAATCATCGGCCACCGACGGGCCCGGGTAGTGAAACTGCACCGGTCCGTGGCTCAGTGCATTGACGAATTGGTGCACCAATGGATCGCTGGAGTGCCTCACCTCCTCGGGCGTGCCCTGGGCGGCAATGCCGCCATTGGCCAAGATGATGACCTGGTCGGCAATGCGAAAGGTTTCTTCCAAGTCGTGCGAGACCACGATGCTGGTGATGCCCAAGGTGTCGTTGAGCTGGCGAATGAGTTGGGCGGCAGTGCCCAAAGAAATCGGGTCCAGTCCCGCAAAGGGCTCGTCGTACATGATGAGCTCAGGGTCCAGCGCAATGGCACGCGCCAAGGCCACCCGCCTGGCCATGCCGCCCGAAATTTGCGAGGGCATGAGATCGCGCGCACCGCGCAGGCCCACGGCGTCCAGCTTCATGAGCACAATGTCGCGGATCAGGGCCGGGGTCAGCGGCGTGTGTTCGCGCAGCGGGAAAGCCACGTTGTCAAACACACTCAGGTCGGTGAACAAGGCGCCAAACTGAAACAGCATGCCCATGCGCCTGCGCATGGCATACAAACCCGCCGCATCCAAGCTGGCCACGTCTTGGCCGTCAAACAAGACCTGACCCGCGCTGGCGAGCTGCTGGCCGCCAATGAGCCGCAGCACCGTGGTTTTACCGCCCCCGGAGGCGCCCATGAGCGCGGTCACCTTGCCACGCGGGATGCGCAGGCTAACGCTCTGGAGAATCGTTCGCGTGCCCTCGGTGCCCGGATAGGCAAAAGTGAGGTCGCGCAGTTCAACCAAATCGTCGGTGGCGGGCGGTGAGGGTTCTGACATGAAGTTGAAAAAGCCGGCAGCAACGCCGGCTTTCATGGATTGTCGTGATCATACCGGCCACGGTCAGCTCAAGCACTTCAGCGTGGCAGTTCTGATATCCCCACATCAGGCCCCCTGGGCGACCGCGAGGGCTCAGCGTGGCAGGTCGGAGTAACCCATAAGGTGCTCGTCCATCGCTCGGGCGGCTTGGCGGCCCTCGCACGCAACGGCCGCCAGGCCGGTGCCTTCACATCAGGCCCCTTGGGCGACCGCGAGGGCTC
>Ga0209550_10002643_pt1 | contig 17233 bp, 13 predicted proteins | sample LauGreSuBDMM15SN_2_FD_187567 | JGI IMG/M metagenome (GOLD analysis project Ga0209550, IMG submission 187567) | Freshwater lake microbial communities from Lake Michigan, USA - Su13.BD.MM15.SN (SPAdes) (version 5) | ecosystem: Environmental > Aquatic > Freshwater > Lake | place: Lake Michigan...
CCACTGCGAACAGAAATCAACCGACCCTTGGAGACCTAAATACTGATCAAAAAAGCAGCTTAAGCCAAATTTAGGCGACAACTAGCTTGAAAAACTCCGGAACATTGAACTTGATGAAGTCGTAGTAATGGATGTCTCTGATGACGCACTGGAGCTGCCGGTGCTCGGGGTAAACTTCGACCGCGTAGAGTTGGTATAAGCTTGCAAACTTAACCGGTAAACCGTAAGAAACCACAAGCTCACGTCGATAACTTTTCTTCTGGGTGGTCACAATGACTGCTCAATAAACCTTTGCTAGTCAAATAGCTGCTTTCGATGAATCAAGATAGAGCTGTTCAAGCTATGCGAACAACGGTCAGCATCGCACATGTTCAATATTGATGATTTTTACCGAAATGCAGCAACCTTTGATGAGTTGCTGTCTGACGATTTTTACACTGACCCTGCGTTGGTTATCGACTCTCAACGGGTCAATGCGATTTTAAAGGCTTGGTGCGCAGCGAGCGCATCAGGAAACTGGGATGCATTTGTTCTGAGGCTACTCAAAGATGGCTGGTCCTTAGATTTTGTCTCCGCTCGGTTGGCAGGAGCTCGCCCTAAGCGCGCGTTGGCATATCCTCTGTGGGTTCGCGACGCTCAGTGGGTACTCCAAAACTTGCAGTTAATTCTGCTGAATGTCGCGCCAGACCCTCTTTCGTCGCAGTCACACGACACTAAAGTCGAGCGTCTTTTAATGGAGTTTGCCCAATTAGCTCAGAACCAATTCACTCGTTCACTGAGTCATGCGGTTTTAGCCGGTATCAGCGATCGGGCGCTCAGCGATTTACGCGCAACACTGGTTCGCGAATTGAGAACAATTTGTGTCAAACCATTGACTGATTATTTCACCGATCTCAAAAAAATAACCGAACAGGGCAGTGGCCTGGACACGTATCTTGAACTTAATCATGACGAACAAGGTTTTCAGTTAGGACTACAAACCAAGCTAATTGAGCTGTTTAATTTGCAACCCGTGTCATTACGTTTAAGCGCAGTGGTCACTCGAAAGTGGATGGATGCAACTGAAACCCTTATTCAGCGGCTATATACAGATCAACGGTTGCTTCGAGATCAATTCTCTTTCCCTGCCAACGGCTTTGAACTGCTGGGGGTGCAAAGCACAAATACAGACACAAAAATTCTAGAATATTACAACAATAAAAAAATAGTTTACTTATCACGAAATTATGATTTAACTCAACGAGTATTTGCTTGGGTAAAACAGCTAAACCATCACGCGCCACCGATTGATCTCAAATGTTTAAATGTTATTTCTGGCACAGGCTATAGCTGGTTTGAAGCTGTCGAACCGAAGCCCCCCACAAACGAGTCTGAACACGCTCAGCTTTATCAAAAATTAGGTGCTTGGATGGCAGTTCTTTATGTGCTTGCCGGTTCTCGCCTTGAGGAAGCACAATTTCTCTGTATGGGTGGGAACCCTGTGGCGCTTGAATTGCAGTGCCTGTTTCAGGTCGATGTCGTCGAAGACGGATCAGAGGTGGATCCTGATGATGAAGCAACCTCCGCCGCGATGGACATCAACAGATCGATTGCGCAACTCAGCGCGTTGCCCTTTAATTTATTTCGAACGGTAGAAACCTTTACGAACTTAGACCAATATTTTGATCACTTATTAGATGGATTTAAAAGATATTTAATTTTTATTATGGAATGTAGGGATCAAGTTGGCGTTGATGGTTTATTAAAGACCTTTGAAAATCAGTTAGTACGAGTTCAATATAAATCGAATAATTTTTATACGCTGTTACTCACACGTATGAAAAATGCCGCAGCACTAAGCGACGGAGCTTTGTGGAGTGTTCAATCTGATTTTCTTGCAAGATTTTTTGATGTATCGTCAGTTGCGAAGAGAAAATGGGCAGACTTACGAATCGAGCGACAGGCGCTTATCCAGTTACAAACACCATTTTTTACCGAACGGTTGCCGGCAAGGATTACGCCAGAGCAGACTGAACCATTAAATGTTGTGCTTGAGGTACCAGCGATAGAATATCGTAGTGCTGATTTGTCAATTGCTCGACAACGACTAGATCGTTTAACGGCACACACAATATATGCAAAATGTGCACTACTGAGGGCTGTTTTATGGCCATCGGTTAGCTACAACAGGAGTCTTAAAAACACAAAATATAGCGGACACGAGAGCTCATCACAAAATGAAAATCAATTTTTTTTAAATGAAGCCAAACACATCGCTAAAATACTGACGGACCTCGCTGTGCCAAGCTCGGGGAACTTTACTTGGCATCGTTTTGACCCTTATGCAGTCAACGAACAGCGCACATTAATAAATGAACATTCGCTCTATTGTGGCAACCTAGGTATTGCCATTTTTTTAGCAGCTCATGCAAAAGTTACCCGTCAGGCTGAATCGCTGAAACTTAGTCTTGAAGCTGTTGCTGACCTACGAGAAATTATAAATTCTTCAGCCGCTGCCGCATTTGCTACAACTCTTGGCCTAGGCGGTGCGACAGGTTTAGGTTCAATTGTCTACGGACTGACAGTGCAAGCTAAGTTACTCAATGAACCTGCCCTGTTAGCAGATGCCACCCAAGCGGCAAGACTTTTTTCTGTAGAGCTTATTAGTAATGATCGTGCACTCGATGTCATTGCAGGCAGTGCTGGAGCAATATTAGGGCTCTTAAAGTTATATCGCGAAACGAGAGAATCCTTCATCCTCGAACGGGCGGTACTCTGCGGCAACCATTTGCTTTCACAGGCTCGTTATAACGAGCACGGTAGGCGTTATTGGGCGGGAGAACTTGTTGGTGACAAGTCATTAAACGGAATGTCGCACGGGGCGTCAGGGTTTGGCTATGCATTTGCCTTGTTGGCTAAAGCTAGTGGACAAAATAAGTTTCTCGCGGCCCTTGAAGAGAGCTTGAAAAATGAAGACGAGAATTTTAATCACAAGGTCAGTAACTGGTTCTTATTAGACAAAGATGCCCCGCTGAAAAAACCTCCGTGTCAGTGGTGCCACGGAGCTGTTGGCATTGGCATCGCTCGAATGGCTATTGCCACTCAGGGTGCTCCTGACTTAGCCAGTCTTGAAGTGGACATTACGCGAGCTTTACGCGGCGCGTCGCTACGAGGGCATCATTTGAATGACTCTATGTGTTGCGGGTCATTAGGTCATGTTGAACTTTTAAGAAGCGCAAGTCTGTTTTTTAGCAATCCGACATTTGATGTTCAGGCAAAAGCTGAATTTAAAAAAGTTATTGATCGCGCCCACCGCTCAGGAAAATATCTTCTAGGGCCTCCAGGCGAAATACCCTTGGGGCTATTCACTGGCTTGGCTGGAATCGGGTATTCGGCTTTAAGACACAACGAGCCAACGCTTCCGAATATTCTAATTTGGGAATAACCACTAAGTCGAACACCCCACTACCCTCGCACATCCTCTTCATTTAGTCATCAACGATCTGATTGCTAAGCTCGCAGCAGCAATTCTTTGCAAAGACATTGGATGCAAATTCACGACAAACGTCCGAATGTAGGGGGTGCAATCTTTACCTTTTAGTCAAAACGAATTGAGTGTTTAACAAAGCGGGAGCGTCGATGTACAGTCAGTCACCTACTGCCTACGTGGGCGATGGTACTAACTGCCATCGGGTAGTTTTTTAACCGATTCTCGTAACAGCTTACAAATAGTGCGGTTAGTTCTTGACACCAGTCACATATCGAATTTATAACGATCAGGTATTCTTAACAAAGTCACTTAATTGGCGTAGCCCCTGCTGACCGATCTCCCACTGCCTACTTGGGCGCGGGTACCAAGCAAGGCCACATCCTTCGGATGGCTTTTAGGCGGTTTCTCTACCACATAAGGGGGCGGTTCTTGAACACAAGTACCAGTTTGACGGAGTTCCACACCTATGCTCAAAAATATTTGAATGACTGGGAAAATAAATCAACCGTACGGACAAAAAAAAGAAGTCGATTTAGCAAGAGTCTGTTGGCCAAGGTGGATTTTTCTTATTCACTCAAGCCATATAAACACTTGCCTGAAATCCAAGCATTAAAAAAGAAGCAACTGCAGTCGTTTTACCTGCAAAGTTTTTGCGATGTGTTGAGCGGTGTAGCCAATTTTGAAGTGAACTTTGTCACCGATCAGTGCGGCAAACTCGCCAATCAGGGACTAGGTATTGATCTAAGCGATTCAATTAAGCAAGTGGCTATCGCTATCGGCACTGATGAGATGTATCACGCCTTCGTGGCCAGAGAGCTTTTATCGGACTTGAAAACGCTGGTGGGGGTGACACCGAGTGCTGTGCATAAACCAGTCGCTGCTAAGGGCTCGGACACCACTTCAAAGCTTAAGAAAGAAGGGGCGCTAGTCGCACCTCTGGATTTCTTCCGCAGTGCTGTCCCTACCAAGCTTGAACGCATTGCTGAGACAACTTTGCTTTGCATCCTAGAAAATGCGGTGGTCGATGATATTATTAGTATTGCCAAAGTTGCTCACACAGATAATCCCGCAGATATCTACTCCAGAGAGCATCTACATGACGAGAGTCGTCACAAAGTGTTTTTTCAGCATCTACTGAAATATCTCTGGTCTGCGATTTCAGAAAAAGATCGTGTTGTCTTAGGACGTGCCGTTGTGGGGTATTTTGTGACGTACGTGACTCCAAGCGAAGAGCAGCTCTTTGAGTTTCACCACAAGACGCTGGAGCCCTTGGGGCTACCTATTGCGGTGAGTCAGTCCATTGCTCGCAAGGTGACCGAGCAAGAGTGTAAGGAACAGTTACACGAAGTCGAGTTTATCCAAAACCCCATGCGTTTAATGAAGATAGCTGGTGTGATCGAGCATGAGCCGACGCACCGATTATTGATCAAAAAACATTTATTAGCAGCTTAATTTTTTGGCCGACTCGGCGACAAAATGACCTTTAATTTTCAGCAGTTACTTGTAAGCGCCGCAACCATTGATGAGTTGCTAGGGTCTAGCTATCAGCGACAGCTCGGACAGAAAGACAGTACGGATCGGGCAGCGTTGAGTCTCGCTGCCTGGTGTCGCTCTGCTTCAAGCGGTGATTGGAGTCTGTTCTTTAAGCGCCTTAGCCGTGACAATCTTGCGATTGATGAAGTGCTCTCAAGGCTCGCTGAGGTGAGGCATTCGCCAGCCTCACCACAACCCGCATGGTTTGTAGATGCGCAATGGGTGTATCAAGCCTTAACGGGTGAGTTTGGCGATGGTCAACTTTTTTTAGTTGATGGGGCCGAACCTTGCCCCTTCGCAAAGATTTTTTATGCACTTGTGACGCTTGCCGAGGCACAAGTGGTCGACAAGACGCCGCCGCAAGCGCTTGCGTTGTTTAATGATTCAGCTAGGCGGGGTCTACGCATCGGGCTATTAAAATTGCTCACAGACTTATATGCCCCGCTGCTCTACAGCAAGTTTGTCGCGATCCTTAAAGTACATACCCCAGAGGGCAAATTACCCGCGTCTACTGCTTCAGCAGGTACGGATCTGTTTGATAAATTGGTTGAGGATCTGAGGGCAACGGAGCTGCCACTAATCTTTGCAGAAAAACCCGTCTTACTGCGGTTAACGGCTACGATTGTGAGGCAGTGGATAGACACCACAGTTGAGTTAGTCGCACGTCTTGGCTCAGACATCTCAGAGATCAAAGCGGTTATCACGCACTCTGCACCCGGGGTTAACGTCCAGGCGATTGAGGGTGACCTCTCCGATCCCCATAACTTTGGTCATTCGGTGCAAATCGTTACCTTCGAGGATCATACTAAGCTTGTCTACAAACCTAAAGATTTGCGCTTAGATGTTGCGTGGCATGATCTGATAGTGATGTTTAACGCTAGCTTGCCACCTATTGATCTCAAGCCCGTCAAGACCATTGCTTGCCACGAATATGGATGGACCGAGTTCATCGAACATACGTCGTGCGAATCAACACAGGATATTGAGCTGTTCTATCGTCGCTCTGGCGCATGGTTGGCCGTGTTTCATTTGTTTGCCAGCAGCGACATGCATTATGAAAACATCCTAGCCCATGGTGCTCACCCAGTTCCGATTGATCTGGAAATGATTTTGCAGGCTTCTACGCCTGAAGCCGAGCAAGAAACCCCCGAAACAGCAGCTTTAATTGAGGCAGGCCGCAGTGTTGTGAACTCGGTATTGATGGTGGGGATGCTGCCGTCGTACGCTAAAAGCCCCAACAATAAGATTTTTGATGCGGGGGGGCTCAACGCCGTCAGAAGCAGCGCACCCGTTGGCGTATGGAAAAACGTCAATACTGATGGTATGCGCTGGATGCAAGTGCCTAACGACTCGGCACACACGCCCAACATCCCGCACATCAAAGGGAACTATGCACAACTAGGTGATTATTTACCTGCCTTCATTGAAGGTTTCGAACAGTACGCCCACTTTCTATTCAAGCAGCGGGACGCGATCGGGGTAGCAAGTCTGCTCAAGCCCTTTAAGAAACTTCCCGTGCGTAAGGTCATTCGCAACACCCGGTTCTACTACATGCTCTTGCAAAGGCTCAAAGACCATCGAAACATGAGCGATGGGGTGACCTGGAGCGCACAGGCAGAGTTTTTATCGAGACTCGCTGACTGGGACGCTAAAGATGATTTACTTTGGCCACTTCAAGAGGCAGAACGGATAGCGTTAGTAAATTTGAATGTGCCGCATTTTGTTTCTCCAAGCGATGAAGATATGGTGAGTGCCATTACCGGTCATCGAACTCAAACAGGTGCGATACCGGGGCTTGGACGTGCCACAGAGCGTCTCATGCAATGGTCAGCGCTCGAGATAGAGCGTCAGGTTGAAATCATCAAGGTCAGCACGAGTTTTGTGTCACGATCCGATAGTGACAGCAAGGATAAATATCTTTTCACACGCAAGCTTAAACAATCAGCACTACCTTTAGACCAGACGACTTTGGCAAGAGAGGCAACGAGAATCGTTGCAGCCATCGAGCAGCATGGCGCGATCAAGGATAAAAGCGCTGCGTGGGTCGGCCTTGATTGGTTAGGTGGCTCAGAAGTTGCCCAGCTCGTCACCCTTGGGGCTGATTTATATAACGGTGCTGGCGGCATTGCCTTGTTTTTAGCCGCCCACGCTCGCTATGCCAAGGATCCAGTCAGTCGTGAGCTTACGCTTAAAGCTCTCGCTGCAACGAGACTCCAAATTGCACAACCCTCCGCACCGAGATGGGCCAGAGGGCTGGGAATCGGAGGCGCAAGTGGGCTTGGTTCGGTCGTCTACGCACTGACGGTGATCTCAGAACTGCTTGCTGAGCCATCTTTATTGCAAGACGCGCTGACGGTATCGAATTTGTTCTCAAACGAATTAATAGCGGCCGATCGCTCGTTAGATGTGATTGCGGGCAGTGCGGGAGGCATCCTAGGGTTACTTGCGCTTTATCGTAAAACCCAGTCAAAAGACGTATTAGCTAAAGCCGTTGCCTGCGGCGAGCACTTATTACGACAACCACGACAAGGCGAAGTGGGTAAACGTTGTTGGGTGGCACTCGGAGTCAGTGAATCACCTTTAACGGGTTTCTCGCATGGTGCTGCTGGGTTCGCCTATGCACTATCAAGCGTAGCAAAAGCCAGTGGTCGTGAAGAATTCGAGGCAGCGGCGCAAGAATGCCTTGCCTTTGAAGATAGCTGTTACGACAAGACTGCAATGAATTGGCCTGATCTACGTAGCGGCGATGAAGGCGTTTTCCCGAGCCAATGGTGTCATGGTGCAGTAGGTATTGGACTCGCACGTACTGCAAGTCGTCGTGCTGGCAAGACTCGGGTAGAGACAATCGTGAGCGACATCAATCACGCAGTGCAAAACACCACCGCTAACTGGCCCCAGCATGTTGATACGCTGTGTTGTGGCACACTCGGTACGATTGAGTTTCTAGCCGAGGCAAGTAAAGTATTAAACCAACCCGCTCTTGGGCATTTATCAGATCAGCGGCTGGCACAAATTATCGCGAACCGCCAAGAGCAAGGTGACTACGCTTGGAATGCTGGCGGGACGGCTTTTAATCTAGGTTTGTTTCGAGGCCTGTCTGGGGTGGGCTACACCGTACTCAGAAAATTGGATTCAAGCTTGCCTAATGTTTTGCTGTGGGAATAGCCTCGATAGAAAGAAAAACAACCGGTACTTTAATCAAATGCACGGAAAATCCTCCCCGTTCAGGAGGGATTTCACAATGTCGCTTCAACGAGTACGCCACGACTGACGCTCAAAACCTTATCGGCGGCACTGTAGTAATGGTCATCATGAGTGATAGCGATGACTGTTTTACCCAATGCCTGCAGACGAGGAATAATGATGTCGTAGAACTCTTTTCTGAACTGCGGGTCTTGATCGGCCGCCCATTCGTCAAGAACTAAGATAGGCTTTTTACACAGCAAAGCGACGACTAAGGCCAGTCGCTTGCGCTGCCCAGTCGAAAGCTTGACGGTAGAGAACTCTCCATCCCGAACCGAAACGTGTGCCTCAATCTCAAACTGTTTAAGCAGCTCGGTGACCTCATCATCGCTGATATGATTTAGACCGTAAGTTTTCGTGAACAAATAAAAATCACTGAAAACCACGGCAAATAAATCACGGTAATCTGAGGTCGAGGGCTGGGCCACCACCTGTTCGCCATTGACAATTATCTGACCTGACGCTGGTGTATACAAACCCGTCAACAAACGGATCATCGTTGTCTTGCCAGAACCGTTGCGACCACGAATAAAGTAGACCTTACCCGCTTCAAACTCATAACTCATTGGTCCAAGCTTAAACTGGGTACCTGTCCTGACATTTGTATGATCAAAACAGATGTCTCGAAAAGTGACCGACTTGAACTCAGAAAAAAGCTCACGCTGTCTGGATGCCGTTTCAGCCTCTTCATCAGACAAGCGTTTTTCAAGATCCATCAAAGAACGGGCGGATAAATTTACCTGCGTCAATGAAGGCATTGTCTGAACCACAACATTCAGGGAAGACACAATAAACAATGAGGTCGTAGTGGCCTGCAGAATATGTTCAGAAAAGCTTGGAGAGAACTCAGGTACCAAAAAAATCAGCAATCCCACCACAACAAACATGAACGCTTGCATATAGTTGAAGAATTGCAGCATCTCACTCACCACCTCGCCCTTGAACTTTGAGCTCTCGCGCGACTTTTCAATCATGTGTCGTGTGATGTCTCTGGCGCAACGTGAATCCATTTTTACTTCTTGGTAACCATTCAGAAAATCATCAAAAATTGTATTGACATACGCATCTTTTACAACAGTTTGCTTGAATTCTCTGGCGGAGGTCCCCAACCCGGTTAGGCTCACGATAAGAAATAGGGACATCGAAATGAGAATCACTAAAAATGCGAGCCAGTCAACAAAGGCCATGTAAATGGTCAAGAATAAGACCGTCACAATCGACTGACCCAACCCGATCAGCATGAAACTGCCTTGAGAGACCAAATGGGCATCGCGCGCTAGTAATTGGAGGATTTCGCCACGACCGACTTCATTCACCTTAATCAACTGAGACCTAAACACATGCCCCATGATCTTGATTTTGAATTTGTGAATCAGGGCTTGGGCACCCATCACATTGGCGTGGGTGACCTTGGCTGTTCCGTACATAAAACCAAGTAACAGTGCGGCAAAAATAAAGAAATGCCACGTGACGCTGTGATGTTCAGAAACCCGTTGCGAAGAATAGTTAATGAGTGCAATCAAAGCCGTGTTAACGATGCCGGCAAACAGCGACAGGATAGCTACGTTCTTTAATTCTCGACCGCGTCCCTGGGCGAGAAACTCAATCAGATCAAATTTTAGGTAAGCATGCATGCGTGAGTGAGGCAAATGTTCTGATGAGTTCCTGCAACGCAGTTGTGATTGTTGTCTGCAATGATCTTATCAAGGAGACTGAACGGGCTGAATCGTCGGATCCAAAACTTCGACTACAGTTTCCTGCTCTTTCTTTTTAAACAACGATTTTGTTTTTGCGAGTTGCTCGCGGTACGCTGAGCTCACCGCCTCTGCCGTTAATTCCGACAGCGACTGACCTGACTCAAACTTACTGATAAAAATCCGACCCAGCGCAAAGGTCGAGACAAAGGCCAGGCCGGGTTGGATCACAAGAGATAACACCGGGCCCGCGTAAGGAATATAACGAAACAAACGTTCGCTCAGGTAACCCGAGGCCAGCATCGTCAGCGTGCCGCCTGCCAGACCGCCCAGCAACGACTGAACAGCCTCTTTTTTGTAAGGAAGTTCATAGATTTTGCACAATTCGGATATCATTTTAACCTGTAAGCCGCCAATTGCCGCAAGATCCAAAACGGGCACAGGAATCACCCCAGCTACTGCCGCGTAGGTCGACCAATTTTTAACTGTTTGCTCAGCTAACAGAACGCGATAGTTTTTTGAGCCCTCTTCAACCGCTTGATCATCGCTTGATTCGTCGACAGAAAAAGCCTTTGTTTCTTCATTTCCGAACATTTCAGTTGCTGACATTTCTTCAACCGCAGGTACTTTATTATCTTTACTCATAATGATCTCCAAAAAAAATAAACAAGAGCGCCAGTATGTTCCTAAAAGTTTAAAAAATATACCTTTTTGCTGCAAGACTAACAACAAATGCGGCCTAAGGCACAGCACTCACTCACTCAGCAAAGTCCGTATGAGTATAAAACATGGAACAGCCAAAAGTGAATCTGGGCTGCATGAGGCTCTCTGCGAGATCTTAAGCTTATCGAAAATCAGGCCTTGCAAGCGGCCGTGACGCAATAATTCAATTGCTCGGTTATAACCTCGAGCGCTATGACCTCAAAGACTATAGATCTTGTACATCTTCATTTTCTTTTCTGAGAGAATCTAATGATGAAAGTTTGCTTTATTTCGAAATATCCTCAGAACTAAAGTGAATGTTATGAACGTAGATATTTCCGATCTCGTCAATGAGGGAGTTTTGCTCTTCTCCAGCGAGTTGTCTCGTAAACACTCGAAATATCTTGTCTGATATACGTTTTTCAAAACGCCAACCTTGGGGCAAATTCAGAAAGGTACCTAAATTATTCAAATTGATCCCAAATTTATCATTTCTTAGAAGATGAGATCCATAGATCATCGTGTAATGCCTGCCGTTCGGGGCAATCAATTCATAAAGAGTCGCTCCCTTAGACCATAAGAGGTTTGCTGTTCCACTGGTTTTGAAGGGCAAGTATGTCAAATTTCCTTCCCTAATTTTCTGATAAGCAGAAGGATCCTTAAGTAAGTCTAGTAGATTAAATGTTACTTGACCAAATAGTGAAAATTTCAGTTTACCAACGTCAACATCGCTATTGACAGCGCTGGTCAAGTCGAGGTCAGCCATGCGGAAGAACGGGCCCTGCAAGCGAAACTTAGCCTCAGGATATAGCAGCATAAGCTGGGCCCCTACTGAATCGTTTGTCAGCGCGGCAAAACTCTTTTCGTCACATTGACTCAAGGGCGTTGAAAAAAAATGCACCTTAATCCTAAACCACGAAGGATCCAAGGCAAAGATCATACATGTCGAACCGTCATTCTCGGGGACGACATGAAGGTCGGATTTAACCTCTTGCTTTGACGCTACAGAAGCAGATTGTTGCGCAGGTTTGACGGAGTTTGTCGGTACTTGCGTAAAACCAGCGCTTGAAAACGCTGCGAGCAAACCAGCCAATATAAGTCTAAGAATCATTTTTAAACTCGATTATTTTGCAGTCTTTGTTGGGTTTGTATCGGCCGTATCAAGCACCAGAGGCAAGCCACTCGCCCCCGATCCAAACAGCAACACCTTGGCGTTATCGGATTTAGCCAATGCTTCGCTTGCCTCTATACCACGGTAGCGAAGATAATCGGTAATCACACCACCGAAAGCAATATCTTGAAAGTTTTTAATACCTTGAGCTTCAATGACTTTGCGCTGAGCTTCCTGTTCAGCAATGCTAATGTTGTACTTGAAAGCGTCTGCACTTTGTGCAGCGACCATCTTTTGGCGAATCGCATTTCTTACTTCTTCTGGATAACTGACAGAAATAAGCTGGACGGCACTAATGTTAACTAGTTTGACATTTGTACGGCCTGGCGGGCTCAGTTGATCAACGATAGAATCGTCTGCGACAATTGCAATGCGTTTAATTACAATTTGGATTTCATCTGTGAAAGCTTCTTTGGAACTGTGCTTAGCAACCATCTCACGCGCTGCAGAGATCACTTGCGGTACGATGATTTTTTTTAGAAAATCGGCGCCTGCGTATTGGTGCAGCAAGGGCGCTGTCAGGCGGTTAATCTCATACTGAAATACAACGGTGACCTGTGTTTCAAGTAAGTCAGCAGTCAACAAGGTGAGTTCAAGAGTCTCGGAATTCACGCGTGTACTGTACTGAGTGACGCTGTTCCAAGGTAGCTTCAAATTCACACCTTCGCGGTAGACACGCCGAAAGTCTATGCCATCAGAAAGCGGCCGATAAATCACACCGACATTACCGGCCGGGATCACCACCACGATGCGGCTAAACAGCAGCACAAAACCTGCTAAGGCGACCACCCCGACGATCATTAACGGGACAATGCGGCGTCGAAGCCAGTTAGAAACATTTTGTCTAATTTTTTTAGCTAAACCGATTTTCATACCCGCCTAACCTTTTATACTTGTGAAGCGTTTATATTTTGAAACATATCGCATTAGATTTTACAGGACATCGTATGCGCGGCTAGCAACGCGCGTTGAACGAATTCAGCGTGGGTTTGTTCTGGGACTTACGCACCTCATGCGGAAATAACACCCTTATGCATTTCTTAGCAAATGGAGCGAAGGCTGCGATAGGCTTTTTGCCTGTAAATGTTAATGTAAATTTGGAATGTTTAAATTATCATGTAATATCGTCTGTATATGAACTGTCGTGCACACACAGCATCTTGACTGCTTGCATGCTTGTGTGTACGAGGACTAGGCGCCAGCCGTAAATACAATTACCATTGGGCTAACAAATACTCATCAAGTTGTTAAGTCTTGGATTTTGAGATGTCAAATTAATCGGAACGCATAAATTACGGAAAAACATGGCTCTCAGACGATGGTTTTTTGTTTTCATCAACCTCCTGACCTTGTCAGGTTGTGGCTTAACTGGGTCAAACAGTTTTCGCGATATGGCGACGGCTTATCGTGAAGTTCTGGAAGACTACTCAAATAACAACATTCTGCTCAATATTGTTCGTTCCTCTGAGAGCATGCCTATGTCGTTTCTGGATATGCCTAATGTGATTGGTTCTGGCTCGCTGCAGAGCAGTGCTTCGGTCATTGGTACAGTCATGGGTGCGTCGCCAAGCACGCCCCTAGGCTTCGTCTCTCCAGGAACTGGCTCAAGCTACTCGCCATCGCTCGGGCTTACAGCAAATGCCGGTTTCAATTTTACTCAATCTTCGCTTGATAACTCAACGTTCTTGACGGGATTCTTGAGTCCGCTAAAACCTGAAGCCATTCAAAGCCTCTTGCATATTGCGGCGGGTCCGAAAGAGATGCTCTATACGCTAACCGTCGATTCGATAGAGGTTTATGACCTAGCAACTAACAGGGTCAAAGAATTGGTCGTTAACAACCCTTTGCTTCCTGAGTATTCAAAGTTTCAAGAATTACTCGGCCAATTAATCAAACACGGGTTGTCTATAGAAACGGTGATTGAGCGCGTACCCGTTTCACCGGTTATGTCGCATGAAACAGTCATAAATAATGCTAGGGCGCTAATCGAGGCCTCGTCACGACCGGGCGTAGTGTTCTTGCCAGCCAAATTACCCAATGGTCAACCGGGTCATCAATTCACGCGAATGATTGCGATGTCACGCATGTGCTTGATGCCCCACCAGGATAAACCGGTTGAACGAGCCTTGCTGGAACAAAAATTCAGTTCGGGCGCCTTCTGCGCACCAGAAGTGCCAGGCGCAACTCCGGGGTTGAATCACACAACCAAGACTCCTGCACAGATCAAGTCAGACTCAAAAAAACTGGCGCTGATCATCAAGTTGCGTTCACCGCGTAAAATTTTTGATTATTTGGGCTGGTTAACCTTAATGCAGTTAGGTCCAGAAAAAAAATACATAACGCTCAAAGCCCTTAGCGCTACGGCCTCTGGCACGACCACTCAGTCAAATCAACCAGCCGCAATGATGGACGAGCTTCCGCTGTTTGTGATTCAGAAAAACAACACCCAAGAAACAGCGTTAGCAAAAGTTAATTACCGCGGTAACACCTACACTATCCCAGAAACCAACTCAGGCGCGTCGCGGCAGGTACTGGTAGTACTTTCGCAAATTCTAACGTTGATGAAAGTTCCTGGCTCAATTCCTGCCTCGCCTGCGGTCTTGATACAGTAGTTCGTTAAGCGTTATCGTTTGACAAGTAAGCGCGAGTGCTGTTTGCTTTGGTAAGAGGGTGGCCCGTTGGATCAACATCGAACGAGCGGCGCTACGAAAGCTGACTCAACTGTCGGTGTCGTCTCGGTTGGAAGACTTGCGCATTCCTCCTGGTAACCGCTTGGAGCGATTGCGAGGTGACCGATCGGGCCAGCACAGCATTCGCATCAACGACCAGTGGCGTGTCTGTTTTGTGTGGGCTGACGACGGTGCCCACGATGTTGAAATCGTTGATTACCACTGAAGGATTTAGACCATGGCTGCAATAACCCCCGTCTCTCCTGGCGAAATGCTTCAGGAAGAGTTCCTAAAACCTCTGGGCCTGATGCCTTACAAAGTGGCCAAGGACATCGCTGTGCCCGCCACCCGTATCTACGACATCGTGGCCGGCAAGCGTGCTGTCACAGCCGAGACAGATTTGCTGTTGTGCCGGTACTTTGGTTTAAGTGACGGCTGGTGGCTAGCGGTGCAGTCTCACCATGACACACAGCTGGCGCGGCGAGAGTTAGGCGCTCGGCTCAAGAAGATCACTCGCTGTCCACTGCTCGCCGAGCCACTGCCCGTTTGATCGAAGGTCTGTTTGGCTCTTAGCCTGCAATGTCAGCCCAGGGATCTAAATCACCCTTTGCCTGCTCTGGCAGTGTGATGCGCGAACGCGATGCTGGCGTAAATCCCATCTCGACTGCCGCCTTAGTCATGATCTGGGCCTGCTTGTTTGCAATCGCTAAGTAGGGCGACTGCATCGGGACACCGGTGTTGGGCGCCTTGACCAACAGTCCGGTCTTGGTGATCCCCGTCTGAGCCTTGCGGTATAGATCAGCGGCGCACGACCAGACCTCCAGCACCGACATATCCAGACGACGCAACAAGGTGCGCAGGCGCGCTCTCAATAGCGTAACGCCAGGCCTGCTTGGCACCTTCCGCCATGTACTCGGGAGGCTCCACCAGGTCGCCCTGAGGTTGTGGCTCGCGCAAGTTGGTGCGACATTTCTGCAGCGTTCCCCTAATCTTCTTGACCGCAGTGGGTAAGGGCTTACGTCCAGCCATTCAATTTGACTCCTGTATTAGTTTGGCCGCCGCTGAGCTGAGCAGGCATTTGGCAATCAGAGTTGATTTCTGCCGTAGGGGCTCACTTTTTGGCAGGGGGCCCAACTTGCATAGTGCACCCCCCCCTATCTTCATTTTGCACGCGCAAAAATTTGATTAAGGTCACGCATCACAACTTTCAGACTGTAGAGATTTGACCCCCCTAGGGGGGTGCGTCAGCGTCGATCTTCATCGATCTTCGCTCATCTTCTGACAACATCAAATATCAATTGTCTGAGCAAGTTATTGATGTGCTCAGAGGCCCACATCGGTGTTGCGTCGGCGCGTCGGGTTGCCGAACCCGCCATCGTGTTTGGCGGTAAGCAGGGAGTGGCACCGACTGCAGATTGCTTGCAAGTTATCGCGTCCATTGTTGTGACTATCGCCGTCAAGGTGATCGACCACGTTTGCTGCGCGCACGATGCCCTGCAGTGCGCACCGCCGGCACGTTGGCTCCTCACGCAGAACGTGAGCACGAAGCCGGCGCCAGGACGCGCTGTTCGTTGGCAGCGCACGACTCTTTTGACGCTGGCGCTTTAACGCGTTGTTGTCCCACTGCCGCGCGGCGAGCTGGTGCGCATCGCAGTAACCGGGCGTGCTCAGCACCGCACCACAACCAGGATGACGACAAGGTGTTGGTGCACTTGTTGGCATGAATCAACGATTAAACAGAATGAGCAACAAAGATCAGAAAAGACTTGGCTTCGTGGCGAAATGAAGCGTTCATACAACCGTTCACATGAACACCATCAACCCAAGGAGCGTATGAAATGAAATCACAAGCAGACTTCTATCTTGAACAGCTCAGACCATTGATCGGAGGAAAGATCACAGCCCTTACTCGGTCGGGTCCAACAGATGACCCCTACGACATCGAGTTCATCGGGCTCATCATCAAACTGCCCAACGGAAAATCAAAGTCGTTGGTGCTTTTGTCTGATGACGAGGGTAACGGTCCCGGTAGCTTTGAGATCAGCGACGAGAACTAAGGCAGACGCGCCGCACAACTGTTATCAATTTCAATCAGGACATCACAATGACTACTCAACTCACCATTACTCAGTTAGCAGTACTGACCCATGCACACGAACACACAGAGGGTAAGATCGACTGGTTTCCGGACACCGTCAAAGGTGGTGTCCGTCAGAAGGTCATTGACGGCCTTGCCAATCGCGGACTGATTACGAGCAAACGTAACAACTGGTTCATCAGCGCAGCAGGTTATGAGGCGCTTGGTGTGCCACGCAAAGGTCCAGTGACCCTGCAGGCGCTTGACGCCGTGATCAAGGCCGCCAGTGTCTCAGCAGATGAGTCTGTCAAGATTCCTCGCACCCGCGACAACAGCAAACAGGCGCAGGTGATTGCGCTGCTCAGACGTCCCGAGGGTGCGACCATCGTGCAAATTTACACCTTGACTGGGTGGCAGGCACATACAGTTCGTGGCACGTTTGCAGGCTCGTTCAAAAATAAACTCGGACTGGACATCACGTCCACAAAAGAGCAGGGAGGCGAGCGCATCTACAAAGTTTCGACCTGAGCCGTCTTCACCAAATCACCAAACGTCGCGCCATCACTGGCGCGTTTTGCTTGCTTGCCAGAAAACAATTCAAACCGTTTGCAAATAACGTCGACGTACTTAGGATCAAGTTCCATGAGCCGAGCGCGTCTACCTGATTTTTCGCAG
>Ga0209550_10002645_pt1 | contig 17222 bp, 17 predicted proteins | sample LauGreSuBDMM15SN_2_FD_187567 | JGI IMG/M metagenome (GOLD analysis project Ga0209550, IMG submission 187567) | Freshwater lake microbial communities from Lake Michigan, USA - Su13.BD.MM15.SN (SPAdes) (version 5) | ecosystem: Environmental > Aquatic > Freshwater > Lake | place: Lake Michigan...
GGAGTGCACGATCCCGTGCAACGGCCCATGACCGGCCGAGGCAATGTCCGCCGCGAGGCGCTCCGCCGCTCCGGGTTGCTCCACGTCGCAAAGGAAAACCGGCTTTCCAGCCAGCAGGGTTTCCAACGACTTCTTACGTGCCTCGGAACGTACACTATAAATCACGTGCGCGCCCTGCTCTTCGAGGGTCTTCGCGACCCCCCAAGCGACGCTCTTGCGGTTCGCGACGCCGAACACGAGAAACGTTTTCCCGGAAACGTGCAGGAAATCGCTCATGCGGAGGAAGCCCCATCGGGTGTTTTCCAGGCCACGGTGAAGTCCACGCTCAGCACACGCTTGTCGCCGCACTTCACTTGACCACTCATCATCGTGAACCCTCCCAGCGCCTCTTTGCGCTTCACCTCGATGGTGATCGTGTCGCCGGGATAGACCGGATTGCGAAAACGCACGTCGCTGATTTTCGCGAGCAACGGCACGCCGTCCTGCGTCCCCTGCCCCGCCATCAACCGAGCCATAAAAAGCGCTCCCGTCTGAAACACCGCTTCACACAGCAACACGCCGGGCGTGATCGGTGCGCCGGGATAGTGCCCACGGTAAAAATCTTCGTCGGCGCGAAACGTCCGGCGCGCGACCAATCCGTCAGCAGACTCGCTGACGATTTCGTCAACGAACAAGAAGGGTGGCCGGTGGGGAATGAGGTCGGTGACTTGAGACATGGTCAGTGGGTGGCGACGGCGGCCGATTGCTTCGTCTGGAAAATAGCCTTGTCGATCTTGTTGGCCGTGATGACGCCATAATTAATGGTGCCGAGCCAGCCTGACATAATAATTCCAACCGACCCGGCGTGGTAGAGGCCCGGAAGTTTTTCCGACAGTTCCATCGAAACTTTCAGGCCCTCGAACTTTGTGCCGAATGAGGTACCGGAGAAATGCTGAGTGTAGCGCTCGATCGTCCGCGGCGTGGCGGCCTCCAGCCAATCGATCTTCGCCCGCACTCCGGGGATGTATTTCTCCAGCGCTACCAATGACTCCTCGATCAACCGCTGCTTTTCGCGCGCGTAGTCTTCGTCAGAGAGTTTCTGCCAATCGGCATACTGGCCATTAAGAGAAACCACGACGGTGTAGCGGTCAGAACCCGGGCGCGTATCCGGGTAGTAGACAGAAAAAGTTCGGCTCGTGGTATGCAGGTCGGTCAGTTCCGTGCTGCTGAACTTCGGATTCTCGGAGGTGAAAACCAAATCACCAATATGCGGAATGGTTTCGCCCTTGCGGATGCCGAAATAGACTTGGCACGAGCTGGAATTGATCCGGACGGCCTTGGCCTCGGCCACATAGTCAGCAGGAAAATTCGCCTCCCCGCCCAGACGGAAAATCGTGTTCTTGATATTGGCGTTGGACAGCACGGCTTTCGCACGGATCACGCGCCCGCTGGTGGCAACGATACCGCAGGCCACCTTTTGCCCCGCGCGCTCTTCCACCAAAATGCGCTCAACGAGCACCTTCTTGCGCACCTCCACGCCATTCTTTCTCAGCTCGGCCACCATCTTCTCAATTAAGAGGTCCGATCCACCGCGGAACGTATAGACGCCCGAACCCATAAAATTGGAAAAGACGATGCCGTAGGTGATGGCCGGATCGTCCAGCGTCGAGCCGTTGGCGTAAGCGATGGGCTCCATCAGGAGGCGTTTCACATCGTCACGCCCCGGGAAAAACCGCTCGAGCATCTCCCCAGTCGTCTCAGGGTTGTTGTCGTAAAAATTCATCGCCCGCAGGTAGTCGTAGAATTTCTCGACGTGCGCGCGGTCCAGGCCAAATTTCTCGACGAGGACTCGCGTGTAGTCATCGCGAGTGAAGGTGGTCCATACGTCCATCTGCGGATTGACGAACCGGATGTCTTTCAGCGGCACGATCGAGTCCGAGATCTCCTTCGTCCAATACTTCCGACATGACTTGATCATCCCCACGGGAAATCCGTGCAGCGAAATATCGAAGATATGCCCGCCCTTGCGCGTGAACCACGTGGCGAGTCCGCCGAACTGGTAGTGATGCTCGAGCAGCAGCACGCGGTGGCCGGCCTTCGCGAGCACGTTAGCTCCCGTGAGGCCGCCTAAGCCGCTACCGATGACAATCACATCATACTCATCCGCGACACCTTTGAGCCAGTCGTAAGCCATGGAGAGTCCGAAGTGAGTACGCTCCCGCTCCGAGCGCAACTCAGAGTTTGAGCGCCCGCAGATATTTGAAGGAATCGGGGATGGATTTGAGCGGCATCACCGTCTCGTCCTCCAAGAAATAATGTTTCACGCCGATTTTATGCGCGGCATTCAGAACCTCGGCCCACTGGATCTGGCCTTCGCCCACCGCCACTTTGGCCGTGGCCGGGCTGCCACCGGTGTGACCGCCGCGGGTGAAATCCTTGAGCATATCTTTGATGTGCAGCATCGACCAACGGTCGGGGTACTTGGCCAACAGCTTGGCCGGATCGAGTCCGGTGATGTAAACCCAATAAACATCCATCTGGTAGGTCACGAGGTCGGACTTCGTCTCCCGCACCAAAATATCGAACATCGTCTCGCCGTTACCTGCGGCCGTCGGACGGAATTCGAGCCCGTGGGGATGATAGCCAAAGCGCAGACCTTCCTTTTTGCAGACCGCTCCCCACTCGTTGAACTTCGCGGCCATCGCATGGGCCATCGCCTCGGAGAATGGCTTGTCCTTGCTCACCGGTGGGTACGGCACGACCACGAACTTCAGCCCCAACTCCTTCGCGTCGCGGATGACACCGGCGATGTCCTTGTCGAACAGAGCATAGCCGAAATGACCGCTGACCGGAACAAAACCGCGTGATTTCAACTCCGCCGCGAACAGCGCCGGCGTGAGGCTACCGGTGCCAGCAACCTCGACCTCCTTGATGCCGTAAGACTTGGCGATATCGAGCGCCCCAGTCGTGCTCTCCTTGGTTTGCGCGCGGAGGCTGTAAAGTTGGAGACCGAGGTGGTCACGGAAATCGGCGGCGTGCAGCGCAGCGGCGATGAGGGGCAACAGAGCGAAGCGCAGGAGTTTTTTCATAAGGAAGGGAATCCGATGTCGGCCGCCGCTCAGCCTTTTTGCAAGATGTGATAATTGGCCATCGAAATACCGCTCAGCATGGCCCCGACAATTCCGAGAAACCCTTGGTCGGTGCCACAAAGATAGAGATTGTCGAGCGACGTACGGCCCTGACGGTGCTTCGTGGTCGCTCCGTAAATCGCGCCTCCGAGGTGCCCCGTGAATTTCGCGATCGTGCGAGGCGTGAACATATCAGTCGTGAGCGTTGCCGCCGCCAGCGCATCGTCGCTCGCGAGCGGAGGCAAAAAGCGCCGGGCGCTGCGCTGCACCTCGGGGAACCAACGGAGCTTGTCCGCTTGGTAGTCGGCTTCGCGCTGGCTGGCCCAACCATCATAGTTGGCAAGGCAGGTAACCCGGAAAATGCCCTCGGGCAGGACGCGGCCAGCGCCGTAATCAAAGTTATTTGGAATGCAGATGACGCCGCTGCGAGGATCGACCTGCTCGGTCGGCCGCACGTAATCGAACCGCGAGGAATCATTAAAAAAAACAATCGTATCGCTGCCCCAGCCCAGTTCCGCCGGTTGCCGATCGAGAATGCTGATCGTCTCCACGAACGAGAGCGTGGGCGCAGCCGTCGTCGGCTCGCCGGGGCTCGCCGCTAACAGGCGATCGGTCTCCGGCGCCCCGATGGAAGAGATGACATGGTCGGCGGTAATCTCTTCACCGCTGTCGAGGATAACCGCGCTCGCGCGGCCCGCGTGGGCGCTGATCTTTTTCACCCCGCATTTCATCCGCCGCTCGCCCCCAGCGGCACGATATTTGGCCAAAAGCACGCGGAGCACGACGCGGACCCCTTCCAATGGTCGCGCAAATCCTTCGAGGAAGAGCGCTTTGAACATGATCACGAACTGGCCGAACTCCATATCCCGCTCGGTCGCGCTCCCGTAATACATCAGCGGGCAAAACAACATGTCTTCCAAGAGCGGATCGGAGACGTGCCGACGCACCGCTTCGCGAGCCGAAATCGGCGGGGCGTCGAGCGACACATCATCAAACGTCCGCACGGCGGTCACGAGTCTCCTGAATCCGTCGGCTTGCGCAGGAAACGCCGCCACCACTTCGCTCTCAAAGACGGCAAAATCGTTGGTGAAGCGCAGGGAGCATTCGCCGCGCGGGCCGAAGGCGATCCGCGACTGCTTCTGTTCACAGAGGGCAAACTCATCGCGGTCAATGCGGAGCTGGCGCAGCAGTTTGCCCAGTGGCGTGCCTTTGACCCCGGGCCGCACAAAATTGGTCATCGCGTGGAGGCCCACGTCGAATTTTCGTCCCGCGATACTGTAAAAACTATTCAGCCCGCCGACGGCGTTGTGCCGTTCGAAAATACAGACCTTCTTGCCGAAGTGCGCGAGGCGAATGCCAGCGGCGAGGCCTGACATGCCCGCCCCGATGATGGCCACGTCGTAGTGGGAGCGGGTGTTCATGGACGGCTACAAAAAAGGCCGGGAATCGTCCCGGCCGAAATATTCGCTCGGCTACTGGTCCTCAGCTCTTGCCCGTCAGGGCGTCGAACTTCGGCGTCAGATAGTCCGCGCAGCTGTCGAGGCTCGCGAGCTGTTGATAATCCTTCTCAGGGACCTCGATGCCGTGACGTTTGCGAAGCTCCATCACGATATCCAAAAAGTCCATACTATCGAGCTGCATCTGGTCGCGCAGCCGCACCTCGGGCTTCACGTTGCTCAAGTCCTCGTCGGGGGCGATGTCGGCAATAATATCGAGCACCACCTGCTTACATTCGTCTTTGGTCATAGTCGGGAGCGGGGATTAGGGGACAAACCGTTTAACAATCAACGCGGAATTTATCCCCAACATTCCGAAAGAATTATTAAGGATGGTGTCTACTTTCGCAACCGCCCGGGGCTGATTAAGCACCAAGCCCGGCAGCGCACAGAGCGGATCGAGGTCGTCGACGTTGATCGTCGGATGGACAATCAGGTCGTCGAAGGACTGCAAGTTACCCGCCAGTTCGAGCGCGCCGGCCGCGCCCATGCAGTGGCCGATGTAACCCTTGGTATTGTTAATGAAGGTGTCGGGGCAGCCTTCGCCGAAGACCGCACGGATCGCTTCGCACTCCTGAATGTCTCCGAGCGGCGTGGCGGTGGCGTGAGTGTTAACAATGTGGATATCGCGCGAGGCGAGCTCGGCTCGGCTGATCGCAGCGCGCACGCATTCAGCCTGGCGCGTGGGATTGGGCAGCACGTAGTCGCTCGCATCACTGTTCACGTGGTAGCCGGCGATTTCCCCGTAGATTTTCGCACCACGCGCTTGGGCATCGTCCAAACGCTCCAGCGTGTAGAGCGCGCCACCCTCCGAGATCACAATCCCGTTGCGGGCTTTGTCGAAGGGCCGCGATGCCTTGAGCGGGTCGGCGTGCGTCGCGAGGGCGTTCTGGGATTTGAAGCCAGCGAAAATCCCAAACGTGTGAATGCTCTCGCTCACGCCACCGCAAATCGCGAGGTCCACCTCGCCCAAACGCAACATCTGCGTGGCGTGGATCAGCCCCATGTTTCCTGCCGCACACGCAGCCCCGATGGTGTAGGCGGGGCCCGTCACGCCAAGATTGAGCGAGGCTTCACCGGCCGGGTTGTTCGCGACAGTCCGGGGATTGTGATAGTGCGACCAAAACTTCGTATCGTAGTTAAACTTCGAGATGTTGTAGATTTCGTTCTCGGTCTCGACGTTGCCGTGCTCCGTGCAGCCAATGTAAATACCCACACGGTCCTTCGCCACCGCCTCCCACCTGAGCCCACTGTCCGCCAGCGCCTCGCGCGCGCAGTAAATCGAAATACTCCCGGCCCGCGTGCCGACCCGCACCTCTTTTTTCGTCTGGTACTTCTGGGGGTTGTAATCGCACACGCCGGCAAGCTGCGAGCCCATGTAGCGAATCTCCCGGCGTTGAATTCCGGCCACCCCCGCGAGCAGATTGGCCCGGAATTCGGCTAACGAATTACCGTTGGGAGCGGTCAAACCGACGCCTGTGATGACGATGCGCGAGAGCTTCATTAAGGTGGAAGGGAAATCGCTAGCCAACCTCCGCCCGAAAGCAATACAACCCTCCTTTCTCTATGAACGTTCTCGTCGTCGGAGGCGCCGGTTACATCGGCAGTCATTGTGTTCGCCAACTCGCAGCGGCCGGTCACCGCCCTGTGGTGCTCGACAATTTCGCCTACGGCCACCGCGCAGCCCTCGCGCCCAATGTAACCGTGCACGATGCAAACTTAGGTGACGAACGCGCCGTCAAACACATCCTCGTCTCCGAGAACATCGAGGCGGTCATGCATTTCGCGGCCTTCTGCTACGTCGGCGAATCCGTCACCGACCCCATCAAATATTACCTCAACAACAGCGCAGCCACCCTGCACCTGCTCAACGCGATGCTCGCTGTGGGCGTGAAGAAATTTATCTTCTCCTCGACGTGCGCGACCTTTGGCGTGCCGGCGACGCTGCCCATCCACGAGAACCTTCCGCAAGTTCCCATTAACCCCTACGGCCAAACCAAGCTCGACATCGAAATTGCCCTCAAAGCCCTCGCCCCGGCGACCGGCCTCAGTTTCGCGGTCTTCCGCTATTTCAATGCCGCCGGCGCATCCGAAGACGGCTCGATCGGCGAGGATCATCACCCGGAGACGCACCTCATCCCCGTGGCTATCGACGTCGCGACGGGCAAGCGCCCGCATCTGGAGCTCTACGGCACCGACTACCCAACCCCTGATGGCACGTGTCTTCGCGACTACGTGCATGTCGACGACTTGAGCCGCGCCCACATCGCAGCTTTCGACAAATTAGCAGCCCCCGGCACGCAGCTCTTCTACAATCTCGGCACCGGTAAACCGACCTCCAACCGCGAAGTCATCCGCGCCGTCGAGAAAATCGTCGGCCGGCCCGTCAAGGTCATCGACCAACCCCGTCGCCCCGGCGATCCCCCTGCCCTCTACGCCGACTCCGCGAAAGCCCAGCGTGAACTCAATTGGAACGTAAAGTTCGGTGACATCGAATCGATTGTCGCTACAGCCTGGAAATGGCACTCAGCCCATCCCCAGGGCTACGCCGATCGATGAAGCTCTTCGCTACCGCCAAGCCAGTCGTCGCCATGATCCATCTGGGCGCACTGCCCGGCACGCCCGCGTGCCGCCGCTCGTTGCGCGAGATCGAGACGCAGGCGTTAAGAGAGGCCACAATCTACCGCGAGGCTGGCGTGCACGGCCTCATGTTGGAAAACATGCACGACACGCCCTACCTCCGCGGACACGTCGGACCCGAAATCGTCGCGGCCATCGCCATCATCGCCCGCGCCATCAAGGACGCAGCTCGCTTGCCCTGTGGCCTACAAATCCTCGCCGCCGCCAATACCGAGGCCATCGCCGTCGCCCATGCCGCCGGCCTGGATTTTATACGGGCCGAGGGGTTCGCCTTCGCGCACGTCGCCGACGAAGGGATCATCCAGTCGTCGGCCGCCGAGCTGCTCCGCTACCGTCGCGCCATCGGCGCCGACCACGTGCAAGTGTGGGCGGACGTAAAAAAGAAGCACAGCTCGCACGCTATCACCGCCGACGTCGCCATCGGGGAGACCGCGCACGCCGTCGAGTTCATGCGCGGTGATGCCGTGATCGTGACTGGCGCTGTCACGGGGGAAGCCCCGCAGCCCGCCGACGTCCACGCAGTGAAACGGGCTACCCGGCTCCCGGTCTATCTCGGCTCCGGTGTGACTGCGGAAAATGTCGGCACGTTCCTCGGCGAAGCCGACGGATTTATCGTGGGATCAGAATTCAAAACCGGCGGCCATTGGTCGGGAAAGGTCGATGCGAAACGCGTGGGGCGTTTCATGTCCGCAGTCTTCGCCAACCAAACGCCGGCCCGGAAGTAGGTCGCACGTCGGTCCGCCTCAGTCCGCCTGCCTTCACGCCAGCAGTTCAGGGCAAAAGCACAGTAAAGACTGACCCTCGGCCCCACCTCAGCGGGCCGGGCCCCAGTGACTGGTGAACGGGAAGTAGATAAACAGCGGCCGGCCGACGACATCCTTGCCCGGCACATAGCCCCAGTAACGACCGTCCGCGCTGTTGCCGGAATTATCACCTAGCGCGAAAAACTGCCCCGGAGGGACCTTCGCTTTTTCGCCCAGCGCCAGCAGGCCGAACGGTTGGTAGCCACCGTATTTTCCGCTCTGCTCGTTGTTCCCGCGAAAAGCCTCTGAACCCTCGATCGGTCGCCCATTGCGAAGCAAGACGCCCGTACCACCCGATTTTACCACCGCAGGTGCAGCAGCCGTGGTCTTACCGCTCACGATTTCAAGTTCGTCGCCAGGCGTTCCGACGAGACGCTTAATGTAATATTGGTCTCCGTACGTATCCGCGATGCCCTTGATGTTACCGGTGCGAAAAACAAAACCCTGTCCGGCATCCGGCCGCACGAAATGGTAGCTCATCCGATCGACGAATAACTGGTCGCCGGTCAATTCATCGAACGACAAAAAGCGTTCTCCAGCGCGCACGAAGCGGCCGGTGCGGATACACCGGACGTTTTCTCCATCAACATTCCGCACCTCGAATTGGCCCGCGCGCAGCTTTTTTTCAACCTCAGCGTTGAAGCTCTGAGTCGTGAACTTTTTGCCCGGCGAAACCAGCGCTTCGGAAACAACCCAGTCCATGTCAAAATCGAGCGGCAACCGCACTTTCACCGGCTTGTCGCCGACAAAGACCGTGTATTCGCGCAAGTCGGTCGGAATCACCAGCCAGGATCGTCCGGGGACGATGCGCGCACGCACGGCCCCGCGGCTCTGCCCGCCAAACACCGGCACCAACACTTCGCCCTCCATCGGGGCATCCAGACGATGAGGCCAGGCGCCAAAGAGGACGGCCCGCGCCGCCACCGCCGCCGACGAGGGCTCGTCAGCCGGCTTCATAAAAACCTCGGGCGTCATACCGTTGTAGGTCGGCCACATCGAGTTCGTCGGAATCTTGAAGGGCTGCACAAAATACGTGCGGATCCCAAGAATGACAATCGCCGCCACGAGGAAGAATTCGACGTTTTCCACGAGCGCGCTCTTGGGATAAATAGCCCCACCGGTGCGGCGCAGCACTTCCTCGAGTGCTTCAATTTCAAGTCTCAGCTTTTCGGCCCCGACCTTGTCCTTGAGCAGCGCCCGGAGCGTCGCGATATGGGCCTGCAATTCGCCCACTAAGGGAGCGGCGAGGATATCGCGACGGAAGTGGTAAACGCGATCAGCGACCTCGAGCCAATTCGTCGCGTTCTCCCGCATTTTCTTTTCCTGAGACTGGAATAGGCCGAACATGGCTTCGAATCGCTTAGTTGTTTTGGAGCACTTTGATGAAGGCATCCGGTGGGATGGATACCTTGCCGATTTGTTTCATCTTCTTTTTGCCCTCTTTCTGTTTGTCGAGGAGCTTGCGCTTACGGCTGATGTCGCCGCCGTAGCACTTCGAGGTGACGTCCTTCCGCATTTCCTTCACGTTGTCGCGGGCGATGACTTTGCCGCCAATGGCTGCCTGAATCGCGACCTTGAACATCTGCGGAGGGATGATTTCAGCGAGCTTCTCGCACAGTTGACGCCCGCGGCTATCGGCCTTGTCGCGATGCACGATACAGGAAAAGGCATCGACCGGGTCGCCGTTGATCATGATGTCCATCTTCACCAGGTCGGCCACCATGTAGTCGCCGAGTTCATAATCCATCGAGCCATAGCCGTGAGTGATGCTCTTCAAGCGGTCGTTGAAATCGACGAGAATTTCGTTGAGCGGCAGCGAGCACTTCAGCATGACGCGGTTCATGTCCAACGTGTCGGTGTGGTCGCAGATACCGCGCTTTTCCATGATCAACGCGAGGATATCGCCCATCGAATCGTTGGGCAAAATGATCTGCGCGCGAATCGTGGGTTCCTTGATCTCGATGATGGTGCCGGGGTCCGGCATGTTAACCGGATTATCGACTTCGATCAGGTCGCCACCGTGCTTGATCACGTGGTAGATAACACTCGGATACGTCGAAATGATCTCCACGTCGTGCTCGCGACGGATGCGCTCTTGAATGATCTCCATATGGAGGAGGCCGAGAAAGCCGCAGCGGAAACCAAAGCCGAGCGCGAGGGAGCTTTCCGACGCGTAAACAAAGGCCGCATCGTTCAGACGCAGCCGCCCGAGCGCGGCCTTCAATTTCTCGTAGTCGTCGCTCTCGAGCGGATACAGACCGCAGAAAACCAGCGGACGCACCTCTTTGTAGCCGGGCAGCATGTCCGTCGCCGGCCGGCTCGCGATCGTAATCGTGTCGCCGGTTTTTACGTCAGCGGTGTTCTTGATACTCGAGACGATGTAGCCCACATCGCCGGCACCCAGCGAAGGGATCTTCTCCATCTTGGGCATAAATACGCCCACTTCCTTAACCTCTGCCTTCTGGCCCGTGCTCATCAGCATCATCATATCGCCGGCCTTGATCGCGCCGGAAAAGACCCGCACGTAGGCGATGCAGCCGCGATAAGAGTCGTAGAGCGAATCGAACACCAGCGCGCGTGTTTGTGGATATTCCTGCCAGCGGGGTTCCGGCACGCGGGCCACGACGGCTTCGAGAATATCAATGATGCCGATGCCTGACTTGCCGCTCGCGAGGATCGCCTCCTCGGCGGGAATGGTCAGAATATCCTCCAACTGACGCGTGCAGAGCTCGAGATTCGCGCTGGGCAAGTCGATCTTGTTGATGACCGGGATGACTTTGAGCTTTTGGCCGAAAGCCAAGTGGGCGTTTGCGACCGTCTGCGCCTCGACGCCCTGCGCCGCATCGATCAACAGCACCGCGCCTTCACACGCCGCGAGTGAGCGCGAGACCTCGTAGGAAAAATCCACGTGGCCCGGCGTGTCCATCAGGTTCAGTTTGTAGTCCTGCCCGTCCTTCGCGCGGTAGGTCATCGTGACCGGGTGCGACTTGATGGTGATCCCGCGCTCTCGCTCGAGATCCATCGAGTCGAGATGCTGCGCCGTCATGGAGCGCATCGCCACGGTGTTCGTGTGCTCGAGCAACCGGTCGGAGAGCGTGGTTTTTCCGTGATCGACGTGGGCGATGATGCAGAAATTGCGGGTGTTTTTAGCGGACATCGTTCAGGCGGCGGTGGTCAGATCGGTAAATTCAGAAAAGCTCTTCACGCTCCACGTTTTTTCGGTGCGGCGCGCGAGTCCGGCGAGGACTCCGCCCGGCCCGAACTCCCAAAATTCTGTCACCCCCGCCGCGGCGGCACCGCGCATACAATCTTCCCAGCGCACCGACGAAACGACTTGTTTCACGAGCGCGTCCTTGATTGCAGCAGGATCGCTAACCGTCTGGCCCGTCGTGTTCGTGAACACGGTGAGGCGCGGCGCAGCGAACGGGATCGATTCGAGATACGCCGCGAAGGCCACGCGCGCCGGCTCCATCAGGCGCGAATGGTAGGCACCGGCGACGACGAGCGGGATGACCTTTTTCATGCCCTGAGCTTTTGCTCCGATCACCGCCGCCTCGACTTTCGCCTTCTCCCCTGAGACGACGATCTGGCCGGGCGCGTTGAAATTGGCCGCCTCGATGTCGAATTCCTTACACAGGTCGACGATTCTAACCCGGTCCTCGCCGATAATCGCGGCCATTCCGCCCGTCGTTTGCTCGCACGCCAGCTGCATGAGCCGACCACGCTCGGCCACGATACGCACGCCCGTCGCAAAATCGAACACCCCCGCCGCGCAGTACGCCGTGACTTCACCGAGGCTCAGGCCGAGCGCGAATTGCGGTTCGCCGGACGGCAGTTTCCCCTGCTCGCGGAGCGCGGCCACGAGGGCTAACCCGTGGACGAAAAGAGCCGGCTGACACACCTTCGTCTGGGTCAGATCGGCCTCCGGGCCCTCAAAGCTCACCTTGGCCAAATCCCAACCAAGCACACGGCCGGCTTCCTCGTAAAGCGCCCGCGCGGCAGCCGACTGAGCAAACAGCGATTTGCCCATGCCAACCTTTTGGGAGCCCTGTCCCGCAAATAAAAATGCCAGTGCCATGATAGGAACTCGCGAGACAATCGCCCGCCCTCTCGGAATCCAAGCCCTAAAAGCGTTTCAGCAGCTTGAAATACCTTGCGGCGGCGTCCGGTTTGCCAAACGCCGAGGCGATACGATCTTCGCGGGGCGGCGCGGGCGCTTCCGCCCCACGGGTTTTCCGCCGCCCATCCGCGCCTTGCCGATGCCCCCCCGCCTTCCACAGCCGATACAGGTCTTTGTTAAACGAACCACTCGCGGAGTCACTGCTCCCCGCCAACAGGCCCTGGATTTCCGCAAACGGACCTTCGAAGATGAGCTTCTTCACCGTCGCATCGACAGTCAGGATTTCGATCACGGGCAGTCGGCCGTAGCCATCAATTTTCGGTACCAGCTGCTGACAAACAAACCCGCGTAACGAGCCCGCGATCACCCCTCGGGCTGGGATCTGCTCCTCGGGAGGAAAAGACGCGAACACCCGCGTGAGCGACTGGGCGACAGGCGAGACGTGCCTCGTGGACAACACCAGATGACCGGTCTCCGCCGCGCTGATCGCCGTCTCCAACGTTTCGCGGACGCGCATTTCACCGATCAGAATGATGGCACGGTGCTCTTGATGTGGCGCAGCACAATACTGACGAGCGCGCTGGTGAAACGCGTGGGCGCGGAACCGCCCAATGCCCTCGACCCCATGGGCAAAGTCGACCTCCCTCAAATCCTCCCACTTTGACCGGAATACTTTCGGCACGTGCTCCACGGCCCATGCCTCCGCCTCGAGGCAGGTAATCAGATCCCCCATCAACTCGCTTGAGCTTGTTGGAAAGCCGAACGTAGCCGGGCTTGCTAGATTTAATCATCACGTCCCTCCCCCCGCTGTCGACTGCGAGCCTGAGGAGGTCGTTAATGATTTCGGTATGCGGCGTTGTATCGGTATGCGGCGTGACAGTGGACATGGGTAAAAAAGCGTTGCGGATTCCGTATTTCGCCGTGCTCTGTTCCGCACGGCAACACTGCCCGCTCCCATGAAACTCCGTCCGCTCACAGGCACGATCACCGCGCTCGTTACGCCCTTCCACCAGGGCCAGGTTGACTATGCCAGCCTCAAGAAACTCGTCGCCTACCAAATCAAAGGGGGGATCGACGGGTTAGTTCCGGTCGGCACCACTGGAGAATCGCCCACGCTTTCCCACGAGGAGCACCTCGACGTCGTTCGCGCCGTAATCGCGACCGCCGCCGGTCGCGTGCCCGTGATCGCCGGTACCGGCTCCAACTCGACCCACGAAGCGGTCGAACTCACCAAACTTTCCCATGAAGCCGGTGCCGACGCCATGCTCGTCGTCGCGCCCTACTACAACAAACCCAGCCCCGAGGGCCTGTTCCGCCACTTCTGCGCCGTCGCCGAGGCGACGGATCGACCGATCATTCTTTATTCAATCCCGGGCCGCTGCGGCATCGAAATCGGCGTGCCCGTCGTCGAGCGCCTCCGGGCAAAATACACCCACGTGCGCTGGATCAAGGAAGCGGGCGGCAGCGTCGACCGCGTCGATCAATTGAAACAAGCACTCGGCTCCGATATTACGGTGCTCAGCGGTGACGATTCGCTCACCCTGCCCTTCATGGCTGTCGGGGCCGAAGGCGTCATCAGCGTCGCATCCAATCTCTTCGTCCGCGAGGTCTCGCAACTAGTCCGGCTCGCCTTGGCCAATGATTTTGCAAAAGCGACCAAGCTGCACCGCAAGCTCTACCCTATCTTCAAGACTCTGTTCATTGAACCGAACCCGGTGCCGATCAAGGTCGCCGTACTGCGGGCCGGCATTATCGCGTCCGCCGAAGTGCGCGAACCGCTGTGCGACATGAGCGCAGCCAACGCCCAGCTCCTCGAAAAGGCCCTCGCCGCCCTCGGTAAATAATTTCACCGGCTATGCCTCTCTCAATCTTGATCAACGGCTCCCGCGGTCGCATGGGCCACGCCCTCGCGGACGCCGCCAAGCAAATGGGCGTCACCATCGGCGGCGCCGTTGACCTCGGGGACGATATCGCGGCCGGCCTCGCTCACAGCGACGTCGTGGTCGATTTCAGTTCACATCAGGCAACCCGCTCCGTGCTCGAGCTCGCCGTCGCCAATCACAAGGCCGTCGTCCTCGGCACCACCGGCCACGCGGCCGAGGAAAAAAAACAACTGCTGGCACTCGCTGCCCACGTGCCCTGCGTGTGGGCCGGAAATTTTTCCGTCGGGGTAAATCTGCTCTTCGCCCTCACCCGCCGCGCCGCCAATGTGCTCGGCTCTGACTACGACGCTGAGGTCGTCGAAATGCACCACCGCTTCAAAAAGGACGCCCCGAGCGGCACCGCTGCCCGACTGCTCGAGATCATCTTGGAAGAGCGCAATCTGACCGCGTCCGCGCTTCGCCACGGCCGCGAGGGTATTGTCGGCGAGCGCACGCCGACAGAAGTTGGCATTCACGCACTGCGGGGCGGCGACGTCGTCGGTGATCATACCGTGTTGTTCGCCGCGCTCGGTGAACGCATCGAGCTGACGCACAAAGCCAGCGACCGGGGGATTTTTGCGCGTGGTGCCCTGCGCGCCGCCCAATGGGTCGTCCACCAAAAGCCTGGGGTCTACGACATGCAGGATGTGCTCGGCCTGAAATAGAGCAGACCGAGCCGCCCGCTAAGGTCGTCCCCCTCCTCGGCCGCTCTTTCCCGCCCCTCCCGCCCGCCTCAATACTTCATTGATGATCACTTCGATCCAAGGCACCCTCGCCTCTTCAACGCTGTCGCACGCGATCATCGAATTAAACGGCTTCGGTTACGAGGTGAACATCCCCGTGACCACCGCCGAAAAGCTTTCGTTGCCCGGGGCCAATGTGAAGCTCCATACCCTCGTAATTTATCGCGAAGACGCGCAGACCCTTTACGGATTCACGACTCCCGCCGAGCGGGATTTCTTCCGACTGATGATCGAAAACGTAACGGGTGTCGGCCCCAAAGGCGCGCTCGGGATCATGGGCCGGTTGTCCCTCCCCTCATTGGAAGGCGCGATTCGCTCGGGAGACATTGCTTCTTTGGCCAAAGTCCCCGGCATCGGCAAAAAAACGGCCGAACGCTTGGTCGTCGAACTCCGTGCAAAGGTCGGCACGTCGGACGGTTCCGCGACAAATCTCACTGGCGAGGCCTCCCCGGCGCCCGCCGGGGAGAGCACCCATCGCGACGCCGTCGCGGCCTTGATCGCCCTCGGTTACAAAGGTGCCGATGCCGACCAAGCCATTCGCCACGCCGCGCTCGCCCTCGGGGCCAAAGCAACGACCGAAGCGCTCATTAAAAAAGCGCTGAACTGAGCGGCCAACAAAGTCCGAGCTGCAACCACAAGCACAAGAATGGGCCCGCCTCAGACTGTTTCGCGGACTATTTCGTAATTTGAAAAGCCGTCATCTCCACTACGCCCTGCTGGGCGGGACGAGGGCGGCCGCCGTAGACGGAGTTATTCGCCGCCTCGATGGGTCGCGCCTCGAAGCGGAAGCCTTCCAACTGCATTCTCTGCATGGGCGCGATTTCGAGGCTGCTCAACCAATCGAATTGCGCAGGAAGTGAACCCTCCGCTGGCGATTCCCCTCCGGCGATACGAGTGCCGAGCGAGAGGGATCCGAGGGCGAGGCCAGGCTGCAATTCGCTGCGCCGCGGAGCCGGAACGGTCACCGAGCGGCCAAAACTCGCCTGAGCTGCGATGTTTTCGCTGCGGCCAACAATGACACCCGTTTCGAGCGCAGGGGCAACGACTGACACCACCGGTCGCGCGATGGCCAAATCCGCCATCGGACGAGACACCGGACCAGCCGCCGGGTTTTGGTTAGCGATGAAAACGATCGCGACGCACGCGGCCGCCGCGAACAGTCCCGCCGCCCCCCAAACGCCCGTGCCCCACGAAAAGCGACGCGCCCCCTCCACTTCGAACGGTGCGCGCACCTGCGCACCAGCACTCGCCGCCTCGGCATTGAAGTCTTTCGCGAGCAACAGGCAGGCCTTCTGCATGCGGCAATAATCTCGGTATATCCGGCGGCGCTCCGGGCTACGCTGGACCTCGGCCTCGAGCCGGGCTGCATCGGCAGGGGTGATCTCGTGATCGAGGTAGAGATTGAGGTATTCGATAAATTCGGAGTCGTTCATGGCGTTCAGGTTGGTCAGGTAGGTAATAGGTGGGGTCGTCAGGCTTTGAAATCCTCGCCTAGCTTGGAGCGAAGACTCTCCCGGGCACGGGCAATGCGGCTCTTCACGGTGCCTACCGAAATGACCAAGATAGCGGCGATTTCTTCGTAGGACAAATTCTTGACGTTGCGGAGGACCAAGATCTCCCGGTGTTTTGCCGAAATTTTCTCCATCCCTTCGCCGATGCGGTTCACGAACTCGTGATTGACCGCGATGTCGTCCGGCGACTCGACCTCCGCAGGGATGATGTCGGCCAACGTCATATCGTTTTCGGAGCTCACGGGCGCATCAAAAGAGACGGACTTGTCGCGTTTCCGGCGCCACCAATACCAATATCGATTCCGCGCAAGGTTGGTCGCAATCTGGTAGAGCCATGTAGAAAACGCGGAGTCACCGCGGAAATTCACCAAGCCCCGGTGCGCGCGAATAAACGCGTCCTGCGTCACCTCCTCCGCATCCTGCTGGTTGCGCAGAAGTTGGTGAACCATCGAATAAATGCGGTCCCAGTAGCGGGAAACCATCTCATCGAAAGCGGATTGATCACCGCTCTTAAAACGATCCACTAGGACGCGGTCGCAGGCCACTTCTTGAGCTTTGGAGGTCATACGTTCTACCTCACTCTGATTGGAATATTTCTGGATTGTTCCCACGTTGAGATGAAAGTCTGGAGTGCATATGCGCGGCCGGGAGCTCGGTCAATGGCCGCGCGCTTCATTGAGGGCGAAATTCCTTGCCAACCCCCGTGACAAAAATCCATTTGTCTCCTTCCCACGGATAGGAGGGCTGGTAGCTCAATGGTAGAGCAGTTGCCTTTTAAGCAATTGGTTCCGGGTTCGAATCCCGGCCGGCCCACCACCGTCCCCTTCCCCAACATGTTCATGAAACGATTCGTCGCTATCGAAGACCGCACCGCTCGTTG
>Ga0209550_10002646_pt1 | contig 17220 bp, 10 predicted proteins | sample LauGreSuBDMM15SN_2_FD_187567 | JGI IMG/M metagenome (GOLD analysis project Ga0209550, IMG submission 187567) | Freshwater lake microbial communities from Lake Michigan, USA - Su13.BD.MM15.SN (SPAdes) (version 5) | ecosystem: Environmental > Aquatic > Freshwater > Lake | place: Lake Michigan...
GATTTTACCCAATGGTGGATTTGGGTTGAAGGGGCTTCTTGGAAGACCCCACGTGGATGGGGCTCAAACATCATTGGTAAAGAAAAATTTCCAGTTGTTCACATCAGCTGGGAAGATGCAAACGCCTATTGTGCATGGGCTGGAAAGCGATTGCCTACAGAAGCTGAATGGGAATTTGCCGCCAGGGGAGGTTTAGAAAGCAATGTTTATCCATGGGGTAATGTCTTGTCTGAAGCACAAACAGCGCCTTGCAATTATTGGCAAGGAGCTTTCCCTTATCAAAACACTGGTAAAGATGGTTACTATGAATCTGCGCCCGTTCAAACATATAAACCCAACGGATATGGATTATATGATATGGCTGGAAATGTGTGGGAATGGTGTGCCGACTTCTACCACCATGATTACTACAAAGATTTCAAAGATATTAAAATTGCTGTTAATCCGGTAGGACCTTCTTTCAGTTATGATTCAGATGACCCAAATGTTGCCAAGCGTGTAATGCGCGGAGGTTCTTATTTATGCAGTGAATCCTACAGCACAGGTTACCGGTCTGCAGCAAGGATGAAAAGTACCAAAGATTCAGGTATGGAACACCTTGGTTTTAGGTGTGTAAGAAGTAGTTTTTAGTTTTCATATTGGTTTGCTCAAAAGATCATCAAATATTAAATGAAAAAAATCATTACCCAAGCTTTTGTTTCATGTATTTTTTTATGTGTAAGTCATGCACAAGAAAAAATTACCATGACGGACTTCATGAAAATTAACTTCAGTCGTCTTCCTGAAACCAAGAAAAAAATCGATCAAAACAATCCATTATACATTCCTGCCTTCAAGCAGCTTATACAAGATGCAGACAAAGCTTTGAAGTTTAAGCCGGTAAGTGTTATGTTAAAAACCGATTTGCCTCCAAGTGGTAACAAACACGATTACATGAGTTTGGCTCCTTATTGGTGGCCTAATCCCAAGACAGCCAATGGACTTCCATACATCAGAAAAGATGGTGAAATCAATCCTGAAGTAAAAAATTACCCTGATAAAGTGGTGCTCCCCAAACTTTGTTCTAGCATTTATTTGCTATCTCTCGCTTATTATTTCTCCGGAAATGACGCCTATGCAAAACATGCTAGTCAATTGATTAAAGTATGGTTTCTCGACGAAGAAACTAAAATGAACCCCAACGTAAATTACGGGCAAGCGGTAAAGGGTGTTACTGATGGCAGGGCTGAAGGCTTAATTGATACAAGGCATTTCATGCATGTTGTAGACGCCATTCAATTGATCAAAACATCCTCATCCTGGGACTCCGCAGATCAAAAAAACATGTACAATTGGGTACGTGAATTTAGTTCTTGGATGATCAGCAGTGAAATTGGAAAAGATGAGATGAACGCCCCGAACAACCATGGTGTGTGGTTTGATGCGCAGTTGATGTCTTATGCAATATTTCTTGACGACAAAAAAATGATCAACGATATTACTGATAGGGTATTGAATAGAATGGATAAAGAAATGGATGATGCAGGAAGTTTTCCTTTGGAAATGGCAAGAACAACTTCATTGCATTACAGTGTGTTTATTTTAAATGCTTACACAACCTTGGCCTCTCAATCTGAGCAAGCTGGTTTGGACTTATGGAATGCCAAAACGAAGTCTGGGAAGTCGCTTAAGCTGGCTTTTGATTTCTTAATGCCATATTTGTTAAAGGAGAAAAAGTGGACAGCCCCTCAAATAAAAGAGTTTGGTACATCTGAAGCATTCCCTGTTTTTTTCCAAGCAGAAAAAAAATATGGGTTTAAAAATTGTACGACTGAAATGAAAAAAATTGCAGGTCCTTATTTTGATGGATTGTTGTTGAATTTGTTATAGCTTATTAAGTGGTTTGGTGGTTATTCTGAAACTGGTGGAGGTCGATAAAATTAGGGTCTCAAATGGTTATTTCACTTTTTTTAACAAAAGGTGAGGATGTAGCTCTGTATTCTACATTCTACATTCTTCATTCTACATTCTTCATTTTTCATTACATTCATCTGCCATATCTAAAATCATGACCATGCTCAACAAGAAATTACTCTCCTTATTCTTATTGTTTTTTTCATTTATTACGGCCTTTTCCCAGCCACCTTCCCAGCCTATCAGCATTGTCATCACACCAGATCACGATAACTGGGAATACAAGCTGGGTGAACCTTCTACCTTCACCATCCAAGTACTCAAATTCGGGGTTCCACAGAAAAATGTGATGGTTAATTACCAAATTGGACCAGAAAGAATGAAGCCATACAAAGCTGATTCTGTGCTGCTAAAAGACGGAAAGTTTACAACAACTGGGTTAACCATGAAAGAGCCTGGTTTCTTGCGTTGTGTAGTTACTGCAACCATCGATGGAAAGCAATACCGCAACCTGACTACCTCAGGATATGAGGTTGAAAAAATTCAGCCTACCGTTAAAATGCCTGATGATTTCAAGGGATTTTGGAACAAGGCAAAAACTGAATTGTCCAAATTGCCGATAGATGCCAAGTTCATACCGTTGCCTGAAAAATCATCTGCTGCAACCAATGTTTATCATGTTAATTTCCAAGGATATGGTGCTTCAAGGATTTATGGAATCCTTTGTGTACCCAAAAAATCAGGGAAATATCCAGCCGTTCTTCAAGTGCCTGGCGCTGGTATTCGTCCGTATGGTCCAGATCTAGATCTCGCCGACCAAGGTGTAATTGTCCTCACCGTTGGTATTCATGGAATTCCAGTTACCATGGATGTGAGTGTTTACAACGACCTAACCGCTGGTTCTCTGAAGAGTTATTTTTTCAATAACATGGACGACAAAGACAAGTATTTTTACAAGCGTGTGTATGCCAATTGTGTAAGGGCGAATGACTTTATTTTTAGTTTGCCAGAATTCGATGGACAAACACTTGCCGTAAATGGAGGAAGCCAAGGCGGTGCACTTAGCATTGTTACAGCTTCTCTCGACAGCCGTGTGAAATACCTTGCTGCGCTGTATCCTGCCTTGTCTGATCTTACTGGATATGCCAAAGGCCGTGCGGGTGGCTGGCCTCACATGATGAGTGAATCTAATCCTTGGTACTCTAGCAATCCCAATGTAGTTACAGCATTGGCTTATTATGACGTGGTGAATTTTGCAAAAGGCATCAACATCGAAGGCTATTATACATGGGGTTTCAATGACGAAACTTGTCCACCTACCTCTTTTTATTCAGCCTACAATGTCATTAGTGCACCTAAACAAACCTCTGTTTTTCATGATACTGGGCATTGGACTTACCCTGAGCAGCGCGCCAAAATGATCAAATGGCTGCTGTCTAAAATCAAAAAATAGTTATTGATTGATGGGCCATGATATTTCTATGCCTTGAGATTGAAGAAAATGCTGAAACGCGCTGAGTGTTTCGGCATTTTCTCTTATTTGCCTGGGAGTCATGTTTTTTTCTTTGGCGAATGACAAAAGCATTCCTACCGCTTCACCTATGCTCCATTCAACAGGGTGCAACCGATAACATCCATTGGTGATATGCGTTGTTCCTATGTTTTTGTTTGCCGGTAGCAGATTTTCAATGGTTTCCGGAATCAATGCACCCAAAGGAATTTGAAAGGGGAGCGAAGGGAAATCTACATAGTTTTTTCCTCCTGAACTTGGATGCAAATCAATATGATAATATCCTATTCCTACACTGTCGTAAAACGAGGCTGATTTTTTCCCATCAACATCACCTGCTGTTTTCAACCGCTGCTCTTTTCCTACATGTTCTTCTTTGATGGTGAACATTGATTTTATTCTTCTTGATTCCCGGATATAAGGATACTTTGCCATCCCATCCTCTGTTCCCATCACATCCTTCCTCAAACGCAGTCCTGGCCAACCTTTACCGCCATCAGGCCTTGGTGCTTCTGTCTGTAGCCAATACAGTAGTGAGAGGCTCAATTGTTTGGCATTTGCAATGTGTTTGTTGAATTCTTTTTCGGTTGCACCAACAAGATCACCAAGCATATAATCGTTCTGCGGCCAATTTACAATGGTGATGTCGCCTGCATAAGTGCCTTTTACAAAATTGTCTTTGTTGATGATTCTCCTGTAATTCCAAAGGTTCAAAAGCTCTCCTGTTTTTATGCCTTCGGGATGAAATCCCAATGATTTGGGTTGAAGGGTGGATGGATTTGAATATTGCAAGCTCAACAATTTCCCCGGCCAATTTGGCTGAATAGGAGGGATGTGGTTCTTCCAAAAATCATAGTCTCGCGGCTTTTCAATCACATGATTTTCGCCAGGAACGTAATCCATGGCAAAACACATGGTGAACGATTGGTTGTTGTTTTTGTCTGATACAGCCGGAGCATGCAGCTCTCCTGTTTCTGAAAATGATTCTGTTCCTGTGCTATATGCCGTTCCTGTCATCGGTAACAGTTCTCCCAATTCAGTGGCATCTACAAAATAGGGTGCTGATAGGTTTTTTGTTTTTCCTGTTTTTAGGTCCTTAATTACAAGCATCTTCACTTTATCGACAGTGTAATCTGCTTTGATGGCCTTGTGTTCCAACAACAAAGTTAGTTTTCCATTGCTGATATAGGGAGAAAGCATGTCTGTGATAACAGCTACTGCCACCCTTGGCTCCGCACAAAGACGGGATACTGCACCGTCACCAGGATTGAGGTTCGTTCTGTTTTTTGCTTCTTCCGTTAATGGGTAATGCCGCTTGTAATATTCCCTTATTTCATTGCGAAACCGCCGATAACTGCTTGTTGCGCCATGTGTTTCAATCCACTGATGCTCATCCGGAGGCACTCCTTGTGAGGTGATTTGTCCGCCCAACCAATCAGTTTCCTCCAATAAAATAACTTTCTGGTTATTCCTCAATGCCGCCAATGCTGCCGCAACGCCGCCCAATCCGCCGCCTGCAATAATCACATCGGCCACGAGGATATTTTCTGCTTTCAAAGGATCCATTGATTGGTTACTATTGAGGTTCGATCCCAAAGCAGGTGTTGTTGCAACAGCGCCTGTTCCGATGGATAATATCCCGATGAAATTTCTGCGTTTCATAGTATGCATGTTGATTTCTGTCACATAAAGGTCATAAATATTTTTATTACCATGATAGTTGCTTATTATTATAATTTTGCCACTCATTCAACTTTAAGTTTTTATTCTATGATACTATTTTCATTCAGATTTTCTTGGTTGATATTTCTTTTATTTTTTGTGATACAACCTGTGCAATCCCAAGAAAGTATTCTTGATACAGTGGTTGTAACAGGCAGTCTACAACGTCAACTCGTGAAAGAAACTGGCAGAAATATCATCATAATAAATAAATCAGACATTGAAAGATTGCCAGCAAATAGTTTCGATGAATTGTTGAAATACATCCCAGGTGTAGAAGTTCAACAACGTGGGCCACAAGGTGCGCAAAGTGATATTTCCATCAGAGGTGGAACTTTTCAACAGGTTCTTGTGGTGATTGATGGAGTTCGATTGAATGATCCTATAACTGGACATTTCAACAGCTATGTACCCATTCATCCAAAAGAAATCGAACGCATTGAAGTGCTGAAAGGCTCTGCTGCAGCGGTTTTTGGACCAGATGCTGTTGGTGGTGTGATTCATGTTATTACAAAAAGCAATGCTGAAATTGCAAAGGGAAATACATCATATATTCATGGTAAAGTGGTGGCTGGTAGCTATGGACTGTTCAACAGATCTGCATTTGCATCCATTGTAAGAAATCGTAGCTATTTTTCATTGGGATACCAAAAACAAGCAGCTACTGGTGTTCAAGGTCGCGGTACAACAGGCTTTTTTGAAAATGAAAATACAGTGCTTTCAATTGGACATGATTTCAAAAACAAATGGCACTTGATGTTAAGGGCTGCAATCGACAATCGGTACTTCAATGCACAAAATTTTTATACAACCTTTTTGAGTGATACAGCCAATGAAAGGGTTAATTCAACTTGGCAGCAGCTTCATCTTTCCAAGAAGAGTGAGATAAGCAATATTGATGTTTTGGTTGGAACAAAACAACTCTCTGATGTATATTATTTCAGGCCTTCAACATCACCCAATAAAAATAAATCAAACCTTGCCACATTTCAGTTCAATCATACGTATTTGTTGAGTGAAAAAAGCAGTTGGACAAATGGTATTCAAGTATTTAATAAATCAATTCGTTCGAACGACAGGGGCAACCACGAGCATTTGCATGCAGGTGTTTTTTCAATCATGACACATAGGCTATCAAGTAAGGTTGTGTTGACAGAAAGCATCAGGGGAGATTGGGATGAAAGTTACAAGTGGGTGATGGTACCGCAAATCAATTTTTCATGGTCGCCTTCCAAATTAACGGTTCGAGCAAGCGGTGGTAAAAGCATCCGAGATGCAGATTTTACAGAGCGTTACAACAACTACAACAAAACCTTGGTGACAGCTGGAAGCATTGGCAATCCTGATCTCCGGGCCGAGAAAGCCTGGAATTGGGAGGGTGGGATTGATTATAATTTCTCATCGTTTTTACAAGTGCGTACAACATATTTTCAGCGTGATCAACAGAATTTGATTGATTGGATTTCAACGCCTTATTCATCCATGCCAAGAAAAGTTAATTTGAGTTCGACTGGCACATACGGTCTCGCATCAAATTTATCTTCGGTCAATACACGAGGTTTTGAAATAGATTTTACCGGCGGCAAAAAGGTTTCAGAAAAAATCGACATTCGTTGGATGAGTGGAATGGTTTGGCTGAATTCTAAAACGCCTGCTGGCGCGCTACCTTCATTTTATTTGTCATCACATGCAAAATTCATTTGGAATGGTTCGGTGCAAATCAATTTAAATAAAACCAGCTTGTCTATTTCATCACTGTATAAGGAGAGAAATGAACAAAAAGCATCTAACATCAATGCTACAATCACGCCGAATTATTTTTTACTCAACGCTAAATTAGAACAGCAAATAACAAGGAAAAAAGTCAAACTGTTTTTTCAAATTGATAACTTGCTTGATGTTGCATACGCCGATTTGCTAGGTGCAACCATGCCAGGAAGGTGGGTGAGTGGCGGGATTTCTTTAACTTACTAGTCATTCTGATAAAACGAGGAGTCTCTTTTATTTTTTGTGAAATGAGCAGTGCTGTTGGAAACATTTTTTTCGCATTAAAGAACATTAAATGATGATGAAAACATTTTTATTGTACGGTTCAAAAGACATTCGGTTGACTGAAAAATCCATGCCCAAACTCGGAGCAGATCAAGTTCTTGTACAACCCAAATTCATGGGAATCTGCGGTTCTGATGTGCATTATTATCGACATGGATTTTGTGGCAATTTTGTACCGAAGAAACCCTTTGCACTTGGTCATGAGTTTTCAGGGATCATCCATAGCATTGGTGAAAAAGTTCAAGGACTCAAAGTAGGCGATGAAGTGGCGGTTGATCCTTCAATGCCTTGTAGAACTTGCAAACACTGTTGCAGTGGGCATTATAACCTCTGTCTTTCAATGAAATATTTCGGGTCAGCAAGTTGCGACCCTCATATTGATGGCTCAATGGCTCAATTTGTGGTGGTGCCTGAAGCAAACTGTTATGTTCTGCCTTCAGGGATTACCATGGCACAAGCCTCTTTGCTCGAGCCATTGTGTGTAGCCATGCATGCAGTAAGGCAAGCTGGTCGAATTGCAGGCACATCTATACTGATAACTGGTGGCGGCCCGATTGGTCAACTCATTTTGCGTGTAGTAAAAGCATTTGGTTCATTCGATACAACTGTCAGCGATGTGGATGAATTTTCCCGCGAATTTGCTCTTAAAAGTGGCGCAAGCAATGTAGTCAATCCCCTTGATGAAAATGCATGGAAATCTTCTGCTGCTTTTGATATCGTCTTTGAAGCTTCTGGTGTTCCATCTGCATTGGTTAATGGAATACAGGTTGTTCGTCGCGGTGGAACTGTTGTATTGGTTGGCACTTTGCCAGAGCAGTTTTCCATTCCTGGCAATTTGATTATGAACAAGGAATTGAAACTCCATGGGTCCTTTCGCTTTGCAAATGTTTTTGAAGATTCCATGAAATTGGTATCGGCTGGCATCATCAACCTGGAAGGAATTGTTACAGATGTTTTTCGTTTTGAGGATATTCCCATGGCGATGGAAAAGGCACTTGAAAAAAATGGAGTGATGAAAATTCAAATCGCTTTATGATTTATAAGCAATTGTGAAATACCAGCTTACAGGAATCTAGTTTGAGTTTTGGTGCATCATCTGTTGCTTTGAAGCACTTATGTAGACTGGGTTTATACAGTTTCTTCTAAAATATCTTCCCTTAGATTTTCTGAACGGGCAGCAGAACAATGGCTAAGGATTTGTAATCAAGTGCAAATCCCACTCTATGGTGAAGAGGGTGGACGATAATGAAACAAGTATACTACAAGGGATGATAAAAATTTAATTTAGGGTGTTTGAAATGACATTAAACTCTTATTGATCAAAAGGCGGCGGATCAAAAAAAGTAGTCATTTTATCAATCATGTTTACTTGGGTTGATGAAATCAATTCATTAAAAACGATATTTGATTAAAATTCATTCAAATAATTTCTCATGATAAAAAGGATATTGCATTTTTGTCTTTTTACATTGATATTTATTTCAGGATATTCAACGCCTAAAGCAAATCTTCCCATTCATCTTCTTTGTGAATTTAATGCTTCACCAATTGGGATAGACGTAACAACACTGCGTTTCAATTGGCAATATGCACTAAGTTCAAGAAAAAGCCAACAATCAGGATTCAGGCTAATGGTGGCAACAAGTCCGAATTTATTAATGAGTGGGAAGCCTGATATTTATGATTCTGGTATTGCCAAAACTGAAAAGCAGGGAGTCTCGGTTTCAATCCCACATTTGAAATCGTATACACGTTATTATTGGATGGTGAATGCTTTTGGTAAAAATGGCACCAAGGCCTTTGCATCATCAGCTGAATGGTTTGAAACAGCCAAGATTCAAGGACAAGAAGGGTGGCTGGCACAATGGATTACAGATGGGAACGACAAAGAATTTCGACCTGCACCATTGTTCAGAAAATCATTTGATTTAAAAGCAAAACCTACATCAGCAAGGGTATATATTTCTGGCTTGGGTTACTGCTCATTGTTTTTGAATGCCTCAAAAATCGGCATTGGATCTTTAAACCCAGGTTATACAGATTTTTCCAAGCGCGTTTTATACCTCACCTATGATGTTACTGCAAATTTGAATCAAGGGTTAAATACATTGGCTGCAGAACTGGGAAATGGATGGTTCAACAATCAAACACCAACAGTTTGGAATTACAATCTTGCTCCATGGCGTGCACGTCCGCAATTGATTTGTGAACTGCACATTAAATATGAAGATGGTACTGTTGAGGTGATTTCAAGCGACAAATCCTGGAAGACATCAACAGGACCTCTGCTCTATGATAACTTGTATGTTGGCGCTTCTTATGATGCAAGATTAGAAAACGCAGGGTGGAATAAAAATAGTTTTGATGATTCAAAATGGCAAAATGCAACAATAACAAAATCTCCAGCGCCCTTGATTATTTCTCAAATGATGCCTGAGGTTGGGATCTCCCGAACTTTCAAACCAGCATCTTTCCGAGTGATCAATGAAAAAACCTATGTATATAACATGGGTGAGAATATCGCTGGTGTGGTTAAACTCAACGTAAAAGGGGAAGCCGGAACTAAAGTAACCATTCGTTATGGTGAATGGTTGGATAAGAATGGGAGGCTTGATCAAACAAACATTAACATGCACTTGCGAGGGATTCTCCCCAATGAAAAAGTAATTCAACGCGATGAATACATTTTAAAAGGAGGGGGCTTGGAAGAATATATTCCTCCTTATACGTATCATGGATTTCAGTTTGTTGAGATAACTTCAGACGCACCAATTAGTTTGGATTTAAATAGCATTGAAGGGGTGGTACTGCATTCTATGGTTGAACCCATTGGTCATTTTGAATGCTCCAATGATTTATTGAATAAGATTTATGACAATTGTAATCGCTCTTATTTGTCAAATCTTTTTGGAATCCCTACAGATTGCCCCCACCGAGAAAAGAACGGATGGATGGCAGATGGTTTCATGGTGCAGGAGGCTGGAATGTTGAATTACAACAGCAGGAACATTTACGAAAAGTGGGTGAATGATATGGTAGATGCTCAAGAACCAAATGGAGATGTGCCAGGTGTGGTGCCAACCTCTTGGAATTGGGATTCTGACTGGGCTGGGCCCATTTGGGATGCGGCCATTTTCATCGTGCCGGATTTGCTTTATAAGTATTATGGTGATCAACGCCCTTATGCGGCCATTTATGAAACATGTAAAAAATATTTGGTATTTCTCGATAGCTGCCGCGATAATAGAGGGCTGCTTACGAAAGGACTAGGTGATTGGTTGTACTTCAAATCAATCACCCCAGTTGATTTCATGACTTCATGTTATTATTATCATGATTGCATGACAATGGCTAAAATGAGTAAGTTGTTGAACAAGGGAGAGGAAGATTTTTACCTGAACAAAGCAGAACAACTCAAAAAAGCCATCAACAATCAATTTTTCAATCCAGACAGTGCATTCTACGCAAACAAAACACAATTGTCATATGCGCTTCCTCTCTATTTTGGTATTGTGCCAAAGGGTGAGGAACAAAAGGTTGCGGCAAATCTTGCACAAAGCATTCGTGACAATGATTACAGTCTTGATTTCGGATTTATCGGCAGTGCAGTAGTGCCAGAAGTACTTTCAGCTTATGGTTTCAATGATGTTATGTATAGGCTTGCAACGAAAACCACCTTGCCTTCCTATGGCTATTGGATTGAAAAATGGAATGCCACTTCTTTGTTTGAAGCTTGGGATATTACCAAAAATATTGGTGATGCTTCACTGAATCATCCGTCTATGGGAAGTGTAAGTGCTTGGATGATTAAGTCACTTGCTGGCATAAGCATAGATCCGGATGCTGTGGCGTTTGAGAAAATAATAATTAAACCTTCATTTGTTGATGATTTGTCATTTGTAAAAGGATCACACTTGTCTATTAAAGGTTTGGTATCATCAGAATGGCGTCGTTCAGGTTCGGTTATTGAACTTAAAGTAATCATTCCAACAAATAGCAAAGCAATGATTGTATTGCCCAATAAGAGAATTGAAGTGGGTGGCGGGGAGCATGTATTTAAAATAAAAGCTTAATTCCTACAATGTTATACACGCATCTTAGGAAATTGAGAAACAGAAAAAAAGAACAATGGAAATCTATTTTTGCTCGTCAAAAAGAAAAGGGCATTGTTGAAATTAAAATAATGTTATGTTGAATTCTCGTATTTTCTTTTTTTCAGTCTTCTTGTTTGTAACCTCGTTTTCTGCTGTTGCACAAACCAAGAAGCCCAACATCATTTTTATACTTACCGACGACCAACGCTGGGATGCACTTGGAATTGCTGGAAATTCAATTGTGCAAACACCTGAGATGGATGCATTGGCAAACTCGGGCACATATTTTAAAAATGCATTCTCAACGACGCCAATTTGTGCAGCAAGTCGTGCTTCCATTTTAACAGGTTTATATGAGCGTACCCACGGGTACACTTTTCAAAAACCTAAATTGAAAGAACCATATACTGAAATTATATATCCTAAACTATTAAAGGATAATGGATACCACGTGGGGTTTTTTGGGAAGCTGGGAGTAATCATTGACTCTGTCAGTCAATATTTTGATCAAAGTGATTTTTATGACAGGGGAGGAAGCCCTGACCGACGAGGATATTTTTATAAGAAAATTGGTAAGGATACTGTTCACCTTACTAGGTATACTGGTCATCAGGCTCAGGAATTCATCAAGAATGCCCCGGCAGACAAACCTTTTTGTCTTTCTCTTTCCTTCAGCGCTCCTCATGGGCATGATAATTCTGTTGAACAATATTACTGGCAAAATAAATCCGCTGATCTTTATAAAAATGTAAAAATCCCTGAACCATTGTTGGGCGACGATGAATTTTTCAATCGACTTCCAAAAGAAGTCAGGGAAGGATTCAACAGGGTAAGATGGAAATGGAGGTTTGATACTCCCGGAAAATATCAGGAAATGGTTAAGGGGTATTATCGAATGATTACTGAAATTGACAATGAAATTGGTATGATTCGACAACAACTGAAAACCAAAGGAATCGATGATAATACCATCATCATTGTGATGGGCGACAATGGATATTTTTTAGGGGATCGCCAATTGGCGGATAAGTGGCTGATGTATGATGTGTCAATCAGAATACCGTTGATAATTTATGACCCCCGGGTAAAAAAATCATCCACAGTAGATGACATGGTGCTGAACATTGATATCACAAAGACAATGATAGAAATGGCAGGGATTACTGCTCCCCAAAATTATCAGGGGAAAAGTTTGGCGCCTTTGCTAGTAAATAACAATTCCCATTTGAACAGGAAATCAATTTTGATAGAACATTTATGGGACAATCCTGATATTCCCTCTAGTGAAGCTATAAGGACTGAAAGGTGGAAATATTTTCGGTATAGATTAATCAATGCTCCAGAAGAATTGTATGACCTGAAAAATGATCCGCTTGAGAAAAACAATCTTGCATCAGATACGAAATATGCAAAAATTCTTGCCAAGTTGCGCATTCAATGTGAAGCAACTGCAAAAAAATATCAATCCGAAAAACTTTGTCCCGATGATCCATTTATAAAGAACAAAAATTTCTGATAAAATATGTCAGAAAAAAAAGAACAATATATCCAGCAGAAACTTATTTGGTATTATCAATTTGAGTCATAAAAAGTAAAGCTGATAAAGCAACATTTATTCTGATCAATAAATTTCGAAATTGTACAACATGAGACATTCTCAATTCATAAAAATGAAAATAAAATCTTTCACCAAACACATTCTAAGCATATTGTTTTTTACTTTAATTGCATGTTCATTTGTTTACGCTCAACAGCGAATATTATATAAACAAATTGATACTGCTAAATTATTCATGGAAGTTTATTATCCTGATTCAATAAATGCTGAAAAGAAATATCCTGCAATGATTTTCTATTTTGGAGGTGGATGGAACGGTGGTGATATCAATCAATTTGCGCCACATGCTAAGTATTTTTCCAAAAGAGGGATGGTTTGTATTCTTGTTGACTATAGGGTGAGGGATAGACAAAAAACCACGCCATTTGAGTCTTTGAAAGATGCAAAAACTTCTATGCGGTTCATAAGAGAATACGCAGATAAATTTCATATTGATGCTTCTAAGATTGTTGCAGCAGGTGGTTCCGCAGGAGGACATCTTGCTGCAGCTACAGCATTGGTTGATGATTACAACGAGAAATCAGATAACCTTTCGGTAAGCTGTATTCCAAATGCATTGGTTCTTTTCAATCCAGTTATAGATAATGGTCCAGGAGGTTATGGGTTTGAGAGAATAGGGGAAGCTTACAAAAATTTTTCGCCACTACACAATGTAAAAGCTGGTATGCCTCCCACTGTATTATTTTTAGGAACCAATGATGACCTGATCCCGGTAGAAACGGCTAAATATTTTCAAAAGGCAATGGAAAAAGTTAAAAGTAAATCGGTTCTTCACTTGTACGAAGGCCAGCGTCATGGATTTTTCAATTATAAAAATTTTGAATACTATAAAAAGACAGTAACTGAAACCGATTTATTTCTTCAATCAATTGGGTACTTGCAGAAGGATCCAATAATAGAAATAAAATAGTACCCTCATTTTCATAAGCATGAATTAAAATTAGTTGAAAGAAATCAACCCATTTTTTGTGGCTGGTACAGTTAAGGTTATTCTATTTCCGATGCGCATTAATTTCACTTCAATTTTCTCTGTTGCTGTTGTTAAATATGCCTTTGTTGTTTTAGTTGCTGGCAATGAAATCGTTGTTTCCTGATTGCAATTGATTGTCATAACCCCTTGTTTTATTTCGAATTGGGCGGAACTGTTTTTAGCATGTGCGGACATTCCATAATTGCCATAACTAACTTCCGTGCCATCTCCTAAATAAATGTATTGTAGTTGGTTGTTTTGAAGCGAAACAACACCAAAATTTCCCTTGAATTTCCATTGGTCTTTTGCATGCATCACAGTCCTTTCCGTGCATTGAAATACCAGTTGGTTTGCATTGTTTTTATTCTTCACCATCAATGCTGTAAAGCGCCCTGGGTCTGATTTATCTATTGTCTCAATCGATGTAACTGTAAAGTTTTCCGATCCACTAAATGGTTCATAAATTGCTACAAATGGTTTCGTCCATGCCTCGCCTTCCTGCCTTGCAATCAGGGTAGGGGTTTCAAGATTTCTGTAGGGGATGTCTGCTGTTTTTGTTTGAGGTGCTTTGCCTGCATAAAATACCCTATTGCCTTCACCGGCAAACAATACCTGCATGAAGGTTTTGTTGTTTTCTTCTTGATTTACACTGAACAAGGCCACTACATTTTCCTTTATTTTCTCTATTGATTGCATGGATTTTATCGCACTGAATCCTGGCGGATCAAGGGGTTTTTTAGTGATAGGAAATTCAGCAGGTTTCATTGCAAGTTCAGCTCTTTTTCCATCTAAAAATTTCAAACCACTGCCAACATTGTGATACAAGTATTCATTGCTTTTTGGATGGGCCGATCGATAAATATCCACATAATAACCTGATGTTTCTGAGGTGCGGATGATGGCCATGGTGCGTTGCTGTTTCGCATTGGTTACGATATCAACATACCTTGTATCTGTAAAAGAACATTGTGGTGAAATGGCTTCCCTTCCTGACTTTGGTTCCATGGCAGCCAGTGAAATTTCACCTATTTTTTTTGTTCCTCCGCCTCCTTTGAAATATGGATTTGATGCAGATATTCCTCCTGCCACCACTGTATTGTGCGCTGCCCATTGGGCATAATATTTTACATGCATAGGTGCCTCATAAGTGATGCCCTTGCCTGGGTCTGGACCCATTACAGTTCCTGCTCCATACAATTCCATAGACATGCCATTGGCATGGTTGTGGTTATAGGTAGCTCCTTGAACAGCATACATGAGTCCAGTCTCTTTTTCCATGCCATTTCTCTGCTCATAACACTTGGCAAAATCTAGTTCTCCACTTCGTGGCCAAGTGTATGTCAGGTTATTTTTTGATTGGATTGTTGGTAGATAGGTGAGCAATCCCAGGTAATCTGATGATGACCTTTTGTATCCATTTTGATTGATGAGCACATTGATGGCTGAGGTTAACTCACCTGCAACGGGACTACCATATTTTTCAGCCATGGCCAAGCCTATTTCCAAGCATTCAGCACTTTGAGTAGCTGGACCAGTATCGCCAATCGAAGGTGCCCTTAGGTTAGGAAATGAATATTTCAACATCACATGGGTTGATCCAAACAGTGCAGGATATTTATTGAAAATGCCGTATGCGTTTTTCTCCAATGCCATGGCTGATATGAGGATGCTGCTGACGGGGAAGTTGTGATATCCTCCTGGCTCCTTCCAGTGGCCGTCTGGCGTTAGCCATTCCTTTATCAGGGTTGGCATGCTGAGGTGCCCGCAGGCCCCGTTAATCGTGTCTTTATTCAAATAAAAATCAACAAAATATTCCCGCATTTTTTTATCTTCCAATGACAATGCAGCAAATACCATCATGGGTTTTTGTGCTGCAAACCAATTGTTGTTCCAAAATCCTCGGAAGGTCATGGTATTTGCTATTTTCTGAAAAACAGGTTCGTACCAGCTTGTTTCGTATTTTTTTTCTCGCAAATAATCATACACAAAATCATAAACCAGCGGAAGTGGTTCATAACTTCCATCACCCAATGTTTGTATAGACAAAAAGCCTGTTCTGCATGGACCTTCAATGGGGTTTTGATAGTAGGCTCCTCTTACCCATTGGCTTAAAATATCTGCCGAAAATTTTGCGTATTCAGTCTTGCCTGTCAGCCAATAAATAATTGCAGCATCCAATGCCATTTGGTTGATTTCTCCGTTGATGTTATCTACCAATGTTTGTGGATTCACCCATTCCTTTTTTTCACTGCCTGTTTTCTTCAACAGCATCAGAATGGATGTATCATAAGGCACCAATTCTTCAATGCTTGGTATTTCATACGAATGTCCGTCATCACTCACTGGCGGCCTTTTGTGTGGTGCAACCCTTACAGTAGGATAGGGTGCATCTCCTCCATACCTTAAGAGCTTTGTTCCTTCCGCATCTGAATAAAAACTGGTGTATCTCTTGCCTGGTATGCGGTTCATCAAATACCGGCTCAACATCCATTCTGGATCTTGCTGATGTTTTTCAACATACGGGGCAACCTTTCGCTGCATGGTTTCGAATATGTTCTTCGCCCATTCTTGGTTTTTTATTTTATCGAGGATGATGGATTTGTCTGCCGGTGAAACAAATATATGGGGATGTGTATCCTGTGCTTTTGTATCCAAAAAAGCCAGTTGAAAAATGAACAATATTAAAATGCATGCAGATTTGATGCTGTGATTTCCACAAATATTTATTGGTTTTTGCATGTATTTATTTTGTGATTTTTACAAGAGTGGTTACTCTTTATTTGGCTCACTTTAATTTGACGGGTTTTTTGAACTTTTCTTTCATGTTGTAGGGCAATATAAATACTTCTCCTTTTTTATTTGAAAAATACAAATGCGATTCAGAAAATGCATCTGCATTTCCATCAGCCCAAAATGCATAAAAATCATCATGTGCATTGACCGGCCTTCTTGCATAGGAGTGATTTCTTTCGCTGTTGGATGTCATCATCTTTGTTTTTACCCATGTGAAACCTTCGTCTTTGCTCTCATGCATCGCCATTTCACCTCCTGTTCCGAGTGGTTGTGGTCCTGGTTCCGTTGGTCCAATAATCCGCCAGGTATTTCCATCAACATACAACGAGCCCATGTCATAATTATGTGTTGATGTTGAAACAGCATGGTAATTCCATTGGCCATTTTTCCAATGAATAACAGTCCAAACTCTTGGATCTCCTTGCGGACCAGGTTGATGATGCTTGCTGATGACTGCAAGGATGATTGGATTTCCCTGCTTGTCAAAATTGATATCATTTAAATAAACAAGCTTTTTTTCATCTTCATAATTTCTTACCAATGCCGGGTTGTTTTTGTCTGATAATGG
>Ga0209550_10002648_pt1 | contig 17220 bp, 17 predicted proteins | sample LauGreSuBDMM15SN_2_FD_187567 | JGI IMG/M metagenome (GOLD analysis project Ga0209550, IMG submission 187567) | Freshwater lake microbial communities from Lake Michigan, USA - Su13.BD.MM15.SN (SPAdes) (version 5) | ecosystem: Environmental > Aquatic > Freshwater > Lake | place: Lake Michigan...
CTTATTATACACTTTTATTACTCATTCAATTTCATTTCAATTTTTTTCATTTTTCACTTGTTTTCAAAAACACTTAAAATGCTTTCATTTTTCTATGCAGACCTCCTTTACTATATTTTTTGCTATCTTATCTACATTCTTGTATTCTTCTTCTGTAGTGCTACCCCCCATTGACACATTCACTAATTTCAAATATTTATCGTTTGTCTTGGACTCGCTGTCTTTGAAATCCGGATTATTAATTCCCCATTTATATACTTGTTGTGCGTTCTTATTCGAAACAACACGTATAGCTTTCTTTAACTTCTCATTCCCACTATCTTTTTCCCATTTATCTTTATCTTTCACATACAACACTTCTCTCTTTAAATCACTACAGTGAATTGGTCTCTTGCATACATCCATCTCCTGTAATCCTTTGACAAATATTTTAGTTATTCCATTAATATAACCTATTCTCCCTGTCTCTTCTAAATCATTCAACTGTAATTGCAGCGAATTTACAAAATCCTGAATATTAACCGCATCTTTACATTTTTCGTTTAAAAAGAAATTCAAATTGAAATGATTATTCATCGTATTATTAGTATTATTATTATTAATAACCTTACCTTCTTTCACAACTTCCAAGATTTTATTGTTTTGCTCGACTAATAAATCTTTCAATTCTTTATTCTGTTTTACCAACTCACAAACAATGTCAGCATTGTCATTCGTCATAATTTTATCGTGTAAACTCTCAACACAAATTTTCTTATGCTTCCATAGTCCCGACCTGTTCTTATAACCCTTACCACATATGCACTCAAATTTAATTGAGAGTTTTTGAGAGTTTTGGTTTCCAAATGTTTCCAAACCGTTTCCATTGTGTTTATCGGTTGCAAGGTGTTTTATAAAATCACTTTTACGAGAGCATATATAGTCACATTTTTCACATAAAAATTTTGTTGAGAGTTTTTGAGAGTTTTGGTTTCCAAATGTTTCCATTTTGTTTCCAATATACCTTATAGGGATAAGATTTCTAAACCTTTTTCCCCGAATATTAAAAAAATTATCGTCACAAAATTCAAATTAATTTTTTGCTACGAGACCATAAAATTTCATTATGGTCTTAAATTATTTTTCCCAAGACTCAATGGCCTTTTTCGAAAAATGGACATTTTAAAAATGTCCAAAAACCTATTCTTGAATCACTTTCCCAGACATAAAAACATGAATTTTTTAATAAAAGGGGTGGATAAGGAAAAAAAGTGAGAGAAAAGAGAAAAGAGAAAAGAGAAAAGAGAAAAGAGAAAAGAGAAGAGAGAAAAGAGAAAGAGAAAAGAAACGAAAAAATTTTAATCATTATATATATGAATAATTTCCTTCCATTTAATGATATAAAGGTTTTAGAAACATATATTCAATCAGAGCAACCATTAAATATAATTGATAGAAGTAGTGATTTTACCTTATTTATGTTTATATGTGATAAAATTCTGAATACTCAACCCTATCAACCTTGGGCGAAACTAGCCATGAAAATGTTGGATTTAAATGCCGAACAAATTAATTTAAACTACGCTAATCGGGATGGTGTAACAGCATTAATATTAGTTAGTGGAGTAGATGTGGAGGTCTCTCTTAAAATCATAGAATTCGGACCAGAAGCCATTAATATGAATGCTATTGAAAAAGATAATAAAATGAATGCATTAATGTATGCTTGCACACCTGATACAGAAGAAATTGCATTGGCATTATTAAATTATCCTCAAATAGTAACCTCTTTAAAAAATATTAATAATAATGGATATACTCCCTTGATGATTGCATGTGAAGAAGGATTAGAGGACGTCGCATTAACCATGTTGGAAAAATTCCCTTCTGCTAATTTACATTTATTTCAAAGGAATAGACAAGAACAAACCGCATTTGATATTGCAGTAGAAAATGAAGAAATGTCAAGTGTTTACCGATTAATTGGTGAATATATGGATGATGAACAAATAAATTATAATATGGAGGCTGAACAAGAAGATGATGAAGAAGAAACAAAAACTGAAAAAGTAATTCCATGGGGACATAAAGAAATGCCAAATATTCCATCTTTTTCAGAACAAATAATTGATATCAATGGAATAGGATATGATCCGTTTTTATTAGAAGAGAGAAATATAAAAGAATACTTGGAAGAAGATAAAACTGATAACATTGTTATTTTATATGAAGGCAAAAATTACCTTCTTTCTAAATCTACAATGGAAAGACAAATGGAAGATGCAATTGTTTTCGAATGTATAAAAGCAGATAATACGAAAAATTTTCCAAATATAGTATATAATTTACCTCTTTACAATATAAAAGCAGTAGGAGTGAATATTCCCGATGAAAAAATCGGAATTTGGCCGGAATTTATTTATTTAGATGGAATAAAAGATGTCATTGGATCTCAAGAGAAATTATTTAGTATAATACCATTAGTAAATCAAATGTTAGTTTCCGTTATGAGTTTACATGAATCAAAAAAAATCGGAACTGGTGAAGGATCTGGTTATGGAGCTCTACATTGTCAAAATGGCCAAGGTGGAATGGCAGCTATAATAGTTCCAGCCAAAGCTAGTTCGACTGGAGGTAGAAAGAGGCGTACTAATAAAAAAAAGAGCAAAATCATGAAAAAGAGAAAAACTGTGAAAAAACGACGACTTCAAAAACAAAAAAATAAAAAAATAAAAAGATAAAGAAATAAAGAGGTCTACTTACTTTGGATATAAATTTCATTCAAGACAAAAGATTTTTATTTTGTCTTGAATATTTTTATCGATTTAATTCAATTTTTTACAATATTCTTTTATATAATGTCATTATAAAAACTACTATTTTTTTCCTTTTCTAAATTTCTTACATTTACTTCTAGTCTATATACTTCTTTACATATGGCAAATGGTAAAAAAATTGGATTTGCATACATAATTACTCCGAATAATCCATAGATAACTGAATTAGTATATATAATTGGTTCTTTAGATTCATATTTTTTATGATCATATTTATAAGAATTAATACCACGAACAAATCCTAATCCAGTCCAACTAGTAAAACTTACTATTCCTATAATATATTTATAATTCATGTTATATCTAATGTTAACAAATCTTTATATTCTTTATAAAATTCTACAACTTTATAGTGCCAGCACTCTCTCTACAAATTTTTTTATCTCCAATTATTCTGGTTATATTAAAGACTATTGTATATTCATTATTTTCTATTTTCGATAAAACTTGTTCGATATGACGCACCAAAATAGTATCAAATTCATAAATTGGATGCGAAAATAAATCACCCATTAATTGCTTTTCTACATCAGTTAGATTTTTTCTAGTCCATTGATAAGTAAATGCATGTGCTTTTCCATTCCAATCTAGTATACATGTATTGTCTTGACATAAGACATCTTTTATTTCATCTAAAAATGCATCGTCATCCACAATAATATTATTTTCTTTATCCACTAATATTAATTTTAAATTATGCGTAAATTCCATAATAACTAATATAAATATATATAATACCTTTATATCAATCAATTTAATTAATAAAATATTCGTAACTTCGTAATCTGTAATCCGATAATTTACCTCATTTATTCGTCGTGATATTCATTATTATGACATTCATCGTTATTTATTCTCTCCAATTCATATCTGATATTCATTAATTCGTTTTCTAAACTACGAAAATTTCTTTGAAATATAATATAATCATATATATTGGTAACAACATAACAGGAATAATGTGACACAGCTAAATAAGTTAATAAGACAATAGGTTCCATTTATTAAATATGGACTTGAATAATCTTTAAATACTTATTTAAAATAGATAATTCTAATAAAATAAAAATGTATAGTCTTTTATGTCTCCAGGTAATTCATACATTTTGGATTTATCAGAAGGAGTAAAATGATAGGATGCTTTTTTATTATTTTGATAGTTTTCTTTTGTATAAACATCTATACGGGAAATCCAATTTTTATTTTTTTCTAAATAAGTTCCTAATCCATTAATATTTTCAAAAGTTTTTTCCTCAGCAGCTCCACCCTGAAAACGAACTCTCTTTTTCATAGTTCTTCTTTTCATACTACCTCTTTTTTTCATAGTTCTTCTCTTTGTTCCTCTTTTTTTATAGGCCATTTATATAAGAAAAGAATAATATATTCTATTCATTTTATGATATTGATACTTCTCTCTAGTTTAATTGGAAACATATTTTTACACAATTGATTTGTAGTGTCATGTAATACATTATATAAATATGTCTGATATGCTTTTTGATAAATATTTTCACATATGTTTTCACCTATTCCACTATTTTGTTTTGGGCCATTGGTTATTTTTGGTAATTGTATATGCGAATTAGTTTTACGCTCCATGTTATGTATTGAGAAAAATATTTATATCAATTAATTTATACTAAATAAAATAAATTTCTAATTATTAGATCAGTTTTAATATTATTACCTGTAAATAAAGTTTAAAGCAACGCGTATTTATATTTTTATTCAGAACAATTAGAAGAAGGTTCCATTCATTTGCTTTTATCAATTGATGTAGACTAGCTAGTATAATAAAAAACATTAATAAAAACAATATAAATATTTTCCTTTATTTAAATATAGTCAACATGGTAAAAATCTGCAATACATCATATCCTAAATCCTCTGAAGAAATATTTATCGAACATTTCAGTAAATATTCCTATCCATTACATGATTTCCAAAAATTTGCTATTCAAGCAATTGTAGAAGGAAATCATGTTTTAGTAACAGCTCCAACAGGTTCAGGAAAAACATTACCGGGCGAATTTGCACTAGATTATTTCGCGACTAAAGGAAAGAAAACCATTTATTGTAGTCCAATTAAAGCACTCAGTAATCAAAAATTCTATGACTTTTCTCAAAAATATCCGCATATAAGTATCGGAATTATTACAGGTGATATTAAATGCAATCCAGACGCTCAAGTATTAATTATGACAACTGAAATTCTTTTGAATAAATTATATCTTATTAATAGTGCGGATAAAACAAAGGTTCTTGTAACTATGAATACGAGTACTTCCTTTGACATTGATTTCGAAAACGAATTGGCATGTGTTGTTTTCGATGAAGTTCATATGATAAATGATCCATTTCGTGGCCATGTCTGGGAACAATCGATAATGTTATTACCGGATCACGTGCAAATGGTAATGCTTTCTGCAACCCTCGATAAACCAGAAAAATTCGGTAATTGGTGTGAAATAAAAGATAAATCCCCGAAATCAGTTTATATTACTTCCAAAGCAGAGAGAGCGGTTCCCCTTACACATTATCATTTCATTACTACTAATTCTGGGACCTTTAAAGTAATTAAAGATAAGACGGAACAAGCCGAAATAAATGCCATTATTAATAAACCATATTGTATTCAGAGTGCTAAGGGTGTATTTAATGAACAACAATATAATAAAATGAAAAATATATTGACTAAATTCGAAAAAAAAGACTTGTATGTGAAAAGAAAACATGTGATTAATCAAGTAGCTAAATATTTAGTCGAAAATGATATGTTACCTGCCTTGTGTTTTGTACTTTCAAGGAAACAATTAGAAGTATGTGCACATGAAGTTACTACAATATTATTAGAAGATGATAGTAAGGTTCCATATATTATTCGCCGAGAATGTGATCATATTTTAAGAAAATTACCGAATTATCAGGAATATTTAGAATTACCTGAATATATTTCATTAACCAAACTATTAGAAAAAGGAGTAGGTATTCATCATGCAGGTATGATGCCTGTATTGAGAGAAATGGTAGAGCTACTTTTTTCCAAAGGGTATATTAAAATCTTATTTTGTACAGAAACACTTTCGATTGGAATAAATATGCCTGTGAAAACCACTATATTTACAGATATAAAAAAATTCGATGGGAATGAAAATCGATATTTATACGCGCACGAATATACCCAAATGGCTGGGCGGGCTGGACGTCTTGGCATTGATACTGTAGGTCATGTTATTCATTTGAATAATTTATTTCGAAATGTTTCTTTACTTGATTATACCAAGTTAATGAATGGAAAACCGCAAACCTTAGTATCCAAATTCAAGATTTCATATAATCTCTTGTTGAACCTGATTAGTATTGGAGAAACCGATTTTACTTCATTTTCTAAAAAAAGCATGATCCAAGGAGATGTAGATGCTGAAATCAAGGAACTTTATTACAGGATGACAAAGTTGGCAGGCGAAATGGATAGTTATGTTTCGATAGTGAAACGCCTAAGATCTCCTCATGATAAAATCCTGGATTATATACATTTAACCGATAAAGTAGTGGTTTCACAAAATAAACAAAAGCGCGATTGCGATAAAAAAATTAATCAAATCAAAGAAGAGTATGTCTTTATAGATAAGGATGTACAAACTTTTAAAAGTTACCAGGCGAAACTAGAAGAATTAAATAGTCTAGAAAAGGATATTAAAACCTTGGAAAAAACATTGGAAACGAATGTGAATTTCATCTTGGATATATTGGTTAATGATGGAGCAGTCAAGGTCGAGACTACTGGATATATCTTAACCCCACGTGGGCAGGTCGCGTGCCAGTTGAGGGAAGTACATTGTCTTGCAATGGCGAAGACAATGGAGACACCGGCTTTCAAAGGGCTGACTGCACGTCAAATCGTTTCGCTATTAAGTATATTTACCAATGTAAGTGTTCCTGATGAAGCGAAAAGTTTAGTGCCTTCTAGCCAAGATCCAAAGCTGAAAGAATTGATTTTAAATTTAAATAATGATATGCAGGAATACTTTATGACGGAATTAAAAAGTATGATAAGTACCGGATGCGAATATAATATCCATTATGATTTACTAGATTATATTGGGAAATGGTGTGACTGTCAAAATGCAGGAGAATGTAAGATGTTTTTACTTCATCTGGAAGATAAAAAAGGCGTATTTTTGGGGGAATTCGTCAAGGCATTATTGAAAATAAATAATATTTCGGCGGAAATGGAAAAGGTGGCAGAAATAACGGGAGATATGGAACTACTTAGTAAATTACGCGAAATACCTGGAATGACACTGAAATATGTAGTTACTAATCAGTCATTGTACGTTTAAAAATGCGTTTAAAAATTATTTTCTTATTTTTTCTTTTTACACTTTTTAGATTTATTGAAATACTTTCGCTTAGATTTCTTGAAATACCTTTTAGATTTACTTGCCTTTGTTTTCAAATGCTTTCGCTTTTTTCTAGTCCCTCCATCCACTTTTGATTTTTGAAATATTTTGCATATACCATTTACACAATCGTTTACGAGGGAATTTCCAGAATTAATTCTAGAATTCCCAGGATTGGGAATATAATCACCTGGTTGTTCAGTTATTACATTAATACTAGGACTAGGTGGCTTTCTCTCTAAGTTAGCATATTCATTAGCCAATTGGGGATCTATTTCACAGTCTCTGCATGAAGGATCATAAATATATACGTTTTTAAATCCCATAGATTTGAAAAGTAAATTCAAATCGGTAAGATGAATATATTTTTCATTAAAAATTTGATCTATCAAGTATTTATATTCTGAAGTACGGTTTTTCCAATGATCTCTTGCATTTAAATCAATATTAATATTAGATTTAATTCGATTACCATAACCAGCAAGGGTAAAATCTTGATCTTCTGGAAAAGAAGAAGATACAATGGTTAAACCATATTCAGGACAACATATCTTGTTTTTATTTCTCTCTGGCAAACATCTTCCAGAAACACATTTATTATTTAAAAATTTAATATGTTCTTCCTCTGGATCATTACAAATACGGCAGTTTTCATGTTCTCCAGGTTCAAAAATAAATTCTCTTTCAAGACGAGGCCATGTATAGGTAAACCCATTTTTAAAATTAATTTCACAATTTTTATAAATATCTTTTATCTCATTCCCCATGGAATAAAATATTTTTTTTTGATCTTCTGCACTAATCGCTTTATCATAGAAATATTTTCTATGCATATGATTTAAAATTATTATATCTACTGGTTTATTAACATATTTACAAATTTTCATTATTCCGTATTCGCCAGGTAAACCAACAAATGATAATAACTCAAGTGTACCATCATTATTAAATTTGGTATTGAGATCTTCTTTTCCATGTCCTTCAATTAAAATAGTAACTGCGGAATCCATTAATATAAGATAATATAAATAAATAATAATTATTAGAATTAATTAATAGGAATAATTATTATTTATTTATTAATAGAAAAAATTACTACACCAAAGTATCTATAAAATAAAATCTTAAAACTAATTTATCTCCTTATTCTATGGTTATAATAGGAAATAAATTTGAAATAAAACGATGTATTGGTTCAGGAACATTTGGGAAAATATATCAAGGAGTTAATATTCGATCGAATGAACCAGTAGCTATAAAAATGGAACCATTAAATTCAGAAGTTAATTCCTTAAAACATGAAACTAAAATATATCAATACTTAAATGGAACAGATGGAATTCCATCTTTAAAATGGTATGGATCTGATTTAAATCATCGATATATGGTAATTAATTTATTAAAAAATTCTCTAACAGAAATCCTTCAACAAAATACATTTCTTTCTCTCAAACCCACATTTGAAATCGGAATAAATATTATTTATATTTTAAGATCAATTCATGAAAAAGGATTAATTCACCGAGATATAAAACCAGATAATTTTTTATTCGGATATGGAGAAAATAATACTAAAATATACTTGATTGATTATGGAATGTGTAAAAGATTTACATTAGAACAAGGAAATCATATTGAGACTAAACAAGTATCACAAATCATTGGGTCTCTCAACTATTGTAGTATAAATACACATAACTTAATGGAACAATCAAGAAGAGATGATTTGGAGTCAGTTGCATATATTTTAATTTATTTATCAACTGGAAATTTATTTTGGGAAAAAATTACTTCTTCACAAGTAGTTAAAGAGAGAAAAGAGGCTCTAACAAGTGATATAAAAATTCCCGGAATACCAGATACTATTTTAACATATTTAAAATATATAAGAAATTTGGAATTTAAAGAAACACCAGATTATGAATGGATAATCGAACTTTTTTCCAGAAATATATAAATATCCATAAATATCCATAAATATATAAAATAAATTATTTAAAAATAAACATATAAATAATTTAAGAGATTTTCATGACAACGTTTTATTTTAATTTGGAAAATATATATAAATTAAGTACACCAGAAGATAAAACATTATTTCATAAATTTTTAGGAGGTGTATGTTTAGTTAATTTTATATATAGATACATCCATTATATTTTATTTGGAAACATGGATTTAAATAATCCTTTTTCTATTTTTCTAATTGGTGTTCATGGATTACTAAGTATAAGTTCTCTTATTTTTCATATTCCTTCCAAAAGAAATCCAAGTAAACCCATGATTTATCCAGAATTCCGTCTCCATAGTATTGCTTTTGCATTAAGATCGGTTATTATTTGTTACCAATATTACTACAAGTTACACTATATTTATCCAATAATAACTTGTTATGTTACGATGATTTCAGCAGATCTTATAACTTATCATTTTAATCCTGATGGTAAAAACGGGAAAACAATGCGAAATATGCCTTTTGACAATGATATTCCAATTGAAAAACAAGATGAAATTATTCGAATGCATAGTATCATGCAAATTGGTGCGACCACTTTTATGTTGGAAGGAATAGAGAGTGCATTTTCACCTTTATTGGCTATACAATTAGCAGCATTTTTGATGACATTAGTAAGAAAAAGTATTATTAATGCGGTCACATGGCATTCAGTTTATTCATTAACATTATGGATTAATATGTTATTATATCAAACACACGCAGTTAGTTTTATGATTATACACCATTTAATGATTAAAAACTATATACATGTTTTTTTTCCATATAGGATAAATAAATATATTGGGTGGAGTATTAATTTTGGAACCTTTATTATTTATAGAGAAACCGGAGTAGAAGATTATATAAATTATATAAGTGATTTATATCCAGAATTTATTCATAATTTAAAATTAGTAATTATTGTCTATGCTTTAATTCATTTTTATAATAAATTTCAAGTACTGTTTATAAAGTCTTAATATCTTGTACGCAATATATACTTATTCCTTTATACATTGGTTTTTGTATTTTTTTGGTCTATATAATCTTTTATAATATTATTTGTATCATCCGGCATTTTATCAAATACTTTATTTTCAATTTGTAAATTTATTTTATTAATATTGGATATATAGACATTTCCACTTAAATTAATTGTATTAATTTCGTTTTTAATTTCAAATTTAAAATCATTAATTTTTATATCCTTTATTCCATACTTGACTTTATTAGGATTGTTTTCACTATTTAAATTTAATTTAACTAATAAATCAGTAAAAAATTTTGTTATCGACCAATTAATAGTATCTAATTCCCCAGATATATTTTTAATAATTTGTGCTATAAATAAACTATGATAAATAAAATTATTGTCTGTATTTGGGAAAACAGAAACCATTTCTAAATTAGTAATGTGTAAATTTGGTAAAGATTGATTACTTTCTATATTATTTGACAATGCTGCAAAATTATCTGATATAGTTTTATTTTGGGTATACCCGTTTCTATCTTTATTTATAGTTCCAATTAAATAACTAATACCACCTTTTTGTGTTTTCTTTTGTGTTTTTGATTTTTTAATTTTTGGTTTTTTATTTTTATTTTTATTTTTGGTTTTTATCAATAATGCCATATATAATTATCAAATATAATTATCAAATATAATTATCAAATATAATTATCAAATATAATTATCAAATATAATTATCAAATATAATACTAAATATACAACCGCGTCTAAAAATAATATATTTTATAAAAAACAATATAAAAATAATTCTTTATTGAGTATTATAATAGTATGTCATCGTTGGATAATGTTGTTACATCTCCCACAGATACAAATTCTGCTGTCTCTGCCACTCCTCTTGTTATTGGTCGTGTAAAATGGTTTAATAATAAAGCTGGTTATGGTTTTATTACTGTTACTGATGGTGAAAAAACAGGATCAGATATTTTCGTACATCATAGTGTAATTGGTGTTTCAAGTCAACAATACAAATATTTAGTGCAAGGTGAATATGTTGAATTCAAACTTAATAAAGTAGAGGGTGGAAATCATGAGTATCAGGCAGTAGAAGTATGTGGAATTAAGAATGGAAAATTAATGTGTGAGACTAGAAGAGAATTAAAACTTTCTAGAACTAATTACAAGTCTACTTCTACGGAGGTTGAACCAGTTCCTACTAATCAAGTTCCTCGTCTAAGAGGTTCAGGTCCAAGAGAGGAAACAAATGATTGGTCTGTAGTAAAAAAAGATAAGACTGTTAAAAAAGAAACAACCGAGAAAAAACCAAGAGGTCGTCCTCCTAAGTCAGTTTAAAAAAAAACATTATATATATTATGGTATTATCATCAACTTCTAGTTTCAGTTCAATTGAAAGTCCACTTAATTCAGGATTATCTTCAAAGTTATCATCTACATTAGATGCTAAGTCATCGTTAAATACGTTTTTTATTAATCAATTTGTTGGTGGGAAAAAAAGAAAAACAAGAATAAAAACAAGATTTTCAAATAAAAAAAGATTAATAAATAGAAAATCGCGTAAGAGAAGACATTAAACATTACAGTATAATATGAAAAAAACAATTCTTATATTATACATAATATGTGGGATGAGGAAAAAACAAAAGCTTTAGAAAATATAAATAATATTTTATTCAAAACAAAAGGGAAAATGGATAATGTTATTTTTATTTATACTCCTCCAAAGGTAGGGTCAACATCTTTAGTTTCCTCTATTCGTATTTCTGCGGCAAATAAATATAGTGTATTACATATTCATGATGAAGTAATGCTGAATGTATTGACTGGGTGCAGTAATATTTCCATCAATGAAATTATTCATTATAATAAAAAAATAGGAAAAAATGTATTTGTAATTGATATTTACAGGACACCAATTGAAAGAAAAATATCCGAATATTTTGAAAAATTATCTTGCCATCACTTCAACAATACAGATGAAAATCTGAATAATTATAATATAAAAAAAATAATAAACCGATTTAATAAATTATTTCCACACTTGGCAAGTCAAGATTATTTTCATAGTGTTTACAATATTGAAATACCTTCATGTTTTGATTTTGAAAAAAAATATCTACATGTGATTAAAAATGGAATTAATTATATAAAATTACGACTTTATGATTCATCAATGTGGAATAAAATACTTTCTGATTTATTACAAACGGAAATAGTGATTGTACATGATTATGAAACAGAAAAAAAGAAAATAGGAGATTTATATAAAAAATTCAAAGCCAATTACCAAATTCCAGTGAATTTATGGAGAAATATTCAAGAATGTCCTTATTTTAATTACTATTTATCATCTGAAGAAAAAAAAACATATAACGATTTCTGGGGAAAAAAGGTCGGAGAAGCAGTTATTCCATATACAAAAAATCAATATGATTTTTATATGCAACTTTGTTTGGAAAATAAATTTTATAATGATTTTCAACACGAACATTATATGGATGTTGGTTGTATGTGTAGACCTTGTTCCCAAAAACGTATAGAATTATTCAATAAAGCCAAAAGAGGCGAAAAAGTAACAGACCGAATAATACATGAAGAAAATGTACTAAATTTACAAAAAAACATAGTTAAATCTATTCAAGAAAAATTTCAGAAAAAAAAAAATAATAATTTTGCCCAATCAAGAAGAAACAATAATAAACCAATTAATGGATTACTTAATAGTATTGTTAATACAAAGTGGTGAGTGAATTAATTCGTGCATAAATGAATGATTTTATATCTAAGTTAACCCTTCCTCTAACTTCTTTAAAGAAAGTTCTCGATTTAAATATAATGTACTAATAGTTGTGCGACATAAAGAACAATGTGGTGGGTTTTCGAGGGAACATGTTTTTAAATAGGTACCCAAACATTCATCACAAAAGGCGTGATTGCAACTAGTAGTTATGTAGTAATTAGGTGGCTTTGTTTCATAACAAATAGGACAATCCATATCTTCTTCTTCCTTATTTATTTCTTCCATATTCATTTCTTCCTTATTTATTTCTTCCTTATTTATTTCTTCCTTATTCTCTTTTTCTTTTCTCACTTTTTCAAAAACTAATATATTAAATTTATTTTTTAATTGAATTGGAATAGGAGTATTAGTATTATTTGCCACATTTTGTATATAAGTACCAATATCGAAAATATAGGTTTGTAAATTTTCTGCATGTAAATTAGGAAGATTTAGTCTAAAAGTATCCATTATATTCCTTATTTGGTCTACTCTATTTTTATCTCTCTCTTGTTGTTCTATAAGTTGATTTCTTTCGGCAATTTTTTTAAAGAAATTTTCATCTTCTTCAATTATTCTCTTAGCTAATCGTCGGTAAACTGAAATTAAATTTTCTGCTAAAATACTACGATTAAAATTGGTTTTTAAACCAAAGTTCTTGGAGAGAAATTTTAGTTTAGCTAAAGAAAGATTATTAACAAAGTAAAGATGATCACTTTTCATTATAAAATTCAATAAACCATAATTTAATGCATTATATCGAATATTTTCAACAAAATAGTTCAAAATATAATTATTTAATTCTTGAACTGGATAATTAGTGCATGTAGAGAAATAATGTCCTGGTTGTAAACACAAACTACAATGTTGTACCATTTTTAGATTATTAATACTATAATACAATACAATACAATAGTTATATAATCAATTTTTCTTGAAAATAATATATTTAAAAAATAAGTATATATTGAAAAAAATAATATATTTAAAAAAAAAGTATATATTGAAAAAAATAATATATTTAAAAAATAAGTATTAAAAATATTATTTGTATAAATTATAAATGGATAACATAAATGACAGACGTATACCTAACGTAATTAGTTTAGAAGATATTGAACTAAATATTAGTCCACCTTCAATAATAAATCCTAGTCAAATGGAAACAGATAAGTCAGATAACTCTATTTTTAAAGAAGTGTCAAATGTAACTGAACCAGTTATTTTAAATACATTATTGTTATTAATTGAAAAAGAATTGAATATTAATTTAAATGTTTCTTTATCATTAACAGCTGATGAAATAAAGGTTTTAAAAGTAATCATGAATAACGCTCCTGTTTCATTAAACAATATTGAAAAAACAATCAATAGTATTATTTCAGACAATACCATTAATGCAGCAGATATTCCAAAATTTTTAACTCTTATTAAAGAATTCCATGAATTAATTGTCGATAATTCACTTAATACCAAATTTAGCGGTGAACAATTGATTAACGCTAGTGTAAGTTTAATTAAATTTATCGTTCCAATTATATTAAAAAAATCCGACTTGGATAATGATAACATTATTAAGACAATGAATACTATAGTAGATGCAGCAGCCCAACTATTACTTTTTATTCCTCACATAAAAAATGGTAAATGTGGATTATTTTGTTTTTAAATTAAGCAATATATTATATAAAATTAAAATTATAATTTTTTATATAATCTATATGTATGGTTTTGGAAATTACTGGAGGCTCTAGTGTAATTTTTGAAAATGAAACTTATGTTGTTTGTAAAGAAAGTACAACTTTATCTATAACTGGTTCAGGTACTGTTAACTACCTTATTATTGGTGGAGGAGGAGCAGGAGGAACTAGTCATGGAGGTGGTGGAGGCGCAGGGGAAGTAATTTCAGGAGTATTTAATGCTACACCAGGAAATTATAGTGCCCAAGTTGGATTACGTGGTACAACATCAGCTATAGCTGGTGATAGTTCTATATTTGGTACAACAGCAATTGGTGGAGGTATAGGTGGTGGTGCTGTTAATGGGAATGCAAGTGGAGGAGGTTCAGGTGGTGGAGGATCAGGATATGTTAGTTCAGTAAATGGTGGAAGTTCAACAATTTCAAACATAAGTGGTTTAGGAAATTCAGGTGGAAATGGATTTAAAGTAAGTAACATAGCTGGTGGTGGTGGTGGTGGTGGTGGTTCCGGTACCTCAGGAAAGTTAGCTAACACGGGAGTACTTACGAATTCCCCAGGGGGGGTAGGGGGTTCTGGAACTACCGGCTATTCCTCATGGTTAAATGCTATTAAAACTCTAATGTCTCAAGATTGGAAATCAGCAACATCAACGGGTGTAATTGCATCAGGTGGTTCTGGAGGATCTTGGTATCATGGAGCTATTACAAGTGGACCTCTAGGAGGAGGTGGAAATGGTGGAGATACCAAAAATAGTTATCAAATAACTCCAACAAGTGGAATAAATAATACAGGTTCGGGAGGAGGAGGAGGAAGTGCTGGAAGTTCAAATACTTCAATTGGTGCAATTGGTGGAACTGGTTTAATTATATTAAAATATGGAACAAATAAATTTTCTATATCACCAAATGCATTATCAGTCATAACAAATACTTATTCTTCTAGTTTATATACTTTAAATGCCACAAATGTTCAATCCTATTCTATTAGCCCTGCTCCATCTTCTGGACTAATCTTTAATTCAGTCACAGGCATTTTAAGTGGAGCTATTAATAATAATAATGAAAGTTCTAAAATTTATACTATTACGGCAACATATACAGATTTAACTACAAGCATTCAACAATTTAACTTAACAATTTTAAATAGTTTTACTATAACTCCAAGCACTTCTGGTGCAACCATTGGAACAACATATACTAATTTTTATAGTGTAAGTTCAGGTAATGTTGAATTCTATTCTATTAGTCCTTCTCTATCTTCTGGATTAACCTTTGATACAGCCACAGGAATTTTAAGTGGAGCTCTTAATAATAATAATGAAAGTCCTAAAATTTATACCATTACAGCCACATATACAGATTTAACTACAAGCATTCAACAATTTAACTTAACAATTTTAAATAGTTTTACAATGCCAAGATATTATGTAGGAAATGTATGGGTTGGAACAACATATAGTAATTTAAATATTATAACTTCAGGTAATGTTCAATCCTATTCTATTAGTCCTTCTCCATCTGCTTCTTCAGGATTAACCTTTAATACGTCCACAGGAATTATAAGTGGAACACCAACTATTAATAATGCTAAGGATTATTACATTACAGCCACATATAAAGATTTAAAAACACAAATGCGACTTTTTACTTTAATAACAAAACTACCAAATAGATTTGATTTAACTCCAATCACTTCTACAGCATTAGTTGGAACAACCTATACTAAGTTTTATAGTTATACTATAGCTAATGTTCAATCCTATTCTATTAGTCCTTCTCCATCTGCATCTTCTGGATTAACCTTTTCTACAGCCGGTTATTTAACTGGAACACCAACTACTAGAGGTACTACTACTTATACCATTACGGCTTTATATCATTCAGATTCAACTACAAGCAGTCAAGAATTTACATTAACAGTAAAAAATCCAAATAGTTTTAATTTAACTACAAACACTTCTACGGCATTTGTTGGATCAACATATACTGATTTTTATAGTTTTACTTCAGATAATGTTGTATCCTATGCTATTAGTCCAGATGCACCTAGTGGATTAAGCTTTAATACAGCTACAGGTATTTTAAGTGGAACGCCAACTACTAGAAGTACTACAACTTATACCATTACGGCTACACATACTGATTTAACAACAAGCGTTCAACAATTAACTTTAATAGTAAAGAGTCCAAATAGTTTTAATTTGATTACAAATACTTTTACAGCATTTGTTGGATCAACATACACTGAATTTTATGGTTTATATGCAGATAATGTTGAAATCTATTCTATTAGTCCATCTCCATCTCCTGGATTAAGCTTTAATACATCCACAGGAATTTTAAGTGGAACACCAAGTACTCTAAGTATTACACCTTATACCATTACGTCTACATATACAGATTTAACTACAAGCATTCAACAATTTACCTTAATAGTAAAAAATCCAAATAGTTTTAATTTAAGTACCAACGCTTATACGGCAACCATTGGATTATTACATGCTGATTTTTATTATCTTACTTCAGATAATGTTGTATC
>Ga0209550_10002653_pt1 | contig 17197 bp, 16 predicted proteins | sample LauGreSuBDMM15SN_2_FD_187567 | JGI IMG/M metagenome (GOLD analysis project Ga0209550, IMG submission 187567) | Freshwater lake microbial communities from Lake Michigan, USA - Su13.BD.MM15.SN (SPAdes) (version 5) | ecosystem: Environmental > Aquatic > Freshwater > Lake | place: Lake Michigan...
AGACAAATTGAGTAATGGGAAACACAAACTAACAATTCTTGGAATGGCAAGTGAGGGCACACAGATTAAAAATTTCCCAAATTCAAGATATTTAATTGTCCTCATTTTTAAAAAGAACTTACTCGGGCGGATGAAATTATTCATGCAATTAATTAGACTTATATCAAAAGAAAGGGTAGCCATTGCTGGTGACCCGTTCGTTTCGTTCTGGATTTTGTGGATGATGAAGTTGTTTTTTTTCAGAAAGTTACAAATCCAAATCTCAATTCATGGGTTACCATTACGTAAGAGTGGCCCCAGGGGTTTCAGTCTTCGATTATTGGCATTGAGAAGTTGTAGCCAGAAGGCGGATAGTATTCGTGTCGTTTCCGATCATCTAAAAGAATTGCTTCAAAATAGTTGGGGGATCTCTCGAAATAAAATTTTTATTGCACCCATTCCAGTAAGAATTGCACCCGTATTGCACGTTGTACCAAGAAGAAAAGAGATTCTAATTGTGGGGCGACTTCACGAGGAACGGGGAGTCTTGCTCTCACTAGAGATAGGGTTGAGAGTACTGGTTGAAAATTCTGATACCAGTTTGGTTTTGATTGGTGATGGGCCACTGAAATCGAAAGTTGAGTCCTTGGTGCTTAAATCAAATGTAGGCGGAAGGGTCAATCTCATCGGTCAGTTACCCCACTCTGAAGTGCTTGAACGTATGGCCCAATCTTTAGTTTTGCTTTCCAGTGCTCCTGAAGAGGGTTTCGGTCTAGCAATTCGCGAAGCGGCCTATTCTGGGTTATCCGTTGTAGCGCTTCGCAATTTAGGGACGATCGAGGCAGAACGTGAGCTTGCGCCAATTTTGAGCGTTTTCAGTACACCCGGTGAAGCATTCATCGCATGTCAAAACGGTTTAAGGAATCAACTAAGTGAATCAGTTGTTGAAAGAGTCCGAAATAATGCTAATGCATTTAATGAAGATTCTCTAAGAAAACTTGCCTCAAGTTGGACTTAGGATCTAATCAACGCTTTCTATCCATGATTGGAGATTTTCCAACACCCCTGGTTTTTTCGCCCATTTCACAACTTCGGGTAGTCCGGCATTGATCGTCGTCAATGGCTTAATGCCAATAAGGGACTCTAGGTATCTAGAGTCGGCAAAAGTCTTGTTCACGTCATTCACATTTTTTTCGAAATTTTTAATCTTTAAATCTCGACCAGTTTCAAATTCAATAATTTTCATCATATTTGAAAGAGTTTCGGGGTGACCACCTCCGATATTTACTACATCTGAATAGCCAAGTTCGCGCTGCATTAGCTCTAAATTCAAATTTATCACCATTTTTACAACGTCATCCACGTACGTGAAATCTCTTAATGTTTCACTCGAGCCATATAACTTGAAATCTCTTCCGCTGAGGCATGATGAGATTAGCCTTAGGTATGCCATATCAGGCCTTCCCCAAGGCCCATACACGGTAAAAAATCTTAAACCTCTAATTCGAATCTTTGAATTCAACGCAAACTTCGAAGCAAGCATCTCGTTAACTAGCTTGGTCGCACCGTAATAACTGATTGGTTGAAGTCCTGATTCGGTCTCACTGTGATTGTCACTTAAGCTATTTCCATAAACACTCGAGGAAGATGCATAAAGAAAATTCTTGATTTGTCCTTCTAGGGTAGCTTCAAGAATATTTAAGAAACCAATAATGTTTGATTCGTTATACCTAGAATATTGGTGGGGCTTAAGTCTTACTCCCGGTTGAGCTGCAAGGTGAAATACCGCATCAAATTGATTCTTTTTTACAAAGCTCACAAGTTCTGACTTATTTGAAAGATTTAGGTCTTCAACATTGACCTTGCTTGAGGACGCCAAGTTCTTGGCTCGCAGCCTCTTGAGTTCTGGTGCGTAGTATTCTGTGAAACTGTCCAAACCTGTAACTTCATGACCTTCATTTGCCAGCGACTTCGCCAAATGAAACCCAATAAAACCTGCAGCTCCCGTCACTAAGTATCGCACTAGCGTAGTCTATGCCAATTGAATCCTAATTAGGTACTATTACATTTAGCTGATCGGAATGTCGTGAAAAAACTTCTGCTAGTTAACTACGCAATGGACGAAGATAGTTCTATATTTTCTCATCAAGCCGAGTCCGCCAATGAGATCTCAAACTTTTTTTCAGAAGTCTTTGTTTTAACTTCCCATGCCGGCGATTACCCACATAAGTCAAATGTGCATGTTGTAACCACTTCTTGGCAGCGAGGTCGGAACTTTCGAAATCTAGTATTTTTTTATAGGAATTTCTTTCAGCTGATTCGTCGGCAGGACATCGATGTCATTTATTGCCACATGACTGATGTGCAGTCTGCATTAATCGCAATTCCTGCAAAATTACTTGATATCCCACATTTTCTTTGGTATGCGCATGCTACAAAGTCATTTTTTCTGAGATTTACCTCTATTTTTGTTACAGGTCTTATCACATCAACCAGCGGTTCATTGCCTATACACAATTCAAGAGTCAGCATTATTGGACAAGGAATTAACCCAAATAAATTTAAGTACAAAAATAGAGAGCAATACAATTTTGCTAAATTCGTTCATTTTGGAAGACTTGACCAATCAAAGCGACTTGCAGAAATTGCTGAGGTTGTAAGAGCTGAAAGAATCCATAATTCTCGAGTAACGTTATCTTTTTTCGGGAATCCCTCTGGCCCTGATTCAGAGCTCTACATGGAGGAGATTCTTAACGGATCGGGGAATATGCCTTCTCATCAGTGGCTTCGAGTTATCCCACCCGTACCTCGAAATTCCATAGGAGACTTGCTTGAGCAATTCGATGTATTTATTCACGCGTATCTGGGTTCGCTCGACAAGACTGTACTCGAGGCAACATTTGTTGGAATACCCGTCGTGACAGCAAATCCTGAGTATCTTTCTATTTTTGGAAGTTGGAATCCCCTCGGGTTCATTTCCTTAGAAAATGAAATAGAAGTTCTACGCACTTTTCACCATTTAGAGTTGGCTAGTTCTCTAGAAGTGCGACGTAAGATTGCCGAAACAAATCATGGATTGTCTAACTGGGCGTTTCAAACAGCACAGATTCTCACCCAGTGATCAATTAAATCAGTGGTAAATCTAGTCAATTATGAGAGCATACGGGCATGCGAATCTTACTTACAGGAGCGGCGGGATTTCTAGGCTCTCATCTATCTTCGAGATTAGTCCTTGAGGGGCATCAGGTAATTGGAGTTGATGATTTATCCACTGGTTCACTTCAAAATTTAACGTCTCTTAATAATGAAAAGAATTTTGATTTCTTGGAGCATGACGTTCGATCTCCTTTGGACCTCAAAATTGATGCAATTTTGAATTTTGCATGTCCTGCTTCCCCGGTTCACTATCAGGCAGATCCAGTGCGAACTATTGAAACAAATTTTTTAGGCATAATTAATATGCTTCACTTGGCTAAATCTAACAATGCTTTACTACTTCAAGCCTCGACTAGTGAAGTATATGGTGATCCGCAGTTGAGCCCGCAGCCAGAAGAATATTGGGGAAATGTAAACCCTATTGGAATTCGAAGTTGTTATGACGAAGGTAAGAGAGCTGCAGAGACTCTCTGTTTTGATTATAGAAGACAGTATCGGGTAGATACTCGTGTTATAAGAATATTCAATACCTACGGCCCTAACATGGCAGTTGGAGATGGACGCGTGGTCAGCAATTTCGTGGTTCAAGCACTCCAAAATCAAGATATGTCGATCTACGGAGACGGCACACAGACCCGTTCATTCTGTTTTGTCACCGACTTGATTGATGGCATCTACAAGGTCCTAGCACTCGATCAAATGCCTTTTTCACCTATAAACCTGGGGAATCCAAATGAGTTCACAATGCTCGAACTTGCGAGAACTGTGATTGACTCAACTGGGTCTAGTTCTCAGATTGTCTTCCATCCACTCCCTGAGGATGATCCAAAGCAACGTAGGCCAGATATTTCCTTGGCAAGCAATGTCCTTAACTGGCAACCTAAGATTCAACTCAAAGAAGGTATAAATAAGACCGTCGATTATTTTAGAAAGCAACTCCTGCAGGCATGAGAAGAATTCTTCACGTGATAACCACAATCAGCCGAGGGGGCGCTGAAAATCAACTACTTATATTAGCGCGCGCGCAACACAAAACTGGGAGCGAAGTAGAGGTAATTTACCTAAAAGGTGAACCCGAACTGCTCGATGATTTTGAATCCAGCGGGGTAAGTGTGAATTCTTCCCTCCAAGGGAAACACCCACTAATCCAATTACTTTTGCTTAGAAAATATTTACGTGGATACACTGGGGTTGTTCACGCTCATCTGCCCAGAGCGGAATTGCTCTCCGCACTATCCACTCAAGATTTCCTTTTCAGTAGGCACAATGCTGAGGCATTCTTTCCTGGAGCCCCAAGAATGCTCTCGGTCTTGCTTTCTAGAATGGTGAGCTATAGAGCAAGAATTGGGATTGCCATCTCAGAAGCAGTAAAAACCTTCTTGTATGAGTCTGTAGAAATTAACAAGCGTTGTGACATTCCAGTTGTTTACTACGGGATTGAACCAGTTTCAAAGAAGAACGAGCTTACGCCCACTATCGCAGGGATACATCCAAAGATTGGAACAATCTCGCGATTGGTTCCACAGAAAGATCTTTACACCTTGATTAGGGCGTACTCACTGGTGTTATCCGAATTTCCAGATGCTGAACTATTTATTGTCGGATCTGGTGAACTTGAATATGAATTAAAAGAGTTTGCCAAGAACTTGGGGGTCGATAGCCAGATAAGGTGGCTTGGTCGAATGGCCGATACGGAAAGCTTTTACCTGAGCATAAATACATTTGTACTTTCCAGCACCTACGAGGGATTTGGCCTGGTCCTTCTGGAGGCGATGAACTATGGGGTACCAGTAGTTGCCACGAATATCTCCGCTATACCTGAAGTTATTGGTTCCGACCATCCATTAATTTCCGAATTATCACATGCTGAATCATTTGCAAATAACATTCTAAAGAGTCTCAGTCCAAGCAATAGGGAATCTATACTTGCGTATCAGTCTTCACGAGTGGCAAGATTTAGCACAGATACACTAATTGATAAATTAGAGCTTTTTTACGGAAAGATTTGAAAAATATTTGGAAGTATAATCTTCAAAACTCGTGGAGATAATCTTCTGTGAAAATGAATTTTTGTATGACTCTTGCAAGTAATTAGCAACAGAACTTTGTCTTTCTTTATCTCTCACGAAGTCAGAGATAGTGGTAGCAATGCCTCTTGCATCACATTTGTGCAAGTATAATTCATAATCACTAAACGAAATCAATTCACTCAAACCTTCAGTTCTCCAAGTTAAATATGGGACACCGAAATAGGAAGCTTCAAAGAATTTATGCGGGATTGTGAACTCTGTTCTACTTGAATTGCCCAATTGCCCAATTGCCATTGATGCTTGAGCGTAATAATCTGCTAGACGTGAGTTGCTCACTCGCTCAGAAATTATCTGCGTATTGGGGGAAAAGACAATTTCTCTAGGGATGTTTTGACTTATGACAACCAGTTTTAGGTCTTTGGGAAGTAACCAAGAAACTTCTGCAATAAGCTCAATACCTGCCTCGGAATTGACTTTCCCTCTGAAAATGACAACTTGTCCACATTCGAGTCCGTTTTGATATCCTTGATTACCTTTGAATTCCTCCTCGTTTAAACCCGTGTAAGAGACTAATAGCTTCTCACGGTTCACCAGAAAGTTCTTTGCAAGTCTAGATTTTTGCCCATTGCTTTCGACAGTTATTATGTGTGACATCTTGAATGAAACAAAATCTAGTAAATACATTTTTAAATATTTAAAAAAGTATTTCGCAGATTTATTTCGCTTTAGCATTAACGCATCAATTTGAGGCCACCCAGTATCGAAAATAATCCGTGCCTTGGGTGAAGCGATTCGGACGGATAGAACCAGAAGTCCACACGGGGATCCAACAACAAAAATTTGATTTTCGTTATCTGACGAATTTATGAAACGTCGGACTTGAATCGACATATTATAAATAGTGCCAAGAGAAATTTGGTGAAGGACCGGTTTAGACCCATAACGTTTTAACCCAAAATAAATTACCCCTGTTCGGGAATATGAAATATCTTCCCATGTCAAGAATACGTAGGTGGGCTTTGTTTCCATAGTGTAACTTTAGAGTATTATGAAGAGTTTTAGGCTACCGACAGTGAGAGTCCACTCCTGGGGTGGTTTAGGTTCCCAGTTACTTGCACTTGGCGTCCTTTTAGATCTGCAAAAGTTATACCCTCAACGAAATTTTGAATTGGTTATCCACTCTAGTGGTGTCACACGCCGCATTTCAGAGCTTGACCATCTTGCTGAATTGGTTCAAATAAACTTTATCGACGATTATGCTCCTTCGGCAGAGGAGTTATCTAAAGAAATTTTTTGCTCAAACAGAGTAATTCGTTCCTCTGTTAAAAGTTTTCTAAATGCAACAAAGTGTGTGATTTCAAAGGAGTCGAGTTCATTCAGAATATTACCCTGGTCAGGTTCAATCCGATGTCACTATGGGTTAGTAGGGATTTCTAGAGACTCTATTTCCTTAATTTCAAACTACATTCCACGTGATACAGAAACTTCAATGAGTCCGGTCGACTACATCTTAGGCGTGCATTATAGGGTGGGAGATTTAGTACTAGAGAAAAGTTCAAGTGTAATAAATATTGATTTCATCGCGGGCTTAGCCTCTAAATTGGTGCTCAATTATTCTTTAAAGAATGTAAAGCTACTAATTTTGTCTGACTCGCCCTCGAATTCCGAGACAATTTTTTCCTTGAAAAGATTCGAATACTCCTGGCAAACCAAAGAGACTTGGGAAACCTTTGGGACCCTCTTGACGCCACACTCAGTTATAGGAACTAACTCTAAAATATCCTTATGGGTTGCTTTATTCAGGTGGGGGCTTGAAATTCCTGGTGAGGTTGTCTTGCCGCAATCATTGTTTCAGCAGTTTAATCGGATTACCAAATCATCAGACACTGATAATGGCTTATTCAAATGCACCCCTTACTAGTGTCTTAACACGTCTCAGAACTCTCACAAAAAAAATCTTATTGAGATTATAGGGGTTTACCCAACTATTGAGCATCCGCGGATTTATTACCAGCTGCTTACCGCTTGAAAAGAGTTTTGCATGGAAATGCACGTGTTCGCACTCGGTGTATTCTGCTCTTGTTGAACCATAATCTGATTCAAGGAAGCATTCTGCTTTATAAATTCCGAGTGCACCGAATGCTGATTCAACATAAATGAGTGGTCCCCACGGGAAAAGAATGCGCATATTTCGATAAATGAGCCGGCGCCTGACAGTGTCCTCTCGCATGTAACTAGTAAGACTTGTCAGGAGTGTGCCGCTGGATGGACTGTCGGTCTTTTTGATTTGACTTCTAAGTGTTGGGAGAAAGTCTCTCTCTACCCAGCCTTTACACCTCAAAGCATAAAGATCATAATAGCCAAACAGCTGATTTGGGAAACATGCACTCCAAAGTGCCTCTCGGTTTAATGACGATTTAACCCCAGATTTTGAAAGTTTTTTATTCATGCCGTCAAAATCAACTACTACTACGAAATTTAATCTACTTGTAGTGGTGCGGATCCATTTTACATATTCATTGCGGCAAACCCTCATTCGTTCGGTTCTCACCGAGATTGTTGATTCGAGGTTGCCCATGCTTGTAAAAGTTAAATTCGGTTTTGATGCGGCCAGTGAGCTGAGAATTTCTAAAGTGTTATCACTTGAATCAGATTCTACCAAGTGGAAACTCACTTGACCAAAATCCGCGAAAATACTTTCTAAGTGCATCAACTCTGATTCAATGTACCTTTCGGAATTTCTAGTTAAACCCACTATTAGGAAATTTTTTTGGTCAAGCATTGCATCGCCGACAGTAATAGTGATAAATCGGAATGTGACCAAATTTTATCCCGTGTCTAATCTTCATAAGAAAATTGAAAATGTGGTCAGTTAATGCTATTTCAATTAGCCGCATTCGATTGCTCTTTACGAACAATTGATCTTTGTATGAGTTATCGTGAGAGACTCTAGAGACTGAGGGTTTAAAACCAAAATTTCCAAGTGACTCATTAATTGATTGTTGGGTGGGAGTTTCTGAGTACCCCTGAGAATGTAAAGCAATTTCGATCACGACAAATTGAGTTCGCGCCAAAACATTCTTTGCCCCAGCCAGTACTTCTAATTCTGCCCCTTGTACGTCAATCACCAAAAGGCAGGTCTTTGGAATACATTCGAAGTCAATAACCGTGTCCAGCTTGTGAGAAGGGACTGAAATAACCTCTTTCCTTCCCGCATCTAAAGTAGGAAGTGGGGCGACCGCACTATTTTGTGCTGAGTTATCAAATTGATAAAAGTCGAGTTTTGCAATGTCCTCCTTCCAAATAATTCCACTGATAACCGAATCCTGGGGAAAGTTAGCCTCCAGATACGCAACATTTTGGGGATCAGCTTCGCACCACACGATATTTTTGCAACCGATTTTTATGTATTCTGGTCTATCTTGGCCTTTGTCTGCGCCTACATGAATAATCTGAGTGGGTTTCACCCGCAAGATTGAGGACAAATACCGTGAGTTTCGCAGCATAGGAGAACCTTTCTCTTTTTTCGAACTTTCAATTTCAGGAACTATACATAAGTATTTCAGTAATTCTTAGATAAGATTCCGCCATGTCCTCAGAATCTCGAAGTGTAATTGAAAAACTCACGCTTCGAATCCTTACTTCAATACGATGGAGACTTCTGCAGCCGAAGCCTCCTGGAATCGTTTTACACTCTCCACAAATCTTAACCTTAGGATCAAAATATGGCAAAAAATCATTTATTCGTCCCAAATCAATCTCGGAAACTCTCGTCGTTATATCTGGTGGTGTCGGTGAAGATATTTCCTTTGATGTGGAACTAGCTAATCTCTACAAGTGCAAGATTATTTTAGTAGATCCTTCTTCTCATGCCATTGGTCACATTCAAGAGATATTGAAGTCTTTGGGACAGAAAGCTGAGCAGAACTACTCAGATTCGAGCCGTCAACCTATTTCAAGTTATGACCTATCGATAATTTCAAAAGATGACTTACAGTTTCGTCCACTCGGGTTGTGGAGTTCAACAACAAAGCTTGATTTCTACCAACCTCCAGATGCTTCACGGGATGCAAGTGGATCCATAGGTGCAATTCATTCTTACTATAAACCCACAGGAATTCCTGAGCAAATCAATGTAATTACAATCAAGGACTTGATGTCTGATTTCAAGTTGACCTTTATAGATATTCTCAAGTTAGACATAGAGGGTGCTGCCTTGGAAGTGATTCAAAGAATGTTCAGTGACCAAATCTATCCGCATCAAATTCTAGTAGAAGTAGATGAAATGCACTTCCCAAGTTTCAAAAGCAAGATTCGAGCACATAAATTATTTCAGCTGCTTAATGATAATGAATATACTTTGATTTTCATCGATTCTTGCGACTTCTTATACGTCCGAAACAATCTACTGTTATGAATTCCTACCCTAAGCTCTCTTTTGTCACATATTTCTCAAAAGAATTTTTGATTCAGGGTTCTGTGGCGATTGAATCTTTTCTGAACTCACATGTAGGAAGCACCGGGTTGGTTGTTTGCCTTGATTCCACATCTAGGTCCTATTTGAAGGTAAAGAATTATGCAGATCGTGTTGAAGTATTGGAAATTTCTGAATTACAGAATATCGATGCTTTTTTCAAACTATTTTTGAAATCTCGAACTTATGCTGAGTCAATAATTTCCATAAAGCCTCATCTAATTGAAATGTACCTGCAGCGAATTGAGCCTGATTCATACCTGATTTATTTTGATGCAGATATCTTCTTTTTTGATTCGATGCTTTCGATAGAGGCATTTAGAAATGGATTCCAGGTTCTGCTTTCCCAACACCTTTTTCCGTCAAATATGTTTGAAAGTGTGAAATTTGGAAAATTCAACGGTGGCATGGTTATCTTCAAGAACTCTATGCTCTCCCGCACACTCTTAAGTCGGTGGAAAGATCAATGTACAGAATGGTGTAAATTGGAACTTTTTGAAGATAGGTTTGCAGATCAAAAGTACCTCGATGCTTTTCCAATAAGCACCGAAGTGATTGCACTTAAGCACCCAGGAGTAAATAATGGTCAATATTATTTTCAAGAAAAGAGAAAATTTGGAATTCCTGGTAAAAGAGAGGGCCTTACGCTGGATGGATTTTCTCTTTCCTCATTTCATTTTCACGGGATTCGCGTGCACTCAAATGCCATAAGTAGCGGATTTAACCGCTACGGCACTCCAAAGAATTTTCTCCGGGTCTTATTCTCCATTTATCTCCCGTACCTTGAGAGAATCCGATTGGAGTCTGAAGAGATGCGGAAGCATTTTCCAGCTATCTGGGCTCAAATTGCCGAGGAGGACAAGACAAAGTACAACACTCGTGGTTTCTTGCAGTTTCTCAAGTTCACGAAAATCCCCCACAAACTTCGAGTTCTGGATGGGGGTTCGAGATTTGTTCGATAGACCGATTCTTGTTACGGGATTCAATAGGCCCGATTTATTGAAGTTACTCTTAGAGAAACTTAACGAGTTCAATTGCACGAAAGTCTTTATTGCCATTGACGGCCCCCGAATGAAAATAGGGAGCGATTTGGCGAAAGTTCTTGAATGTAGGGAAATAGCAGCAACTTTCAATGCAGACAACCAATATAGAAATAGATTGCTTGAATCAAATCTTGGATGTGGGCTCGCAATGCGTTCTGCTATCGATTGGTTCTTTGAACACGTAGACGCAGGAATCATTATTGAGGATGATATTGATTTTGATGGTTCGTTCTTACAAACCATGGATTACCTGCTATCCGAGTTACAAGATGATGCAAGAGTCGGATCGGTAACTGGTTTAAACCCTATTTCGAAGTTTTTACCAGCAAATGTGAACGAGTCCAACAATTTGTTCATAGGCCACAGATTTTTTTCAAGCTGGGGTTGGGCCACTTGGAAAAATAGGTGGCAGAAATATGAATTCGATTTAACTGGCTGGCAATCGAAAATTTCACGATTCACGCTTTGGAAGAGATTTGGAATACTCGGAACTCGCTTTCTCGCCAATAAATTTAATGCCGTGAGTGCTGGCAAAATTGATACCTGGGACTATCAGTTCTTGGCAATGCAAATAAGATATGACTTGAAGTGTGTCGCTCCAATAAAGAACCAAATTGGAAATTTAGGTTTTAGGGCTGATGCAACTCATACGAAGTCTAATCAACCACAATATGCCGAGTTAGATTCCAATGAATATACCTCTGACAAATTAAAATTCGAAATTACAACATCTAGAGAGATAGATTATCTGTATCTACACAACCACTACAGAGTTCCGACCTTGATACAAAGAATCTACGCAATTCTTTCTCGTAAATAACCTTTGTTGAGGTAGACTTTTAATATGAGAAAGGTTCTGGTCACTGGTGGAGCAGGCTTCATTGGGTCAGAGTTTGTTCGACAAATTTCCATGGACTCTTCTGTCAAAGAGATTTGGGTCTTGGACAAACTAACTTATGCGGGAGATCTCAATCGGATTAAGAATGAACTATCACAAAACAAAGTCAATTTGATTGAGGCTGATCTTTTGGATAGTGATAAGTATATAGATGTTTTATCTACGGTTGATACTTTGGTTCATTTTGCAGCCGAGAGTCACGTGGATAGAAGTATCAAGAATGGGTTCCCGTTTATTGAGTCGAACGTCTTAGGAACCTTCACTCTACTTGAGGCGGCCCGATCTAATCCAGCGCTCCAAATTATTCATGTTTCAACAGATGAAGTTTATGGATCAATTACGGATGGAGAATCCTTAGAAACTGATGCACTCAGACCATCTTCTTCGTATTCTTCATCAAAAGCTTCCTCGGATCTGATTGCACTGGCACAACGACATACTTTTGATCAAAGAATTACTGTGACAAGATGTTGCAATAACTATGGGCCTTGGCAAGATAAAGAGAAAGTAATTCCGACATTTATTCTTAATGCAATTCAAGGTAATTCCATGCCTATTTATGGGAATGGTATGAATATTAGAGAGTGGATTCATGTGTCAGATCACGTTAAGGCAATCCTGCACCTGATTAGAATAGGATTTGATGCTGAAATCGTAAATCTTGGGACTGCAGAGCGACTGACTAATTTGGAATTGGCTGGGGCTATCGCTGAAGAACTTGGTTTAGATGGTAATTTCTTGAATTATGTTGATGATCGGCCAGGGCATGATTTTAGGTATGCCTTGAATTCTGAAAAAATTAGAGATTCGGGTTGGAATCCGACCAAGACAATTCAGACCGGTTTGGCAGAGACGGTAAAATGGTACAAAGAAAATGCAAACTACTTCTTGGAGAGTACCTGGTGAAAGGAATTCTCTTAGCTGGCGGTCGTGGAACTAGACTCTGGCCAAACACCGCAATAATCAGTAAGCAGTTGCTGCCGATTTATGACAAACCAATGATTTATTATCCACTGACGACTTTGATGTTAGCTGGGGTAACTGAAATTGCAATTATAACCAACCCTGAACACGAACAGCTATTCCGTGATTTGTTGGGTGATGGCAGCAATTGGGGGTTGAAATTCCACTACGTCCCTCAACAATCCCCTACAGGAATCCCTGATGTTCTTAGGTTGGTGCCGAAGTCTTTTCAGCAAGATTCGGTGATGGTAGTTCTGGGAGATAACTTTCTATACGGAATGGGCCTCGGCGCTTCTCTAAAGGGAGTCTATTCAGGAACTGGAGCTTTGGTTTTTTCCTACAAGGTCAATAATCCCTCTGATTACGGTGTTGTAGTGGTTGACCAAGACGGGTATGCGATCTCATTAGAGGAGAAGCCAACCAACCCAAAGAGCAACTTGGCTATTCCCGGAATATACTTCCTAGATAGTGATGCATATACGGCGGTTCAAGCACTCAAGCCAAGTGCTCGAGGTGAAACTGAAATCACGGATTTGTTAAACCATTATCTTCACAAAAAGCAGCTCAAAGTCCAGCAGTTAGCCCGAGGTACTGCCTGGCTGGATACTGGGTCCTTCGATAATCTGCTCGAAGCTGCAGAATTTGTGCGAGTGTTAGAAAAGAGACAAGGTCTCAAGATTGGTTGCCCTGAAGAGGTTAGCTTGAGGATGGGTTTCGTAGATGTGGGGAAGTTTAAAATTGTGGTCAATTCTTTACCTGCCAGCGGATACAAGAATTACTTGCTGGAATTAACGGGTGCAATGCAGTAATTGTAATACTAACTTGTACTATTCAAATCTCAATCAGACTGGGAGAAAAATAATGGGATTTAATTCATGGACCACGCATATAATCTTAGCCTCAAATAAGGAAAAAGCTTTTAGGCAAGGTTCGCCATTCGGCTTAGGTGGTCGTCAATCAGTTTTTCTCGCTCCAGAGCAAATTCAAGAGCTTGCCCTTCTTTATGGGTTTTCTAAGGAGTCTCTAACTGGCCTGTTCGATACCGATTCTCTCGATACAGAGACCCTTCGAACCCTTAATTATATTTCTGATTCTAGTTATATCAAGACTTTAATAGGGATGGAAACATTTAGCTTCGACGCAACAGACTATGAAAATGCTGGAGTAATTCTCGATCTGAATAAGCCATTCGATACGCAGCTCAATACTTCGCAGTTAAATAAATTTGATGGTTTATTCGATGGTGGGTGTCTTGACAATGTTTGGAATCCCGCACAATCCCAGATGAACTTGGCGAGCCTGCTTGATTCGGGTGGCCGCATAGTCAACTGGGTGTGTGCATCAAATTGGCCTGGCGCCTTCTGCATGGTTTCTTGCGAGTGGCTGTTAAGTTTTTATGCGATCAATGGATTTAAGAACATCCGCGTTTACTGGTTTCACCCGATTTCAGATGGCTCTAATTGGCCGAATTTAAGTGCTGAAATTTGGAGATTTAATCCAAGCTTTACGCGTAGATCGGATTACAACCCATACCAAGCAGCGATGAAGGAGAGTTCACATCCCGGGTTTGTGTTGGCTGTGGCAGAGGTTGGGGAAAAGAAGCTCCCAACTGAATGGAAGATGCCTATGCAGAGCCACTATCTTGGAGGAAGCTATAAAGACTGGAGAGTTGATTATGAACATGTGCCAGGACTGCCACTCGCATTCCAGCCAGGTTCCGAGAACTTTACTCCAGCAACAAATCCAATTGACTCTGATCATTATGAGTATTGCGGGATTCTGAAAGGGTTTGCTTAGCTTAAAAACCAGTTCGCATTTTCAGCAAGAAAAGATGGCGCAATTTGTCCGTAACCAACGGAATTATGCTCTTTTCTAATTTCGTTCAATCTTTCAGTTAGTTGAGTATCGTGTTTACCATGCTCTAGGAAATGAAACATATCTTTTGTCGCTTGAAGAATTTCAATCTCGGTATTATCAAGCAATTGAAGGCCCTGAGAGTGCTTCTCATGTAAGTTTGTTTCTGAGTAAGCCTCGTGTGACCCCAAAATTTGAGAAAAAGAACAGGATTGCCCAGGTCCAGAAAGGTACTTTTTTGGCAGATACAAGCTTCCGTTAGAAGACGAGAGTATGTTTCTCCCAATTGATAGTGTGTTAGTTTGCAAGACAGGAATGCCGAGAGCCCATGCCACAACGGAAGGCCCTGAGTTTGTTGTCAGAAGGAATTCGGATTTTGCCAGAATATAGAGGTGTAGTATTCGAATTTTGGCTTCGTTGGTATTTAAGTCAATAACGTTCTCCGTAAATGGCAAAGGTTTCATATTATCTGCACCAAACCGGATAACCCAACCTCCTCTCTTTACAATCTCAGAGATAGACTGATAAAAAGTTTCTACTCTGGCTACTCTCGGGTCGAGCAGGTTTGGTTTCTCTCGGACATGGAAGCCCACAAACCAAGCGCCTTCCGGTAATCCCAGCTTTCTAAGCTCTAATTCAGCTGAAGTTTCATAATCACCGCTTAAGGCTAAACAAATCTCTTTGCTGATAATCCGTGCATCGCTATACACGGATTCGTGCAGTTCGTATAGAGAAATGAAATCCGAATCAGTCCGAACCATTTGTAATCTTTCAGAGAGGTGCCACTGACTTGGATTTTCTAGTATCGAGAATCCAAATCGGGAACTTACTAGGCCAACATCATCTTGAAGTAAGTTCCTGACCCATAGGGCAGAATTCTCATCCCTAACCGGTAAATGCCGTAGATTATTAGGGACAACACCTAGCTTCTGTCCTAAAACGAAAGCCCCAAGACTCCCAACGTGTCCTATCGCCGTTCCCCAACCCACTGACATGAAGGGTGCTACTTGCCTCTCACCATTGATCTCTTGAGATGCATACAAATTCTCAAGAATATTTTTCTTGATTTTAATGGACTCAAAATATCTTCCTTCCTTCCAGACTCTCTCAGAATGCTCCCAGCCTACATACATGCTTTCTATATCAATTGATGAAGTAATACCTAGGATTTCAGAATGTTGAATAGTCGTAATCTGCCCTGTCGGAGCCCATCTTGGGAGTGAACCCCATTTATAATTTAATAAGGATACAAATATGTGAATAATAATTCTTCGTAATCTTTTTCTTGATGCCATAAAATAATGTCTTAAAAATTTCATTAGGTTACTTTTTCTACTCGACCAAAGAGGTAATCGTGAATGCTCAACTTTTTCAGTAGTCGATAATTCTTGCTCTGTAGAAAATAAGAAATTCTGTTCAAATCCCGAGATTCAACACAAATTACCGTAAATCTAAATCTTTCAAAATCAATCCCTTTTAAAACTTCCAGCTCACTTCCTTCAACATCTAAAGAAAGTAAATCTATTTGGTTAGGGGCTCCTGCCTCAACCAAGATTGAGTTTAGTGTTCTTGCTGCAATTTCAAACTTGTAAACTTGGTCTTTCATGAGATGCTCACCCGATTTCACATGGGATTGTCGATCAAGAATATCTGAAGATCCACTTAATGTGGTTGTCATCAAGTTTGAATAGAGCATCTCAACAGTGGGTGCTTCGTATTCGAAACTCACGCAAGCATAGTTAGCAAAATAATTTTTACCAGATCGGTTACGCCTACATTCTTGATACTTCTCCGGTATTGGCTCAATAAGAACGCCAGTGAAATTCTTATGCTTCTCAAAATGGTAAGTGTTGCTTTGCCTTATTCCATCATTCGCTCCTAGCTCTACATAGAAGCCATCGCTTTTTGGTAAAAAGGGGGCGATTTTTCTGTCTAACTTGAACAGACCATAGTAACCAACCCCGGTGATTTGTCTTAACAGGGTTACCTGCGCAAGTTTATCGAGCATCCAATTTGGCATTCTTGTCTTCACGGAATGTTTCAGGCTCATCAAATTCACGTAGTAATTATAGCGCCGTCTAATCACAATCAGATCAATTCGAGCACTTTCTAGTTTTCTTAGCTAAGAAGATATGTGGTCTACATGATGACACATTGGGTAACCTTGAACTGCGAAATAACGTCTAATCCTTAATCGAGAATTACAACCCCACCAGGCGTTGAAAGATGTAGCGCGACTATTCCTGATTGACCGTCATTCGTTGCCGGATTCACCCATTCAATGTCCACATCTCCCAGTGAGGAAAGTATATCTTCCTTAAACCATGAATCAGCAAGCTGATTATTGTCTGCAATAACAATCTTTTCAATTTCAGCAAGTGGTGTGCCATCTTGTGATGGGTGATCTGCAGATAGCCACTGAATGAAGAATGGAAATTCTCTTGTATCAGTAATTTCATTTACCCCAATTTGCACCCACTTGAGATCTGTTCCGTTTGGTCGAGTGCGATGACCTTCTGTTGCCGCGCGACCAAACTTTGTTGCAATGGGTGTGATGTCTTTTGTACTAAAGACCCAAGTGAACCAACCGCCACCTTCGTTAGCTTTCTTTGAAACTGCTTTACCCCACGGTGTTTGTTCTGTTGCTGGGTGATCAAGTGGACATACAACTTCTATATATTGACCGTTCTTAAGTGAGGCTGTGAAGTTACGTGTACCAAAGCGTGGGTGGATACCACCATCTACAAATGTGCTGCCTAGGCGTGAGCCTAGTCTTTGCACAGTGTCAGCTAGTTGGTCG
>Ga0209550_10002658_pt1 | contig 17165 bp, 5 predicted proteins | sample LauGreSuBDMM15SN_2_FD_187567 | JGI IMG/M metagenome (GOLD analysis project Ga0209550, IMG submission 187567) | Freshwater lake microbial communities from Lake Michigan, USA - Su13.BD.MM15.SN (SPAdes) (version 5) | ecosystem: Environmental > Aquatic > Freshwater > Lake | place: Lake Michigan, USA...
TAGCTCAATTGGTGCTGTTTTGACGCCAGCAGGGATTGATAATACCGTCGGTCTGATCACCTCTGCTTTTTCTAAAGACCCTAGCGATCCGCAGTGGAAAAACGATAAAGCGATCTTAGCGTTTGAAGCGTGGTTTAAAAAATATCTACCCGGTGCGGATCCGACAGACAGCTTTTATATCCAGGGTTATATGAATGCTCAGACGGTTGAGCATGTTCTGAGGCAGGCGGGTAACAATTTGACGCGTGAAAATATCATGAAACAAGCCGCCAGTATTAATGACTTTAGACTGCCTTTGTTGTTGCCCGGCGTAAACGTGCAGACGAGTGCGACCGATTTCTATCCGATCGAGCGTATGCAGTTAGCCCGATTTGATGGAAAAGCTTGGGTGTTGTTTGGTAAGACGTACGGGGATTAGATTCAATTTAATATGTTTTTATAAGGGAGTATTTGTTATGAAAAAAGAACTTCGTAAATTAAGTGCGATCTTCATGACCGCTGGTCTTGCACTTGCAAGCACGATTGCTTGCGCACAGCCTTACGGGCCAGGCGTAACTGACAAAGTCATTAAGATCGGTAATATCAATCCGTATTCGGGTCCGGCATCGTCCTATAGCTCATACGGTAAATCGCAAGCGGCTTACTTCAAAAAAGTCAATGATGAAGGCGGTATTAACGGACGCATGATTGAGTTCATTTCTTTAGATGACAACTATCAGCCCCCAAAGACCCTAGAGCAAGCGCGTAGACTGGTCGAGCAAGACAAAGTGTTGTTGATTTTCGCTCCGCTGGGCACACCCACCAATTCTGCGATTCACAAGTATATGAATCAAAGAAAGGTCCCACAACTCTTTGTGCAGACCGGCGCTTCAAAATGGGGTGATCCCAAAAACTTTCCATGGACAATGGGTTGGCAGCCTAATTACCACAGCGAAGGTAAGATCTACGCACAGGCAATCTTACAAAATCAGCCTAATGGAAAAATAGCGATTTTGTATCAAAATGACGATTATGGTAAGGATTACATCACCGGCATTGAAGAGGGACTTGGCGATAAAAAAAATATGATCGTCGCGCGTGAAAGCTACGAGACGAGCGATCCGACGATTGATAGTCAGATCGTTAAGCTTCGTGCCTCGGGTGCTGATGTGTTTTTGAACATCACTATTCCAAAGTTTGCGGCACAAGCCATTAAAAAAATGGCAGAACTCAACTGGAAACCGACGCATTATTTAAATCAAGTCTCTAGCTCGGTAGGTTCAACCTTGATTCCCGCTGGCCTTGAAAATAGTGTTGGGTTAATTACGACGTCGTTTATTAAGGATCCAAGTGATCCTCAATGGAAAGACGATAAAGCGTTTTTAGAGTATCAAGCCTGGTTTAAAAAATATATGCCTTCCGCAGATCAAAATGACGGTTTTTATATACAAGGCTATACCAACGCTCAAACGCTTGAGTACGTACTCAAACAAGCGGGTAATGATCTGACTCGTGAAAATGTGATGAAGCAGGCCGCAAACATCAAAGATTTGAAACTGCCCTTGTTGCTGCCTGGCATTAATGTAGAAACTGGACCAAATGACTTCTATCCGATCGAGCGTATGCAGTTAGCGCGTTTTGATGGTAAAGCCTGGAGATTATTTGGTAAGGTGTACGGGGATTAATCTCTGCTTGCTTTAATAAAAAGACCGCCTAGGCGGTCTTTTTATTATGCATTCGTGACACAAAAAATAAAAACATTGATTTTGGCCAGCGTATCTTACAAACGACGCCCGTTGAAATCGTACAAAAGCCCTTTTCTCAGTTTTTTTCGAGCTTACTAAACTTGTGACAGAAGGCTTTATTGGCTGCGAAAAGTGTGCCAAGCGTCTGGAAAAGGGAGTCGTTTGGCTCTAAGAGTTTGCCAACGGTGTGGGGTTGCTTTGTTTGGTCATATGAATATGTCAGAATGGAGGACATCGATGAGCGTGTCTTTGTCTTAATCGCTGAGCGTGCCTTAATCGCTGAGCGTGTCTTGTCCGATGAGCCAGTCTTGTTATTTATGAGTTTTTTTGCAGTCAATGACGCTTCTTCGATTTTCTTTGTTTTTTGAGCAGGCACTGACTTATGCAAGGTTTATTCAAGCTAAAACGGCTTTTATTAAAAACAGGTCTACTCAGAGCTTTTCAAGCGCTCTGCGTCGTGCTTGTGTTGTCTGGCTGCAGTTCGCTGCAGATAGCCTACAATTACGCTCCTAATTATTTAGCGTATCGCCTGAATGGTTATTTCAATTTAGATGACGCGCAAAAGGTGGCTCTTGATCAAGAGCTTGCGACCTTTATCGCGTGGCATGCCGAGACGGCGTTGCCTGATTACACGCGGACCCTAGCAGCCTGGCAGGTAAGGGTAGAAGACACGGCACCGTTCACCCCAACAGAGGTGTTGGCGATTCAACAACAGGTTGAGCAAGCACTTGAAGTGTTGGGTCAGCGTGCTGCTTCACAACTCGCTAACACTCTAGTGACGTTGACTCCGAAGCAGCAGTTACGGCTTAAGTCAGAGTTCGAAAGCGATAACAAAGATTATTTCAATGAATTTCTTAAAAACCCTACTAGTGAAGCGACCCGTAAAAATCACTACAAGCGCGCGCTCAAACGCTATGAAGACTGGCTGGGGGTACTCACCAAGAATCAAGAAAAGCTGATTACTGAGTTGTCTGATAAACGGTCAAAGGCATTTGCAGGCTGGGGCGACGAGCGTACGCTTAGACAAAAAGCCTTGTTAGACCTGCTAGAGCAGCAAAGAGGTAAAGACGCCCTGCAAGCTGAAGCTGCCTTGCGTGCGTATTTGGATAGCCTAAAGAAGTATCGCGAACCGACTCTTGCTGCTCAACAGTCGCAACTGAGACAAGACTGGGCTCAAGTGACCGCAGACATTTTGAATAGTCTGACACCCGAGCAAAAAATTTACCTAAAAAAGAAACTCGGCGTCTATGCACAAGATTTTGCTAGCTTGACGCCCAAACGTTTGGCGCAGAGTAATCTAAAGTAAGATCTCTTGACCGCAATTGGTTATATTCATGATGGCACCTGCAATAAACACATCAGTGCCGTTTTGATAAAAAAATTTGCTTTGTAAAGTATTTAATGTGAGTAGGAAGAAGTTGGAGCGCGCCCCACTCAGCTTTCAATAAGCCGGTTTTGCACCAAATACTCACTGAAATAGAGGTGCTGAAGCTACTGACTTGATGCCACCAATACGGCGGAACAAAAAGCACCGACCCCGGATGAACCGTTAGGTCATAAAACTTTACTTTCTTGGCCCTGGGAAATTTTTCAAAGTCGGGCTTTAAAGGATCAAAGTCACTTACCTTTGGGTAGCTTGACAGAGCCGATCTTGGATGAAGATTCAGAAAACTATTGGGTTCTGTCATGAGCCAGCGCTTTTGACCGAACATTTGCATGAAAAAATTATTAAAAGGATCGTAATGCAGCCCTGTCGTGTTGCCACCTGGGCCGTACCATAAATCAGAATGTTTGGTCTCTTTCGGCAAGAGCGTGTCAAACATTAATTCTGGCTCTAGCTCTGGGAAGAATTGGTGAATGCCTAGAGAGCCCAGGTACAACCGCCTTTCAGCACTGTCGCTCTCTGAACTAATCCGTCGAGAGTACTCGTTCAAGCTCATTTGTATTGGTCGGTGATACTCTTGAAACATAGCAGTAGCAGAACTATTCACCTCAACGAGTTTGTGACCAACTTTTTCATCCAGAAATGCAGGCGTCCATTTAGCTAGGCTTGGAAAAACCTCATGAATATCTGTAATCAGCAATGGTGCTTTTGACTGCGTACAAAACTCAGCAATATCAGTGCCAGCATCCACTAATTCCTTCAAGGTGGTTTGAGGGATTTTATGAGGATATAAATTTAGCTGGCTTGAATCTTCTGTCATCACTTTCACAAATTAAACGTTGACGTTGTATCGTAGGCTAGACGATTTCGGGCATCACCCACTCTGAGTTTGTGACGTAGAATTTCTCGGCGTTGCTCTGCCCTAAGCGTTGAATATGATTTTCAAACTCTTTGATGGGTGTTGTCCCCCCCTCTGGATGTGGATAATCGCTGCTGTAACAATAACAATCCTCAAAACCAAACCGCTCAATCAAATCACCGACAGGTTCGAAACGGTAAGGGGTAATTCTAATGTTACGACGCATGTAATCAGAAGGGGTCATAGACAAAACATCTTTTAAACGATGCTTGAATATTCTTGCGACGTTGTCTAGGTGCATCGCGAGTGGCGCGAACCAAACCGAGCCCAACTCTATGACGGCAAAGCGTAAGCGAGGAAAACGCTCAAAAACACCGCCTAAAATAATCGTCGTGAGAAAATTCTGCGGAGAAAAAATGAAACTTGCCATCATGTACGTGTCGCCTGGCTCGCCATGATGACGGAAAGTCGTTTCAAACCCAAGGTGATCAACGCCTTTAGACCAGGCATCACTCTTAATAAAACCTTGCTCACCGCCGGCATGCAAAATCACGGTTGCATTGGCTTCTTGCATGAGTGCCCAAAGTGGATCGAAATTAGCATGCGCCGGTGAGCCGCCACCTGGGGGGATCGCGCTGGCAATCACGAACGCGCGAATACCCGCTTTTAGCAGACGTTTTGCTTCTTCTAGCGCCTCAGCAATACTGTGTGTGTTTAGAATTGCGACGGGTAATAAGCGCTTTGGCTCTGTTCGACTAAAAGCGATTGAATAGTCGTTCCAGCCGCGCATTGCACCCATCGCCAACTTATGTTCAGAAAACGCCCCAATTTGAAGCGCAGGATCCGCAAAGACAAACGCTCTGTTCACGCCCATATAATCCAAGGCCTTCAGACGTCCTTGCGAGGTGTACGCACCCGCAGCACCCGAGCCCTTTAAATTCCAGACTGTCTGCTCGTTATAGACGGTCGCCTCTTCTCCCATCAATTCAGGGATGGTATGTAACTTATCTTCAGGCAATGCAGCAATGGCTTTTCGGCACAGCTCAGCGTAAATTTTACCGGCTTCTTTACCTGCAACATTTTCATAAAAATCAGGTGTAGGTGTAATGTGCGTATCTAGGTCATTCATTTTGCCAAAAAATGGCGCAAGATTAATCATTGTATGTGCCTCGAATCTTTCGTTTAAAAAGTGCTGTTGAATGTCGTGCAAAGATGAGTTGTTTAAACCGCGTTCGCAACGAACGCGCTAAACGTAAAGTTTCCAGACCCCGTCGCATTTGACGCCATGACCCTGACAAGTAAACCGCCGATCACTCGGAGAGAGGTTCTTGGGTTGCTTGATTTGATGTAAGTAATGGCCAATAAAGTAGCTCATGACACCCGGGGTGTACTCCATCGTTTCTAAGCAAGGGCCAAACTTTTGGGCGATACCTGCCGAGCCTAAGCGTCGCAGTTCATCTAGGTCATTGAGAGGGATCTTTGACCATATGTGTAAGCCTGAGCCCTCTTGTGGAAGCTCGAGCGGAAGGGTAAATGTGAGCGTGTCTTCCCAATCAATCTCTTTAAACTGATCCCAAAAGGGCAGGTAGGCTCGGTAAGGTTGGTCAACATGTATTGGTGGCTGGTCAACCGTGGGGTCCCTCATGGCAATTTTGTGTGCATATTCTTGCGTGATGAAAATCATTTGAAAGCCCGGATGAGGAATTTCAGGACAAAGCTCAACGGGCGCATCCAAGACTTCGCTTAACCTAGTCGTAATGTTTTGATATAAGCCCGCGAAGCGCCTTCTTAATACGGGGTTGATAAGTTGTTGATGCGTAAAAAAATTACCCATCTTATTGAAACAAATGTTCAGCTCTTCATCTGCATAAGCTTCAAGGTAAGCGATTGCCCCAAGCGTAGATAGGGTTGAGCTTCTTTTGACCCAGAATTTTTCTAAGGCCACTAATTGTTCGACAACATCAAGTCGTTCGTGCTCATCCACAATACGTACCGAACTTTTCATGCTAACCCCAAGAGAGACGACCAAAATTTTGCCGAGATAACATACTGAGAGAGGCAATCGAAAACTGTGATTTCATCAGCATTTCGAGCCTCCTGTTTATAGTAACTGTAGAGACGTTCGGATACACGCTGCTCTCAAAGGCTCACAGAAGATTATTTTTAATCCGCATCACCTTCAGGTTGGTTTCCCTTCGATCCAAAATCGATCCAGTGTCTCTTTTTTTCGAAAGGATAGAGAGGCAAGGCGATCCTCGCGCGCCGAGGCGATGTCCACGCAAGTTTCCAGTCAAGATCGAAACCTGCACACCAAATTTTTCCAAGATAATCGAGCCACAAGCTAGCTGTTTGGGTTGTCCCCTTGTCCGTTTGTCGCAACGGCGGCAGGATTAAACGCACTTGGTCGGCCAAGCGATGTTTGGAAATTTGTGCTGCCCACATACCGCTTGGTCCAACCTCAATGAATATCGTGTCTTGTTGCACAAGTAATTTTTCTAAACTCGCTTGCGACAGAGGGGTCACTTCTTGCTGCTTGACCCAGTAGGTCGGATCACACGCTTGCTCGGATGTCAGGGGGGCCTCGGTCAAGTTAGACCAACAGTCTAAGATGGGCGTTCGGCGCTTGCAGGCGTGGACTTGAGCGGCAAAAGCCAAGAGATCAGCGTCTGTCACGGTCTCTCCGAGCTTGCTGCGCGCGCAAACGAGTCGCAAGGCGTCAGGCAAGTCAAAGATTCCAGCTAAACAGGCCGCTACGTATTCGCCTGGACCCTCACCAAGGAGTGCGTCAGGCGATACCCCAGCATCAAGCCATTGCATCGCCAGCGCATACTCGAGAGAAAACAGAACAGGCTGATTGAGCCAGGGTTCGTTCAGCCTGTTGCGCACAGACTGCGCGTCGCCTGTTGCGCCGGTCAGCAGTCCACAGATATCTATCCCAAGTGTTGGCTGAAGTATCTGCGCGCACTCTTCGTAATATTGACGAAATACAGGTTGTTCACGAAAAAGCGCTGCTGTGATGTCCAGATATTGTCCGAGCTGCGCCGAGAACATAAATACAACTTTTGGTTGATCCATTCGGCTTGGATCCAGATGCTGTTGGGCACAGGTCTTATTTTGTTCAAGATGTTCGATGGCTTGTATCAGCGTCGCACATCGAAAAGCGCTCCGGTGCTCGAAGGCTTTACGTCCGACCGCAAGCGTCCAGGCGAGATCGTCAAGCGTGATCTCAGGGTGTTGACGCAGGTGCTGAGCGAGTGCGAGCCGCAGCGCCTCTAGGGCATGTTCAGTTTTGGCTGTTAAGACCAAGAGTTTCGGTGTGTTGCTGGCGGGTGGATAGTCAACCAGAGGTGGTTGCTCGACAATGGCGTGGGCATTGGTGCCCCCGATGCCAAAAGAGCTCAACCCGGCGCGACGCGGTGTGTGAGTTTGTGACCAGTCGCGCAATATATCGTTAACAAAAAATGGACTCTCGGCAAACGGAATTTTTGGATTGGGCGAAGTGAAGTGCAAGGTGGCTGGTATTTTTCCACGAGACACAGCCAACGCGACTTTGCATAGCCCAGCTATTCCGGAGGCCGTATTGAGGTGTCCAATATTCGTTTTAACTGCGCCGAGTGCGCAAAAATTCCGTTTAGCCGAGAGCGACGCGTAGGCACGATTCAGGGCAGTGAATTCAACAACATCACCCAACGCAGTCCCTGTGCCATGTGTTTCAACATAGCCAATCGTTTCGGCCGACACGCCAGCGTTAGCCAGTGCCTGCTCAAGGACATCTGTCTGCCCCGCTACACTTGGCGCCAGAAAGGTTGATTTTTTACCGCCATCATTATTAATCGCTGTGCCCTTAATCACAGCATAAATCGTGTCTTGATCTTCGAGCGCTTGGTCAAGAGCTTTGAGTAGGACTGCCCCAGCACCACTGCCCCAGACGGTTCCTTCCGCTTGTGCATCAAAAGCACGACAGTGGCCATCCGGAGAATTAATCATCCCTTCTTTATAAATATGACCGCTCACTTGCGGGATTTGTAAAGAAACACCTCCAGCAATGGCCATATCGCAGTCACCATCGAGCACGCTACGACAGGCAGTGTGAACAGCGACAAGCGAGGTTGAGCAGGCGGTTTGAATAGTTAAACTGGGGCCGGTTAAGTCCATCGTATAGGACATGCGCGTTGCAATAAAGTCTCGTTCGTTTCCTAGAACGGCTGAATAGTCTGAGGCGTCGGGATTAGCGGCTAAAAAGGGCAATATTTTTTGTAATAAATAGTCATTTTGTCCGCAACCAACAAAAACCCCGATCGACTTATCGTCGGAAGGTTTTGCGTAACCCGCATGTTCAAGCGTATGCCAAATGACTTGCATCAAGACTCTGTGTTGAGGATCAATTAACTTCGCCCAGCTATCTGTTAAGCCAAAAAACTCTGCATCAAAGCTCTCAATGTCACCCAACGCACCATGAGCAGGCACGTAACTTTTTTGACCATATAGTTGAGGCGATATGCCCGCATCGACCAGCTCTTGTTGACTAAAAAATTGTATCGACTCGCGGCCTTCTATCAGATTATCCCAAAAGGCTTCGATATTGTCAGCGCCCGGGAAGCGGCCCGCCATACCAATGATTGCGACATCCCTAGTCGCAGAGCGCTCTCTATGGCGCCGCACTTTTTGCGTGGTGACCTTTTTATCTAAATGATCGATCGCCTTTGACAAACTGGCGATCGTTGGATTTTGGAGCATAGTCAGCAAGGGTAAGCTAGGTACAGCTTCGTGAGTCAGACGCTGCTGAACTTGTGTCAGTAAAAGCGAGTGGCCACCAAGCTCAAAAAAATTGTCATCCGGCTCGATGTCTTTGACGCCAAGTACCTCTTGCCAAATTGTCAAAATAAGACTTTCTTGAGGGCTAAAGGTGTGAGATTTATTTCTCGTTGGGCTTTCGCGTGTATCGCTCAAGGTCAGCAGTGCTTTGCGATCGATCTTTCCGTTTGGTGTTTGAGGTAGTTGTTCAAGATAAATCAGCCGAGAGGGCACCATGTATTCTGGCAAACGCTCACGCAACCAGCGACGCAGCGTACTCTCGTCATCGCGTGGGTGACCCGTCAGGTAGGCAACAAGTTTTTTATTACCAGGTCGGTCTTCGTGGTCGATCACAACTGCCTGTTGAACGCCTTCAATTCGTCGCAGTATCGTCTCGATTTCGCCGAGTTCGATGCGATAGCCACGAATCTTGATTTGCGAATCAGAGCGACCCAAGAAGGCATAACGACCATCGGTCAGCCGTTGAACCAAGTCCCCGGTCCGGTACAGGCGTGCGCCCGGAATGGTTGAGTAGGGATCCGGTCGATAGGCCTCCGCAGTCAGCTCCGGGCGTCCGAGATATCCTCTAGCCAGGCCTTGCCCTCCAATCATTAATTCACCCGTTGTTCCGACGGGTTGCAAATTAAAGCTGTTATTCATCACGTACAGATGCGTGTGTCGAATCGGTTCGCCAACCGGCTCGATCGTAATCGTAGCGCTAGTGCGCTTCGCATTTACGCAAGAAATGGCCGACCAAATAGTCGTTTCGGTGGGACCATAGAGATTCCAGAGGGTCGCACCGTGCTGCGATAGCGCACTTGAGAGATCCATTGGTAGGGCTTCACCACCGCATAAGATCGTAAACGTTTTAGGTGCAGTCCAACCAGAGGCGAGCAGTAATCGCCAAGTGGTGGGTGTTGCCTGCAAGTGAGTGACACGCTGCCTCGTCAAGATACGTTGTAACTCTTCAGCGTTGAGCACAGCTTCGCGCGGAGCGATGATTAAAAGCGCACCCGTGATGAGAGGGAGATAGATTTCGAGTGCAGCAATATCAAACGAAATTGTCGTGATGGCAAGCATGGTGCTTGTTGCATCGAGGCCTGGGCACTCACGCATCGAGACCAGAAAGTTCAAGAGTGCCTGATGGGACACTTGTACGCCCTTAGGTCGTCCGGAGGACCCTGAGGTGAAAATGACATAGGCAAGCTGATGGCTAAAGAGAGAGACCTCTGGAAGGCTAGCGCCATGAAGGGCTGCAAGATCGAGCTCGCGCGTATTTTCATCGAGCTCGATGATTCGCGTTTGGCACGAGGGTAAGGTCGGCGCGAGGCTCGAATGGGTCAGCAAGAGAACGGGTTCTGCGTCTTCTAAAATCCACCCCAAGCGCTCCTTTGGATAGCCCGGATCTAGGGGAATATAGGCTGCGCCTGCCTGCATCACGGCAAGTAACGCGATGACCATAGCTACAGAGCGATCCAAATAGAGCGCCACAAGGGATTCTGGCTGAACCCCCAAGCCGCGTAACGACTGAGACAGCTTGGTCACGCGGGCCGCAAGCTCTTGGTAGGTGAGCGACTCGGGTCCCACACTGAGGGCCGTTTGATCCGGCGTATGCTTCACTTGCTCTTTGAATAATTCTAGCCAGCTCACGGCTCTCAAAGAATCGTCTAAGGGCAGAGTCAAGGTCAATTGAGATTGCTCGGCCTCATCTAAGAGTTCTGACTCCCAGCGGCTGAGGGGGTCTTGGTAGCGCGCAGGTATCGCAGTCAGTAAATTTTTAAAATGTTGACAGAGTCTGTTGATTGCGTCGCGCTCATAGCGAGTGCTGTCCCAAAGCAGCTTAAAGGGTAGGCTGCGTCCTGGGGCGGCCATCAGGGTCAACCCCGAACTCATTTGCTCACGTACTTGTATCTGCGTGACTTGCAACGTCTCTAGATCTTGACTGAGTCCTTGATCAACGGGATAGTTTTCAAAAATAACAATCGACTCAAACAACGCTTGTTGGGCACCAAGGCCCGAACAGCGATGCACCTCAACCAAGGGCGTGTAGGCAAATTCTTCTCTCGTTAATTGCTCTTCTTTTAAACTATTCAACAGTTCAGAAACCCTCTGTTGAGGCTTAAGTTCAACCCGTACGGGTAAGGTATTAATAAACAAACCGATGATCGCGCCGACCTCTGGCAATTCTGGCGGTCGTCCTGAGACGGTCACTCCAAAAACGACGTCGTTTGAACCGCTGTAGCGGCTTAATAAAACAGCCCATGCGCCCTGTATCAGATTGCTGAGGGTCAGGCCGTGAGTTTGAGCAAGGCCTCGCAGAGCATCGCTAGTGTCAACCGGCAGATCAAAATCGTTTGATTGGTAGTTGGGCTGCAGACTAGTTTCAAGTTGTCGAGTTTGCGAAGTGTGTTCAATGGTTAAACGGGTCGGCGTAGCAAAAGTCCCGAGTTGTTCTTGCCAGTACTTGCGGGCGAGCTCTAGATCCCTAGAGGCCAACCAAGCGATGTAGTCTCGGTATTGGGGTGCAGCCGGTAACACGCTGGTGTTATCCGTTACAAGGGCTTGGTACAGCTGAAATACTTCGCGCGTCAAAATTGGCAAACACCAGCCATCAGTCAGCATATGGTGATGGCTCCATAAAAAGAGCCACGCCTGAGCGCTAAGACGAACAATCGTACAGCGCATCAGCGGTGCAACTGAAGTATCAAAGTCAGTGTGACGATCTCGCTCAACCAGCTCTGCCCAACGCTCAGTCTGAATGTTACCGGGTAGGTCGCGCCAGTCGAGCACAGCCCAAGGCAATGATGCGGTCTGCATAATGACTTGTAATGGCGTAGCGGACAGCTCGGTAAATACACGTGCACGCAGACTTTCGTGCCGCTTAAGAAGCCCTTGCCATGCCCGCTCAAACGCAGTTAAGTTGAACGCGCCTTCAATGCGACACGTGAGTTGAATGATGTAGTCACCAGAGTTGTTGTTTAACGCGCTGTGAAACAACATTCCTTGCTGCATCGGTGATAAAGGATAGATATCTTGGATGGGGCTACGTAGGTTTAGGCAATAACGATCTAAGGTTTCACGTGTGAGCTTTGCCAGAGGAAAATCAGAAACGGCATAGGCCGTCAAAGCGGTCTGCTGTTGAGCGAAATCCACCAAAGATTTTAAAGACTCTTGAAAGTGATTAGCTAGATTTTGGATGGTAGAGGGCAGGTGCAGACGATCGCTAAACGACCAGGTGAACTGCAGGGCACCTTTGTGGTACGCCCCGTTGATTTCAATTTCAGCATTGCGTAAACCGAGGGGGCTCTGTTCTTGACCCGTGTTTTCAGGTGCTTCGTCTAATAAAAATTGCTGCGTCTCTGAATCTTTAAATTGACCAAGATAGTTAAAACTGACTGGTATTCGGCTGGCAGGCGCGAGCGCTTCACCAACCAAGGGATCTGGGTGTAAATAGCGCAGTACCCCAAAACCAATGCCGTGATGCGGGACCGCGCGCAATAATTCTTTGATGTCGCGAACCAAATGCGCGAGCTTCGCAGTCGGCGTGCCCGCTGTTGTATCGCTCTGCAAAGTCACAGGAAAGCCGCTGGTAAACCAGCCGACTGTTCGACTTAGATCGACGCCTTCAAAAAGGTCTTCACGTCCGTGTCCCTCAAGGGTAATTTGTAACTGATCGTTGTGTGTCCATCGTGTAAATGTCAGTAATAAAGCTGCCAGCAAAAGATCGTTAATTTGCGCGCGATAGAAATTCGTTGCTTCGGTAAGCAGGGCAGTGCTGACAGCAGCAGGCAGGACCGAGTCGACCGTGTCTACACTGCTCAGGGTGTTGTCATGCGCAGTGACGAGCGGATAGTCATACGGTAGAGGCCGTTGAGCAGCCTTTGCCTGTAAACGCCAGTAGTCTAGTTCGAGCACCATCTGTGCGCTGGTCGCATGGCGTGTCAGTCGCTCACTCCAAAGTGGCAAAGACGACGTTTTGGGCAACAATTCGATCGGCTGGCCCTGCGTGATTTGCTTTAAACCGGCCTCGAGGTCTTCAAAAAGAATTCTCCACGAAACACCATCTACGGCCAGATGATGGATGACCCAAAGAAGTCGGTCTGGGCCGTTACCCATATAAAAGCGTCGAGCCAACCAAAGAGGGCCTTCAGCAATATTCAGTCCTTGCTGTGCAAGAAGTGCCTCTTTTTCAAGCGCTGCACGTTGGGGCTGCCCTTGAAGATGACTGAGGTTAATTGAGAGAAAATCAACGGCTTGAGTTTCTGGCAGGACCGTTGCCTCAATGTCCTGTCCCTTCTTCACGTAACGAGAACGCAACATGTCGTGCTGTCGACTCAAGGCTTCAAAGACTGCGCTGAGTTGACGATCAGTCACACTTGCTTTGATGTTTAATAACTGTGATTGATTGAAATGATTGACGTTGGCAGGATCGTTCTGAAAAAACCATCGTTGAATTGGATTCAAAGAAAAGGCACCGACGTACGCCTTTTGCTCGGCCTGTATGTGCTGCACTGAAGTTGCAACCGACGCCAGCTTGCGAATGGTTTGATGCAAGAATAACTGTTTGACCGATAGTCCGATTCCTAGTCGAGTGACCCGACTGATGATCTGTAAACTTAAAATTGAGTCTCCGCCAAGCATAAAGAAGTTGTCGTCGACGCCGATGGCGGGCAGCTTTAGGACGTCTTGCCAGATCTTGACGAGTTGATGTTCGCGCGCAGATGCGGGCGCAACGTGTGCAGGGCTAGTGAGATCGCTTGAAGGTAGCGGAAGTGCGCGCTGGTCGAGTTTGCCGTTGGTCGTCAGTGGTAGCTTATCAAGCAGGACAAAAGCGCTTGGGATTAGATAGTCGGGAAGCTTGGTCGCGAGTCGCTGTTTGAGCGCTTGCTCTGCGTAATTGTGTCCTTGCACACTTAGAACAAGATAGGCGACCAACCGCTTGCTACTGCCTTGCTCAAGCGCTACGACTGCAGCTTCTGCAATGGCTGGATCGCTTTTGAGGTTTGCCTCGATTTCACCGAGTTCGACTCTGAAGCCACGGATCTTGATTTGCTGGTCTTGTCGACCGATGAATTCGATACTACCATCGGTACGCCGACGGGCGAGATCACCCGACCGATACATTCGAGCACCTGGCTGCCCAGAGAAAGGATCGGGCAAAAACTTCTCGGCGCTCAGGGCAGGTTGCTCTTGGTACCCAAGGCTCACTTGAGGGCCGCCAATATACAGCTCAGCAGCAATACCAAAGGGGACAGGGGTCAGGTAGTGATCGAGCAAATAGAGTTGACTTGGCGCTAACGCCTTGCCAATCGGAATCTGTCGCCGGTCTTGAAGCGCGGAGGCCGTCAAGCTGTGTACCGCACACATGACCGTTGTCTCGGTTGGCCCGTACTCGTGATATAGCGCGGCGTGGGATACACGTGAGTGATGTTGCGTCACCAAATCGATCGACATCTGTTCGCCCCCGACGATGACCGTAGTCAGATGCTTGAGCTCGGTTTCGATGGCGATTTCAAGTAGCGGCGCGTACAAAAGTGGCAGCAGCACTAAATGCGAGGCTTGAGTCTGGCGCAGCCGCTCCAAGAGTTGGTGCGAATCCTGTGCCACGTTGCGCGGCTCAAGAAAGAGTGTGCCGCCGGCGCAGAGCGTCCAGAAAATGTTTCCGCTTGCGACGTCAAACGTAAAGGGTTGCAGCAAAAGCTGACCACTCAAAGGACGTTGATAATAGGTCAGGCGAGAGAGGGTTGAATTATATAAGTTCGCGTGACTGACCATCACGCCTTTGGGTTGACCGGCCGAGCCCGAGGTGTAAATGACATACGCAATAGACTCAGGCTCAACCATCCAATCTGGATCGCTTCTTGACGCTTCAGTCTGATTCAAGTTCTCAAGCTTAAGGGGCCAATGTTGCGATCCCCCTAGCGGCTCAAGTACTTGTGTTGCATCCAGTACCCAACTTGCATGGCTCTGCGTGCACATCAGCTGAATGCGCTCAAATGGTGTGCCGGGTAGCAGCGGCAGATACGCCGCGCCCGCTTTCAGTATGCCTAAGATTCCAACGATCATCTCAAGGCTAGGCTCGGCATGCAGACCGATTACGGTATTAGAGCGCGCGCCGGCCTGCCTGAGTTGGTGGGCCAAGTGATTGGCCATTAAGTTTAAGTCAGCGAAAGAGAGTGATCGCTTATCGCATACAAGTGCGCGTTGATGAGGACGCGTGGCGACGGCTGAAGCAAAGAGTTCAAGCACAGACTGCTCAGACCGGGGTTGCAGAGGCCAAGCCGGGGCGGTATAGGTATCGTCTTGCAACTGTTCGTGACTCAGCAGGGGCAGGCTAAAAATGGAACAGGCTGGCTGGTCGCACATTGCTGTCAGCAATTGCCTGAATTGCAGGGCTAAGTGCTCAATGCTTGCTTGCACGAAAAGGTCGGTGCTGAACTCGATACTGCTAAATAGCTTTCGGTCCCTCTCTTGCACCGAAAGTGTGAGATCAAATTTTGAGACGAACGTCTCGGGGGTGATCATTTCAAGAGTGAGCGTATCAAAATGCAGCTCTGCGATCGGCGCAGTTTGCATGACAAACATTGTCTGAAACACTGGCGTATAGCTCAGATGACGCTCTGGTTTAAGTTCTTCGACAATATGCTCAAACGGAAGGTCTTGGTGCGCAAACGCGTCAAGTACTGTTTTTTTAACGCGCTCGAGCAGGTTCAGAGTCGTGGGTTGACCTGAAAGATCGACCCGCAAGGGTAACGTGTTGACAAAAAAGCCGACGAGGCTTTCTAGCTCAGAACGATTACGGCTCGACATGGGCGACCCAACCACTAAGTCTGTCGTACCGGCATGGCGCGCGAGTAGCGTTGACCAAGCACTCAGTAAGGTCATAAAGAGTGTGCCACCCGTTTGTTGGGTCAAGCTGCGCACGCGATCCATCAGCATGGCTGGGAGCTCAAAAGAAAAAGCCTTGCCGTGGTAACTGGCGCTTGGTGGGCGAGCATGATCAGTCGGCAATTCGAGCCGTGCAGGTGCGTCTTTTAGTTGAGCGAGCCAATAGACGCGTTGGCCAGCCAGTCGCTCACGACTAAACCAAGTGCGTTGCCAGTTTGCATAATCTGAATATTGTAAAGCTAGCTCTGAAAGAGGCGAAGGCTGGTTGTTTAAATAGGCGCGATAAAGTTCAACGACCTCATTTTGTAGCAGCGCCATCGACCAATTATCTGAAACGATATGGTGCAGCGTGATGATCAAAAAATGCGAGGTCTCGCTATTGCGCAAGAGCATTACGCGAAGCAAGATATCTCGCGTCAGGTCAAAGGGGCGGTTGATTTCTTGTGCGATCAGGCTTTGAGTGGCACTCGCCTGTTCTGGGGCGCTCAGGTGTTCTAAAGACACCCGAGCAATCTTGAAGGGTTGCTGTGGCAGCAGGCGAGCAACAGGGCTGCCGTCTAGTTCAATGAATGTGGTACGTAACGCCTCGTGGCGGTTGATCAGTTCTGTAAAAGCGCGCTCAAGTATTTCTGCCTCAAGCCTGCCGGTCATGCGTACCGTACCCGAGATTAGGTAAGTGGCGTTTTGTCCTTCGAGTTCACTTAAAAACCAGAGCCTTTGTTGCGCAAAGGACAGTGCCGAGTGTTGCTTGTCGTATTCAGTGAGTCGGCTAAAGTGCAGCGTCTGCGCAATAGAAGATGTTGACTCGGCGACGGCAAGTGTTTGCGCGAGTTGTTCAATCGTCGGGCAATCAAACAGAGTGTTGATCGCAAGTTCAAGAGCAAAATTGTCGCGTATTTTTGAGATCAGTTGGACGGCAAGCAGTGAATGCCCGCCCAGATTGAAGAAATTGTCTTTTATGCCAATTCGTTCGATGCCTAACAGCGATGACCAAAGTTCACAAAGTCTCTGCTCAAGTTCACTACTTGGTGCCACATACAGCCTTTGCTGCTGTGCGAAGTCTGGCAACGGTAAAGCCTTTCGGTCGATTTTTCCGTTTGGGGTGAGCGGCAAGCTTTCAAGAATCGCAATGTTAGAAGGCAACATATACGAAGGCAATTGTGCAGCGATCAGGGCGCGCAAAGACGAAATCAAATCTTGACTTTGATTTTGCTGCAGTTCTTGGCTACTTGTAATTTCGACAAACGCATTGAGCGTGACCTGATCTTGAGCGTTGATCTGGCAGACAGCCACCGCATTTTTGACCAGCGGGTGTTGTGCCAATACCGATTCGATTTCACCGAGTTCAATGCGAAACCCACGCACCTTGACTTGAAAGTCTGATCGACCAATATATTCAATGTCGCCATTTTCTAAAAAACGCGCGACATCGCCAGTTTGATAAATGCGTTGTCCAGGCAGCTCGCTAAAAGGCGACGGAATAAAACGTTCGGCGGTTAAACCAGGCTCATTCAGA
>Ga0209550_10002660_pt1 | contig 17162 bp, 19 predicted proteins | sample LauGreSuBDMM15SN_2_FD_187567 | JGI IMG/M metagenome (GOLD analysis project Ga0209550, IMG submission 187567) | Freshwater lake microbial communities from Lake Michigan, USA - Su13.BD.MM15.SN (SPAdes) (version 5) | ecosystem: Environmental > Aquatic > Freshwater > Lake | place: Lake Michigan...
CATTTTGATTCGTTTTGTCTTGAACGATTCAATGATCCTTGCATTTTTGAGCCTGCAGCCCTTCAAGTTTTTGGACCAGTCAGCCATTCTAGAAATGTCTTTGCTCGCCTGAACCGATAATCGGGTTCGGCTGCTAGCGCCTCAATTGAATATTCCAAGGCATTCTCAACAAAGTTGGAGGTAACAAAGGTCAAATCAACGTTATATTCAAGAATGTGGATGATTATTTTGCTATACTCATCCAGACTCTTTTTTCCGATATTTTTCATGTGTTCTATAAACGGGGTTGCAAAGGGTTCGTTGCCATGCCGCTGTTCTACCAGTGCAATAATTGCATCGCGACGTTTTTTGAGACCAAACAGTAGATATGTTTTCTGTAAGGAATTCTCCATCGTACTTGACCTACTGATAAACAACAATGACTGTCATATTTAGTCATCGGAACTGTCAGAGTCCGAATCGGAATCCTCATCGGTAACAAAATTTAAATTCGCCTGTACATAAAAATGAGGGATTGACAGAATATGGCCCGATATTTCATAAGAATAATCATCATTAATTCGCAAAAATGCATAACTTGAATCTATAGTACGATTAGATCGGACAACACAGTGTATTGCATTTTCTGTGATAGGATCAGGTGCATCGCAGGTACTTTCAATGATATCTTCTAAATAACCATGCAATGTAATTTTGTCGGTTGGATGACTTTCTTGATATCCAATCAGATAATATACATCTTTTCGGAAATGTGCCCTCGTTCTTTCTACATCCTCTGGTGAGAATGCCATATACGAAAATTCATTTCCACCGTGGCAATTTGTAAAAGTACAAACAGTAAGATAGGTCATGCTATTCTACAGAGTTCTGACTTTATCACCTGGACGTTTGGCTATGGCCCTTTACGAAAACTTGAAGTACTAGCGGTCCCTACTACCGCCTAGTAGGAAATCTTGTAAGACTAAGATTCCAAACAAAATGCAAGAGCTACATCAACGAGAACAAGAGGAGGCAGCTTGCGTCGCTAGGAAGGCTCGCGATCAGCAAGCTAGGACAACGGGCATTCGGCTGCAGGATGCAGTTATTGGCCAGCTCTATAGGATAACAGCGCTGTACGGCGGAGAATCAGATGTCTTTGAATATACCGGCTGCCAGGGATCCCATGACCATGAGGCGCACGGTGTGATAGTAGGGGCCACAGGATTTTTCAAGCACCCTATCTATGGGTGTCACTACCTGCATTCAACGTCCCAGTTGGAACCTGGTGGTAAGCGGGCTCAATGGTTTATGGTTCCCCTGACGGATGCCGAGTCCGCAGCGGCACCTGCAGAGTTTGAAAAGGCTAGGACTGAGGAGAAGATGCGCCGCCAAAAGGAGGACAGCGCTTATGCAGACTACGTGGCATCTCTGCCTTCCTGGGAACGTTAGGTCTCTAAACGGCATTAACTTTTGGTTTAAAGTTACACGGCTAAAGCATAGTAATGGCTATCTGTCCCTGTGACGCAAAATACTATTTTGTAAAGTTGCAGTCAGCAGACTTGCAGGGATCAGTGGAGGCCGGTGGGATACAAAAAATGCCCAGGGGTTCCTTTACACTGTATGAATGTCCGATTTCAAATGGATCTTACGGGATCGGCCAAAATTATATTGTGAATTATGCTGACAAACAGCACTTACGAAAATCAGAAAGTTACCCCTACATTCACACGCTACCCTACACCAATATGCCGGTGACTATCATTCGGACTATTGATGTTTCGCACCTTGTAAGGGGTTCTTACACAGAAGAGACACTAAGGGGCCAAGGGATTTATTTTCAGCCACAGGATCGCCGGGTTGCAATCGTAAAGGGGCTGTTGGATGATAGCGTGTATGCGGGTCCAGCCGGATATTTATCAGATAGGTGGACTTTTGTAGTAGGTGAATCCTATTTCATTCGTGAATATCAACGGAGTGCTTCTGGCACTTGGTCTCTTTTGTCTGAGAAAGTGGCAACCTTTCTTGGAAGGTCGCAGTGGTCCGATCTAGGAATCCTGAAGGCGGGCTATTATGATGATGACAAGTATCGCCTGATCACTGCTGTAGATAAGGCGAATGGTCAGTATGTGCCATCGGTTATCAAAACTTGACTCACTGGGACTCTGGCGAAGGAGTCCGTACGATGGCAACAATTATGAAGACGGTTGGCGCTAAAGGCTCCGATGTGTATGACAGCACCGGTGACGCACGTGTAGATCTGTCTGTTCGGTTAGTGCGGGGAGCGGACGGGGAGGATTTGGCTGCGCGGATCAGGACCGTGGCAGCCCTGGATCTCGCGGATGCCTTTGTGATGGCGTTTCACAGCCGCAATGTGCGCGGTGGCAAGGGAGAGCGCCAGGTCTTTCAGGATCTGTATACCGAACTTCTTGCGGCTTATCCAGAGCTTGCCAGGGATCTGTTGGATCTGGTGCCCCACTATGGCTCGTGGCGGGATCTCTTTGGCTTTTTTCTGTCAAGGGCGATTGATGATCGTATCTCTGATCTTATAAAGGCTCAGCTCAAGGCAGATCTGGAAACTCCTGTAGGTCAGAGTATCAGTCTTCTGGCAAAATGGATGCCGCGGGAAGGGTCGGCCAATGATGCGCTGGCCAAGCGCCTGGCGGATCATCTATTTCCGGAAGTGGTTACCTCCTTAGGAACCGCTAGCGCTCGGAAACAGTACCGACAGCTGATCGCGGGCCTGAATCGGCGCCTGGATACGGTAGAGACTCACATGTGTGCCAGTGATTGGGCTGCGATTAAGCCTGCTGGTGTACCTGGTCGCGCCGGCAAGCTCTATGCGAGGGCATTTCTGAATCTCAAGGGAACCTCTGGCGATGATGTACGCTGCCCCGCCGATGCTGATCGTGTTGCCTGTGCCGAGCATTTTAAGGAGCACTTTGCTAAGGCTGCTGCAGGTAAGGCCACGGTGCACGGCTCCAAGACGGTCTTTCCACACGAGATTGTCAAGAAGGCACGCACGTCCGGTCTCGCGACCTCGGAACGCGATCAGCTCACGGCGGTCTGGTCCTCTATGCTCGGTGATCTGATGGCCGGCGGCGGTCTCGGCGACGGGATCATTATGAGCGACTTTAGCGGTTCCATGCAATCGGCTGGCACTCAGGGTGACACTCCCTACTGGGTCTCCATGGCGCTCGGCATTCTGGGCTCTCAGGCCTGCAGTCCCGCCTTCCGTGGCCGCCTGATGACCTTTGATTCCACACCCACGTGGCACACGTTTCCGTCCAACGATCTGTTTGAGTGTTTGGCTACCATCAATAGCAGAGTGAGCCAGGGCACCAGTACCGATTTCCAGGCGGCCATGGATCTTATTCTGAAGGATCTCAAGGCGGCTCGGGTTCGGCCAGGTCAGGAGCCAAAGTTTCTCTTGGTCCTAACCGATATGAATTGGGACCAGGCGTGTGCCTCCAACGGTATCTCCGAGTTTACGGGCAACACGTATCGCCATCACTTCAAGACGAAGCCGTGGACCACACACCTAGAGATGATTCGGGAGTCTTTCAAGAGGGCAGGGGAGGACATGCACGGACCCGGTGGGGCCTTGACCCCGCCCCAGATTGTCATCTGGAACTTGGCTGCAAATCCTACGGACATGCACGCTACGGCGAATGAACCAGGGGTCAGTCTCCTGAGTGGCTGGTCCCCCACGCAGTTCCGCATTCTCCAGAAGGAGGGACCCAGGTCCATTACACCTCTTGAAACGCTCAGGATTGAGCTGGATGATCCTCAGTACGATCGGATCAGGGAGCGGATCGCGGCTTTCCAAAAGAAGGCTGCGTAGTGCGGTAAAACTAGTTTAATAGTTTCCCGACCAAAGTTGACGGCGAACTCGTCTGGCAGTCAGACTCATAGGATCCATACAGCAACCCTGTTACCATAGACTTTCAATCTATAATTACTCCCGAAAGGGTGGATCCTGAAATTCGTATCCTGTTAGGATGCTTACAGCAATCACTAAACGCTTTTAGCGCGAAGAATAGTAGTAATATTATTCTTAGAATCCTGACAGGATTCATGCAGCAAACAAAAATCATATAACTAAGGTGAGTATAAGGGTCCATACAGCAATCAAGCTGATCATAATATCTTAAACCTGTAAAAAGGTGGACTCTGGTTGTTGCTATGGAGGCATAGCAACAGGGGTGGGGGGAAGGCTTCATACAGCAATCTAAAAAGATTCTTATTATATCAAATCCTGGAAACAGGTGAAGCCTGGACAATCGGGTATAGTTCATCAGTTAGAATATTGGCTTCTCACGCCAAAGAGTTGGGTGCGATTCCCAGTATCCGAACCATTTTGGCGTGAATTAAATAAGCGCAAGTAAATTGTAGATATATAGATATATGAGTGTTGATATTGATGGTCTGATTGTGGATAAATGCTACACATTAGATTCGGGCGCCTATCTTGGGAAACTGACCGCAGAACCTAAAATAGAAGGCTCTGGTGATGGGAGGGAGATGTATGCACATTTTCTGCATAAAGATAAAAAAACAGCAGTACCAAGATGGGCTAACTATAATGCTAAAAAGGCGAACCGTTTTTTATTAGTTGGCTGCGAACAATTCGGTGGAAGGAGAAAGTCTCGCAGAAATGTTAAGAAGTATCGCCGTTCAACACGGGTTAGAAAACTAAAGATCTGAGAAGGACATAATAGTAAGTGTGAGGTTAAAAACTTGAAAGGGTGGGAGTCGTGAGGCTAAGTGTAATAGGACAAACTTAAAGAAAAAGTTTATCCAATTACAAGATGAAACTCACTGAAATGCTTGCAATGGTTGAAGAGATTGTGACCCTGGAGAAGGACTTTCCTATCTTAAAGGCACGGATTGAGGAAGCACAACGTGTGTGTGGCAAGGCCCCCCTCGGTGCTGAGAGAGCCAAGGCAAATCTGGCTCTTTATGCGATTCAAGACAAACAGATGGCGGCCTTTGACAAGCACAAGGAGCTGAATGATTCATTGCCGCCACGGGAGGAATGCCCTGATGCGGAAATCATTATGAACGTCGCGCGATCCAATGTGCGCGTGAAACGCATTGAGCAGACCTTGGCCGATCTTCAGAAGGAGCTTGCAGAAGAGTTGGCAAAGCCGAATCCCAACTCCTGGAAGCGCACAGTGGCCAAGGAGTCGGCGACGATTCTTGATATTCGCAACCAAATTGAGGTGTGCGAGGATCTGATTCCAAAACTCAAGAAGAGCAATATCAGCATTCACAGCCTGTGGACCAAAATGGTAGACCTAGAGAAGTTTGATGAAGACTGGGCCTTGTACAAGGAGGGCAAGGGACCCTTGCCAGCCTCACTGGTCGCTCGGCTAGCAGCAGAGCGGCGGGAGTTTGAGAAGGGATGTATTCCCTATGAGCCGCCCGCCGATCTGGGTGCGATCTTCAATTCTATGCGACGATAGTCACCGCCTCAGGGCCTGTACGGTCTTTTGGTTCACGCCAGACTAGCTTGAGAAGGGAGAAAATGTCTTTTTCGTTTCGGACACCTGACACGGATCGGCCCGTGCTCACTTGCACAATACCGTGTTCATTGAGGGTGAAGCCCCGTGTGAGGGCGTGGGCGCGGACCGCCACGTTGAAGGTATCGGATCCCGTAAAGTAAAACACGGCAAAGGGAAATTCGGCCGGTGGAGTGATCAATAGATCTAGACGGCGGCTCGGGGTTGCACCTGCGACTGAAGGACCGCCAGCGCCGCCAGCTGCTGCTGGTGGCAAGGCGCAAATTGCCATACACTTGTGATCACCATGGGCCAACACTTCCTGGATGTAACCACCATCCTTCAGGATTTTAACATACTCTGACAACGCCGCGGCAGCGTCAACGCCTGGCCCACTTGTTCTGAGAAGCATATCAATATCACCACTGTCCGGTTTTTCCCGTCTATAAGATCCTACAATCACACCCTCCAGAGCATCCGGCTTATTTGCCATGAGGGTCGCCGCATGTCGGTTCATTTCGGCGCGGGGGATGCGGGTCAGGAGATCCTCATAGTATTGAAGACCAATTTTCTGGTTCTTGTTAAGGAGTTTCGCATCCTTTTCAGATGCAACGCGGAGACCGGCAAGATTTGTATAGCCGCTGGCAATCAGATCCTCGGCCTTCTTGGGACCTACTCCATAGATATTTAAGAAGACATCTAATGCGGTGGCCTTTTCGCGTACGGCGGCTGGAATATCCAGAGACCCATGTTCCATGATTTTGGTCAGTTTTTTGCGAATTTCGGCGCCCAGACCATCGCCCTTAGAGGGCGGGGGGATGTCGGCTGCAGATCGGATCGGACCCAGTGACTTGAGGGTCTTGATGGCCGTTGCATAGGCGCGAACCTTGAATGTGCCAGCAGGCTCTGTGGCAGACACGCGTCTAAGAATATCTAGCTCGGAAATCATAAGTGGAGAATAGTCTGTCATACTGACTAGTCTTTGCTTATATTGTTTAGGCGGGCTGGAGGCCTTCATATTTTTCGGGCCAAAATTTGATACGTACTGGGATCCGCGAGTCTAGAGAGTATGGCAGAATCAGAATTCTACGCTGCAGCAAAGATGCTTGCAACACAGACCACATATCTTCAGCGAGATTTGATTGAATTTATTTCGCGAATCGTTGGCTACAACTGTACTCTGACATGTCGGATCGTACAATCGCCATCGCAGACGGTGGAGATTGATGTCTGTTCTCTTGTACATGAACAAGAGGATTGGCTACTCATCCAGCCATCGGGTGCACTGGGTGTTCGTTCAGAGTGTTATCCTGATCCTGATGCGGATCGTGTCCATCGTCAAATGATTGTATGCGAACTTCTAAATACGGCACATGGTCTGCATTTTATTAAAACTTAAAATATATAGTAATGGTAGAAGCATGCCTGTTTTCAATCACTATTGTCACACATGTGATGCAGGCACATTGGCACCGCGCGCTTTACCGATTTCTTATAATGCAGATTCCTATTCAAAAATCTACAATTATCCTGACCTATCTGTTACGGCCGCGCCGGTCATCGCGGTTATTTCGTTGGGCGGAGGTCTCTATCCAACGGATGCAAGCGCCTACTGGACCTCTATTGGAATTGAGGTAGCAAATCAACCAAAAATCATTATCATTCCTGTTGGCGGTACCCGAAATAGGCCCAGTGCGAATGATGGCGGGGCAACCTATGAAAATGCTCTAGATGTCCAAATTATTGGTGCTAATTGTGCTAGTAAAAACACGACTATACTATTTTATTTGGCCGTAAATTCTTTTAATGGATTTTATGACGCGTTTAATTCCGCCATTAATACGCCGGTTGTTGTAAATCGTGTCAGACTGCGACCTAGTGTAATTAGCTGCTCGTGGGGTGCACCTGAAGCCAGATTTTCTTCTTCAAATCTAACACGCTATAATAAACTTTTTGCGGCGGCAGCTGCAAGAGGTATCAATATCTGCTGTGCTTCAGGTGATAATGGGTCCAGTAATGGGCTACCGGGCCTGAATGTGGATTTTCCGGCTTCTTCTCCTAATGTGATTGCGTGCGGCGGCACAACACTTACATCCCCTAATCTTGTGTACGATGCAAGTACAAATGAAATTGGGTGGACGGGAAGTGGCGGCGGTATCTCTGCAGTTTTTGCAAGACCCGCCTATCAGACAGGTCTTGGATTCTCTAAGCGGGCATCGCCTGATATAGCCATGAATGCAGATCCGGTCACTGGAATTAAGATTCGCGTGAACGGTCGTTTGCTAGTATTCGGTGGCACCAGTTGTGTTTCACCTGCAATGTCTGCTTTTATTGCGCGTACAGGAACTAACAAGTTTGTAACTCCGCTGCTCTATGGTCCCACACCCCACCCAAATTCATACAACGATATTACAGTAGGGTATAACGGCCCCACACCCACGTCCACAACCTATAGAGCAGGTGCTGGATATGATCGCGTCACTGGCCTTGGCTCTTTGAAAGGCAAGGTTCTCAAGCAGTTTGTGGTATAATTTTAGCTGGAGTGCGTGGAGTTTTGGGGGTTTTGGGTACCGACTCTGCTTTTCCGATGGGACAGGGAGGGACGGTCGGTACAGCCAATGTCTTGAGCCATCGCTGAATACGATCCTTTGCTACAACGGGTACCTTGGTCACCAGTGGGCCTGCGACCTGCAACGGGACCTCCGTGCCGGCTTTGTTTAAAAGTGATGCGATCCAGAGTGCCATCTCTAGACCTCCATCGCGTGCCGGTGATGCTTCCAACACATCGCGGAGTTCACATAGATATTTGAACTGATTAAAGAGCCAGGATTGGCGGGCCAGAACAGCAGTGTACTGAAATTTCCAGCCTTTGCTGCTAGCACTCGGGCTTGCCGCCACCATTTTGGCCGGCTGTTGGGCAACAAAGAGGCGATGATTCACTGCTTGAAGTTTTGACTGAAAGGATAGCGGAAAGAGACTCCAGTGTTGGTGAAAGAAAGTGTAATAGTCTTGGCGATCACTTGTCGCAATGGAGGTTAGGCAATCACTGTAAAGAGTCCAGGATGCGGGGCCCGATCCATAGTGTTCACGAATCCAATCGGGAAGCGTCTCATGCAAATGAAGACCCGCTAGATTCAGATCATTATTGTCCAAATGAAGTTCTTCTTGGAGATCTAGTTGACCTTCCAGAAGTCGCATAACGAGATCCTGTACTGTCATAGAACGGGTAATATCATTCGTTGTGTCTGTTTCGGAACCGGCTCCTTGCGACCATTGAATCAGTTTGCGAAGATCTCCTTGATGGCGTGTCCAGAGAGGTTCCAAGTCTGCAACGGACTTGCCCATCCATTTGGCACAGCTGGCTACATCCGGCGGATTCACCTGTCGGCAAAGACTAATTCGCATCAGAGGTTGATATCGCTTTTCCTGCCATTCATTGGAAATACAGATAATGGCATTGGGTCCTTTGTAGTCCTTGAGAATTCTGAAGAGTTCTGTGAGACCACCGCGATCTCCGGCTGACATGCCATCAATTTCATCCAGGATGACACCGAGTGCCCGATGACCTTCGGGGCGGAAAAAATCACTCACGTTGGCGGAATTCAAGAGGGGCTCAATGAGCTCCGACATAGCGGCTTTGTGACGAAATTGACTGGCATTGCATTCCACAGGTCGCAGGCCGGCGTCTTGAATCACACGATGGGCTAGCGTCGTTTTGCCCACTCCTGGCGGACCGTAGAGGAATGTGACACACGGTTTGCGGGGAGCGGGCTGGGACACCCAGGCTAGGAGGGCTGCATAATGATCACTGTGAATCAAGGGGCTTGGACTTTTGGTATTGGTCATTACCGTGTCGGTCATTACCGTGGTGTCGGTCATTACCTTGCTACAGGAGTGTTGGTTTTAGATTAGAGGAGCTATAATGCTCTGTTGCTTTAATGGACTAATTTATGATTTATTTTGTGCGTTATATTGTTGTAGCTGCTGCCGGTGTTTTTGCTGTTGGAAGAGAGAAGAGGATGCTGAGATAGATGAAATGGACGATGGATATTCTGTAATTACTTCCACTACCTTTGGATAAATTGTGTGTATGTATTAAATGAGTGGACCTATATTTCGCTCCAATGGCAATTGGGCAAACTCGTACCGCAAAGCGTTGGCACAAAATGCCGCCGCTGCTGGAGAGGCTCCGGCGCAAAAAGCTGAAGGTGCGGCTATTTTTCAAGTTCCTGCAGCTAGCCGTCCAGCGCCACTTGCACGTTCATTTGCGGGTTATGCGCCCGGCAATGCTCCTGAGCAAAAGGGGAAAGGCCGTAGACAGAGTCGTCGTAACAGACGGCAACGCAGCCGTAGAAACAGACAAAGTCGTCGCAGACAAAGTCGTCGCAACTAACGGGGATCACAATGGGAATTATGTCCACCCGGACAATAATCTTCTCTAACATAATCCTTCTCCTCTTTGCAACAGGTTGCATTGTGCGTATCTCTTGCAGAACTAGTACGATGACCGGTAGCAGGATCAATGTATTGTCCGCAAAATTTTTTCCCACAAGACCAACACCAAGAGCGACCACACCCTGCGCCAATTACAAAGGATCCTCGTGTTTGGAGGCCGCATGCAAAAATATAATTGCAGGCGGCATCTTTGAGGCACCAACGGTCACACCAAGGGCATTGTTTGGCGTCGCTGGACATAGTTCTTTGATCAGGAGATGGGTTTAGATTCCTTGATCTTAATATACAATATTAAGGTCAAATGATTATCTGCTTCAGAGATCAGCCGTGTGCATTGCTTACGCGATTCCTTGCCATGTCAGACCCATCTGCTGGGCATTGGCTGCCTTTTGAGAAACATTCCCTGCCGAATCAAACACGCGCGTAGTATCCGACGGCGTAGGGGGGGTTTTCGGGCTTGATTTCCGTATTAAACCCGAATTGAGACCCACGAAATCAGCGCACTTGTTCGGGGCAATGAGTGTCATATAATCCGGGCAAGCCGAAATATACGGAGGCCATTGACTGTCAGCGTCACCTGCCGGGAAGTATACAAAATAAAAGATAAAGATACCGATAAAACCGAGGATGAGCCAAATAACGCCTGTAATTACGCGGTTCGTGGCAAACAGAATGTAGCAAATGTACAGATGAGCCAAAATGAAGAAAACCCAATACAAACACTTTGCCAGATACAATGTCTGTTTGCTGAGCGCCATTCTACTTTGGCAGATTGTTTTCTGTGAAAAGCTCTTTCAGAACTAACAGGGTAGACTCATAGTCCTTCTCCGGCCTTTTTATAAGAGCCAGTGCTTCTTCTTCGCCCATATAGTTGCCCGTTACTGCGCACATATCAAACAGGAATGCAGTCAGTAGTTTTTCCAGATTTGCATTGTCGGTTGTGGGAGGAAGTCCGTAGATTCGGCACAGACGATCGGACCTGGATTTGACAACATCGTATGTGCACCAGTCCCGTTCGGGCTCTTCGCCATTCTGAATTCGGTACAGGCGTTTGACATAGTTAGACATAGTTTCTGTCCGTTCAATGACTTGGAATTTGAGCTGATCTGGAGTACAATAGGGGTTTATCGCGGCCAGAGTTTCGTAATGAGGTTGTACAAATTGGGGTCCCCGCATCAAGAGACGCACCTTGCTGAAATCAACGTAGCATTCGCCGTCGCGATAAGAGAAGTCAAAGAGAACCCTTCGGAGGAGTTCGGGGCCGAAGAGGTCCAGTGGATAGAGGCGTCGTAGATCCGACCCGGAATAGTCTTGGACTATGAGGCGCGTGGTTCGGCTACTGAGCGCAGCAAAGCAAAGACGATGCAACAGGATTATATCGTCTGGGCTTTTCGCATTCGTGTGATGTTCAAAGAACCGGCGGAGTGGTATGTACGTGACATTGCCAACTACCATCAGGGGTACCTCCGCTGCACCAGGTCCGAGCTCCTTGTAGGCCACCGGTGGATCTTCCAAGTGGGGATCTACTAATATACAGATCACATGAAAATCGGGATGTCTCAAGAAAGATGGACATTGCTGCTCGGGAGAACCGGAAGGACCGATGGCCAGATAAATTATGTCGGGTTGACTCGCTTCGCAGAAGTTAGCTATTTCATCATTCGTCATCATGGGACTTGGTGTTTTTGGTGCTCCTGATGCTGGTGCGTCTGCTTCTTCGGTCTTAGGAGAAACGGCTGCCATCGTACCTGGTGCCTACGCCCTGACTATCTCATTCAACTTTTAGGTTTTAAGAGGCAACCGGTACGCCTTGAGGGCGGCGGGTCCAAAGGTACGATTCTCTTGAGGCCGACTGTCCCGCAGCCGCACTTCTGGTTTTCCTGATTTTTTTGTAAGATTAATCTTAACCAAGTCTGGAAAAGCGGACACCATCGCCTGCGCTGAAGCGGCAATCCGATTCATGGTGCGCTCTTCTTGCATTCCACCGGGTTCCGTATAATAAGATGACACGGGCGATATGTTATTAAAGCGGAGAACACCTCCATCCAACAGATACATCATGACGGAACGCAGATAATCCTCTTTATCATCAAGTGTAACTGTAAGAATGGGTCCAGGATTCAGGATACCCCAGACAGATCCTATAATGTAGCGGAGATCCGTGGTGGGAGCACCTGGACGCATAAAGTAGCCATTTGCGACAGGATAAAAGCCAAATAAACGATGACCTGTTTTGTGAGCGGCTGCGAATCCGGCACTTATCGCAGCCTGTAGAGATTGCAACGGCCTCTCCTGACGCTTTGCGGTTGCAGAATGTTCAAGGAATCCCCGGATGTCGTCGTCCATATTGAATATGGGTTTGCCGATAGGAAAGAAGCGTGTGATGTAATTGCGCACAGCGGCCATTCCGGGTTCGGCAATATGCATATGGCCATAGGTCGTGGGATCCAGAGTGGCCTTGTAAGTGTCATATTCGGTCTTGTTAGCAACAAAGATATGAATCTTTTCGCGCTGTATTTTATATGATTCAAGTACTTTGAGCGTCTTGTCTCTTAGAGTAGCTGCCCGCTTGTAAGTCGGAATTGCAATAATCCAATCATTGTTATTATCCCTGGGGCGTTTTCGTGTTTTGGTTGGCATTCTCTGCTACTTAGTTTGATATTAGTTTATCGTCCAAATGCTACCGTTAATTTAATCCTGTACGATAGGGGCCATGGATGCAAACAATCTAGCAAGAAGTCTGGGCATTGGATTCGGAATAGGACTCACAGTTATGCTTATTGTGACTGTGATATTTTTGCCTCTTTCATACTATATGAATAAAAATATATATCATCATCCTGCTCTCCGATTTTTGGTGGGTGTTGTTACCGTGATGTTTGCACCTATCGCATTTGTGATTATGTTATTCCAACATGCGACTCATTATTTTGGCTTGCTGCCATTGATGGAGGAGCCAAAAACAGGTAATGATAAAGAGGCTGGTTTTATTATGCCGCTTTTTTATAAAATCGTAACCGCGGTCCTTCATCCATTTGTAGCCTTTCACGATGATCCTACTGATTCAACGGGATTTAAAAAAACCTTTGAGCATCTACTTGCAAAAAATGGAGAGAAAACAGTGGATGAGGGATTAGAAAAAGCTGCAGCGGAGGCGGGCGCTGAAATTGATAAGACTAAATGGCGTGCAAAAATGGCGGAGCTTCAACCGAAGTTTCAAACGTATTTGGGCATTTCTGATGTTGCCGCTCCTGCACTATTATCAGAACCAGAACCTAAGTCTGTAGATGCAGCTGCGCCTTCATCAGCATCAGTCGCCAAAGCACCTGCACCTTCATCAGCATCAGCTACCAACGCACCTGAACCTCCATCACCTACCAAAGTACCAGAAACTACGCCTGCATCCTCAACTCCCTGACACATGAGCAATGACAGATTCGGCTGATGCTACTGTCACTGCTGCTGCTGTCGCCGTTGCTGTCGCAGCATCCATCTCCTTGTAATCCCGCGCCAGTTCCATGTAAAAATCACGAATCTTTTTGTCCTTCACCAGCTGTCGCATTTTGGTTGTACACGACTTAAGCATCGGATTCTCCTGCTTTAATAAAATTCGTTTATCAAACGTATTGTGAGCATGACAAATAACCAACATCGTCTCCTCCGATGTGAGTTGTCCTACAGGCACAGTGAACCCTTGCATAAACTTTTTTTCCTCCGCCTTTTCGGCCGTGTCGTCATAGCGATTCGGCCCAAAATAGGTCCGCCAATATGCCATCGTGCCATTCGTGCAGTGATTCTGATTATATGGACCAATCGTCCAAATTTCATCGCGATCACTGAAATACAAATGCAACTTGGAGGATCCTACAACTTGAACCGTTTTGCCCTTGTAGGATCGCAGTTTGTAGACAGCCTTTTGTACTCTTTCCGGTGGATAATAGTCATCATCATCCCAACACACAACAATGTCTCCTTTTGCCATTTCATTGAGCCGATTACGCTTGGCACCGATGGGCAGCTTCGTGCCTTCGGGAAGTGCGACGTATTTTACATTTTTGAGCCCCGTCTTCTTAGGATCAAACAGATCCGCAACCTTGTCCGTGCCATCATCCAGGATAATCCATTCCATTCGTTCTTGAGGATACCCCTGGGCCTTGAAGCATGCAATCGCTGTTGGAATAAACTTGCGGCGATTATAGGTGGGTGTCAAAACGGATACAAACGGTCTATCTGCCATCTCTATCTTTACTAATGAGTCCCGCGTTTAGCCTCCTATTAGTCCCGGGTTTTGGGGCTAAACATCGCTCCTGCTTGATGGGGTATACGTATGAATAGTTGGCGCGACGATATGAGGGCGTATATCGTTGGCGCTGTTGGGGGACATTTAACAGAGTCATCTCCGCAGGCAGAACAGCCGGAATCCCTTAAAACAGCGTTACGGCCTCATCAATTGTCTCTTCTTGAAGCTGCACGGGAACTGGAACGCAAGGCCTCTCTGTCACAAATTGATCTGGAGACACCTCAGTTGCTAACCCGCTATGGTGTCCTCGCCGATCGTGTAGGCGCCGGTAAAAGTCTGGTTGCACTCGGTCTCGTACGGGATGCACCAGTTCATCAGGTGCAACTGACACTCAAAGAAGGTGGCACGGCGCGTATTATTGGCATCAAACATATGCCCCCCGTTCAGGAATGGAACCCTTCCTGGTCCGATCTTTCTGGCAGCGATCTGTATTCGCAAATATTTCCAAGCCGTGGTGCATATTTCTACACACAAACATCACTATTCATCGTACCTCATAATGTTATGGCTCAATGGGAAACCTACATAAAAGAACAAACACATCTCAAAGCGGCGATTATCAAAAAAACGAAAGATTGCGATTATGAACGTAATGGTTTTTATCATGATATATTTACTGCAGATCTCGTTGTAGTGAGTTGCACAATGTTGAGGAAATTTATAGGGGCCATGTCTTTTAATGGTCACGGTAGCGGCTGTAGTGGCTTTCAAAATATTGTTTGGTCGCGTCTCTTTATTGATGAAGCGGATTCCATCGCGATGACACTCCGCCTCTACGATGTAGCGGCACGATTTATATGGTTTATTACCGGCTCTTGGCTGAATATGCTTTTTCCAAATGGTATGTACAGTCATACTGTCATGGGACTGCCACCTGATGTGCGCCAGCTCATGGGGGATGGCACCATTCGTGGAATCTCCAATCGTAATAATGCCGTTGGTTGTTCGCTATCGGATTCGCGGGATCCACGCTTTACTGCGCTTGTCATAAGGAATTCAGATGCCTGGATTGATCTCAGTTTGCAACGGCCCACTATTATTCATGAAACAGTTATGTGTAAAGCACCCGCAAATTTGGGTATTTTGCGCGATTTTATTACACCGGCCGCAATGGAAGCGTTGCATGCTGGCGATACGGCGGGAGCGTTGGCAGCACTCGGTCTCAAAGCGGCATCCAAAGAGACATTGGTGGACCGTGTTACTGCGAGTTTGAAGGGGGACCTCATTCAGGCCGAGAAGATTCTTGTATTCAAGCGTGATATGGAATATTCTACGGCGGCAGTGAAGGCAGCTGCCATTCAAAAGGCGGAGGATAAAGTGGAACGGATTCGTACACAACTTGCGTCCTTGCAGTCTCGTGTTTCAGCTGCAACGACTGAACTCTGTCCTATCTGCTATGATGTGCCCAAGACGGCGACACTGACACCGTGCTGTCGCCAAGTATTTTGTTTATCTTGTTTGTGTGAATGTATTTCAACCAAACCGGCCTGTCCTTTGTGTCGTGTACCGTTGGCATCGCCCAAACAGCTGCTGGTCATTGGAGAGGATGATGAGATGGAGTCCACTCAAGCAGCGACCCCGTCCCATCCCACCAAAGGCGCTGCTCTTCTAAAACTCTTATCAGAATCATCAGAGGATCAACGATTACTTGTTTTTTCTGCCCATGAGGCTTCTTTTAAAGGTCTTCGTGAACTTTTGTCGGCACGCGGAATTCGTTGCGAGGTGCTCCAGGGTTCTTCTGCACGTGTTCAACGTCTGAGAACTCAATTTCAAGAGGGATCTGTTCGCGTACTCTGTATGAATGCCCGCCACGTGGGCGCAGGCATCAATTTGGAGGCGGCTACCCACGTGGTTCTGTATCATCGCATGAATGTGGAACTGGAAAAACAGGTGATTGGTCGCGCGGTGCGGTTTGAGCGTGCTGAAGCGTTACGCGTGGTTCACTTGGTGCATGAGGAGGAAACAACCTTCAATGGATCCAACTCTTCTGAAGTAATTGTACATGTGTAAAGTTGACTTGGGACCCTCGGTGAGTGGGGGACTAGGTACGATGACAACAACAGGTCCATTGGTGATTTCACTGGATGGAAATATTGGTGCAGGAAAGTCAACGCTGCTGGAGGCCATTCGGATCGCTATGCCTGACGTGGAAGTTGTCGTAGAACCTGTGGGGGAATGGACACGTCTCAAGAATGCGGATGGAAAATCTCTGCTTGAGCTCTTTTATGAGGACAAGCGGCGATGGGCGTACACCTTCCAGAATTGTGCTATCCTTACGCGACTACGATCGCTCAAGACTGCTCTTTGCAGCACTTCTAAAAAGATTATTATTACAGAGCGATCAGTCCTAACGGATCGTTATGTGTTTGCGGAAATGCTTCGGGCCTCGGGGGACATTGATGATATAGAGTGGGCTTTATATAATCAGTGGTTTGATACGTATGCAAAAGAGATCCCCGTTGACCGTATTATTTATCTGACGACAGGGGTGGGTACGTCTGCTGATCGCATTACGGCACGGGGTCGTGATGGAGAAGGGGGGATTCCACGGACCTACCTTACTGCGTTGGAAGCTCAGCATGAAAAATGGCTTGGGACGACAGATCTGCCGGTCCTGCGGTTATCAACGGAGGCCGATGTTCCGATTACCCAAAATCTGGATGCGATTCGCGCATTTCTTGGATCTAATTAGTTACGGTTGCGACGGCTCTGCCTTTTATTTTGACGACGGCGACTTTGGCGACGTCTATTTCTGCGACTGCCGCCTTTTGTATTTTGTGCTTTAGAACCTAACAGAGTATAGAGTCGTAACATTGCTGTAGAATCAAAACGGATAGGGAACTTAGGACCCACGCCCTGAAGTTTACCGCTGCGTATAACTTCATGGGGACCGGGTGTACCTCCAAGAACACCGCCTTCCGCCTCTT
>Ga0209550_10002661_pt1 | contig 17162 bp, 15 predicted proteins | sample LauGreSuBDMM15SN_2_FD_187567 | JGI IMG/M metagenome (GOLD analysis project Ga0209550, IMG submission 187567) | Freshwater lake microbial communities from Lake Michigan, USA - Su13.BD.MM15.SN (SPAdes) (version 5) | ecosystem: Environmental > Aquatic > Freshwater > Lake | place: Lake Michigan...
GGTATGTTTGAAATAGATCAAGGAAATTTTATCAAAGCACAAACCATTATAGAATCAGCTAAAAAAGCAAAGGAAATTTTTAAAGATAATAAAAATCAAAAATTTGCTGAAATTCTTACTAATTTAGGCTATATTAATATGAACCTCGACCAATTAGTGAATGGCATTCAATACTTTCAACGTGCTAAAGCTTTATTGGAAAGCTTAAATTTAACAGGAACAGAAGGTTACTCTTTCGTGCTCATGAATATGGGTATCATTTATATCCAAGAAGAAAAATTCACTGAGGCACAAAGGTATTTAAAATTAGCTGAAAAGAATTATAAATCATTGAACCAACAAAATACATTGGAATATTCAATCATACTAAGCCAACTCGGTACTTTAGAAGAGAGAAATAATAATTATGATACTGCCCTAGTTTATTATAAAACCTCTCAATCAATTAGAATAAATTTACAGTTAGAAGATACTGATTTATATGCAGAAACTAATCTTTTGATTGGTAATCTATACAAAGAATCAAAGAAGGATGCCTGTCAGAGTATCTCATTTTTTTCTAAATCAATTGAAATATTTAAAAAACTTGAGAATAAAAACCAAGAGAAAATTGCCTCACAAGAATTATTGGAGGCAAAGTCTCTTTGCAGATAGCTATGAAGTTTTGGTTTTGGTGACTGCTACATTCCAATTATGAATTTCTTTTTGTTTGGTATTTTCTTTCATTTTTGGAGAGTATTCTTTAAATTTTTTGGACATCTTTTTTAATTCTTCTACAGAACTAAAAAATCCAGTTTGGAGACCAGCCAGATAGGCTGCACCCAATACAGTTGTGTCCACATTTTCGGGTCTCACTACTTTTTTTTCTAAAATATCCGCTTGGAATTGCATAAGATAATCATTGAATGTAGCACCTCCATCCACTTTTAGAACCTTTAATTCTTTTCCAGTGTCATGCTCCATTGCTTTTACCAAATCTAAAGATTGAAATGCTATAGACTTAAGCGCCGCTCTTGTGATTTGCATAGGGTTAGTATCTCTTGTAATACCATAGATGGCTCCTCTGGCATTCATATCCCAATGTGGGGCTCCAAGTCCTGCAAAAGCGGGAACAAATACTATCTCATCTTCGGTTTTTAAAGATTGGGCAATTTTTTGTGTATCCTTTGAATTTTTAAAAAACTTTAAATTGTCTCTCAACCATTGGATCACTGCACCCCCAATAAAAACTGAGCCTTCTAATGCATAAACTGTATTACCTGTTGGACCACAAGCGAGAGTAGTTATCAATCCATTGCTAGATATTTTAAATTCATCCCCGGTGTTAAACAATAAAAAGCATCCAGTTCCATATGTATTTTTTGCTTCCCCAACTTCTGTGCAGAGCTGACCAAAAAGAGCACCCTGTTGATCACCAACTAGAGACGTGATAGGAATCCCATCCGGGAGTGACTTTAATCCAAATGTTTTGCCAAATTCATATCGAGAAGTATGTACTTGTGGTAGAACTGAGTTAGGAATTTTAAGGATTTTTAATAAATCTTCATCCCACTTTTTTTGCTGGATGTTGTAAATCAATGTTCGGGATGCATTGGTGTGATCCGTTGCATGAGCTTTTTTGCCTGTTAAATTGTATAAGAGCCAAGTATCAATAGTCCCGAAGTAAAGCTCACCTCTTTCAGCTTTTTCTCTAGCATTTTTTACGGTATCTAATATCCATTTTATTTTTGTACCACTGAAATACGCATCTAGTACTAGGCCTGTTCTATTCCTAAATTCACTTTCTAAGCCTTCTTTTTTTAGTTCTCCACAATATTCAGAAGTTCTTCGGCATTGCCATACAATTGCATTGTATATTGGCTTACCCGTTTTCTTATCAAATACAACTGTGGTTTCTCTCTGATTTGTAATACCAATTGCAACTGCATCCTTTGGCTTTAATTTACCTCTACGTATAGCCGCACCAATTAACTTTTCAGTTTTATCCCATATTTCGGAAGGGTTATGCTCCACCCAACCTGGCTTAGGAAAAATTTGTTTAAATTCTTCATAAGCCATTGAAATAACTTTACCTTTTTTATCAAAACAAAAGGCTCTGACTCCGGTAGTGCCCGCATCTATACCAATTAAAAATTCTGCCATATTTACCCCTTATACCAAAACTAAGAGAATCAAAAAAGGATAACTAGTTCAACAATTTTTTATCCGCAGCTATTTTTCGTTCTTCGGGTGTAGTTTCAGATATAACTTTTCCATCTTCGAGAATCATGCGAATCAAACGACTCATTTCAACGCTGTACTCCACGTTGAGTTCTTTTACAATGGACTCACAAAATCCATTTACAAGTAAAAGTTTCGCATCATCTTCTGAGAGGCCCCTAGTCTGTAAGTAAAACAATTGGTCTTCATCTATTTTTGAGATTGTGGCTTCATAGTTAAGTGACCCCTGTTCTCCAGAAACATCATTGTAGGGATAGGCATGGGAGGAAGAATGATCATCCATCAACAAACCATCACACTTTACATGGGAATAGGCTCCTATGGACGAAGGTTCAAATTTAACTAGGCCTCGGTAGGAATTGATTCCTCCATCTAGAGAAATTCCCTTAGCCAACACGTTGCTCTTGGTATTTTTACCAATGTGTATGATTCTAGCACCAGTATCTTGGATTTGGTCTTTACCAGCAAAAGCTAGGGATAAAACCGATCCTGAAGAGTAGTCACCCTTTAAAACAATACCGGGGTACTTGATTGTATTTGCTCCTATGTTACAATCGGTCCATGTGATATTGGCATGGTCATAGCAAATGCCACGTTTTACAGTCCAATTGTACATATTTTTTTTCCAGTTTTGGATGGTGGTGTAATTTATCTTAGCATGTTTATGAGCAATTAGTTCCACGACAGCTGTGTGAAAATTAGTCCCCTTATCCTGAACGGAGCTACATCCCTCACTGTATTCAATCTCCGCACCTTCATCCGCTATCAGGAGGGTTCTCTCATATTGGCCACTGGAGGCGGCTGTCACTTTAAAATATGCTTGGAGGGGCATGGGAGTTTTGACCCCTTTGGGGACGTATGCAAAAGAACCTCCACTGAAAACACAACTATTGAGTGCAGAGAATTTATTATCCCCTATTGTAACAACAGTTCCCAAATATTTTTTTATGATGTCAGGGTATTCTTTGATGGCTGTGTCTATATCACAAAATATGATCCCAAGATCAGTGAGTTCTTTTTTAACATTGGCATATACAGTTTCTGAATCATTCATCGCCTCAATACCCGCTAGGTATTTGCGTTCATGCTCGGGGATTCCTAACTTCTCAAAACTCCTTAAGACTTCAGGGTCAACTTCGTCCCATGATTTTTTTTTCTTTTGGTTGCTCCCGACATAATGTACGTAAGTATCAATGTCTACATTAAACGCAGGGAAAAAACCCCACTTTGGCATTTCTTTATCTTTGTAAATCTCAAACGCCTGTAATCGAAAATCTGTTAACCACCCTGGCTCATTTTTTATATGAGAGATGGATTCTACGACTTTTTTGGAAAGACCTTTGGGAAAATTATCCGCCGAATAGTATTTTTCTGCTAGTTCCATATCATCCTCCAATTTAGAATTATTCTAGTTTTTTACTTCTTTTTGTGCAATGCTTTTTTCGACCTTCACTCCCTCTCCCAACATTTTCCCCATATCCCAAATTCCAGAGAAAATGATAGTACCATCCGCATCAAAGAGAGTTCCTCGTCCATGTGCCAAGCTGTATTTCCAATCTCCTACATACTTACTACCATCTGCATAGTTCATTGTCCCATATCCATACGCTTTTCCATCCTTCCAATCCCCTGAGTAGCGATTTCCATCGGAATATTTCAATATTCCCTTTCCTTCTGCCCTACCATTTCTCCAATTGCCACTATAACTATCCCCTTTAGAAAAAATAGCTGATCCATACCCTGTGGTACAATTTCCAACTATACAATCCGAATACAAAGAGGATATCAAAAAGTGAGAAGAAAGTGAAAAAACCAAAAATACATTTACTGATCTCATTGCTTAACTCTTTTTCTTTCGTTACCTATTGTGAATCCAATAGATGATTTAACTTTATTTTTCTTAATTTATCGGAAGTATATGATTCCAATGTTACAAAATCATCTTTAATATTTAAGTTCAAAACGGTATTAACTCCATTCTCAGGCACAATATAGGAACTCCCCAAGATTGCTTTGTGTATATCTAAAACATCTAAATCATTAGAAGCTCGGGTGGGTATAAAGATTCCTTTTTCTGAAATTAAAAGTAATTCTGCCTTAAGGAGTCTTTTCTTTATCAATGAAAATTCATTTGAAGGGATCCCCAGAATAAATCTTAACTTTTCTTCTGTAGGAAGAGTTTTTTCTTTTTTTTGGTAGGAGTAAACCATAAGTATCAATTGGAGTGCATTGAAAAAAGTACTTTCAGGTTCTACTTCTTTTTGAATAAAAATTGAATCGGATAAATACCTGTCCTGGAATTGCAGTGTTGCTGTGATCTCTGCCCCTAATAAAATGATATTACTTACAGAGTATACACCCAATAAAAACAATGGTACCGCAGCCAATGCACGATAAATTACAAAGGTTGAACCAGAAAAGGATCTTATATAGATTCCAAAACTGTACAAAAACAATAAGAAAATTACACTAGTTATGATTGATCCTGACATTGCTGCTTTTATTGGAACTTTTGCATTGGGAATCAAAGTGTACAACATTAAGAAAAACAACCAAACAGCAAGTAGGGGAAATGTAATACGAATAAAAGAATAAGATGATAATAGTGCTTCACCTCCTGAAACTTTCTTAAACTCAACTCGATCTTCTTTGAGCTCTCCCAAAGATATTTTTCCAAATTCCCCTACAGCCAGAATATCAGCTTTCACTGCAGACGATTGTTGGATCTGGGATTGCTCTTTTTCTTTGATAGCTTCTTGAGTTTCGTCATCATCCGGATTCAACGCTTTGAATCCAAATCTGGGATTGATTGGAACCAAACTCAATAGGGCACCATTTTCAGGAGTGTAGGTTATAGACCAATTTTCCCCCATGTCATCTGACCTTAATATTTGGTCAAAATTATTTAGCACTAATAGTACTTCTTTATTAGAATCTTTTAAATTCCAAATTTTTGAAAATGTAATATTTTTATGGGAAATATCTTTCCAGGTTAGTCCACCATCTAAAGTTTTAAATATTCCGCCTTTTTCTCCTACAAGGAAAAATATTTCACGGCTGAGTATTGCAATGTCCTCTAGACGGTTATTTGATACCTTAGACATATTGAAAGTTGTACCACCATCTCTAGAAATCCAAAGATTACCGCTTTCATCGAGAATAAAGCCTAACTTAGAATCATAAAATCGAACTCTTGTTGCAATTGCAATGTTGTCGAGATTTTTTAAAAGAATATATTCTACCTTATCAAAATTTGAGTATCGAAATACATCTCCCGATTCTTTTAAAATTAAAATATTATTTTCATCAATCATAGTAAAATCTTTAAATTTAGAGTTTAGAAAATAAGTAATTCTCCAATTTTCATTGTTATCAAATGATTCCAACAAAACTCCCTCTTGTGAGATTGCGACTATTGTCTTGTTTCTGTTTCTTACCTTTATAAAATTTTCTTTGTTTAGCTTAGGCACTTCACAGGTAGGAACAATATTCTTATTTTCGAGATCATAACAAACTATATTTTCAAAATCAATTTTAAATTCACTGAGCTTAGATAACTTTTTTCCAGAATCATCTGTTTTTATCAATGTTCCCCTCTCACCTGCTATCCATAGAAAATTATAATAATCTCTTGAAATTGAAAATAGATGTGAAGGCCTAAGCTTATCAGATCCTTTATTAGCAAATCCAATTAAAATTGCAAACAAGAGAGGTCCAACAGATAATATAAAAAAGTAGAATATAATTTTATCTACAAAAGGACGGGGAGTATCTATCCTCCATATTTTATTGAATGATGCCTCAAAACTTCTCAAAATAGCTGTGGCACTAAAAATTAGCACAATAAATCCTACTGCTCCAATTTGAGTGGCTGAATTTATAATATCTTTTAAAGTATCCAAATAGGAAGAAAGATCTATCTTGATTTCATTTTTTTGAAAAAAAGTATTAATTTCATCGAATATTACATCTTGTCTCTCATTAAAACCTGAAGTAATAGTTAAAAAAGCAAGTGCAACAGTTAACATGGGAACTAGTGATACTATAGTTGTATATGATACTGCAGATGCTTGCATCAAACATTCATCTCTGTAAAATCGAACGATAGAAACATAAATTATTCTTAATCCTAGTTTGAGTGATTTCTTGATACCTGTATAGGATTGGTACTCAAATATTTGATTTATTTTATTTTTCTCTTCCATTTTTATTTCCCTTTTTGTATTGCTTATTTAATTCCATATAAGACCATACTTGAAGTACTGCCTTTTATTAATTTGCTCTGTAAATGGTATTTTGATATATTCCACCATTTCTTATAATCACCTAGTGATTTGAAACTTCCTCTTGATTTTAATAATTTAGAACTTAAGGGGAAATCTACACCATAGTACATAATTGATTTACTAAATCCTTCGTTTATAAGTATCTTTTCCAATATAGTTTTTGAATAATAGTACAAATGCCCTGGTAAATAATAATGATAATTACTTCCCTCTCTTATTGCTTGCATTCCCTCAAAATTTGCAGTTTGTAGTACGAGTAATCCTCCAGTTCGTAATTGCTTAAATAATTTTTGAAAAACTTCTTTAGGTCTTTCTAAATGCTCAATCACTTCAATTAATGTAATTACATCAAAAAAATTATCTGGATATTTATTGTCTAAATAGGACCCACAAAATGTTTCAATCCCTTTATTTTTTGCATAATCGGAAGAATATTTAGATACCTCTACCCCATATACATCAAATCCTGCTTGTTTTGCCCTGCTTAAGAATCCTCCAAATGAGGAACCCACATCTAAAAAATTTCCTGTTTTACTATATTTTTTTATATTCTGAATCCTTGCATCCCAAACAAAAGCATCATAGTACTCTGTTTTTCTCTCGTCTTTATAGTTATATTCTGATTTTCCATTATAGTATGATTCTGAGTAAATTTCTTCTAAATTGATATTATCTTTAGGATATATAGTTTGCAAACTGCAGGTATTACATTTATAAATTGGAAGATTAAACTTGTTATGAGTTGAAAAGTATAAAAAACTCCAATTGTCTTCGTGACAAAGTGGGCATTCTTCATTTATTTTCTGCATAAAAAAATCCAGTGAGAAATTTTCTCGTCTAATTTACCAATTGGTGTTCTCTCCATATACCCAAGTTGGGTATTTGAGAAGTGAGTTAAAAGTGATACTATATTTTCCTTGGAGTACAATTTTACATCCGCACCCTCTAAATCTTTTGCAGATATTTTGCCTTCCTTTACCCCTAGGAAAGTATCTCTATCCGCTCTTATTGTTCCTGCTAAATAACCACCTTTTTTTAAGATCCTATACTTTTCGGCAAGAATCTTAGAAATGGTTTCCTCTGGATTGTAGTGAAGTACTCCCCAACTTACAATTAAATCAAATGAATCTTTTGGAAATGGATAGGGTGGCTCTGGAGCCAATACAGTTTTTATAGATGGATCCAATTCCTTGATCAATCCTAAAGAATTCTCAGAATAATCCACTGAGGTAACATCGAAACCAAAGTTTTTTAGGAGAATAGAATGCCTCCCAGATCCTGCTCCAAAATCTAGAGCTGCCCCACTTTTAATTTCAATCTTGGTTAAAATTCTTACTAAATTTTCGTCTGGATATAAGAGCCTTGATTTGACCCTAGTATAGTGTTCATTCCAAATATTAGTTGTGCTTTTCAAAAACAACCTCCATATTTCCTATTTTATCAGGTAATATTTCAAGCAAATTAGCTTTCTTAATATCATATCCAATGACCATAACCCTTTCTTTATTTCCACCATCGGTTTCACATACCGTACCTTCGGGTAGTAATTCCTTATAAAAAAAAGGAATAATATTTGATTTTTCAATGCTATACTTAGTCTTTTTATATATATATTTTCCCTGTGGAGGTACTATAAAATGCATTACGGAGAGTAAATTGGATTTTCGATTTTTTCTATTAAATTTTATATTATTACTTGTTATTATATTTATATAATCCAAAAAATAATCATATTTATAATACCTAGGGATAAGTTGTTCGGCTAAGTATTCCCCACCTATTTCAGGCATAATTTCCATTAAGAATAATTCACCCTTGGAATTTGCTTTAAACTCTGCAACAACGGGACCCATCATAAGTCCTGTAATATTTATAATTCTCTGCATATTTAAATTAATTTCACCCAAATAGTTACTGTACATTGATGGTAGTACATGTGCAATTTCTAAATAGGGAGGAAATTTTGTTGTAATTTTATCAGATACACTTACCAAGTGAAACTTACTTTTTGAGACCAAACCCAGTACTGTAAATTCAGGCCCGTCTATAAAATCCTCTAAAAATACCTTTGATTTACTTTTGGGTAAATTTTTTAAGTCGTCTACACCGCTTAAAATTCTTATACCTTTTTTAGAATTTCCATCCACGGGCTTATAGATAATTGGAAATGTAGTACTTTTTAATTTTCTTTCAGCTAAAATATCATTGGGATTGTACTGTTTGGGTACATTTATTCCATTTTGAAATAAATAGGATTTCATTTTTTCTTTATCATAAAAACTTTTTAAAACAGAGAGGGGATTTCCCGGTAATTCGAATTTTTCTGATAAATAAGCGGATGTCAACACTGCTTTCCCATAAGATCGACACCCAACTCCAACTAACTGCTCATCGAGAGAAAGTTTGGTGATCTGGGAGTAAATCCTTCTATACTCTGTAACACTTTCTATGATTTTATTACGACAATAGGAAAAACCGGGTGCATTGGAACGAATATCCACTCCAATTACCTGGAATCCCATTTCCACTGCTTTTTTTATAAATGGGACCTGATTTTCCCCTGCTCCCAAAGAAATTACAGTTCCTTTTGATTTTGGCATTTTTCCCATCTTTTAATTCAATTAAAACTAAAAAAATTTTCTTGCTTTTAAGATTCCAGAGTCCATCCTTAAGAATATGAAACAAATTGCTATTCTTTTCATCCTTCTCCCTACAATTCTTTTTTCATTGGAAACCCCAGTTTCCATTCAGATCAAGAAAGTTTCTGAAACAAAATATTCTTTGAATATTTCTGTTCCTCCTGGTTTTGCTATCCAAAAAGATGCCCCCAATAAACTTAAACTCAGTGCGGAAGGGAGTCTAAAAATCAATTCTTACACTTCAGATTTTAGTGGTCCCATTCTCTTAGGCAAACCGGAGTACTATGAAAGCCTTAATGAATTTGACGTCCAAATGAAGGGTTCGGGCACTTTACAGATTGACTCTAAAATTTATTACTGTGACATACAAAAAGGAATTTGCTATCCTGGTAAAATTTCCAAGAAAGAAAGTATCCAATGATTACATACAGTTATTCTGAATACTCACCCGAAGATGATAACCAATTTAGCATAGATAGACTCATGTCTATTCTATCTGAAATGATAATGAAGTATGACATCTCATTAGAAGAAGCTTTGAAATTATTGATTGAAAAAGGGATACCAGCAAACCTTTTTCTCAAAGAAGCGGGAATGAATGATTTGGTGGAAAAGTATCTTGAGCAAATCAAGGAATTAATCAATAAACTCCTCACAGAAAATAAGATCTCTCCTAACATACAAAATCTAGAAAATGAAATTGCTCTGAAAAAAAAAGAGTTCAATGATAAAAAAATTGATCCCGGACTACTAAAAAAACTTAACAAAAGTTTAGATGAAAAAAACCAAGATGCTCTTCGAAGATTGAAATGGGAATCTAATCTTCCCAAAGAAGTACAGAAAGATATCGATTTTTTAATCAATGCAAACATTGATTTGGACAGGTTAGACTCAGGAGATAAGAAGTACTACTTCACAGGTGAAAAAATCCCCTCAAAAAAAGAATCTTTAAAAATATTAGACTCACTAGAGCAACTCACAGAACTCCAAAATGCCCTCAAAGAAGCCTTAGAAAAAGGGGATTTATATAACTTAGATCTAGGTAATTTAGCTAAGTTTCTTGGAGCAGAAAGTTACCAAGAATTTATAGAGAGAAGGGATAGAATCTTTGAAGATTTAAAAAAAATCCTAGAACAGAATGGAAAAATTGTCCAAAAGGAAGATGGTGATATATCCCTATCCCCCGATTCTATTCGAAAAATTGGTATGACAGCAATTTCTGAAATTTTTTCAAAATTAAAAGCGGACTCAAGCGGTTCACATGTAACAAATGAGTTTGGTGATTCTGAAAATATCACATCAAGTGTTAAGGCTTTTGAGTTTGGGGACAATATTTCTAACATTGATTTTAGTGGAAGTATTATCAATAGCATTGTAAGGGGAAATGGTTCACGCCCTGGGCTTAGAGATTTAGATGTCTACCAAGCTAGGGGAAATTCAAAATCAGCAACTATTATACTTCTAGATATGTCGGGCTCAATGGCAAGGTCACAGAGATTCTACAATGCTAAAAAAGTAACTTTGGCAATGGACACTCTCATAAAAAATGATTACAAAGATGACAAATTGATTGTGGTTGGATTTGGTAGTACAGCAAAAGTCTTACAAATCCAGGAGCTACCCACTCTACAACCCTACCCCATTACAATTTATAATCCATATATTAAGTTAAAATTTGATTTTTCTAAAATGTCTCAGGAGCAAATAAATAATAGCGTACCACTTTACTTTACCAATCTCCAAAAAGGATTGAGCGTATCCCGCCAACTTCTATCGAGCAAACAAATCAAGAATAAGCAAATATTTTTAATCACAGATGGTGCTCCCACAGCTCATTTTAAAGGGTCTGTGTTACATATTAATTATCCACCCGTTCCTTCAGACTTCGAAGAAGCTCTGAATGAAGTAAAATTGTGTGCCGAGGATGACATCACTATCAATACATTTCTTTTGACATCAGAATGGGACATGAATTATTTTGGGGAACAAAGTTTTATCCAACAATTTGCGAGAATCTCTAAAGGAAGAATATTTTATCCGCATCCTGGGGAGTTGAACCAAATGATAATTTATGATTTTGTGTCCAATAAGAAAAAGAAGTTCAGTTACTAAAAAAAAAGCCGACTTTCGCCGGCTAATTTTAAAGACTTCATAAAGATGCCACTGGTTAAGCGGCATCTTTTTGCAATTATTAACGTAATAACTGCAGAACGTTTTGAGGTCTTGTATTTGCTTGAGCAAGCATAGAAGTTCCAGCTTGAGAAAGAATTTGGAAACGTGTAAGGCTAACCATTTGTTCAGCCATATCTGTATCACGAATTCTTGATTCAGCAGCTTGGATGTTTTCATATCCGTTCATGATACCACGGATAGCATGCTCTAATCTGTTTTGATAAGCACCTAAATCAGCTCTTTGTTTAGAGATAATTCTCAATGCATCATCAGCTACACCAATAGCAGCATTAGCTTTATTTAATGTTGAAAGAGAGATAAATGTCAATACAGTTGGGTTTCTTAAACCTAAACCTGCAGTTGTCATTGTTTCAATGTATACTCTTTCTCTTTGGTGCATATTTGCTCCAATGTGGAACCACATACTAGCAGTAGGGTTGAGTCTAGCAAAAGAACCTGTAAGCATTTTCATTTTATTGAATTCTGCTTGAGATGCGATTCTATCAATTTCGTCAATCAACTGAGAAACTTCAACTTGGATTTGTTGTCTGTCTTCTTCAGTGTAGATACCGTTAGATGATTGAACTGCCAACACTCTAATTCTTTGAACGATATCTTGGGTTTCTTGAAGATATCCTTCCGTTGTCTGAATGAAGGAGATACCATCTTCAGCGTTCGCAGATGCTCTACGAAGACCATTTACTTGTGATCTCATTTTTTCAGATACAGCTAGACCGGAAGCATCATCTCCAGCACGGTTAATTCTAACACCGCTAGAAAGTTTTTCCATATCTTTGCTTAAAGAATCATTGTTTTGCTTCAAAACTTTATGAGAGTTGATAGCTGATATATTGTGGTTAATAATCATCGGTTTCCTCCATGAAATCCGTCTTTCCTACGAAAGATTTGTTTGTTGTTTTCGAGGGTTCATCCTTGATCCCTCCCTAAAACTATCGGTAATTTGTAATAAGGGATGAGACAGAAAAATTATTTTTTTTTATGTTAGGGAAAAAAAATACCTAATCTTTATAGAGCAAAGAGAATGAAATTGGTTTTGGACTAGCCCTACAAACAGTTTTTTTAATTTTGGAGCAAAAATTGAGATACCAATCTTCCTATTTTTAGTTTCGATAGTTATTAAAAATCAATTTACAAAAAATCTTTCTTATGTACTTCAATGTATCAGTTTTGATATAAATTATAGAGAGAAGGTACCGAAAGAAGGGTGAAAAATTTTCTTTAAAATCTAACCTGTAGTTTAAATCGTACAAAGTAGTTTTACATTTTAAATGTTTTCATACTATTTAAAAAAAGTTATGAACGACATAAGATCACAGATAGAAATATAAAATATTATAACTTACAAATAGTAATTCTAAAAGTAACTTTTATATATTAAAAAAAAATATTGATAAATATTTTTTTATTGTCTAAAAATATTTATTTATAAAATTAATCAATATGCCTACCAAAGAAGAAGAATCCTCTGTTCAGTCCTGGAGAGACCAATTAAAAAAAGGACTTTTAGAACTCACCACACTTGCATTGCTCAAGAAAAAACCCCACTATGGTTATGAAATTTACAAATATATGCAAATAGAAATGGGAATAGAAATTGATATTGCAGCATCTTATCCTGTTTTAAAAAGAATGAAGCAGGGAGGTTTTATAGAAGAGTTCAACCCAACAAAAACCCTAGGCAACGGTCGTATTAGAAAATACTATTCTATCACTGCACTAGGTAAGAAACGTTTAGATATCATAAAAAAATCATACCAAAAAATGAGCGAAGGCGTTGAAAAACTTTTAGGATAGAGAATTAACAATGAATACGAAATACCTTAGTAAACTTAGAATGTTTCTTAAATAATCAATTATTTTTCAAAAAAAATAAAGATTGATTTAGATAATTAGAAGTGTGTAACGTTTAAATCATAACTATTTTATTAAGGATCAATCATTAGAATGAATTGGAAATCTCTTGCTGTATCTCCCGAAGAAGTTGTAAAACATATAAAAAGTAACAACAATGTATTTATCCATGGAGCATGTGCTACCCCCACCCCCTTGGTAGAGGCAATGTCCAAAAGAACTGATCTTGAAAAAGTAAAATTGTATCATTTGCATACAACGGGATCCGCTCCCTTTGCGGAGCCATCTATGGCTCAAAATTTCTTTTCTGTTTCCCTATTTACGGGTGCTCCCCTAAGGAAAGCCATCGAAGAAGGTAGGGCAGATTTTATGCCAATTTTTTTATCTGACATACCCGGTCTATTTACAAGCGGTCAGGTAAAACTTAACATTGCCTTGCTTCAGGTATCACCTCCCGATTCCCATGGCTATTGCTCTTTGGGTACCTCAGTGGACACCGCAAAGGCAGCAGCAGACACTGCGGATATCATTCTCGCCGAGATCAATGAGCAAATGCCCCGAACACATGGAAATTCACTGGTTCCATTCAAAGAAATCAAAGCATTTATCCACACGAATCGACCCCTAGTTGAGCATATAGCCGAGCCAGAAACGGAAATCGAAGCAAGAATTGGGGAATTGGTCGCAAACTTGGTAGAGGATAGGTCAACTCTCCAAATGGGGATAGGAGGAATTCCCGACGCAGTACTGGTTCGATTGAAAAATAAAAATGATCTCGGTATCCATACAGAAATGTTTTCCGATCGAGTAGTGGATCTTTATGAGGCGGAGGTTATCACAAATAAATACAAGACAATCCATCCCAATAGAATTGTAACCAGCTTTGTGGCAGGCTCCAAGCGACTATTTGATTTTGTAAATGACAATCCCTTTGTGGAATTTCATCCCTGTGACAGAACCAACGATACCAATATCATTCGAAAAAACGACAAGGTTGTCGCCATCAACTCTGCGATCCAAGTTGATTTGAGTGGACAGGTTTGCGCAGATTCCATGGGTCATAAAATTTTTTCAGGGATTGGTGGACAAATGGATTTTATCCGGGGTGCTGCAAAATCAAATGGCGGCAAACCCATCCTTGCCCTACCCTCCACAGCTGCAAAGGGAAAGGTCTCAAGGATAGTACCTGAATTGAATTTGGGTGCTGGTGTGGTAACAACTAGGGGTCATGTTCATTGGATTGTCACAGAATATGGGGCTGTAAACTTACACGGGAAAACCTTAAGGGAAAGAGCTGAGCTCTTGATCTCTATTTCCCATCCTGACTTTAGAAAAGAACTCCAGGGAAAAATAGCTGAGATCAGACACTTTGTGTTCTAAAAGTTAAAAAAAGAATGAAGTCCCTAGCACAAAGAAATTATTTTCTAGGGACATTTTGCTATCGATACTTATTGTCTCTCTTATCATCCACATCTATTAAAAATCTATTTCGTAAATGACGAATGGCATTGTTAATAAAACTGGGAACTGCTTTTTCAGCTTCCATTAGATCTATTTTCAATTGGGTTAGATCATCGATAGTTTTCATCGCCAGTTTTCTCTGGTTTTGGTAGATCTCATAATCATCATCTAAGTATTTCATACTCTTATTTTTTATTCTTTGTAGGTTCTGCCCACTTCTTTTCCTCTTGCCTCATCGACAAATAAATTGGTTACCAATGAAAAAATAAAGAAAATAGCAATGATTAGAAATGAATTTTTAAATCCAAAAAATCCCTGGAGTATTGATACCGCAAACAATCCTATAGCGGCTGCAATCTTTCCTGAGAGTCCCCAAAGACCATAAAATTCACCTATTTTACTTTCTGGTGAAAACATTCCTATGATTGCCCTACTTGAGCTTTGGGTTGCCCCCAATCCCAATCCTGCAAAACAGGTTATACTGACAAAAACCCATTTTACATTTAATTCTAAACCTGTAATGGTATTGAGTGCAATTGTGATTTCATTCACTCCAAAAATAGCTAATATTGAAAATATCCAGAGAACCAAAGTAAAATTAAAAGTTTTCAAAGCACCCAGTCTATCTTGGATGGCTCCAAAAACAAATGCCCCAAGTGCTGCTGTTATTTGTAAGAGTACAAACATAACAACTCTGTGGATTTCTTCTATCTTTATCTCCTGTGCACCATAGATAAATGCAAAACTTATGACTATCCCCAAGGAAGCCATAGCAAAAAATAACGACAAAAGGTAAATGGACATATCTTTAAACTTAGATACTTCTTTGAAAGTCCCTAGAACTCTTTGGACTCCAATATGGAGATAGTTTTGGTTCATAGGTTTTTTTTCTTCGGGTTTTCCTTCTTTGAGAAATAGAAAAGTGGGGATTGCAGATACCAAGAAAAAGACTGCTGTATAGGGACCCACCAAACGAAGAGATTCAAAATTTTCAATGGAAACTGGTCCGAGAGTTTGAACCAGTGCTACACTTACCAATCCCCCAAAATATCCAATTCCCCAAGCATATCCAGATATTTTTCCCAGGTCTTCTTTGGGACCCAAAAATGGGAGAAAACTAGATACAAAGTTTTCCCCGGAAGCAAAAGCAAAGTTTGAGATTACAATCATTATAAATGGTATTAGTACTTCACCCGGTTTAGAACCCAAATACAGGAGTGCGGTTGAAATGATACAAAGGATATAACTACCAAATAAAAACTTTTTCTTTTGTTGAGAAAAATCAGTAATTGCTCCAAAAACTGGTCCAGTTATCACAACGAGGATATAAGAAATAGCCAAAGCAACTGCCCACAAAATATTTCCATACCTATATGGATTGGAAGGATCTTCTCCCGATGGCACCACAAGTCTACTAAAAATATCACCATAGATCACCGTAATTATAACTGTGGTATAGGATGAATTTGCAAAATCAAACATACACCATCCAAAAAGTTCTTTAACACTTGCTCTCTTTTTTTCTTCCATTTGAAAACATATCGGTAAATTAATTATAGATGTCAATACTTCCTTTTATAGATCGAGAAAAATAGATTTTACATAGTACAACAAAGAGAAGATTTGGAGATTTTATTTTTTTGCAAAATAAAATAAAACCAATCGGATAAGGAAACAGGAGGATTTTATAAAAAAATATATTTCAATAAAAAATGATTTTTATAAAAATTGTAAAATACTATGGAGCCGGATGAAAATATAGATTTAGCAGCAATTTACCGGGAAATGAGACCCCGTAATGTTTGTACATGCCATGGAGTGAGTGAAAAAACACTCATAGATACTATCCAATCTGGGGTACATGATCTAACACAGCTTACCCTGATAACTTCTGCTTCCACAAAATGCGGTTCCTGCTATAAAAATGTTTCTAAAATATACTATAGAGAGATGCAGAAAATAGAAAACGCTAAAGAAGAGGAAAGTAAAACATGAATGATTATACATTATCAATCAATATGGCAATGACAATAGATGGGAAAGTAGAAAGACCCGATGGCAAATGGTATGGTCTTTCTTCCCGAGCTGACAAAGCAAGAATGGATATGTATAGGAGCCAAAACGAAATCTTACTTCTCGGTAAAAATTCTATTATCAATGATAATCCTGTAATACATCTTAGATACGTGGATGGTGAAGAACCACTCCCGGTGATCCTCATAAGAAAAGGTACCTTACCTGAAACAAATTATATATTCACAAAGTCAAAGAAAAAACCACTTATTTTAACTACTTCCACCTGTTTTTCGGAAATCTCGCAAAACCTTCACACTCTTGCAAATATTGAGATTATTGGAGAAAATGACATTTCTCCAAAGGATGTTGTTCAATTCTTGCTTGATAAGGGATACTCAAGAATCCTCTTAGAGGGAGGCCCCACACTCAATGATAGCTTCTTTAGAAATAATTTAGTAACTACAATTTATTTAACTATAGTTCCTTTTCTTATAGG